>JAABUN010000705.1_pt1 | contig 83091 bp, 72 predicted proteins | sample 5559311 | NCBI WGS metagenome assembly JAABUN01 (sample SAMN10711877, study PRJNA513370) | rock metagenome | isolation source: Antarctica rocks | place: Antarctica: Victoria Land, Siegfried Peak sud
AAGTCGCGGTTATTGTGGGTGATCAGCGTTTGTCGAGCATCGGCGGCGTGAATTAGCACCTGGACATCCGTCAAGCCCAAGCGGTTGAGCTCGGTCGCTGAGTCGACGTCATACCCGTGAGCGCGGAGCAGGTTCGCGAGCGGGTGAGAGACATCCTCGTCCAGTGCGAACCGCATGGCTCCCGCTCACCGCCTGTTACCCCAACGCGGCCGCGTTGGCCTCAAGGAGCGTGTCGATCGGGCAGCGGTTGTGTTGGTAATAGTGGAGGGCGGCGGTGACCGCGGCAAACGAGATGCCGCGTTCCTCGGCAACTTGGGCGATGACCGCAGGGGTGAGATCGTCCGGCTCGGAGGTTTCGCCGATGGCGACAATGTGGCCGATGATGGCCCAGATCGGCATTTCCTCGGTGATGAGACGCCAGCGGGCGCGTCCAGGGCGATGACGATCGGGACCGACCATCGCCTCCAATTCCTCGGTGCTCAGACTGGGACGTTGTTTGGGTGTACTGAGATGAGTAGTCTCCATCCGTGAATACCTCGCTCCCGCAGTCGCCGCAGCGACATCCGTTAGCTGCTCAGACTCGATACGGGCTGAGGACCGTGAAAAGGACGCCAGCGGGCGCAACATCCGAGGCTGGCCGGCAAGGGCGAGTTCGGGGAAAAACGACACCGCAATCGCGGCTGGCTCGTCTGACCAGTTGGAAGATCCTATTCGGGCGGCGTCGGTTCCGATAACGCCTTCAGCGCTCCCGTCGCTCACCCGCTGACAAAGGATCGGCGAGGAACCGCTTACAGCTCCTGGTGGTAGGCGAAGAGGCGGTCGCCGTCGAGGCGGCGGAGCTTTTGGAGGGCTTCGTTCTCGATTTGGCGGACGCGCTCGCGGCTGATCTGGAGTTGCTCGCCGACTTCGGCGAGGGTGTGCTGGTGGCCGTTGCCGAGGCCGAAGCGGAGTTGGAGGACCAGCTTCTCACGGGCGGTCAGGGTGTCGAGGGCGGCGTTGACGTCGCGCTTGAGCATCGACTCGCTGGCGGCTTCGTAGGGAGTTTCGGAGACTTCGTCGGCGATGAGATCGCCGAGGCTGGTCTCGTCCTCCGAGCCGATCGGCGTTTCGAGTGAGATGGTGCGCTGGGCGGCCTGAACGATCTGGTGAATCTTCTCGGGCTGGACGCTCATCGCCTCGGCAACCTCTTCCGGGGTCGGCTGGCGGCCGAGCTCCTGAGCGAGGAGGTTGAGGGTCTTGCGGTAGCGGGAGATGGAATCGCCCATGTGGACTGGCAGCCGGATCGTCCGGCTCTGGTCGGCGATGGCGCGGGTGATCGCCTGGCGGATCCACCAGGTGGCGTAGGTGCTAAAGCGGAAGCCCTTGCGCCAATCGTACTTCTGGACGGCGCGCATCAAACCGATGTTGCCCTCTTGAATGAGGTCAAGCAGGGTCAGACCGCGGTTGACGTAGCGCTTGGCGATGGAGACGACGAGGCGGAGGTTGGCGCGAACGAATTGCTGGGTCGCCTGCAGCTCGTGGTTCTCGACGCGCTTGGCGAGATCGATCTCCTGGGCATGGGTGAGCAGGGCCGTCTCGGCGATCTCGCGCAAGTAGAGACGGACGGGGTCGTTAATAAAGTTGGGGTCGAGTCGCTGAAGCACGTCGAGATCGCGCTCAAGATCGGCCTCGGGCTCGACGACATCGGCGAGCTGGGTCTGGATTTCCTCTGGGATCTCCGGCCGATCGTCGTTCCCGACGGTATTCGCGACGAGCTCGTCGATCTTCTCGACGTCGTAGGTTTGAATTGGGTCACTCATTGGGCAAATCTCCTTGGCACGGGACGGCGCCGGCGGTTATCATGTTGGCTCGACACGCCACGCTGAACATGACGCTCAAGCAGGCGGGGCTTACCCCGGATCGGCCACGTGGCCGGTCTTCCGCAAGAAAAGGTCCACGTTAACGCGGGCATGAGACGCGCCCATAATCGCCCGCCACTCCTCCTACGTCGCGGGGACCGGGTCGGATGCCTCCTCTCGATCATATCAGGTACTTGTGCCGATACTAGTCCCCCAGGGGGGCGCTTCCTGGCGGCGACGCACCACCAGCTATGAATACGTCTAAATACGTATTCCATGCTACCAAAAACCTCGCGGGGCCGGGGTTAACGGTACAGAACTTCTCTTCCGCCCACTGACGACGATTTGGTCACCCTGGTTTGGATGCCGCGGCCATGCCGTGCGAGTGTCACGTTCGCATGCCCTCTCAGGCGACGGCCGGTCAACCAGCGAGCCAAGCGATAACGCTCGACAGGCGGCTCGAGGCCGCGCCGAGTTCATGGTTTGGCCACGCTACTTCGCGAAGGGGTCGACGTGACACTTCCGCGGGGATTGTGACCACTGGCGACGCACCACCAGCGCTCCGATCGACCCCCGAGGCGGCACACCAAGTTTTGGCTCAAGCAGAGAGCCGCGTCGAGGGTGTGCCGCAGTGGCGGCCGATCCCGCGATGCGCTTGGGGTCTACCTCGCGTTGCGGGACATACCATCGGTGCGACGACGGAAGCGGGCGGCCAATAAGGGGGCGGCTTAAGCCGCCCCCGGTCAACCGCGCCGCGCGCCAGCTTGCTTGCGATCGTCTCCCCAGCGGCGTTACGAACCGCAACCGCAGCCGTGAGCGGTGCTGTCGTTGCCGCCGGCGTTGAAGGAGTGGCCACAAGAGCAGGAAGCGACCGCGTTCGGATTGTGAACGGTGAAGCCGCCGCCCATTAGGGAATTGACGTAGTCGACCTCGGCGCCTTCCAGATACATGGCACTGAAGTTGTCGACCATGAGGCGGACGCCATCGGACTCGATGACTTCGTCGCCATCTTCGGCGCTCTCCTCGATGGTCATGCCGTACTGAAGACCAGAGCAACCGCCCGGCGCGACAAATACGCGCAGACCGGCGCCGGGGGTTCCCTGCTCGGCGAGGAAGCCCTTGAGCTGCTGCACCGCGTCGGGGCTAATCGTGATCATTGGTGGTGTGCCTCCGTGCATCGCTCGGACCGGGATCACCGGTCTCGAGTGTGGGCGTTTTGTTCCTTCCCTAATGATAGTGAGACGGCGCGGAGTGTCAAGCGGACGGAGGTCGGAGGTCGGAGGAGTCAGGAGTCGGCGGTTCGTTACCGAGAAAGGTCCCAGGCGTGATGAGGGCGGGGGGGGCGGGGTGAGTTTCCGGCAGACGGCAGGGAGGTTGCCGAATGGACGGTGGGAGTGGTGGGTGAGGGGTGATATCGGCTACACTGGAGGGAGTCCCGAAAAGATGGTGGAGAAATTGGGTGGTGGCCCCCCTTGACAGGGATGGGGTGTACGTTTATCATGTCCGTACAGTCCCGAGGAGCCGAGGGCTCCGGGCCACCACCCACCGGGACCGACAACGGCGAACGATGCTGCGGGGTTTCGTTCGGGACCGGGTCGGCACCAGGGTCGAAAGAATGAAGCGCACGCGTTGCGGGGCGACGTGCGGGGAGTTCTCTGGACGCGGGCGGGGGAACGGAAGTACGGTTCGTCGGGACTGTTCTTTTACGTATTCTATCCCCTTTGAGCAAGAGTGATCCCCAATTGGTCCCGGGTTCGTCCTCCGGAGGAATTCGCATGCGCTTGGCGCGTGAATCGCTACCACGCTGGCGAACGTGACCAACGGCGCCGGTCGCGGCGATCGCGGTCAGGCTCGGTTTGCGCTCAAATGCCTTCGGGACGGATCGGGGGTGAGGCGGGGTGCGATTCGGCGGTCTCTGGCGTCACCCTGACTTCGTCCGGTTGTGGGCAGCGGCGACCGTTTCCACCTTCGGCTCGCTGGTCACCCGGACCGCGCTACCCTTCACGGCGATTCTTGCCCTCGGCGCGGGTCCGCTCCAGATCGGTCTGCTGACAAGCGCGGAACTCGGCCCGGGTTCCCTCGTCGGTCTCGTCGCCGGCGCGTGGGTCGACCGCCTGCCGCGCCGCCCGATTCTGATCGGGAGCGACCTGGCGCGGGCACCGTTGCTGGCGACGATCCCGGCGGCCGCACTGGCGGGCGTCCTCAGCCTCTGGCAGCTCTATCTGGTCGCCGCCCTGAGCAGCGTCCTCGGCGTCTGCTTCGACGTCGCCTACCAATCATATCTACCGTCCCTGGTGCGCCGGGAAGAACTGCTGGAGGGAAACAGCAAGCTGACCGCGGCCGGGGCGGTCGCCGAAGCGGCGGCCTTCAGCAGCGGCGGCTGGCTCGTGCAATGGTTGACCGGGCCGATCGCGATGCTGGTCGATGCCGTCACCTTTCTCGGGTCGGCGCTGCTCGTCTGGCGCATCCGCGCACCGGAGTCACCGGCGGCGGCACCTGAGCGTCGACCGGGCATCGCGACCGAGGTTGGCGAAGGGGTGCGATTCGTCGCGGGGAGACCGTTGCTGCGGGCGCTGGCCGGCAGCGATACGGCGCTCAACCTGGGACACGGGCTGACTGGGGCGGTCTTCCTGCTCTACGTCAACCAGGAGTTGGGCTTCGAGCCGGGAGTACTCGGCCTGATCTTCGCCGTCGGCGGGGTGGGGTCGTTTCTGGGGGCGGTGGCGACCGGTCGACTGGCGCGGTTCGGAATTGGTCCGGTGTTGATCGGCGCCCTGGCGGTGGCCGCGGCGGGCCAGGGGTTGGTTCCGCTCGCTCGGGGAGCTGGCGCGATGGCGATCGTCCTGCTGGTCGCGCAGCAACTGATCGCCGACCCGGCGGAGACGGTCTACGCGGTCGGTCAGGTAAGTCTGCGGCAAGCGGCGACGCCGGGACGTCTTCAAGGCCGAGTGAACGCCAGTGCGCGGGTGTTGGAGGTGGGGGCGACCCTGATCGGCGCGCTGGCCGGCGGCGTGCTGGGTGGAGGGATCGGTCTGCGAACGACGCTGGTGGCCGGTCTCGCCGTGAGGATGATTGGGGTGGTCTGGCTGTTGTTCTCACCGGTGCGCGGGATGCGGGAGACGCCGCCGGTGGTGACCGGGGAAGCGATGTGGGATGGAGACGGCGCGCTGCCGGGCGAGCCACTGGGGTAAAGGCGGGGGCCACGGGGAGGAAGGGGCGATGGAGGACGGGCTGCTGACGGAGGTCCGGGAGGCGTGTCGAGCGGTTGCCGAGCGGGCGCGGTTCGTCCGGGTGGATCGGGAACGGATCAGAAGCTACGCGGCGTCGCTGCCGCTGGATGGGGCGGGCGAACCGGTGCTCGACGCGGCGCACCATTATCTGGGTGAGCCGGAGGCGACGATCGCGTTCATCCTGACGTTGGACGCCATCAACTTCGGCTCCGGGTATTTTCCGTTCTTGCGGAAGCGGGCCGGGTTGTCGGGGTACTTCACGGTCGCCACGTCGCTCAAGGACCGGTTCGAACGGGCGGGCGCCTTTGGCGCGGCGGATCTGGCGCGGCTGACCGGGAGCGACTGCGCGACGATGCTCGGGCAGAAGATGGACGGAGGGCCGGTCGAGGAGCTGATGGGGCTCTTCGCGCGGGCATTGAACGACCTGGGGCGGTGGCTAGGCGATCGCTTTGACGGGCGCTTTGATGGACCGGTGGCGGCGGCGGACGGATCGGCCGAGCGGTTGGTACGGCTCCTGGCGGAGATGCCGTTCTTCCGCGACGTCGAGGAGTACGACGGATTGGACGTGTCGTTCTACAAGCGGGCGCAATTGACGACGGCCGACCTGGCGCTGACCTTCGCGGGGAAGGGATGGGGCCGGTTCCGCGATCTGGACCGGTTGACGATCTTCGCCGACAACCTGGTGCCGCACGTGCTGCGGGTCGACGGGGTACTGCGGTACGACGCGGAACTGGCATCGCGGATCGATGGGGGTGTCGTGATCGAGGCGGGGTCGCAGAGGAGGTGGAGATCCGGGCGGGGGCCCTGCACGCGGTTGAGCTGCTGGTGGCGGCGATGCGGCTGGACTATCTGCTGTGGAACCGGGGGCAGACGCCGTCGTACAAGGCGCGTCCGCGGCACCGGACGCGGACGGTGTTCTACTGAAGGGGCCAGTAGGACGAAGGACATAGAGGGGACGGCCAAGGCCCGCCGGCGCGCCAGCGGGCCATTCCGGGGTGGTAGCGCATAGGGGATTCGAACCCCTGATCTCCGCCTTGAGAGGGCGGTGTCCTAGGCCGCTAGACGAATGCGCCACGGGGCCACCAAAAAGACTAGCATGGCAGCCGAAGAGCGGTCAAACGCGGGCCGGCTTCTCACCGGCCGCGCGGTCGCCGCCCGATCAACCGGCTGGGGAATCGTGCACGGACTGGCGATCTTCTGGTTCGGGCGAGGAATGGTCAGCGAAGGTCGCGGCCTCGCGGGCCAAAGCCGCGTGAGCGCGTCCGAGGTGACCGAACGCGGCGAAGGCGTGGGCGGCGGCGCGAGGAACCTGGCGCTCGCGAAAGTGGCCGGCCGTCGTGCGGCAGTGACGGGCCGCGGCATCGAGCTCGGTGGCGATGGCGTGGAAGCGAGCGGCGGCCTCGTCGCGGGGATCGGTCACGCTGGGTCCCTTTTCATGGTCGTCCGCGGGATCGGGCCCTACAGTAGCATGAGGCCCACACACGGGGCGCGTTGGCAGGGTGATGCTGGCGCGGTGGACGAAGATTGGCGACTCGGTATCCGCGTGGTGACAATGCCGGCACCACTGGTTCGATGGTCGTGAGGGAGGCAGGGGTGTCGCGACAGAGCAGGAACGAGTCGTTCCCACTGGATCAGACACGGGACGCCTTGTGGGCGGTGATCCCGGCGGGTGGGGCGGGGACGCGACTCTGGCCGATGAGCCGGGCGGCCCGGCCGAAGTTTCTGCTGCCGTTGCGAGGGAGTCGCTCGTTGCTGCAGGAGACGGCGCAGCGTCTGGCGCCGATAGCGCCGCCAGCGAGGACGCTGGTGGTCTGTGGGCCGGGGCACGCGGCGGCGGTGGCGCGGCAACTGCCGAACCTTCCGGATGCGAATGTGCTGGTCGAACCAGCGCCGAAGGGCTCGGGGCCGGCGATTGGGTTGGCGGCGGCGCTGATCGCGCGATACGACCCGGACGCGATGATGGGGAGCTTCGCCGCTGACCACGACGTGCGGGACGAAGGAGCGTTCGAGCGCGCGGTAGCGGCGGCGGTGGCGGGGGCAGGCGCGGGGTGGTTGGTCGCGATCGGGTTGACGCCATCGCGGCCGGAGACGGGGTATGGCTACATCGAGCGGACCGACGAGGTGGTCGTGACATCGGAGGCGGGGACGGCGTATCGGGCAGCCTGCTTCGTGGAGAAGCCGGACCGGGCGCGGGCTGAAGCCTACGTGGCGTCGGGGCGCTTCCTCTGGAACGCGAGCATGTTCGTCTGGCGGGCGCGGATGCTGCTGGAGGAGATCGCGAGGTTGGAGCCGGTGTTGTACGCGGGGCTGATCGAGGTGGCGCAGGCGTGGGGGACGCCCCGTCAGGACGCGGTCACGGCCGAGGTCTGGGCGCGGCTGCCGGCGAGCACGATCGACGAAGGGGTGATGGAGCGGGCGCGACGGGTGGCGGTGGTGCCGGCGGAGATGGGATGGTCGGACATAGGAGATTGGCACGTGTTGGGGCAGCTCGGCGAACCGGACGCGGCGGGGAACTCACTCCAGGGTGACGTGGTGCCGGTGGCGACGACGAACAGCGCCGCCTGGTCGGAAACGGGGCGCCTGATCGCGATGGTTGGTTTGGACAATATTGTCGTGGTCGACACGGAAGACGCCTTGCTTGTGGCGGACCGGAGCCGGACGCAGGAGGTGCGGCAGGTGGTCGATCTGTTGAAGGCGCGCCGGCGGGAGGAGCTGACGTAGCTCGCCTTCATCAGTGCGAGGCGGTGGTGACCGGCGCGGGACGGGTCGTGCAGTGGGTGACGTGGTGTTGGCGGCCGGTCCTCATCCCCGAGCGCCGCGCTGCCTGTCCCCCGACGCCGGATTGCCCTCACTTCCTACTCCCGCCCAGAGGGCACCCACCCGATGCGCGGGAACGACCCGCACCCCCTACCGCTGCCCAGAGGGCACCCGCCCGATGCGCGGGAGAGGGGATCCCGGTCAAATAGCCTCGGGGACCTTCCAACCAGCCAGATTTGGTGTGAACGGGCAGAGGCGGATCGGGGCGACGCGGTAGGACACCGGCGACTCGTGACGTCAGGCTCCGGTCATCGGCCGAGGCGAAGGCTGGCGTGGCAACGGGGTCTACGGGCGCGGGGTGCTTGGGTTAGGGGGAGGTACGATCGCGGATGGAGTTGAGGACGCGGTCGAGGGCGATTCGACTAGATGTTTCGAGATCGGTGGCGCGCTGGCGGTAGCGATCGGCGGCGAGGGAGTCGCGGAGGAGGCGGGCGTTGCCGCGGACGTTGAGGAGCGCGCCGCGAAGAGCCACGTCGGCGAGGAGGGCACCGGTCTCGGCGTCGGAGAGGGCATGGAGGTTGCCGAGGCGGGCGACTGGTTCTAGGGCGTGTAGGAGATCGAGACAGGCGGTGGCGACGGCGAGGGGTACATCGGCGGCATCGACGAGGGCAGTTTGGACGGCGTTGGTCCGGGCGGCGCGTTCGACGTCGGTCGCTTTTGGCAGGGCGGAGGCGGTGCGATAGCGGAGATAGGCAGCCTCGTCGTCGGTCGCGGCGCGGCACAGGGCATGGCGCAGGGTGGTGAGGCGGTCGAGCGCGGCGCGGAGGTCGGGTTCAGCGGGTGAGGAGGCAAGACGGCCGATGGTGAGGTTGCAGACCATGGCGCCGAGGGCGGCGCCGAGGGCGGCGACGATGGCGACGACGCTGCCTCCACCAGGGGTGGGATCACCGGAGGCGACGGCGTCGAGATAGGCGTCGAGGGTGAGCGAGGATGGCGTGGGAGGATCGCCTTTTGGAGGGACGGTCATAGGGCATCCATTTCCGCGACAACGTCGAGCGCCGAGGGGGTGGAGAGGCGGGTGGCAGGGAAAGGGCCCTCAGCTCCAGCCTAACAGTCCTTGCTCCTTGCGTAACGATCCTCGCTCCCAGCGTAACGGCCTTCACCCGCGACTGAACGGCCCGCACCCCCCGGCCCCTCGAAAGCCCTCACCCCCAGCCCCGCCCAAAGTGCATCCGTCCGATGCGCGGGAGAGGGGAGCACGGTCGCCTCGCCCCGTCCAGAGGGTACCCGCCCAACCCATGGGCGAGGGGAGCCTGGCGGCGGCGCGTCGACCCACCAATCAACCAGATTTCGTCTAAGAAGTTTGGAGCACACCACGGCGTCGTGGACGACGACAACATCTCTGAGAGTGGCGCGCCGAGGAGTCGGACCAACGGGGTGGAGCCGGATGGAGATGAGCACAGTGGTGAGGGGCATGGTCTGCCGGCCACGGGTAGCGTGTGCGTGGATGGGCAGGTAAGTAGCTGACGATGTTCCGTGGCGATGAAGACGACGGGCTCGGCCCTGCTGCCGCTGGAAAGAAGCCCGCGCGCAGAATAAGCGGCGCGGCGGATACCCGCTGGTCGGCTGACCTCGTGTACCACGGACCGTGGGTGACCGGTTTGGCCTCAGCTGGCCCGGTCCTAAAGGCGTGGGGTGTCGTGACGAAGACCGGCCGGGGCTGAGGATGTCAGGCGAGAGCCGAGACAGCGGCCGACGGCGGTGTGTGACGTTCAGCATGGGTGTCCCATCGCGGTCGGGGTGAGCGCGGGCATGTCGCGGTTAGCGGGGCGCGGGGGCTGGACTGAAGAGCGCTTCAAGCTCGTGGACGAAGCGAGCCTCGTCGTCGAACTCGACGCGGTAGGCGGACTCGTCGTCGGAGGGGGCGGGGGGGAAGACGAAGCGGACCCAGCCCTCCTCGGCGCCACGCATGAGGAGCTCGGTGACGCGGGCCTCGAAGCGATTGTAGGGAAGGTCGGGAGAGAGGACGCGGTAGTAGCGCTCACCCATGCCGTTGCGGGTCCAGATGAGGCGAACGAGCTGGCGGTGCTTGGTCCGCAGGTCGGAGGCGACGAGCTCGTTGGCCATCAGCCCACGGGTGATGGCGGCGAGGCGCCCCATCTCGCGGACGGGAGTAGCGCAGACGGGGCAGACGCCATCGGGGGCGTCGGCGTGGCTGAACGAGCGGCGACAGACATCGCACCAGAGGTAGGTCTTGGCTGAGGGAATCTTGGGCATGGGCTAGTCTCGGTCCAGGTGAATGGGCGGCGCGCGGCGGCGAGGAGGGTAGACCCGGTCCGCCAGGCGGTTGGGTTAGGAGAAGGGACGTCGCTAAAGCTCGCCGATGGTGCGGCGGGCGCGGAGTAGAGCGCGACGAGCGCAACTCGCTAGGAGACGGGTTAGCGGCGGATACCGCGCTGTTCGAAGCGATCGGCGGCGCCACCGAGAGCCGTGTTCGCCGCGGGTGGTTGCTCGCCAGCGCGGTCGGCCCAGACCTGGATGCGATGGGTGAGAAAGATCCCGCCGAGCATCATGACAACCGCGACGAGGACCTCGATGGTATCGGAGAGGACCCCGAAGTCGGCCAGGTTATTGACGAGCATCGCGTGGCTCTCCGTTCCTCGTTCTCGACGCTACCAAGCTACTTGATCGTCAGGGTGCCAACCATCCCCGCTTCTTTATGACCGGGGACGTCACAGTAGAACTCGTAGTCGCCAGGGGCGGCGTTACCTGGGACCGTCGTCTCCACGGTCTGGCCGGCGGGCATGTCGACTTTGATCCCCAGTTTATCAATCGAGAAGTTGTGGGGAGAGGCACCCGTGTTGGGGAGGGAGATCTTCGTCCCCGCGGCGGCAATGACGACGATCGGCTTGCCCGGAGCGGTCTGGTCCCCGTTGAACTTCCAGCCGATGTCGTAGGCCTCGATCGTCAGGGGCTTCTGGGCTGCGGCAGGAGCGGCCGCGCCGCCCCCCGCCGGCGCCGCTGCCCCGGCAGGTGCGGTGCCCCCAGCCGGTACGGCCGCCGGCGCGGGAGCACCGCCCGCTTGCACCTTCAACGTCCCGACCATCCCCGCTTCCTTGTGCCCCGGCACGTCGCAGTAGAACTCGTAGTCCCCCGGCGCGGCATCGGCCGGTATCGTCGCCTCCACCGTCTGCCCCGCCGGCATGTCGACCTTGATCCCGAGCTTGTCGACCGAGAAGTTGTGGGGCGACGCCCCCGTGTTCGGCAGGGAGATCTTCGCGCCGGGCGCGACCGTCACCGTGATCGGTTTACCGGGAGCGGTCTGTTCCCCGTTCGCTTTCCAACCAATGTCGTAGGCTTCGATCGTCGTCGGTTGCGCCGCCGCCGGACCCGCCGCGGGGGACGTGCCGGCCGCCGGACTGCCGCCCGCTGGCGCCGCACCGGCCGCGGGTACCGCCGCCCCGGCCTGGACCTTGAGGGTGCCGACCATGCCGGCTTCCTTGTGGCCGGGGACATCGCAGTAGAACTCGTAGTCGCCCGGCGCGGCGTCCTTGGGGATGGTCGCTTGGACGGTCTGGCCGGCGGGCATGTCGACCTTGATGCCGAGCTTATCGACCGAGAAGTTATGCGGTGAGGCGCCACTATTCGGCAGGGAGATGGTGGCGCCGGGGGCGGCGGTGACGGTGATCGGTTTGCCAGGCGCGGTCTGCTGGCCATTGAACTTCCAGCCGATGTCATAGGCTTCGATCGTGATCGCCGCACCCTGCGCGGCGGCGCCCTGGGGAGCAGCGGCGGCAGCCGGAGCGGGTTTGGCGGCGGCGACTTGGGGGGGAGGAGCGGCGGTCGGGTAGGCGCCACCGGCTTGCTCGATGGCATCGTTGTAGACGACGTCCCAATCGACGTTGTGGATCATCGTGATCAGCTCTTCGATCTGTTCATCGTTGAGCTGGCCGTTCTTTTCCTTGCCCCAGGCGGGCATGGCGCCCCGACCGTAATGGAGAGCGTCGTAGATGACCTGGCGGCGCTGGTTCCAAGTGCTGGGGCTCGTGCTCTGGTTGAGCTCCTGCTGCTTGTGTCCGAGCTCGGTGTTGCCGCCGAGGGGATAGCCGATGCGGCCGTCGCCGGCGGAGAGACCTTCGCCACCGGGACCGTGACAGGCGACGCAGTTGGTGAGGAAGGTTTGGATGCCGCGCTCGATGGCGAGATCCTGTTGCTCCTTGGCTTCCGCTGTCGTCCGGTTGGGCTCGTTGGCGACATAGACGACGAGAAGCGTCGCCAGGGCAACGAGGCCGATGATGACGACGGTCGCCAGTTTCTGTACTGCACCCACGCTTCGCGCTCCCTCGTGGTCGCGTTCGCTTCGCGGTCGCCGGTTAGGCCGGGTACTTTGCGGCCTGGTCGGGGGTATAGGCGGTACGGGTCGTGATGTCGCCGGTGGCGACGGTGACGGTATCGCCGTCGACGGTGACCTTCATCAGATCCATCGGTCGCGGTGCGGGACCGCCGGTGCGAACGCCGTTGTAGTCGTACTGGCTGCCGTGGCAGGGGCACTGGTATGCGCGCGGGCTGTCGGCCGGGCCAATCCACGGCACGGTACAGCCGAGGTGCGGGCATTTGGTGTAGAGCGCGAGCAAGCCGTCCTTGTTGTGGGCAAGGAAGAACTTGCCCTGAACGTTGCGGAAGGGAACGCCGTCGACGGGGGGGATATCGGCGGCGGCGACGGTCAGCTCGCTGCCGAAGGCGCCGGTTTTGTTCGGCCAGAGGAGGCGGACGACGAAGGCGCCGATCTCGGCGAGGAGAATCCCGGCGGAGCCGAGGGCGGCGTTGCGAAGGAAGGTGCGGCGGGTCGCGAGGCGCGCGGTCTGGAAGCGGCCAACGAGACCGAAGAGCCGGGCGGCGACCCAGCCGAAGCCGAGTCCGAAGATCGTGCGGAAGAGCGGTTTCATGCGTCCTGTCCTTACCCTCGTCTGTTCGCGCGACGTCTTGACGCGGCCCGGTGCCCGGCCGGCAACGTTCTCTTAATGGTGCTCCAACGGGAGCTTCCACGGCCAGTAGAGGTTTTGGCCAGGACCGCGGAAGGAGGTGCCGCTGACCGTGAGGATGATGTAGGTGACGACGAAGCCGGTGAAGAGGGCGATGATCAGCTCGCGCCGGGTGGGGCGGAAGATGCGCTGAACGAGCACGACCAGCAGCCCGATGAAGACGAGGATGACCAAGGCCGGCAGGATTTGGTTGTAGACGATCTCCGGCGCCTTGAAGTGATTCTGGACGAACGCGCCAAGGCCGAAGACGCGGCGGCCCGACTGTTCATCGAGATAGATCATGGCGACTAGGACGACGGTGGTGAAGATGGTGGTAAAGCCAATGATGCGGCGGCCCTTCGCGGAGGTGCCGAGGATACCAACGCCGAGGGGGGAGCGGTCAATGTAGGGAATGGCGGCGATGCCGAGGAGAGCGAAGGTCGGGACGATAACGCCGGCCAGGCCAGGATTCATGTGGAGCAGCAGCTCCTGGAGGTTTAGGAAATACCATGGGGCTTTCGAGGGGTTCGGCGTCTGGTTCGGGTTGGCGCGGGCGGTCAGCGGGGCGTTGACGAGGACGGAGAGGGCGGTCAGGATCAGGAGGAAGACGGTCGCGCTGACGGCCTCGACGACGACCAGGGAGGGCCAGACCATGACCTCATCCTCGGAGAGGTCGGTCGGCCGGGCCATGGCACGCCCACGGACGAGCTCTAGCAGGCGCTGGCGTTTCGCGTCGTCGATGGGGGTGAAGCCTTGTCCCCCAGGTGTCTGCTCCGCGATCTCGGCCATGGTCCACCTCCGGTGCGAGTGCTGAGTGCTGAGTGCTGAGTGACGAGTGGGCGATTAGAGCGGGCCGGAGATGCCGCCGTCCTTGCGGATCCGCCAGAAGTGAACGGCCATCAGAAAGGCGGCGGCCAGCGGTAGGAAGATGACGTGCAAGGTGTAGAAGCGGACCAGGGCGTTTTGACCGATGTCGTAGTCGCCGCGGAGGACGAGGTTGACTTGCTTGCCGATCACCGGGGCGGCGCCGCCGATGTTGGTGCCGACGGTGATCGCCCAGAGCGCGAGCTGATCCCACGGCAGGAGGTAGCCGGTGAAGGAGAGGAGAAAGGTGACTACGAGGAGGAGGACGCCGACGACCCAGTTGAACTCGCGTGGCGGTTTATAGGAACCGGTGTAGAAGACGCGGCACATATGGAGGAAGACGGCGATCACCATGCCCTGGGCGGCCCAGCGGTGCATGTTCCGCATCAACTGACCGAAGGTAACGCTGGCTTCGATGTCCTTCATGTTTTGGTAGGCGAGGTCGGTGGAGGGGACGTAGTAGAACATCAGGAGGACGCCGGTCATGACGAGGACGAGAAACATGAAGAAGGAGAGGCCACCGAGACAGAAGGTGTAGGTGACTTTGGTGGCGTACCGTTTGATCTTGACCGGGTGGATATGGAGGAAGACGTTGCTGGCGATGATCAGCGCCTGGTTGCGCTGAGTATCGGGATAGCCGTGCCGAACGACCGACCGCCAAAGGGACGAGCCGGTGATCCGATCGGCCAGCGTCTGCTCCCGCCTCATCCCGTGTCCTCCTGGAGGTCGCTCGTCGTCCCATCGCGCCGAGCCCGGCCACTGCGTCGTTTGTCGCTTGCGAACGGGGACTCACGAACGGCGCGGCCCGTTCCGCGTGCCGCCGTATTGTGGAGCGGATGCGTGAGACGGTCAAGACTGGGGCGCGGCATAGATGCACGCATGCACCGAGGCCGATCGTCGCCGTCAATGGTGAGACGTTGAACGTGATTGGGCGGGCGTCCGGGCACCGGGGCGGGTTCCCCTTTAGTGGGCGCGACAGGACTCGAACCTGTGACCTCGCGGATGTGAACCGCGCGCTCTAACCAGCTGAGCTACGCGCCCGAAATGGCGGCCGGAAGTATAGCAGCCGCCGGGACATGCGGCCGGGGCAAACGCCTATGGGGCCAGGGCGACGCACTCGACCTCGACGAGGGCGCCGAGCGGGAGGCGGGCAACCTGAACGGTACTGCGTGGGGGAGGCGAGGAAGGGAAGGCCTGACCATAGACGGCGTTGAAGGCGGGAAAGTCGGCGAGATCGGCCAGAAAGCAGGTGGTCTTGATGACGCTGGCGAAGCTGGCGCCAGCCGCGCTCAGGACCGCTTCCAGGTTCCGCATGACGCGTTCGGTCTGGACGGTGATATCGCCTTCGACGAGGGTCATGGTCGCGGGGTCGAGCGGGATCTGACCGGCGGTGAAGATGAGGCCGTTGGCGACAATCGCCTGTGAGTAGGGTCCGATCGCGGCCGGCGCCTGGTCCGTGGCGATCACTTCAAGCTGGCGATCGGCATCCGTCATGGTTCGCTCCCCTCCTCCGTGCTTTGTCGCGTACCGCAACCCCCGGCAATTCGCGGGGGTGAGCCGAACGTATACCCGCCAATGGATACGATGTCCACCGCGCTTAGCAACGAGCGCGCGGAGTAACGGGGTTTGGCGGACGAAGAGAACAAGGCTCGCTCTGCGACGGAGCAGCAGTGTACGAACGTTAGATGGGGTATACTGGCACCCTCGGCTATTTAAGCAGTACGTTCGGGTGCAATCGACCGTAGGAGACCAGATGAGCGCGACCGCCCGGATCGATGAGGTCGCTGCCGGCTGGCGGTCCGCCGCCGGTCGGCGCCCGGTCCCGACGCGTGTTGTCGCGGGGTGGTTGACCCGGGCGTTCATTGTGGTGGCGATCTTTCTCGGGGCGGGGGCGCTGGGTCTGGGTCTCTACGCGTCGGCACACGGGGATCGAATCTACGAAGGGGTGGAGGTCGCCGGTGTCCGGGTCGGGGGGATGACGGCGGCGGAGGCCGGCGCGGCGTTGGAGCGGCAATTTGCTCACTACGCGGCGACGCCGCTGACACTGACCGCCGGCGGCAAGAGCTTTGGGATCACACCGGCGGCGGCGGGCGCACGGCTGGATGAGCGGGCGACAGTGGCGGCGGCGTTCGGTTATGGACGCGAGGGGTCGCTGTGGACTCGCTCCCGGGCTTGGGTCGAGGGGATGCTCCATCCGGCGACGGTGGCGCCGCGGGTGACGGTCGATGCGGGGAAAGTCGACGGACAACTGCGAGCGATCGCGCCGGGCATCGTGCGGGCTCCGGTCGACGCCGCGATCAGGATGAGCGGCGAGGGACAACCAGCGCTGGTTGAGGACGTCCCTGGCGTGGCCCTTGACCTCGGCGCGACGGGTGCTGAACTGGTCGATCGGATGACGCGTCTTGACGATACACCGGTGGCGGTGGTGACGCGAGCGAAAGCGGCTGAGGTACGCACGGCCCCCCTGGCGCCGCGGCTACCGGCGGCGCGGGCGGCGGTGGCCGCGCCGCTGGTGCTGTCGGCGGACGAGGGGGTCTGGTACGTTGACACCGCGGACTTGAAGCGGGTGGTGTCGGTGGACCCGCGGCAGGCAAAGCTGGAGGTCGATCGCGGATCGCTGACGACGATGGTCGTGGGACTGGCGGCGGAGATCGACCGCGAGCCGTTGGACGCCGGGATCACGGTCGATGACAACGGCGCGCTGGCGGTCGTGCCGGGGACGGACCTGGCCCGCGTCGACGTCGGGGCGACGGCGAATGGGATCGCGGCGGCGCTGCTGGGCGGGAAGCACAGCGTGCCGTTGGTGGTGGACCGGGCGCCGCCGGCGATCACGGACAAGGTGGCGGCGACGGCGGTCAGCGCGGGTGAGCGGTTGATCGACGACGGGATGGACCTAACTTGGTCGGGGGGCCGGGCGCGCCTGGGACGGAGCGACCTGCTGAAGGCGTTGACGATCACCGCGCGCCCGGGTCAGCGCCAGCCGTTCGCCTTCGGTCTGGACGCGGATGTGGTCGGCGAGCTGCTGCAGCCGGTCGCGGCGGGATTCGACCAGCCGGCGGTCAATGCCCGCTTCCGGTTGATCAACGGGCAGATCGGGGTCGTCTCCCAGGCGAAGCGGGGACGCGCGCTCGATCCGGCGGCCGGGGTGAAGGCGGTTCTGGCGGCGTTCGGCAAGCCCGACCCGGCGGCGACGTTGACGGCGAAGACGATCGAGCCGCGCTATACCGCCGCGGCGATCGACCAGATTCACCTTGGGAACGATCTCCTAGCGGAGGCGTCAACGTCGTACGCGCAGTCGAGCGAGCCGCGCCGCAACAACGTCGAGCGGGCGGTCTCGCTAGAGAGCGGGTGGTTGGTGCCGCCGGATGGGATCTTCTCGTACGACCAGAATATCGGCGCCGTGGATCAGACCAACAGCTTCGTGACGGGGTACGGCATCGTCGCCGACCAGAACGGCGGGGTGACGACGGCTCCGGTGATGGGCGGGGGGATCTGCCAAATCTCGACGACGATCTTTCAGGCCGCGTTTTGGGCGGGGATGCCGATTGTGGAGCGGTATCAGCACCCGTACTATCTCCGGTCGTACGGGGAGGCGCCGCACGGGCTGCCGGGGCTGGACGCGATGGTTGACATCGAGAAGGACTGGCAACTCGACTTCAAGTTCCGCAACACGACGGGGCATTGGATCGCGGTGACGCTGACGGCGGACGGAGAGACCGCGGCGGCGCAGATCATCGGCACGAACCCGAACTGGGACATTCAGGTCTCGGACCCGGCGATCTCGAATGTGGTGACGGCCGACACGACGATGCACTACATGGACTCGCCCGAGCTGCCGGCGGGGCAGGAGCTGCTGGTGGAATCGGCCCAAGACGGGTTCGACGTGACCATACAGCGCACCGTCGCGAAGGGGGGCAAGACGCTCGACGAGCTGACGCTTTCCAGCTCGTTCGCGGCGGCCCGAAACACGACGCTGCGCGGGACGGGGTAGCGACGGGAGCGGTCCGGCTTCCCTGGCGCCGGCGGTCGTGTCGCAGCGGGTGGCGGGCTGTCACTGGTCGGCGATCGACGACGCCGAGCGGGGCGTCAGCCCATACCCCATGGAATCCGGAGACATACAGAGCGTCGGCATGACCAACGTTTGTCCTCACCCCGTACTCGCTCAAAGCCCTCACCCCCTACCCCCTCTCCCGATGCGCGGGAGAGGGGAACTCCGGTCCACAGCCGGGGGGATGCATCGGCCGCGACTCGCGCGTCGCCGTTCGGCCGCTGGTCGTTGGGCCATGGTGGGTTCGAGCAGATGATAGGCGGCGTGGGGGTCGGTCAGGCGGGACAGAATCAACGGGGTTTGCCGCGTCGCTTCACGTGTCGCAGGACAGCCCGCAGCCGATGAGCCACGCCATCCTTTATGCGTACGGTAGAGCCGGCTCTGCTGGGTCGGAGCGTGCATCGTGTCCGGTCGTGTCCGCTCTCCAGGCCCTGTGGGGCATTTTACCCGCCTCTATGCCGCGAAAAATGGGTAATCCTCCCATTCCCGGTGGTCTCTGCGTCCATTAGGATCGCGACAAGGTTCCAATGGTGGGGACCGTGCAGAGGGTGGCTGGTCTGACGGCGGCCAAGCTCCTCGCCGCGGCGGAGGTTACACGATGGATGATCGCGCGTTTGATACCTTGACCCGTGCTCTGGCTGGCCGAGCGTGGACCCGACGGCGGGCGACGAAAGCGCTGGCCGCTCTCCTCCTAGGCGGGGTCGTCGGGGCGGAACGGTGGGGGGAGGCCGAGGCCAAGTCCAAGTGCCGGACGTGCCAGACGGAGAAGCATGGTCGGTGCCGCAAGGCGCGCGACAATAGCCAGTGCAATGGCAGCGGGCGCTGCTTGAACGGACACTGCCGGCAGCCACCGACGTGTACCGGCGTCGGCGAATCCTGCAACAATGTTCCCACCGTTCCCACCAACTCATGTTGTAGCGACCGTTGCCTCCTAACCCCCGGCGGCCAGGTCTTCACCAACTCCTGCTACAGTGGCTATGCTGGCCGACCGTGCTATTCCGGGGTTGACTGCCTCTCCGGTATCTGCGTTGGCTACGTCTGCCGGTAGCGCGGGCCGTTTCCGCCGCTCACTAGAGCCCTCGGCGACGAGCTAGCCGGCGAAGGCTGGCTGGTTCGTCGCGGCAGACACGCGCTCCGGCGTGCGAAGACAGACGGCGCCCCTGAGGTAGTCCTCAGGGGCGCCGTTCGGTTTGTCGCGGCCATTGGGGCGGTTTTGGGAAAGTGAAAACGGGTGGATCGGACGAGCGAGCGGGATGAAGGCGAGCCGTGCCGCGCTTGACGCTACGCGAACCGTCCGCGTACAGTCCGGGGGCGGCGCAGCGTGCTGACGCCGCCCGGTTCCTCGCCCCGGCGCCAGACTCACGGCGCGATCCCCTCCCCTCCTCCGATCTCCCTGACCGCCGCTGCTGTCCATCGCCGCCCATACGAAAGGTTGTTTATGTCTTCTTCACGCTCTACCAATGGTCAGCGCCCGGGATGGGTGCCCGACCGCCGCCTGGTGACGATCGGACTCCTGGCGGGTGCGGCGGTCGGCGCTTGGGCCGGCAGCCGGACGCGAACGATGACCGTCCCCGGACGCGACAATCCACCGGCCCTGATCGACTGGGAGCAGGCGCGCGGGATTGCCGTCGGGATGAACCGCGGCGCGACGTTGACCGCGACCGAGCGGTCGCAGTTGGACGAGTACTATCGGGAGCTCGTGCGGCGATGCGTGCCGGTGGTCAGCGCCTATACGGGAAGCGAGCTGCCGCCGAGCCTGGAACGCACCTACGCCTTCGACCGGGTCGATTGGGTCAACGCCAACCTGGAAGGGTTCGAGCGGATGTTCGCGCCGTTGGAGGCGCTCAACCCGGTTGCCAGCGAGGATGGCAAGACGACGGTCGCCTCGGTCCTCTGGGGCGGCGTCAACCAGAAGGTGATCAGCGCCGAGCTGGGGCTGTTACTGGGGTATCTGGCGCGGCGGGTGCTGGGGCAGTATGACCTGGCCCTCCTCGGTCGCGAGCCGGTCAGCACTGGCAAGCTCTATTATGTCGAGCCCAATATCCGGGCGGTCGAGCAGATGTTGGTGCTGCCGAAGGACGACTTCCGGATGTGGCTGGCGTTGCACGAGACGACGCACGCCTTTGAGTTCGAGGCACACCCGTGGGTACGCGACCATTTCAACAACCTGCTTGAGCAGTATTTCGAGTTCTTGAAAGAGGATGCGGAAAAGCTGCGGCAAGGAGGGGTACGCGGACTCAGGATCTTCGTCGAGCGGGCGCGCAGCGGCGACCGGAACGAGGGGAGCTGGATCGAGACGTTGATGACGCCGCAGCAGCGCGCCCTCTTCACCGGGATGCAGGCGATGATGTGCATGGTCGAGGGGTACTCGAACCACGTCATGAACGCGGTCGGCCGCGATCTGCTGCCGACCTATGAGCTGATCTCGCGGAAGTTCGAGCTGCGGCAGAAGCAGCGGACGTTCAGCGAGCAGTTGTTCGCGCGGTTGACGGGTCTGAACGTGAAGATGGAGCAGTACCGCCTCGGCGAGGCGTTCATCAACCGGGTCGTGGCGGAGCGGGGGCATCCCTTTGTCCGGCGGATCTGGGATGGCGCGGAGTTCCTGCCGACGATGGACGAGATCCGGCAACCGGAGCGGTGGCTGACGCGGATGGACGCGCGCGACGGGACGGCGGCGCTGCCGCCGGTGCCGGCCGCGACGGCGGTTGGGGCGGGGGGCGAGTAGGACGGGGAGATGAGTAGGACGGGGGGGGGCGCTGCGCTCCCGGGGGCGGAGTAGAACGAGGGGGGCGAAAATCGCGATCTCGTCTGGATAGGTTCGCGAACGATGCGTCTGCGATGGAGATGCGGAGTGGGTCGCTCGGGGAAGGGCGGGTCGGGGTTGCGTCCGAATCGGTGATCGATGGAGGGAGCAGTTCGTGGATCGCCCACCAGGAATGGGCGCGTCCCTGGGATTATGGCCAGCGGGCGGGGTGAGGCGAAGGTTCCGAACGAGTTACAGGTCGTTGACAGAGAGTCAGTTGACCCCTATGATGCCGGGGTGGCCCCTGTCGGGGGCTGATGCGCGACGGCGTTTGGGAGAACCGGGATGATCCGGATCGGAAGTAGCAACCTCAGCCTTAGCCGCTGGTTGACCAGCGGTGAGGGCATGCGCCCGCGGTGCGGGTTGCCCGCTGGGGTCCAGGTCCGGAGTCTGCCTGTTAGATGGGAAACGTAAGCGACGGTCGCGAGACACGAGCTTCCCACCGCGGGCAGAGGACTGAAATCCTCGCCCGCGGTTCTTTTTTGTCTGGAGAGGGACGGGGTGGGGCGACGACGAGACGAGAAGGACGGTGAACATGGTGATTCAGGAACGCGTCGAACCGCGCGTGGAAGCGCTGGTGAGACGGGAGCTGGGCCCGGAGAGCGTCGAGGACGCGGTCGTTGTAGACCACGTCTCGAAGCTGTTCGTGCAGCGGTCGCGGCTGCGGCGGAAACCGGCTAAAGAGGTGCGGGCGGTCGACGACATCACCTTGTGCATCAAGCGGAATGAGATCTTCGGCGTGCTCGGCGCGAACGGCTCGGGCAAGTCGACATTGATCCGGATGATGTCGACGCTGTTGATCCCGGACGAGGGGCGGATCACGATCTTCGGGTACGACGTGCGCCGGGACGAGGCGGAGGTGAAACGACTGATCAACCGGGTCTCGGTCGAGGCGTCGTTCTTCAAGAAGCTGTCGCCGCTGGAAAACCTCCGATACGCGCTGCGGCTTTACGGGCGGAGCGGGCCGGCGGTGCGGCAGGAGATTTTCGACGTGATGGCGATGCTGGGGATCGAGCGGGAGCGATTGACCCAGCCGCTGGAGCAGCTTTCACGGGGAATGCAGCAAAAGGTGGCGATCGCCCGGGCGTTCTTGACCGCGCCGGTGCTGCTGCTGCTGGACGAGCCGACGACGGGCCTCGACCCGCGGTCCAAGCAGGACGTGCAGGCGTTCGTGCGGCGGCTGCGGGACGAGCACGACGCGACGATCCTGCTCTGCAGCCACGACATGCGCGAGGCGGAGGAGCTGTGCGACCGGATCGCGATGCTCGACAAAGGTCGGCTGATCGCGCTGGACACGGTTGACGGGCTGAAGCGGGCGGTCGGGCCGGAGCTGGGGACGCTCGATCCGACGCTGGAGCAGGTCTTCATCCATCTGACGGGACGGAAGATCGATGAGGATGAGGGGACGTAGAAGGCGGCAGGCGGGAGGCGGCAGGGACAAGTGGAGCGAGGCGACTGGGCGGGCCGGGGTTTGAAGCGGGGCGACGTGTGGGTGATGACGAGGCGGCGCAGAGGATATGAGCAATGAATGAGACGGTGCGGCCGAGGGCGAATCCAATCGCGGGGGCGGGGTTGTGGCACGAGGTGCGGGCCTCGTACGCGTTTGTCGAGCGCAACTTCTATATCGTGCGGCGCTACTGGGGGTGGGAGTTCGCGTTCCTGATCTTCAACGTGGCGTCGTCGATGAGCGTGCTCTACATCGGGGAAGCGCAGATGCAGCGAACCGGGGCGAGCCCGGACCGGGGGCAACAGGCGGACCTGGTGCTGTACCTGGGGATCGGGACGGTGGTTTGGGCGTATCTGAGAGCGGTGTTCTCCAACATCGGGGAGATGATTACCTGGGAGCGGTGGGAGGGGACGATCGAGTACACGATGATGGCGCCGATCACGAGGATGACCCACATGCTCGGGGTGTCGCTATTCAGCATCGTCTACGGCATCGCTCGCTCGGCGCTGCTGCTGGGGGTGCTGGCGCTCTTCTTCGACGTCAATCTGCACGGGGCGAACCTGTGGGGGGCGACCGTGATCATCCTGGCGGGGAGCGTCAGCTTCGTCGGGTTCGGGATCATGGCGGCCAGCCTGCCGCTGCTCTTCCCGGAGCGGGGGGAAGAGATGACATTCGTCATCTCTTCGGTGCTGCTGCTGGTCTCTGGGGTGTACTACCCGGTCTCCGTGCTGCCGAACTGGATGGAGGGACTGGCGCGCGTCTCGCCGGCCACGTACGTCCTCTCGGGGATGCGGGCAACGATCCTGGACGGGACGGCGACGGTGGCGCTGGGACGCTACTTGCTGCCGATTTTGGGCCTTGGGATTTTGGCCCTGCCGCTGGGGATCGGGGTCTTCAGCTTCGCCGAGCGCTACGCGAAGCGGAGCGGGCGGTTGAAGAGGAGCGGGTAGGCGGAGGCGAGGAGGCGAGGAGTCGAGAAGTCGAGGAGGACGAGAGGCCGAGGAGGCGGGGAGGCGAGAGGGGGAGGAGGCGGGGAGGCGTGAGGAAGAACGATCCAATCAATCGAGGCTACGGATGAAGCCGCGTAGGATGCGACCAACTTCCTCAGCTAGGTCCATCACGGGTTGAAGGGTTTCTCGGGTCGAGAAGGAGCAATCTCGCGCGAGCTCAAGAAGCGTCTCGATCTCACAAAGAGATCCATGGGCGATGGAGAGGTGGTGGCGCAACTCTCGGGGCCCAAGCCTACCCTGACCCTCGGCAATGTTCGCCGGGATCGAGACAGCGGCGCGACGCGCTTGTTGCGTAAAGCCGAACTGATCCGCGGCGGGCCACTCGGCCGTCAGATGGAGGACGGCGCGCGCGAGCTGCATGCTCTTTTGCCATGCGATGAGGTCGCGGAAACTGCGCTCACGGCCCACGAACTTCCTCGACTCCTCGACTCCTCGACTCCTCGACTCCTCGCCTCCTCGCCTCCTCGCCTCCTCGCCTCCTCGACTACGGGCCCTTCTCGATCGGGACGTTAACCATGCTGCCGTATTCGGTCCAGGAGCCGTCGTAGTTGCGGACCCGGGGGTAGCCGAGGAGGTAGGTGAGGACGAACCAGGTGTGGCTGGAGCGCTCGCCGATGCGACAGTAGGCGATGACGTCCTTGTCGGGGGTGATGCCTTCGCCCTCGTAGAGGGCACGCAGCTCGTCGACGGGCTTGAAGGTGCCGTCGGGGTTCGCGGCTTTGCCCCAGGGGATGTTGCGAGCGCCCTTGACGTGACCGCCCCGCTGCGCTCCCTCCTGGGGGTAGCCCATCATGTGGATGACCTCGCCGGTGTACTCCTGGGGGGAGCGGACGTCGACCAGGGCGGGGGCGCCACCGCGGACCATGGCCAGCACATCGTCGCGGTAGGCCCGGATCGCCGGCTCGGGGTCGTGAGCGGTGTAGGTGGTTGGGGGGGGAGAGGAAGCGGCGCGGGTGTAGGGGCGGCCCTCCGTCTCCCACTTGGCGCGACCACCGTCCATGACGCGGCAATCGGCGTGACCGTAATACTTGAAGAGCCAGAACGCGTAGCAGGCGTACCAGTTGTTCTTGTCGCCGTAGAAGACGACCGTCGTGTCGTTGGCGATTCCGGCCCGGCTCATCAACCCCTCGAAGCCCGCCTTGTCGATGAAGTCGCGAGCGACGGGGTCCTGAAGGTCGATGTGCCAGTCGAGGGTGACGGCGCCGGGAATGTGGCCGATCTCATAGAGGAGGATGTCCTCGTCCGACTCGACGATGCGGACGGCCGGGTCCTCCAGGTGGGCGGCGACCCACTCGGTCGAAACGAGTACCTCGGGGTGGGCGTAGCCGGGCGTCGCGCGCTGGGGATCGGTGGCGACCATGATCTCTCCTTGTTCTGAGGGGGCGAGTAGCAGGCGATGACCGACACGGGCAGGACGGATCGCGCCAGGATGTGACGCGGTCTCGCCGGCCGGTTCAGCGGTTAATACTAGAGTTATCCATCAACAATCACAATAACGTCGAGGATGCTGAGGCGCTGGCGAGCAGCATCCCGTCGGGCATTACGACGATGTCCTTCCGCAGGGGTGCGTAGCCGTCACCGGTGACCAGGGCGTCCGCGCCGTGCCCGGCGGCGGTGACGAACTGAGCAACCTGTCCGGCGACGGGTCAGTCTCGCTCCCGAACGAGGGGCATCGTCGAGCAGTGAATGCCGCCCCCGTTCTTGTGATTCTCGGCGTAGGGAATCGCGATACTGTCGACACCGACTTTGCGCAGGCGCTCCCGGGTGCGCTCGTTGCCTTCGGCGATGACGACGAGGCCGGGGCGCAGGGTCAGGCAGTTGACGGCAAACGCGCCCTCGCCCGGGTCGACGTGGACGCCACGAATCCCTAGCGCGTCGAGCTGCTGGAGGAACCCGTAGGGGAGGTGGGTCGGGTCGATCAGGGCAGTCTTGTGGTCGACCATCACCAGCTCACCGTCGATGTGGCAACCCCAGCCGCGGCACGGCACCCGCAGCAGCTCGATACCGAGGGGGCGCAGCACCTCCTCGACCTGGCGCGCCCCCTCCTCGTTCCCACGGTGCCCAATCGCGCAGACGGCGTGCGTTTCGTCCAGGAGCGCAAAGCCGCCACCCTCGAAGGTGCCGGCGCCGGCGACGGTGCGCAGAACAGGCATCCCGATGCGCGCCAGGGTCCGGTAGACGTTGAGCTCCTGGCCGCGGCGCATCAGCGGTCCCATCCGGCCGACGATGGCGCCGCCGGGGAGGGAAACCATCATGTCGCGGGTGAACATGGCGTTGATATCGTCCGGGCGGCTGTCGTCGAGCCAGACGATCTCCACTCCGTGCTCGCGCAGCACCTGGGTCAGCGCGTCGTGGCCGCGCTGCATCGCGGCCAGGTCTGGTGCCCGCTCGCCCCAAAAGTACCAGCGCGCCTCGGGGTCGACGAGCGCTGGCACGTCAGGGTGACGAAGGCGCTCGTCGACGACGTTCAGCTCGTCGCCGGGGCGGTGCATCAGGACCACTTTGAGGGTGCCGACGTCGTTGAAGACTCCCCACCGCCGGCCCCAGACGTGGGTCTGCATGTCGTCCGATTCAAACGCGGGCATGGCCTGCCCGTGAAACTGCTGGTGGACGACCTCGAAGCCCTCCTCCGTCCAAACACTCACGGCATCGCCCTTCCCACATCCAGATCGTGTCCAGGGCCGCGATCTTAGCGTATAGAAGCACCGTTCGGTGCGGTTTGCGAGGTCGCCAGCCAGGTTGAGGCGGGTCTCCTGCCCCACAGGCATCGCCAGGCTGATACCGTCGACGACGGCAGACGCAAGGAATGGGGGGGCATGGCAGCGATCCACGCCCACGCGGCACCTCCTGACGCGGCTCGGCAGGTCGTCGGTGGTTCCTCCGGCAAGACATCGCCGCCAGTGGCCTCGGAGGGAGCTGTCGCGGCACCGCGGCCAAGCGGTTAGAATCAGCCGCGGACCGACCCGCCATCGCGAACTGACGGAGGTACGACGACATGCTCCGGGGATTGCGTAGCAGGGTCGCACGGGCCTTCACGGAGAAACCACCACCCACGCCGGAACAAGCCCACCTGGTGACGGCGAAGAGCCAACAAGAGCGGGCAGGGACCATCGGCGATTTGAGCAGCGAGATACGCCGGCTGCAGCAAGAGATCAAGGACGTCAGCGATGCTCTGGCAAGCGGCCTGACGGGCGATGCCCGGACGGCTCACGAGGGGACGCTCGCCTCGCTGCACCGCCAACTGGATGAGACGCAACGGGATCTGGCCAAGCTCCAAGCACGGATATGACGCGGTCGCGATGGCCAGCGTCAGCCACGCACCGCGCCCCGATTGGTCTGTGTGTCGTCGCTGCTAGAGGGGGGACGTGGCGGTCAACGTCTGCTCGAACGGTCAACGGGTCTCCACCGCGAGACGATGCGGGCGACGCAGGGCGTAGGGTGCGAGCCAACGGACCGGCCAATGATGCCGGCCCTCGGCGGTCGTGCCCTTGCCGGCCGCGCCCCCGATTGGACGGCGGTGAGCGCCGTCGTATCGAGCAGGTACCGCGCCACGGCGTCTAGCCATCGCCCTCGGTCCGCCCGGGAACGAGGCGGTCAGGATGATAGCGGAGGTTGTGGACCCATTCGGAGGCCGACTCGGGTGTTTCCCAGCCCGGAATGTCGACATCGGCGAGGGCGCCGTCCATCTCGGCGAGGGCGGCTTTGAGGCGCTGCCGGTCAAGCTTTTCCTGGGCCGCCTCACTAATGAACTGGCTCCGGCGGCGCTGCCCGAGACGGGCGTCGATTTCAGCGATCAGCGACTCAGGCATGGTGACATGGATGCGGCGGGACGATTTGGTGGCGGCGTCCATCGACTATTCTTTCCTCAACGGCATACAACGGATATGTGCCATGAGAGGGGAGCGCGGGCTAATCGTCACCTCCCCCGGCAGCGCCGTCGAGGTACCGTAGCGTGGTGGTGACCATCGTCTCAATGCCGATGCCGAGGGAGGCTTCGTCGATGTCGAAGCGGGGGTGGTGGTGGCCCCAAACGAGACCCCGCTCGTCGTTTTTGCTGCCGACGAAGAAGAAGCAGCCAGGGACGCGCTCCAGGAAATAGCTGAAATCCTCGGCACCCATGTGCTGCGGTCCCTCGCGCACCCGGTCCGGCCCGACGACCTCGGCGGCGGCGGTACGAACGAGGTCGGTCATCGCCGCGTCGTTGACCGTTGGCGGGTAACCGAACCGGTAGCGAAAATTGACGTCAGCGCGCATCGCGGTCGCGATACCGCGGACCATGGTCTCGATCCGGCCGGCGAGAAGCTGGCGATTCTCGGGGGTAAAGGAGCGGACGGTGCCGCGCAACTCGGCGGTGTCCGGGATGACGTTGGCCGCCTCCCCCGCGCGGAAGGCGCCGACGGTGACAACCCCCTGCTCGGTCGGGTCGAGCTCGCGGCTGACGAGGGTTTGGAGGGCGACGACAATCTGGGCGCCGACGGCGATTGGGTCGATCGTCGATTGGGGGCGGGCGCCATGGCCGCCCTTACCCTGGATGACGAGTGTGAAGCTATCCGATGCGGCCATTGCCGGACCGGCGCGGAGCTCGATCAGACCGATCGGCACCTCCTGGGCCATGTGCATGCCGAAGGCGACGTCGACCGCGGGGTCGTTCAGGACGCCCTCCTCAATCATGACCGCGGCGCCCCCGCCCCCCTCTTCGGCGGGCTGGAAGAGGACCTTGACCGTGCCAGCGAAGGCGTCGCGGCGCTCCTGGAGGAGGCGAGCGACGCCGAGGAGCATGGCGGTGTGGGCGTCGTGGCCGCAGGCGTGCATGATGCCGTCGTGGGTTGAGCGGTAGTCGACCTCGTTCTCTTCCTGAATCGGCAGGGCATCCATATCGGCGCGGAGGAGGACGGTCGGGCCGGAGCCGGGACGGGAGCCGTGAATCAGGCCCGTAACGCCGGTTGTGGCGATGCCGGTGCGGATATCCGCGACGCCAAGCGCGGCGAGACGCTCGGCGACGAAGCGGGAGGTTCGCACCTCCTGGAATCCAAGCTCGGGGTGCTGATGGAGATCGCGGCGATCGGCGATGACGCCGGGTAGGATCTCGTCGATGTCGTCGCGCAGGCGCATCGCGGTGACCATAGTCGTAGGTCCCTCCTGAGAGATCAATGAGCCGCCAATTGTTTGGGGCACGATACCAGAGCGGGGAGTGGAAGACGGGCAGCAGCGGCGGCTTGGCTGCAGGACAGAGGATTGACGGCGGCGACCGCCAGACGCGGCCCGTCTCGAGCGCGTGCTAGGATCGCGCCAAGAGCGCGAGGCGAGACGGGAAGGAGCGGCCGGCGATGGGGACCGGAGCAGGGCCATCGGAGCGGATGAGCGAGGAGCGGGCGACGGCGCTGGCCGAGGCGGCGGTCGATCTTGCGGGGGGGGCGCGGATGGTCTACCGGAACCCGCGGCAAGCGTTCAGCGCGCAGTCGATGAAGACGTACGAGGTCGAGGGGCAGGCGGTGGAGGTACGGTGGGGAGAGATCAGCTCGCCGGCGGTGGCGTCGGTGGGGGGCTACGTCTTCGAGATCTTGGACGAGGGGATCGAGGTGTTGATCCGGCCGCCGGGGGCGAAGGACTGAGGAGTCAGAAGTCAGAAGAGTGTAGCGGAGGGCGTTCACGCGTGGGCGGTCAGTCCTCGGTCTTGCGGGTGATGCGGGCGAGGACGTCGCTGGTCCAGCCGGGGGCAAGGGTAGATGGTGGTGGGGAAGTCGCGGCGGTGGCACTGGGCGGGGCCGAGGGGGTCTCAGCGGGGTCGACCGGTGGGGGGCGGAGGGGGACGGGAGCGAGGGGACCGCGCATCCACCGCCAACCGGGAGGGGCGGCGCCGATGGTTTGCTTCGCGGCACGCCGGGCATCGAGATAGTCGGTCACGACAACCTGGACCGCCGCCGCGACGGGGATCGCCAGGATCGCCCCCGGGAGACCGAGAAATTGGGTGCCGGCGAGGATGGCGACAAAGACGGTCAGGGGGGTGAGGCCGACGGCGCCGCGCATGATGCGGGGGACAAGGATCGTATTCTCGAGCATCTGCAAGAGGACGATGAAGCCGACGACCAGGAAGGCCTTGTTCCAGGACTGGGTCATGGCGATGACGACCGCCGGCACACCGCCAAGCCACGGTCCGACGATCGGGATGATCTCGGTGATACCGGCCCAGAGCCCGAGCATCGGCCAGAAGCGGACTCCGAGGATGGCGTAGCCGATGGTGGCGGTGCCGCCGATGGCGAGGCAGAGGGTGAGCTGGCCGCGCATCCAGTCGCCCACCTTGGCCTCGACGTTATCCCAGATGCGGCTAATGCGGTCGCGGGAGCCGGGAGCGATCTCGAGCAGGATCACTTGACGGAGGAGGGACTTCTCCATCAAGTAGTAGAAGGTGATGACGAAGACGGTGAGTGCGCCGACGATGCCACCTCCTATGCCGGTGGCGACACCGATCGCGGCATCCTGGGGCCACGAGACGTCAGGACTCGGGTCTTCGATGAGTCGAATGCCGCGCAGGAGGAGATCCTGGCCGGGACCGTTGAGGAGCGGATTGCCACTCTGGAGCCAGGTCTGACGGAGGTCGGTCAGGCGCTCGGGCGCTTGCTCGCGGAAGGCGGTGGCCTGGCCGCCGATGGCGGGAGCGAGGAGGACGGAGAAGAGAAAGAGGCTGGCGATCATCATGACGTAGACCGTGAGGATGCCAAGGCCGCGGGGGACGTGGCGACGCTCCAACAACTGCACGGGGCGCTCGATGATCGTCGCTAAGAGGACGGAGAGCAGGACGAGAATCATGACGAGCTGGACTTTGATCAGGACGTAGGCGATGAGCAGGGTGAGGAAGAGAGTGACCGGCGTGAGGCCAGGCCGGCGCTCGCGCTCGATGGCTTCCGGCGCCCCCGCGCGGGCCGGCATCGAGGGCTGAACGGGAAGCGAGGCGGTTGGTGACGCGGGAGGCTGGATTGGATCAGCGGTTGGCTGGCTCACCGATCATCCTTGCGCTCCCCATCGCGGGCGTTGACGTGCGACGGCGCCCCGCTAACTCGCGTCGACCCGTCGTCGGACGCGCCAGTACCGGGGATCGAAGGGATCGACCCGCTGGCGCTGAGTGGCGGCCGGGACATCGTTCCAGACGGTGGGGAAGGAAAAGAACTCCTGACCGTCAACGACCATCCGCCGGGCAACACCGAATGGTTTATTCACCGCGAAGATTTCACGGGGCGGACGCGAGATAACCTCGGTTTGGAACCAGCCATGCTCCGGGCAGCGACCGGCGTGGAGCTGCCAGTCAAGATCGGCGGTGACACCGCCTAGATCGCGGATCAACGTCCCCTCCAACTCGCTGTCACAGATTGGGCAGCGGAGGGGGGTACGGACGCGAACGCGGTCCCGTTCGTGAGCCAGGCTTAGAGGTTCCATGCGGCGGAGGCTGCTCCCTCTCGACCCGGCCTGCCTCAGCCGGCGACACCGGATAGCGAATCGACGCGTTTAGATGAAGTAACGGGTGCGCGCGATCGGCCCCGCGATGGCAGTCTAGCATCGGGCGATGCTGGCGGCCATGCGGGTGGAGGACCATGGCGGTTGCGTCGGGTTGGGAGCGGCGTAAAATGGCGGCGCGGCACGTGCGATAGCGGACAGGACCGTGCCAGCCAGGCCCGGCGGTAGCGCTGGATCTGGGGACGCGCGGCAACGAGGGAGACCGATGCCTGATCAGGAACTGATCGACGGACTGATCGCGACCTACCGGGAGCTGAATACCAAGGTGCGGCCGATGCCGGAGGATCGGTTGCGGATCACCGGCGGCGACGCGGGATCGGTCCGGGACGTGGTCAGCCGGCTGCGGGACAGCGAGCTTCGCTTCTCGCAGGCGCTCAAGGAACGCATCACCGGGGTGCCGATGCCGGAGATGTTCGGCGAAGGCGACGCGCCGGTGGTGGGGACGGAAGGGGCGTCGGACACGACGGCGGCGGTCCTTTCCCAATTCGGGACGGCCCGGGAGTCGACGCTGGCGATGTTGAGGACGCTGCCGGAAGAGGATTGGGATCTGCAGGTCGAGGGCGGGCAACCGCTCCGGATGCGCATTCGCCAGCTGCACGACAACGATCGCCGGCAGATGGAACGAATCGTCAGTCTCCTTGGTTCACCGTAGGTCAACACAGACCGGTAGTGGGCCGTGCGGGGCGGCCCGGGGGCAAACAATGGCGCGCGACGATGCGGACCGCCGCGATGAGATTGGTCAGGAGATTGGACGCTGGCTCGCGGGCCCAGGGTTTTTCGCGGTGCATCTTGGCGTCTTCGTTTGCGGCGCGACCATTCTGACTCTCGTCAACATCGTACGATCACCTGATGATCTGTGGTTCTGGAAACCCTTGGTGGTCTGGGGCGCTCTTCTCGTCGTCCATACTGGCTTGACGATTAGCGGCGTGGCACGTGCCGAGGGCGAAAGTGAAGGGCGTCCCGCCGTGCGTCGTTCCCCTCGTCCCGAACGGCGACCGCTCGCTGAGGGAGTGCCGGAGCGATTAGGCACGCTAGCTGGTCGCGGGTGGGCGTCCGGAGCCAATTTTGTCTCCTCCGGTGTCCGCGCCCTCGGGAAACGCGCGGGCTCCTTGGACTGGTGGCCCGGAGGCCGGACCGCGGACGCGCGCCGCCCTGCGGGAGGAGCGCCAGCCGCTGGTTGGGCAGCGGAAGAGGTCGACGCCTTCGCCTCGTGGGCCGTGGCGACCAGCGCCTGGGAAACAGCACGGCGCGGGGAGGGATCGCGAAGCCAAGGATCGTCAGGTTGGCCGACCAAGGACGGTCGTGACGGGTTATGGTTTGACCAGCGAGAGCGGTCCGACGATCGGGTGAGTCACGCGGGGAGCGTGACATCGCGACGGGGGGAGATCGGCGCCGAATCGGTGACAACCGGTCCCGAGCGCCTGTGGCCGCAGGGCGCGGACTCGGGAGAGGAATCCTCGCCCTCGAGTCGAACGGGGCGCTTCCAAGGAACGGTGAACGGCGAGGTGGCACGAGCTGGGATGGCATCAAGCGGACCCACTCAACATGGGTGGCCAGGGTTTGAGGAAAACGCGCGATGGTCGGCCACCGGAGCCGAGGTTGGCGATCAGCGGCCGCTCGTTGCCGATGGAAGGCCGGCAGGGTCCGAGCAGTCCGCGCCTCGCCCCAGTGAGGCGCTGCTGGCGGCTGTCAGCGGCGCCGGTCGTGAGACCATGGTTGATATGCGGGTCAGCCGCCAACATGCAGGCACGACCGATGAAGACGTGGTGCTAGCGGGTCCGGTGCCGGTTGATCCCAATGATCCGCAGTGGACGTGGATCGAGGCGGCCGCGACCGCCTGGCTGGCGCGGCGGGAGACCGACGTCGAGCCGACGCGTCTCCCGGCTACGCCGGAACGGGTCGCGACTGGGACGGATGGCGTAGGCGCGAGCCACGGTTCATAGCATCGAGTCTTCGCCCAGCTCCCGCGGATACTCACCTATCTTCTGAGAGTCAAATCAGAAGGTCAGGCCAGAGGTTTTGCTTGACCGTGGACGATGATCGGCTCGACATTCATCCAACTCTCAGCTTCTCAACACACGGGCAAACGTGAACCGCTGATGCTGGCGGTGCTTCCTCTGCTTCACGCTTTTTTCTTGGGACGATCACCCGGCGGATGGGGTCAATGGCGAACACGGACAAACGCCCCGGGAACAGGGAGCGGTCGATGAGGCACGGGCGGACGGGGGTTTGAGGGCTGACTGGGGGCTTAGGGCGACGGGGAAGGGCGCACTCCGGATACGACCCTTTGGACCAGTTTACCTGGCGGCAGTCAAATCGCTCTTCGCCACCAACGCGGCCGAGTGGTCGGCGGCGATCGCCTACTATTTGCTGCTCTCCGCCTTCCCACTCCTGCTCGTCACGTCGGCCGCGGCCGCGTTGGTTGTTGACCCGGCGTTGGCGGCTCAGCGGGCGACGACGATCCTTGGCCAGTTCCTGCCGCAGGGAGGCGGCCAAGTCGAGCGGATCGTCCAGGGAGCGGTGGCGTCGCGAGGGCGGATTGGGCTGATCTCGATTCCGGCTTTGCTCTGGACGGGGGGACGGGCGTTCGCCTCACTGACGCTGGCGCTCAACGCGCTGCGCGGTGACGATACGCCGGAGGACGCGCCGCGTCGCTTTCTCGTTTCCCTGGCGATGCTGGCGGGGATCGGGCTCTCGTTCTTTGGCGCGCTGGTATCGGGTGTGGTCATCGACGAGGTTTGGAGGTTGGTGCAACCGTTGCCGGGCGATCCTGGACCGGTTTTTATCGTTGTCCGGATCGTCGCCCGCGCCATTACCGCGTTTGTCGCGTTCAGTCTTGTCTACTGGTTCGTCCCGCGAGGGCGGCAGGATCGGCGAGCGACGCTCATCGGGGCCGGGACGGCGACTGTGCTCTTCATGGCTGCCCGGCCGCTCTTTCTGTTGATAATAGAACGTTCGGCAACGTACCAAGTCACGTACGGGCCGCTGGCACTGGCGGCGATTCTGATGGTCTGGGCATGGGTCGTGGCTTTCATCACCTTGTTTGGAGGTCAAGTGTCCCGGCTGAGCCGGTCGATGCTGTTCGAGCCGGAACCGGCGGCGAGGGGCGAGGCGGCCCCGTGACAGTGCGGGGTGAGGCCGATTGGACACGAGCGGGGCACCATGCCGGAGTAGTGTTTGGTGACGTTGGTGAGCGACGCGCACGAGGGCGTTGAGGAGACCGGTAACGGGCGGCTCCGGAGCGAGTGGCAGGACGTCGAGGGCTGTCGTTGGCATGCCCGGGTCTCGATCGAGCCGCCACTGGCTGGCGCGCCGCCGATCGTGCTCGTTCACGGTCTCGGCGTATCGGGTCGCTACATGGTACCGACCGCCCGGCGCCTGGCGCCGCTGTATCCGACGTTTCTCCCGGATTTGCCGGGTTTCGGGCAGAGCGGCCGGCCACGACGCCCGCTGGCGGTGAGCGAGCTCGCGGACGCTCTGGTGGGGTGGAACCGGGCGATGAAGCTGAAGCCTGTGGTCCTGCTCGGCAACTCACTCGGTTGTCAGATCGTCGTCGACATCGCCGTCAGGTATCCGGAGTACGTCACCTCGGCGGTATTGGTCGGGCCGACCGGGGATCCCAGGGCACCCTCGCTGCCGCGGTACGCCTGGCGTCTGCTGTGCGACATCCCGCGTGAATCGCTCTCCCTCGATCTGATCGTCGCGGGGGATTACTTGCGCGCGGGACCGCGCCGCGTGCTGGCGACGGCACGCTCGATGGTCAGGGACCCGTTCGTCGAGAAACTCCCGCGCGTGCCGCAACCGACCCTGGTGGTTCGGGGGGCACGCGATCCGATCGCTCCCCAACGGTGGGCCGAGGAGGTGACGCGCCTACTGCCGCGCAGCCGGCTGCTCGTGGTACCGGGGGCTGCGCACGTCGTCAACTACAGTGCGCCCGACGCGCTTGCCGACGCGGTGTTCGATCTGCTCTCCAACCCCCCATCGGGGGGGCCGGACGCCGACATCGATCTCAGGTGACGGGATGACCACGCGGCATTCCATCGGGTCGTCGAGCGTTCGTGCCGGCCGCGGGGATGAATCACCGACGTGGCGATGGAGCACTGGCAGGACCACGGACGAGCGGAGGAGGCGGCAAGCCGCTCAGGTGGCGAAGAGGGAACTCGGAGGCATCGTCGCGGCGACGCGATCGAGAACGTCGTCGCCGACCGGGACGCCGGCGGTTTCCAGCGCAATGATCAGCGCGCCGACGACCGGTTCGAAGCGGCTCCTGATGGGCCGGATCGCGGGGGAGGCGGAGCGGACGCGACGAATGACCGCCTCGGCCAGCTCTGGCGCCGGGTGGCGGAAGACGCCGCCCGTGAGGACGAGCGGGAAGGGGGTCCCTTCGATGCCGACGCGGCGGGCGGCGGCCAGCGCGTAATCACCGAGCACGGCGCCCTGTTCCTCGACGATCCGGCGGGCGACGGGATCGCCGTTGGCCGCCTCATCGAGCAGAATCGGGGCCAGGCGATCGACGCCGACCGGTTGATGGTGCCGTTCGCGAGCGGTCAGCAGATGAAGCACCTCCTCGACGCTGCGCTGGCCGAAGAGATCGAGCACGCGGCGGGTTAGGCTCGTGGGGGGGTCGAGACCGAGCTCGGCCCGGTAGACGACGCGGAGGGTACGCCGGCCGAACTCGTGCGCGCCGTTGGATTCCTGCCAAAAGCTGGTGTGCCAGGTGCGGCCATCGGGACCACGGGCGCCGGTGCCAATGCCGGTGCCGCAGGCCACGGCGACCCCGGTCCCGTCGGGTGAGCCGGCGCGTAGCGCGCCAATCGCGTCGTTGACGACGGCGACGGTACGGCCCAGACCGCGCTCGCTGACAGCGGCGTGGATGTAGGCGTAGTCCTCCGGCCAGTCGGCGCCGGCCATGCTGAAGGCGCCGCTGAGGAGATCGTGCGGTCGGGCGCCGACGTGGGCGAAAGCGGCCTCGATCGCATCGTCGACAGCGCTGAGAGCATCGTCGGCGCAGCCGGACCCGTAGTCTGGCGAGCCCGCCGCGTAGATATCGCCGCAACCGCCCCGGCCGGACCCGACAATCGTGCCGTCGAGCTGAGCGAGGAGGGCGATCGTCTTGGTGTTGCCGCCGTCGACACCGAGAACGTAGCTCACGCGCTCCGCCCGGCGCTGGGGTTAGCGGCTCGCGCCGGCGGCGGCGACGGCCACGCTTCACGATCGGCGAAGACGGTTACGTTCGCGGCTCGTTGCAGGAAGGAGGCGGGGACGTCTGGGGTGGCTGGTTCCTCGACGACGCGACGCAGGATCTGACGCTTGCGCGCGCCGGAGACGAGGAGGAGGGTCTGACGGGCAGCGAGGAGGACCGACATGCCGGCCGTGATTGCCCGGTGGGGAACCTGATCGGCGCCGCCCCAGTATGGCCCGTTGCTGGCGACGCTCGCCTCGGTGAGGGTGATAGCCCGGGTCGGTGCGTCGGGCGGAGCGGGCGGCTCATTGAAACCGAGGTGCCCATTCGGGCCGAGACCGAGCACGGCGAGGTCGAAGCCGCCGGCGGCGGCGGCGGCGTCGTAGGCGCGGCAGGCGGCAGCGAGGTCCGGCGCGTTCGCGTCGAGGCGGACGACGTTGGCGAGCGGCACGCCGAGCGGGTCGAGGACGGTCCGCGCCATCCAGCCAAAGAGCGAGCGCCGGTCATCCGGCTCGAGGTCCAGGTATTCGTCGAGTTGGAAGACGCGCAACCGCGAGACATCGGCGCGTCGCTGACGAAGCGTGGCGGCCAGCTCGCGGTATGCGCCGATCGGGGTTTCACCGGTGGCGAGGACGAGGCTGGCGGTTGGCTTGGTGACGATCAGGTCCGCGATGCGCTCGGCGGCGGCACGACTCAACGCGTCGTAATCGTCGGTGACGATCAGGTCCACGATCGGTCTCCCTAATTGCTGAGCAGCCGCTCGGGGAGGTAGTCCCGCAGCCTGGCCGCCATCTCATCGTAGATCGCCTCAGCCTTCGGGAGGGAAAAGCAGAGCGGGTTGCTGGCGAGGGCCTGGACGGCCTCGCGCCGCGTCCCGTCCCAGGCGGCCTGGGCGGCGAGGGCCTGGTACTGAGCGAGCATCTCGACCAAGCCGGTCACGGGCGTCGGCAAGTGCCCCTGGGCGATCGGCGCGATCCCGGCGCCGTCGACATAGCCAACGCACTCGACGACGAGGTCATCGGGGAGATCGGCGACGGCGCCGTTGTTGGGCACGTTGACGGGCCAAACCTCCTTGCGATCGTTGTAGATGGCGTCCATGACGTCGATCGCGAGCTCGAGCTCGTTGATGCCACCGCGTGAGCGGTCTGCTTCGAGGATCGGGCAGTCGGTCGCCGCCTGCTGGCGATAGTGCGCCCAGTAGTCGGGGACGGCGGCCATGATGTCCTGGGCGCGCGTGGTCGGCTTGGCTTGAAGCTCGGCCAGGATCTCATCCTTGAAGTAGTAGTACTGAAAGTATTGGCTCGGGATGGTTCCCATCGTCGCCGCCAGCTCCAGCATCCAGCTCTGGCGCTTGTCGTGACCGGGATCGGCGCGCTGTCGCTCCCACGCTTGGCGCAGGAGAGGGATGATGTCCTCGCCGTCGTAGAGGTGACGGACGGTCCAGGTGCCGTGGTTGAGCCCGATCGAGACGGCGTCGAGCTTCTCCGGGTCGAGACCGGCCGCGGCGACGACCTCACCTGGATAGATGAGCGGCCCCTCGCAGAGCGAGACGATGGGAATATCGGTGTGATGGGAAACGGCTTCGGCGACGATATTGACGGGATTGGTGTAGTTGAAGAGGCGAGCGGTGGGGCAGGCCGCCTCTATGTCCTCGATGATCCCGCGCATGACGTGAATAGAGCGGAGCGCCATGAAGAAGCCGCCGGGACCCTGGGTCTCCTGACCGATGACTCCGTGCTTGAGCGGGATGCTCTCGTCGATGTAGCGGGCCTCGAAGCCACCGGGGCGGTAGCTGGTGAGGACGGCGTCGCACCCGGCGAGGCCGGCGCGCCGATCGGTGGTGGCGGTGAAGGTGAGGTCGAGATCGCGGCAGCGGGCCATCTTCTCGGCGATAGTTTTGACGAGATCGAGGCGCTCCTGGTTGAGGTCGATGAGGACGACTTCCGATCCGTTGAAGTTCTCGCCCTGGGCGATCAAGGACGCCATGGTCCCTGGGGCGCGGGTGCTGCCGCCGCCGATGTACGCGAGTTTGATCCGGGCCATTACTCCCTCGTAGCTTTCCTGTTCGCTATGGTAAGCGACCCGACGGCCGCGCAACGATTGGTCTCTTGACAGACCGGTTGCCCGTCCCTAGGCTAGCGTAGCCGAGCCGATCATGACCAGCCCTCTCGACAGCTACGCGGATCGGTGTTGTCGGCTCTGCTCGAAGCGATGTCTCGTCTTCGAGCCAGTCGTCCCCTGTCAGGGTCAGTCCAGTCAGGGGTAAAAATGGGGCGCCGCGCCGCGACCGTGCCGGGGTGCAGGACTCAGAGCGCGGGATGGTCGTCGCTTCGGCTGCTACGGCATCGCAATCATGATGGAGCCGTGACTGACGCTCCCCTCTGGCCCCTCTCGGAGCCGCGGCAGCGGAGGCGAGCGCGGGCATGTCGTGGTCCGGTCAATGCGCAGAGAAATCATGAGCGTCGGTGCGGCATCGACGCGGAACGCGTGAAGGAGGCGATCTCATGACCGATCGGAAGCCGACGCGGCACTCAGGCGTCAGCCGCCGGGACGTGATCCGGGGCATTGGTATCGCCGGCGGGGTGGCGCTGGCCGGTGGACTGCCCAGCTCCATCGCGGGCGCTCGGGTGGCGGCTCAGGGGGAGGCGACCCTGACGGTGTGGGACAACTGGACCCGCGACGTCGACAGCAAGGTGATCGATACCCTGGACGGGGAGTTTGAAAAGGCGCACGCCGGCGTGAAGGTCGACCGCTTGGCGAAATCGTTTGACGACTTGAAGGCGACGGCCAAGCTCAGCCTCAGCTCCTCCGACGGCCCCGATTTGGCGCAAATTAACCAGGGTCTGTCTGATATGGGGGCGATGGTCAAGGCCGGAGTGCTGCACGATCTCGGGCCGTACGCGAAGAAGTACGGCTGGCTGGAGAAGTTGTCACCGGGGATCGTCGCGCGGAACAGCTTCACAGCGGACGGAGCGACGTTCGGCGAAGGAAACCTGTACGGTCTGCCGGTCACGGCGGAGATCGTCGGCGTCTTTTACAACCGGGAGAAGCTGGCCGGCATCGGCGCGAGCGTGCCGAAGACCTTCGCCGAACTGGAAGCGATGCTGGACAAGCTCAAGGCGGCGGGCGAGATCCCGTTGGCGAGGGGGAATCTCGAAGGCACGGCGGCGATCCACGCCTACAGCGAAATCGAGAATCTGTACGTGGATCAGACCTACCTCGACAACTTCGTCTACGGCCGCAACAACGTCAGCTTCGCGACGCCCGAGAACGAGAAAGCCGCGGCCAAGCTCAAGGAGTGGGTCGACAAGGACTATTTCACGCCTGACTTTTCGGGGATCGGGTATGACGACTCGGTTCAGGCGTTCAAAGACGGTCAGGGCGCGCTGATGCTGACCGGCAGTTGGATCAGCGGTCTCTTGTCGGCCGATGGTGGCGCCGAGGCGTTTGGGTTCTTCCTGACACCACCGGAGACGGCCGGCGCGCCCAAGCTGTCGGTGGGCGGCACATCGATGGCCTACGCGATCCGCGATGACAGTGAGGATGCCGACGTCGCGGCGGCGTATGCCGATCAGATGCTGTCGAAGCGCGCGACCGAACTGTGGATGGGGGCGCAACTGGTCCCGATCCAGGTCGATCCCGCTGGCGTCAAACAGGGCACCCTGTACGCCGATCTGGTGACAGCCTGGAACCATCTCAACGAGACGAATACCGTCGGGCACTACATCGACTGGGCGACGCCGACCTTCTACGACACGATTACCGCCGCGCTGCAGGAGCTGATGGCCGGCCAGGTCAAGCCGGACGCCTTCGTCAAAGAGGTCCAGGCGGACTACGGCGCCTACCTGAGTAAGAAGGGCGGGGCGTAGGACGGCGCTGATGGCACGAGCCCGCCGCGTCCCGGTGAGGTGCGAGACGCGGCGGGCCGCTTCCGATTTCGGTCGAGCGGGATGTAGCGCGACGGGGACATGGCATGGGCAATGGCCGGACACGAGCACCGGCGCGGAGCTACCGGCCTGGGGAGCGCCCGCTGACGGCCTATCTCTACATCCTGCCGGGGTTCGCGATCTACGCCGTGTTCGTTCTGCTGCCGATTCTGCAGACGCTGCGCTACAGCTTCTACGATTGGGACGGGATCAGCCCGCCGCACTTCACCGGGCTCGATAACTACGCGACGCTCATACGGGATCACGTTTTCCGGATCGCCCTGCGCAACAACATGCTGCTCCTCAGCTTCTACACGGTCTTTCCGATCGCGCTGGCGCTACTGCTGACCGCCCTGCTGACGCGACGCCGAATCCGCGGTTTGAGCTTTTTCCGGGCAGGTCTGTTCGTACCGCAGGTGATGTCGATGGTGGTCGTCGGCGTCGTCTGGCGGTGGATCTACAACCCCACCTTCGGGCCGCTCAATCAGATGTTGCGCGGCGTCGGGCTCGACCGCTGGGCGAGACCCTGGCTCGGGGACTTTCATCTGGCGCTGCCCGCGGTGGGGATGATCGGGACCTGGGTCGGCTATGGCTTCGCGATGGTGCTCTTCATCGCAGGGGTGCAGCGGATCGACGAAGACCTGTACGACGCCGCCAAGCTCGACGGGGCCAACGAGTTCCAGCAATTCTGGTCGATCACCCTACCCAGCCTGCGGAACGAGATCACGATCGCCCTCGTGACCACCCTGATCGCCGCCTTGCGCACGTTCGACCTGGTCTACGTGACGACGAAGGGTGGCCCGGCGAACCGGACGATGGTGGTCGCCTTCGATCTCTATCGGAACGCGTTCGCGATCGGTCAAGTCGGCTACGCGGCCGCGATCGCCGTCGTTCTAACGATCGTGATCCTGATCGTCTCCTACCTCGTGATCACGTTGCGTCTGCGAACGGCGGCGGAGGCGTAAGGTGGCGCAACTCGAGCGGATGATCGAACGGGGGGACCACGGGGCGGCGGGGACGACGGCGCACCCCTGGGAAAGCCAGCGGGAGCGGAAGTCGTGGAGCGCGCGCACGGCCTGGACCTACGCGATCCTGACCCTGTTTCTGCTGATCGCCATCGGCCCGTTCCTGATCGTCGTGCTGGCGGCATTCAAGACGGGCGAGGAGATCGCGCGCAACGTCTTCGGTCTGCCTGACGTCTGGCGGTGGTCGAACATCGCCGATGCCTGGACGCAGGGGCGCTTCGGGCAGTACTTCCGCAGCAGCATCATCGTCGTCGTGCCGGTAGTGGTCGCCTCGACCTTCCTCTCCGTGATGACCGGTTACGCGTTCGGCCGGATGCGCTTTCCGCTCAGCCGTCTCCTCTTCTTTCTGATCTTGCTCGGCATCATGATTCCAGGGGAAGCCGTCATCATCCCGCTGTACCACAACTTGCGGGCGATGCATCTCCTCGACACCTACTGGGCGATGATTCTGCCGGACATCGCGTTTAGCGTCTCCTTCGGGACGCTGTGGATGCGTGGTTTCTTTTCGCAGGTGCCGCAGGATCTGATCGACGCGGCGACGGTCGACGGTAGCAACAGCTGGCAGACGTTGTGGCGCGTGTTACTGCCGAACGCGTTGCCGGCGATCTTGACGATGGCGGTGCTCTTCTTCGTCTGGACGTGGAACGACTTCCTACTGCCACTGGTCGTGATCTCCAACGAGAACCTGCGGACGCTGCCCCTGGGGCTGGCCTTCTTCCAGGGACGCTACACAAGCAATTTGCCGCTGACCGCCGCCGGCGCCACGATCGTGGCCCTGCCGACGATCGTGGTCTACGTCCTCCTGCAGCGGCACTTCATCCGCGGGCTGACCTCCGGCGCCGTCAAGTAGCGGGCGGCACGCGCTCGCGGCTGGTGGAGGCCCTTTCTGACGCGGACCCAAGTGTTTGGCGACGACCTGGCATGCGCTCTGCGCGGCCGGATGGCGGCGACGCGCGTACTCGCGCGGCGGTGTCTCAGGTTGAAGGGATGATGAGCTATGACAACAGCGCGACGAACCCTGGCGCGTGGTGTGACGTTAGGAGCCGGGCTGGCGGTCGCGTCGGTGACGCGACAGACGTTGAACCGGCTGAGTGAGGAGAGCCTGCGGGGTGAGGTGGCGCTGATCACCGGCGGCTCGCGCGGGTTGGGCTTGGCGCTGGCGCGCGAGCTCGCCGAGGAGGGGTGCCGTCTGGCGATCTGCGCCCGCGACGGCGAGGAGCTAGAACGGGCGCGGAAGGACCTGGTACAGCGGGGAGCGGAGGTGCTGACGGTTGTCTGCGACGTGCGCGACGAGGCTCAGGTTGGGAAGATGGTCACCGAGGTGACGAACCGCTTCGGCCGGATCGATCTGTTGATCAATAACGCCGGGATCATCACGGTCGGTCCGGTGCAGGCGATGACCAGCGAGGAGTTCGCGCGGGCGATGGAGACGGACTTCTGGGGCGTCGTGTACCCCACGCTCGCGGTTCTGCCGCAGATGCGCGACCGGCGGAGGGGGCGGGTCGTCACAATTACCTCGGTCGGTGGCAAGATCAGCATGCCGCATCTGCTGCCGTACAACAGCGCCAAGTTCGCCGCTGTCGGCTTCTCCGAGGGGCTCCGAGCCGAGCTGGCGCCCGACGGCATCATTGTGACGACGGTGGTTCCGGGCGAGATGAAGACGGGCTCGCATCTGCACGCCGAGTTCGCCGGGGAGCGGGAGAAGGAGTACCGGTGGTTCGCGTTGGGAGCAAGCTCCCCCTTGACGATCAGCGCCGACCGGGCCGCGCGCACAATCGTCCGGGGAATCAAACGGGGCACGGCGGAGCTGACGTTTCCGATCTCGGCCAAGATCGGGACACGACTGAATGGTCTCTTTCCGGGAGCGGCGGCGAGCGCGCTGACCGCGATCGAGCGGCTGCTGCCAGCGGCGGGCGACGGCAAGCAGGGCACGGTGCCGGGGGTGACGGTCGCGGCGGGGATGAACGCACCGGTTTTGGAGAAGGCGACGGCGCTGGGGCGATCCGCAGCCGAACGCTTCAACCAGTATCCCGACGGGCAGGCCGAGACGGCGCCGGGGGCGGGTGTCTGAGCGAGCGCGCTACGGCACGAGCAGCGCAAGGGTCGGGGATCAGGTCCCGGTGCGAAGAACGGCGGGCGGCGGTCAGGTGTCATAGGCCGGTTCAGCCTCACGCCGGGCACACCCCATGCGGACGGCGTGACGACGACCTTCGATGACGGAAAGGAGCGATCGTGTCCGAGCAACAACGTCAGCGAGATCAACCGCGGGAGCGTGCGACCTATTTGACGCTGGTTGGACTGTTCCTCGGGTTGTTCGCCGCCTTTTCGAAGCGGGAGCGGGATGAGCAACGACCGCTGGCGATCGGGCCGCTCGATCTCGCGCTGCTCAGACTCGCCACCTTTCGGGCGGGACGCCTGGCCGCCTATGACCGCGTCACCGAGCCACTGCGCGCGCCGCTGACGGAGACGCGGCAGGACGAGTATGGCGCGGGGGAAAACGTGGTTGCCGCCGGCAGCGGCGCGCGGAAGGCGATCGGGGAGATGGTCTCTTGCCCAACATGCGTCGGTACCTGGGTTTCGGCGGGGCTGGTCTATGGTCTCCGCGTCGCGCCCCGGCCAACGCGCCTCTTTCTCGGGATGATGGGCGCGATGGGGCTTGCGGAGCTGCTCGATAGCGCGAATGAGGCGATGAGCTGGGCAGGCAAGGCGGCGCGGAAGGAGTCGGCGCCAAACTAGCGCGAGGGACGCCAACGGACTGGATGCGATACCGCTTCGGCTCTCGGGATCGGGGCGGTGATTCACCGGGCGGAGCGCTACCGAGCGCGTCGCCGCAACGCGACGGCTACGAGACCGGCGGCTCCCGCACCAGCGGCGGCGGTCAGGCCGTGGTGGGTTGTCCACCACCACTGGGAACTGGAGGACTGCGCCTGATCGTCGAATGGACCGTGGGCGCCGCGATCGCGATCGTCGTCGATCGGGTGGTCGAGATTGTCGGGGGCGTCAGGCTCTCGGGGGTCGTCGGTCTGCTGGGCCTCATAGTTGGTTCGCGCCAGGTAGCGATCGAGTAAGCCGGGGGCGATCTTGTCACCCAGGATGGCGAGCGTCGTCGGGAGGCCGACGTTGACCTCGCGGCGACCGTGGACGGCCGCCCAGACGATCGCCTCGGCGGCGACCTCCGGCTGAAAGATCGGCGGCACCGGCCGCGGGGAGTTCGGCAAGCGGTTTCTGACCCAGGTGAATTGGGGGGTGTTCAGGGCCGGCAATTGGACCATCGTGACGCGAACGTTGCTCTTGTCGTGGAGCAGCTCGCAACGGAGCGACTCGTTGAAACCCTGGATGGCATGCTTTGCGCCACAGTAGGCCGCCTGCAAGGGGATGCCGCGATAGGCGAGGGCGGAGCCGACTTGAACGATGGTGCCATGGTCGCGTGGAAGCATCCGGCGGAGCGCGGTCAGCGTTCCATTGACGCAACCGAGATAGGTGACGTCCGTGACGCGCCGGAACTCCTCCGCGGTCATCTCCTTGACCGGGGAAAAGACCGAGACCATCGCATTGTTGACCCAGACGTCGATTGGCCCCAACTCCTCCTCGACGGCGGTCGCCGCCAGCTCGACCTGATCCGCCTGGGCGACGTCGACCGACAGGGCGATGGCGCGGCCACCGGCGGTCTCGACGTCCCGCCGCGCCCCATCAAGTCCGGCTTGGCCTCGCGCCAGCAGTCCGACGTGGGCGCCTTGCCTGGCGAAGGCGCGGACCGTGGCCCGGCCGACGCCGGCGGAAGCGCCAGTGACGAGGACGACCCGGGGCCGGGCCCAATTATCAGGAGCGCTCATGGTTCTCGTCTCCTCTCGGTGTCGCGGGGGCAGCTGCCATCTGGTCGGAGTGGTCGGCGGTGACTCGTTGGTCCGCGTCCGCCAGCGCCAAGATTGCCCGGAGATGCTCGGCGTGGGAGAACAGGACCGGAACGTTGCCAAGGAACTGTCCGGCGCGGGCGTCGATCTCTTCGGCGAAAAGGCCGAGTGGACCGGCGGCTCCCTCGGCGCGATCGAGGATCGCCGCGGCCTCCTTCCGGCGTCCCATCTGAGCGTAGACGGTCGCCAGCCAGAAGCAACAGGGGACGAAGGCTCCCTCGAACTCCCCGACCGGGAGGGCGTCGTCCTCATGACCGGGGGTCTCGGCCGGAACGTAGCGGTGAACGAGGCCGTCGATGGTCAATGTCTGAGCGATCGCCTGGGCCGTGGTGCGGCAGCGGGGATCGCTGGCGGGCAGGAACCCCATGATCGGAATCAGCAGGGTCGACGCGTCGAGCGTCTCCCCCTCGTAGCGCTGGCTGAAGGCGCCGAGGCGCTCGCTCCAGCCGTGTTCCCGCACCTCGTCGTGGATGGCCGACATCGCGTCACGCCAGGGCGCGACCGCCGCATGGTGGCCAGTGCGCTCGGCGATCTTGACCGCGCGGTCGAGGGCGACCCAGGCCATGACCTTGGAGCTGACGTAGTGTTGCGAAACGCTCCCCTCCCAAATACCGCGGTCTGGCTCGCGCCAATGGGCGGCGGTGAAGTCAGCGGCGCGCTGAACCATCCGCCAATACTGCTCGCGCCACTCGCCCCCGGCCTGGAGGAAGACCAGAGCGCACTCGGTGAAGAACCCCAGCGAGTCGAGCTGACGCTGACCACAGGCGCGATTACCGAACCGAACCGGCAGCGAGCCGCGGTACCCAGCAAGATCATGCCGCTCGCGATCGGGAAGGTCGGTCCGGCCGTCGACGCCATAGACGACCTGAAGGGGAGAGTCGGTGGACGAACGGTAGGTCGTCAGGCAATCCATATAGCGCTGACCGGCGCGCATCTTGCCCAGTCGGGCCAACACCGTCAGGGAGAGGGAAGCGTCACGCACCCAGGCGTAGCGGTAGTCCCAATTGCGATCGCCGCCGATCCGCTCCGGGAGGGAGGTCGTCGGCGCGGCGACGGGAGAGCCGGTTGGGGCGTAGCTGAGCAGGTGGAGGTTGAGCGCGGAGCGGCGGACCTGGTTGGGGCGCGGCCCCTCGTAGGCGAGATCGTCGATCCACTCCCGCCAGTAGCTATCCGCGCGCTCCAGTTCCGTCCGCGCCCGATCGACCGTCCACTCGCGGCGGTCGTCGCCGGTAGCCAGGACGACCCACAGCTCCTCACCGGCCTGGAGGTGAATGCGGGTCGACGCTCCGCCCGCCGAGAGCGTGACTGGCCGGCTGGCCCACAAGCGAAGCGTCGTGCCAGCAAGGTCGAAGAGGGCACCGGTGAGGAGTGGAGAGACGACGGCGTCCCGATCAAAGTCAGCGCGGGGCAGCACGTCGAGGACGCAGTCGGCCGCGCCCGCTGCCGCACGGAGCCGCCGGATAACGACGCGCGCGTCGTCCGCTCCATCCGCCGCGCCACGATCGTCCCACGGCCAGGCCATCGCGTCGGTCAACTCCAGCGTCGCCGCGGCCGACGTCCAAGTCGTGGTCAAGACAGCGCTCTGCGTGCGGTACCGCTGGCTGCCGAGGGAAGGGATGGCGGGACCAAGCCGGCAGTGGCCGCCACGGCGGTTATCGAGCAACGCGCCGAAGACGGTGGGGCCGTCGTAATCGGGGAGGCAGAGCCATGCGAGCGTGCCGTCGGCCGCGACCAGCGCCGCCGTCCGCCGATCGCCGACGACACCGTGGCGCTCGATCGGAATGTCTGTTAATGGCGTGGAAATGTCACTCACGTGAGGGCGCCGCTCGGGTTTGCCGCCATGACCGCTCCTCCGACGCCGCATCTTCGTTGGGTGCGACGCTCCATCTTAACCGGAGCCGCGTCGCACAGGGCGCGGGTGGTCCAGCGCGGTGGTGCATGATTGGGGCCACCAGCGGACGCGGAAGAGCGACCGAGGATGCGGCAGTGAATCCGCGATCGGAAGGAGATTGCCAGCAGCGGTGTGCTTGGTCTTGGGGTGGAGGCGCTCGTACAATGAGCATCATGGACGAGACCGCACAGCACCCGCCGCGCGGGAGGATCGGGATGATGCGAGCGGCGCCGCGCCCGGTGACGAGAAGCGGCCGAGGGGTTGTGGGGGCCGTGGTCGCGGTCGTTGGTCTGAGCTGCGCGACGATAGCGCCTCATTATGCGAGCGCGACGGCTGGGATGGTTCAGGGGGCGCCGGCTCCGACCGGAGCGGTTGGGATATCTCGTGCCGCGCCGGTGCCGTACGGGGAGGAAGCCGCGGCGGGTCCGCTCCGCCTGCAGGTGCTGCAGGTCGAGATGGGGCAGGAGGCGACAGACCGCGTCGTCGCCGCCAACCCGAACAACGACCCGCCGCGGGAGGGGATCACCTACGTTCTGGTCGATCTTCGTGTCCGCAATGAGGGGGCACAACCGCTTCCCGTCGATGGGGGGGATTTCGCGCTGACTGGCTCGTCGGGTATTGTCCGGCGCTTCGCCGGGGCCGACGCGCCCGATCCGGCGCTCCATGGCACGGTGGAGCACGGCGCCACGCTTGAGGGGTGGGTCGTGTTGACGGCACCGGTCGAGGAGCAAAACTTGCTGCTGATCTTCGACAGCCTGACGCTGGCGGGGAACTGGGCGGATCGGATCTTTGCCCTCCAAGAGGGCGCCAGCGTGAAGGACGCGGCGGCGCCGGTGGCTCCGGCGAACGACGCCGGCGTCGACCCGGCCGCTCCGGCGGGGCTCAACGCGGTGGTGATCACGGCCGATTGGAAGATCGAGCTGCTCGAAACGGTGACGGGGGCGGCGGTTTTCGACCTGGTCGACTACCGGACGGGCGCGCTCGGTCCGGACGACGCGACCGGGAACGACGCGGACAACAGCGTCTGGCTGGCGTTGCGCCTCCGCGTCACCAATGTCCTCGCGGGGGGGGGGCCGGCCTTCCTGCCGCCTAACGCGTTCACGCTGGCTGACGAATCCGGCGCCCCGGTGCTGGACATCCAGACCCTGACGCCGCCCCGGCCTGACGCCAGCGCCACCTATTATCCCGGCGCCTCGGGGGAGGGCTGGGTCGCCTTCGACGTGCCCGCCGCCTACACGGCGGCGCTGATCCGGTTCCTCCCCTACGCCACAAATGACGACCCACGGTATTTGACGTATCAATAGCGTCTAGACGCCGCGATCGACCCGCGCTCCCCAGCGGGGGCGCACGGGCGTCGCGGGGGATCGAGCCGTCTTCAGATCGCGGGGTAGTGCAACTCGATGGCGGTCATGATGACGCCGACGAGGCAGACCAAACCGGCCCAGACGAGCGAGGTCAGCAGCTCTTGCTTGACCACGGCCGGAAGGGGAGCGTGTCCCTCGCGCATCCGGTAGGCGGCGCGCAGATCGACCCCGACGACGGCGAGGAGGGCGAACGCGAGCGCGGCGATGAGGGTGAGCCAGAGGAAGAGCAGCGGGTAGGGCAGGGCGACAAGGCCGCGATCGATGGCTCGCTCGTTGGTCCAGGCGATCTTGATCAGGAAGATGAGGCTACTGAGGGCGACGGCGATGCCGATGGCGGAGCGGCCCCGGCGCCAGGCGGCGCGCTTCGTTTCGCCGCGCCGCACCCACCAGGCGATGGCGGCGATCAGACCGACGGCCGGGAGGGTGATGAGGAAGAGGTGCGAGAACTGGGTGTACCGCGTCTCGAAGCGGTGGACGCTGCCGCGAAAATAGTAGCCGGCGACGAGCGGAGTACCGGCCCAGAGCAGCGCCGCCGGCACCGCGCCGAGGAAGAAATCGCGGAGACGGAAGCGGAGCAGACCAGTGGCGATGGTGATCGGCATCCGGACGAGCGGCAGCAAGCGCCCGACGAACACGACCAGCGCGGCATGGCCGCCAAGGCGGCGGATCCAGCGCTGGACGAAGCCATCGCGATCGGACTCCTGACGGACAAAGCGTTGCAAGAGCCGGACACCGCCGGTCCGCGCCGCAAGGTGCAGGGCGGTGGTCCCGAGGACATCGGCGACCGTGACGAGGACGAGACCGACGAGGAGACCAGTCCGGGAGTGGACGGCGTAGCTGCCGGCCAACAACAGCGCCACCTCCACGGGGATACCGGTCGGGACACCGAGCTCGCCGGCGAAGACCATCAGGGCGATCAGCGGTACGCCGTAGCGTTGGATCAACTCGAGGAGGGACGCGTCGATAGCCAGATTCCCCTTCTTCAGCGCCAGCGACGGACCTCCGGCGGAACGATGCGCGCCGGCATGGGTAGGGTACTTCACGCCGCTGACGGGGGGAAGATCGAGGAGCGGCTAGGTCCGGGCGCGGTCGAGGGCGAGCCATCCGAGGAGGAGAAGGACGACGACGCTGCCGGCCGCCGCGTAGGCAAGGAGCCACCCGCCGTGGTCCGCGACCCAGCCGGTGAGCGGAAACGCCCAAATCATGGTGGCCGAGAAGAGGAATCCTTCGACGGAGAGGATGGTCGCCCGCTGGGCGGCGGCGACCCCGTCGTTGACGCGAGTGGATAACAACGGCTCGTAGAGACCGGCGGCGAGCTCAGCCAGGAGATAGGCGGCGACGCCGAGGGCGAGGACCCCGCTGCCGAGACCGAGCCCGCCAGCGACGATCGCGGCGGTGACGGCGATCGTCCAGGCGGGGAAGCCGCCACGGGCGGTCAGGCGGTGGGCGAACCAGGACCCGGTGGCGGTGCAGAGGAGGGATGAGCCGATGACGAGCCCAATCCGGGACGTGGCGAGACCTTGATCGGCGAGGACGGCCTGGGCGTACAACCCGATCAGGGTCAGCAGGGTCCAGAGCCCGGCGGCGAAGCCAAGCAGCGCCGCTAGCCCCGGCTGGCCGCGAATGATGCGGAGGGCCTCCGCGATCGTCCGCAGCAGGCCGCGGTGGGCGGCGCGGTCACGGACGGGCTCGCGCAGACCGGAGGCGAGATAGGCGCCGGCCAAGCCGATGGCGGCGGTCAGCACGTACGGCCAGGTGAAATCGCGGCCGGCGAGCGTCGCCCCGAGCCAGGTGGAGGCGGCGATGACGAGATAGGAGACGGAGAGCAACCGGCCGAGAATGCGGGCGAAGGGGTCGGTCCCCGCCCGCTCGGCGAGAGCGTCGTAGAGGAAGGCTTGGTCGGCGCCAGATCGGAAGGCGTAGGACGCGCCGTTGAGATACATCGCCGGGAGGACGAGCCAAAGGGAGTGGGCGGCGAGCAACAGCAGGGCGGAGATCGCGACCAGGAGCGAGCCGATCGCCAACGACCACTTCCGGCCAAGGATGTCGGCGAGGGACCCGGTCGGCAGCTCGAGGGTGATCGGCGCGAGGTGAAAGCAGGACTCGGCCAACCCGATCTCGGTCAGGGAGAGACCGCGATGGCGGAGGTAGAGGATCCAGATGCCGCCAGCGAGATCGACGGCGGACATCAGCTTGTAGGCGTAGTAGCGGTGGAGGGACGGGGCGGCCCCATCCGGCGAGGTCGCCGTCGCATCGTTCCCGACCGCGAGAGGCAGGTGCGGGGCGATCGCGGCCCCCGGTTGAACCACCTCCCCCGGCAGCCCCTCCCGCTCCATCGGCATCGCGTCCACCAGCCTCTTTCACGCCAGATGAGTGAACGCGACGGCCGCGAGCAGCCGGTCAGTCCGACGCGGGTCGTGGTTGACGCGGGAAGGGCGCGACCCATAATGCGGCAACGGGACGCGCCCAGTGACGGTGAGCGAGGGTACCGCAAGGAGGCAGGGATGGCGACCCAGGATCGGGTGAAGGTCGGGATCATCGGCGCCGGATTCATCGGGCAGATGCACGCCGAGGCATTTGAACGAGTGCCGAACGCCGAGGTGGTGGCGATCGCCTCGCCGAACGCGGAGCGGGGTCAAGCACTCGCCGGACGATTCGGTATTCCCCGGCACCTGACTGACTACCGGGATCTGCTGGCGATCGCTGATCTGGACATGGTGACGTTGGGGGTGCCGAACGACCGGCACGCGGCGGTCTGCATCGACGCCGCGCGGGCGGGGAAGCACGTCGTCCGCGAGAAGCCGCTCTGCCTGACGCTGGCGGAGGCGGACGCGATGATCGCGGCCAGCAAGGAGGCGGGCGTGAAGCTGATGTACGCGGAGGAGCTCTGCTTCGCGCCGAAGTACGTCCGGGCCAAACGGCTGGTCGAGGAAGGGGCGCTCGGCGACGTCTTTCTCGTCAAGCAGAGCGAGGAGCATGGTGGACCGCACTCGCCCTGGTTTTGGGACGTAGAGCGATCGGGCGGAGGGGTGTTGCTTGACATGGGATGCCACTCGATCGCGTTTTGCCGCTGGATCATGGGGAACCAACCGATCCGGCGGGTCTCGGCGACGATGGGAACCTTCGTCCACGGCGACAAGACGCGGGGCGAGGACCACGCGCTGGTGATGTTGACGTTCGCGGGCGGCGGAATCGGCGTCTGCGAGAACTCGTGGGCCAAGCTGGGCGGGGTCGACGACCGGGCGGAGATCTACGGCTCGTTGGGGAACACGCGAGCCGATCTGCTGCGGGGGTCATCGTTGACGACCTACAGCGACGCTGGCTACGGCTACGCGGTGGAGAAGGCGACGACGACGCGGGGCTGGACCTTCACGATGTTCGAGGAGACGTGGAACTACGGCTTTCCCCAGGAAATGCAGCACTTCGTCGACTGCGTGGCGCGAGACGAGCCGCCTTTGATAACCGGTGAGGACGGACGGGCGGTGCTGGAGGCGATTTACGCCGCCTATCTATCGGCGGGGACGGGCCGGGCGGTCGAGCTGCCGCTTGACGCGGCAACCGTCGCCTCCGCGGCGAAGCCGATCGATTTGTGGCTGGGGAACGAGGTCGGAGGTCGGAGGTCGGAGGGCGGAGGAGTCAGGAGTCAGAAGTCGGGAGTCAGAGATGAGCGGAGGGCGTAGCTACTAGCTGTCGTCTCGCGGCGATTGACGACGGGAAACGGATACCCTCGCGGTCAGGCCGCCGGCACGGTGCGGACGGCCCCGCGCGCTCAAACCACACGCCGCCGGACGGGAGAGGGGAGAGGGGAGAGGGCAAGACGGAAGGAGAACGACGAGAGGAGGACGAGGTCTGGCGGGGGGGACGCGGTACGCGGTTCGGGCAGGGATGGGGCTGCTACCGAACGACGGGGAGGGACTCGGAGTGACCCAGGTGAGCTCCGGGGGTGCTGATGACGGGGGACCACCCCGGAGGGATTCAGGCGCTGCCCAGGCATGCCCATCACTTACGGGTGCCGCTTAGGAGATAGAATATATGTTCTATAAAGATCTGTCAAGGGGGTGGAGCGAGGTTTTTTGGCGACGTGGGTAGTGGCGCAGTGCAGGAGGCATTCGGGGAGGAGGAGATGACGGGCGCGGGCTGGGATACAGTGGACACCGTGAGGGGATGGTGTTCGATGCTGGACGGCGCGGAGATCGTGCGGGGCGTCTGATCCGATGGACGAGGGTGGTGTGATGGCGAAGGCAGGTAGGGCAGAGGTCTGAGGGAGGAGACGGGCGGGGCGGAGCAAATGGGAGGGGGAAAGAGGGAAGCGGTGATATTGGGACGGGGATGAGCGGCGCGAACGGTGCGTATAATCGCGGCATGGGGCGGTTGAGAGCAGAGCGGGACGGGACGGCCGAGCGTCCGGGGGAGGAGGGGGAGGGGACGGCCGGGCTGGTGCCGTCGCGGCGGCAATACCTGGCGTTGAAGGCGGAGCATCCGGAAGCGATTCTCCTCTACCGATTAGGCGACTTCTATGAGACGTTCGACGAGGACGCGCGGATCGCGGCCCGCGACGCCCGGATCACGCTGACCTCGCGCTCGTTCGGGCGGAGCGGGCGGGTGCCGATGGCGGGGATCCCGCACCACGCCCTGAACCACTATCTGGGGCGGCTGCTGGCGGCGGGGCACACGGTAGCGATTGCGGAGCAGGTCAGCCCGCCCGGGCGAGGGCTGGTCGAGCGGGCGATCGGCCGGGTGGTGACGCCGGGGACGGTGGCCGAGCCTTCCCTGCTACCACCGGGGGAGAACCGGTATCTGGCGGCGGTGCACGCCCTCGGGGAGCGACTGGGGCTGGCCTGGGTCGACGTCAGCACCGGCGAGTTCGCGGTGATGGAGCTGGACGGAGCGGCGGCGCCGGCGCGGCTCAACGAGGAATTGGCCCGGCTCAGCCCGGCGGAATGCCTGGTCTCTGACGCCGACGATGGCGACCTGGACCAGCGACTGCCAGGGCAAAGGACACGGCTGGAGCGGTGGCATTTCGCGCCGGAGCGGGCGGCGGACACGCTTTGCCGTCAGTTCGGGACGCGGTCACTTGCTGCATACGGCTGCGCCGATCTGCTGGCGGCAACGGCGGCGGCGGGCGCGATCGTCGCCTACCTGGAGCGGACGAACGGAGCGCTCCTTCCGCTCTTGACGGGGTTGCGAACGGAAACGGCCGGTAGCCAGGTGGGGCTGGACGGAGCGACCCGGCGCAACCTGGAGTTGACCCGCAGCTTCGGCACCGGGGGGAGCAGGGGTAGTTTGCTCGGCGTGCTCGATGGGACGCGAACGGCGATGGGAGCGCGAGCGCTGCGCCGTCTGGTCGGGCAACCGCTGCGCGACCTCGCTGAGCCACGGCGGCGCCAGGAGCTGATCGCCGCCCTGGTGGAGCGGCCGGGGGAGCGGGCGAGGCTGGCGGCGGCGTTGACGAGCATCGATGATCTGGAGCGGTTGGTGGGACGGGTGGCACAGGGGCAAGCAGGGGTCCGCGACTTCCTGGGACTCGGCGCGGCATTGGGAATCGTGCCGCGGGTGGTCGAGATTCTGGCGGGGCTCCCTGGGGGCGGAGCAGCCGGCGGCACGGAGGCGATCGATCCGTGCGGCGACGTGCTGGAGATGATCGAGGCGGCGGTCGCGGAGGACGACGACGGGGTCGCGCAGATCAGAGCGGGCTTCTCGGTGGAACTGGACGCGGCGGTTGCTGGAGCGCGGGAGACGCGGAGCTGGCTGGCGAGCCTGGAGCGGGCGGAGCGGGAGCGAACGGGGATTCGCTCCTTGAAGGTCGGCTACAACAAGGTGTTCGGCTACTACATCGAGGTGACGCGACCGAACCTGGCGCTGGTGCCGATGGAGTACAGCCGGAAGCAAACGGTGGCGACGGGTGAGCGGTTCGTGACCGCGCCGCTGAAGGAGGCGGAGGCGCGGGTGCTGGCGGCCGACGAGGAGATCGCGCTGCTGGAGCGGGCGGCGCTGGCGCGGCTCGGGGCGGGAGTGACGGCGGCGGCCGGGCGGTTGGTGGCGACGGCGGGACGGCTGGCGCGGCTCGACGCCTTGCTGGCGCTGGCGGAGGTGGCGGCGCGGTGCAGTTGGGTGGCGCCGGAGCTGGTCGACGGGGACGGGCTGGAGATCGTCGGGGGTCGCCACCCGGTGGTGGAGGCGGGGTTGGCGGGCGAGGCGTTCATCCCGAACGACTGCCAGTTGGGCGGGGCGGCGCCCCGGCAGGTGGTGGTGACCGGGCCGAACATGGGGGGCAAAAGCACCTACCTGCGCCAGGTCGCCTTGATCGTGCTGCTGGCCCAGATCGGGTCGTTCGTGCCGGCGCGGCGCGTGAGGATCGGGCTGGTGGATCGCATCTTCAGCCGGGTTGGGGCGCAGGACGACCTGGCGCGCGGGCAATCGACTTTCATGGTCGAGATGGTCGAGACGGCGGCGATCCTGCATCAGGCGACGCGCCGCAGCCTGCTGATTCTGGATGAAGTCGGGCGGGGGACGAGCACCGACGACGGGCTGGCGATCGCGCGGGCGGTGCTGGAGGACATCCACGGCCGGGTCGGGGCGCGGACGCTCTTCGCGACGCACTACCTGGAGCTGACTGCCCTAGCGGAGGAGCTGCCGGGGGTCGGCAATGCCCACGTCGCGGCGCTGGAAGCGGACGGGCGGGTAATCTTTCTCTACGCGGTGCGACCAGGGGCGGCAGACCGGGCCTACGGGATCCAGGTGGCGCGACTGGCGGGGCTGCCGCCCTGGGTGGCGGACCGGACGGAGGCGGTGCTGTCGGCGATGGCGGAGACACGGCCACGGGATGAGCCATCGCCGGGAGCGGCGTCGCCGCCCGCGATGGAGCAGACCGACCGGCTGATCGCGGAGGGGCCGGCGGCACCGTACCAGATGGCGTTGGACGGGTTCGTGTCGAGGTCGGGCGCCGGGGAACGGCTGGCGCGGGAGCTCAAGGAGCTCGATCTGGGGGCGATGACGCCGCGCGAGGCGATCGACTGGCTGTTCGAGCGGCAGGAGCGGTTGTGAGTGGGGCCACAACCATGCCATGGCGGGGTGTCCACCATAGCCATTGAACACTCGCGCTCCGGCGTACCAATCCAGCTCACCGACGAGCGATGGCGTCACATCGTCGCGCGTCATCCCGAGCTTGACGATCAAGCTGACGGGTTTGTCGTGACCGCGTACCTCACCCGCCGGCCATCGGCACAAAGGGTTGTGATATGGAAGCGTTGAAGATCCTGGGATCATCATCCTCGATTACGGGCGACTACGACGAGGAGGCTGATGTCCTTTATCTGTCGGTGGGACCGCCCCGCCCAGCAGTCGGCATCGATAGTGGGGATGGACTCGTGTTGCGGTACGACGAGGTCGAACGGGAGTTGGTGGGACTGACCGTGATTGGCCTGCGTGAGCGTCTGCGGCGGGGGCTGGGTGAGGTGGACCAGGGAGAGGAACGTGGTTGAACGGACGGAACCGCGCCGCTTCATGCTGCTGACGGGGGCGGCGGGGCGGATCGGGTCGAGCTTTTTCGAGGCGGCGAAGGACCGGTACCGGTTCCGCTTGGCGGATCGGGAGACGGCGGGACTGGAGGAGGCGGCTGGGCGGGAGCACGAGACCCTGCGGCTCGACGTGGCTGATTTGGAGGCGTGCCAGGCGGCGTGCCGGGGCGTCGAGACGGTCATCCATCTGGCGGCGGACCCGTCGCCGGAGGCGGATTTCTACGGCTCACTGCTCGACAACAACATCAAGGGGACCTACAACGTCTTCCGGGCGGCGAAGGATCAGGGATGCCGGCGGGTGATCTTCGCGAGCAGTATCCACGCCGTCGTCGGGTACCCCCAGGATATGCAGACGCGCCCGGAGACGCCGGTGCGGCCGGCGAACATGTATGGGGTCAGCAAGTGCTTCGGGGAGGCGGTCGCGGCCTGTTTCGCGACCGACGGTCTCTCCGCGATCGCGATCCGGATCGGCGCGTACGAGCCGGACCAGTTGCGGCAGGAGCCGACGACCGGGTTGATGATGGCCTACGTGAGCCGGCGGGACATGAACCACCTGCTGGAACGGTGCGTGGAGACGGCGAACATCTCCTTCGCGATCGTGCACGGGGAGTCCAACAACCGGTTCAAGCGGATGGATCTGACGGCGACGCGGGAGTTGCTGGGATACGAACCGGAGGATGACGCGTTCGCGCTCTTCGGCGACAACGAGCGGGGTTGAGGTAGGGCAAGCTCGTTGTCCGCCTGGCGGCATCTGGCTCGGGTTCGAGATGAGGCGCCGTCGACGAGGGTTTCCAGCCCGTGGCTGCGTGGTCGTGGCGCCGTCGATGTCGACGACAAGCGGCCCGTGGTCGCGGGTCGTCGTCGCGGCGTGTGGTCGCGTTTGCGGCGCGAGGCCGGTGTCGCGGCCGCGGCGCGCGGGCGGGGTCATATGGTGTGGTTGGGGGGCGCGGCATGCGCTCGGGGTCGCGGCGCGGGGTTGTGTCCGCGGCGGGCGGTCGTGGTTGCGGCGCGGGGTCGGGGTTACGGGGTGCGGGCGGGGTTGCGGCGCAACGGGGTCGTGGATGCGACACGAGGTGGTGTCGATGGCGGGCGGTCGGGGGCATGGCGTGTGGTCGGGGCCGCGGCGCGGGGCTGAAGACCCCGCGCTGAACCGACGAAGCCCCGCTGGGGCTGAGGACGGGCGGAGGCGGCGTCTTTGGACAATGTCGTTGGCGGGCGCCCTCTCGGCGGGGGCTGGGATCAGAGCGGGATCAATGGCGGAAGTGGTGCCTCAGGCGGACCTTGAGCGAGGAGGCGTTGTCGTTGCCAACGGCGGTGTCGCTGAGGTCGGGATCGTTCCGGGAGAAGGTGGAGGACGCCCCGTCGTAGGCGAAATTTTCGCAGAGGGTGGCCCGGACCTTCCGTCCAGCCTTGACCGAGCGGGTGGCATCGTTGCCGATCTGGTAGGCGGTGAATTCGGCGAAATCGCCGACGGCGAAGACGATGCAGTTCCCGCCGGTCCCGTAGTCGACTTGTTGGTAGAGGTACACCTGCTTGGGCCCGGGGGAGGAAGCGGCACAGAGATCGCTGCTGGCGGCGGTGGCCGTGAAACCGGGGAACACGGCGGCGGCCGAGGCGAGACAGAGGGTGCCAACCGCGGCGATGTCCGCCCATCGCTGGCGTGGGCGGTGTCGCACGCGGGATAGCGTTTCCGTCTCCACCAACATCGAAACCACGTTCATCTCTCCTTCGCTCGACGATGCGGGAGCAAGTGAGGGCCCCACGCGGCGCAGCGACCCGCTGACGGTGCCGCTGACGATCACTCAGCCATCGTAGGTGGCGCGGGCCGGGGGGCGTACCGTGCGGATTGCGGGTTTCTCGCCGTGTCGACGGAGGGCGTACCCCGTAATTTGCGCAAGCGGTCTCTAACGAAAGCAAGTAAGGCGAACCCGTAATTTGGACGGTGTACCCCCGCGGGCGGGGACGCATTGTAGGACCGTGCCAGGCGAATGGGTCCGATCGTGCCGCTCCCTGAGTGGGGAGTCGCAACCCGAACCAGATGGAGGACTAGACGATGAGCGTGCCTCTGACGATCTACGCCATGGCCGAAGCGGCGGAGCGAGCGCAATGGGCGGCCGAGGCTGAGGCGGCGCTGCCCCCGCGCCCGAGCGTCCTCCAGACAGCGGCGCTGCGGGTGGTCGGTGGCGTCGCTCGCGCTTGGTCGCAATCGTTGACGAGCCGGCAGGCGGTCCGCGTCGACACGAGCGCGGTCAAGTCGGGAATGGCATAGAGGGGAGCGGCCGCCCGGACGCCGCCGCGAAGTGACGCCGAAGCGGGAGTAAGGATGCCCGCTCGCGCGGTCCACCGTAGCCGAGGAGCGTGGATCGCTCACCCGCGAGCGGCGCACTGATTACCGACGAGCGCCAGGAGGAGTCTGCGATGGACGATCGCCACTTTGACGATTGGGTGAGAGCGGTCACCACGCCGTCCCCCCGTCGTGGCGTCCTCCGCTTTCTCGCCGGGGCACTCACCGCCGCAACCCTCGGCGGCGTGCTGACAGCCCGAGGCGCCGCCGCTGGCGCCGGCTGCTTCAAGCGGAAGAAACGCTGCCGCCGCGACAGCCAATGCTGCACCCTCAACTGTCGCTACGGCGTCTGCCGCTAACACCCGGGCAGCACGCAAAGGGGGATGCCGCATGGCGGATCGATGGACAGACGAACTGACGCGGAGGATCGCGGTCACCCTGCCGAGACGATCGGTGGCGCCAACGGTGATCGGCGCCGCCATCGCGGCGCTGCGCCACGTCCACGGCGGCCAGGTCAGTGCCGGCTGCACCGCGCTGCGTCGCCGCTGCCACCACGATTCGCAGTGTTGCACGTTGCGCTGCCGTCGCGGTCGCTGCCGCCGCTAGACGTCGAGGGAGGATACGACGGTGGACGATCTGCAGTTTGATGCCCTGACCCGGCGGATCGCCACGAGTCGCACCCGGCGGGGCGTGCTCCGCTCCCTCGCTGGCGCGGCCGCCGGCGGCGCGCTGGCGATGCTCGGCGCCGTCGTCCCCGTGGCGGCGAAGGATCAAGCGGAGAACCACCATCGCGGCGACGCCAACGACCACCACCGAGGCGGTGGGAGCTCCAGCCATCCCTCTCAGCACGGCAAGAGGACCGGTGGTCGTGGCGGGACTGGAGCATCGGTCCATCACACCGCAAGCGGTACGCGACCAGCGGCGGTCCAGCCTGGCGAGGGCACGGTCCAGGCAACCGAGACGCAGCGGCCGAGGACCGCTACCTCCACGTGCTTCCAGAAAGGCAAGCGCTGTCGCCACGGTGAGCAATGCTGCTCCGGGCAATGCCGGCAGGGGCAGTGCGCGCCGTGCCGCAGCGGCAAGACCGCCTGCGGTGGTGCCTGCGTCGATACCAAGAGCAGCCTCGCTCACTGCGGTGGCTGCGGCCAACCCTGCGATGAGGGGCTAACCTGTTCGGCTGGGAAGTGCGGTGGTTGCAAGACGGGCGAGCAGCCGTGCAAGGGGAGGTGCATCCCTGACGGGGACTGCTGCGACGACACGGATTGCGATGGGGATCAGACGTGTCAAGGTGGGAGTTGCGCTTGCCCGGGCAGCATGAAGAACTGCGGTGGAACGTGCCAGGAGTGTTGCGGCAACGGCGACTGCAGCGGAGGTCAGACGTGTCAAGGTGGGAGTTGCGCCTGCCCCACCGGCATGAGGAACTGTGGCGGAACGTGCCAAGCGTGCTGTGACGACGGCGACTGCGATGAGGGCCAGCGGTGCCAAGGTGGGAGCTGCGCCTGTCCCCAGGGGAGTTGCGGACAGGGTTGCGGTCAGACGATCTGCGGGGACGGGTCGTGCAAGGCGGGCACGAACGGCGACTGCGGGCACGACAACGACTGCTGCAGCGGGGTCTGCGTCGCGGACAGGTGCTTGGGCGGATGCGGCGGCACGGGCGACGCCTGCGACAGCGGCAGCGACTGCTGCGGCGGGAGCTGTCAGAGCGGAATCTGCTGCGGCAGCAGGGTGGTCTGCCAGGGGGTCTGCTGCGGCGGCGACCAGGTCTGCCGAAATAGCAACGGGGCGTGCTGCACGCCGGAGTCGTGCCAGCCCGGTCAGTGTGGAAGCGTCGACGACGGCTGCGGCGGGACGCTGGCGTGTGGCGGCTGCGGTCAGGGGCAGACGTGCACCGAGGGACACTGCGTGGCCGCCTGCACGCCGGACTGCGGCGGCAAGGTCTGCGGCGGCGACGGCTGCGGCGGGTCGTGCGGGAGTTGCGCGGATCAGGGGGCGGCGACGTGCGGCACGACCGGGCAGTGCTCGGGCGGGAGCTGCGAGCGGTACGGGACGAGCACGACCTGCCAGGCGGCGACGTGCACGAGCGCCACGACGCGGCAGCCGGTCTGCACCTGCGACGGGCAGGGGAACTGCTCGTGTCCGGGGGCGATCACCTGCGCGGGGAATCTGAAGTGCCGGGACGGGGCGTGCCTGACCGAGTGTGGCGGCGACACCGACTGCGCCGACCCGTATGTCTGCGTCCGTGGTATGTGCTCGCCGAATGTCGGATGCGATTGCGCCAACCTCGACTACTGCCACGGACACGGGACCTGCACATCCGTCTGCAGCTGCGAGTGCACTCCACCGTACACGGGGGGGTGGCCTGCGACCAGCTCCCGGAGGTGCACTGCAGTGACTTCACCACGTGCGCCGACTGTAACAGCCATGGCCCTCAAGGCTGCACCTTCTGCTCGCAGACAGTTGATGGGCAGGCGGGGGTCTGCACGGAGAGCTCTAACTGCTTCGTGCCCATCGAGAGCTGTGTATCGTGTGATTGCGCCAATCTCGATTTCTGTAACGGCAATGGAACGTGCCTGCCTGACTGCAGCTGCGAGTGCATACCACCCTATTCGGGAGCGAGCTGCGCCGACTTTCCACAGCCGACTTGTGAGGATTATGTCACGTGCGAAGAGTGTTCGGATCACTTTGACGCTGGGTGCGTCTTCTGTGCCAACACGGACGACGCGAGGAGCGGAGTCTGTGTTCAGTCTGACGTTTGTATCATTCCAGCTCCCCCCTGTGTGTGACCCCGCGGGAACCGCGTCACTGTGGCCGGCGAGGGCGATCCCTCCGGCGTCGACGCTGAGGTGGTGAGGGACCGCGCCGCGTCGACGCTAGCGGACCCGAACCACCAGCGCGGCAGCGGGTTCCGAGTGGTGGGCCGCGGCCATTGACGCGGATCGGGGGCTCGACCAGCGGTCGGCGTTGCCGCCAAGGGCGGGGAGGCACCAAGGGCGGCGATGGTGGGGCCGTCCGGGTGGGCGCCCGTGGGGATGGTGGGAAGCACTCGGAAGGTTATAGGCTCAAAGGGACCACGTAAAGAGACAGGATGACCGCGATGGATGGACAGCGCTGCAATCGGATCGCCAAGATGGTGGGCGCGACAACTGCTGAGTGGAGGCCCGCTGGCTGGGCCGCTGGGAGGATTTGGGGTCGAGGGGGCAGCGGCCCGCGTCCGTCTCCCCAGTAAAGCGCGCCAAGCGGGACCAGTGCTGCGGCGACGTCCACGGGAGGCATGGCCGCTGCACGTACCGTGCGGGGCAACCCCGGTGCGGGCGCGTCTGCTGCCTGGAGGGACACGTCTGCGCCATGCCAGAGACGAAATGCTCGGCACCGATCTGCTCTACCGGGGCGACGTGGCCCGCGGCCAATCTCTGTGTCCCGGACAACACCTGCTTCTGTGTCACAACCGTTGAGGGAACGCCTTGCTGCACCGCGGACGCCTGCTTCGACGCTGACCGCACGCGCAGCGACGAGTGTCGGCAGGGGCAAGCGTGCGTGGCGGCGACCGGGGACTTCGCTGTGTCCGTGGTGGCAGCTCAGCCGCGTGGGGCCGTGCTATGCGCCGCGGTAGGCTGGCCGCTGGCGGTCGTGCTATGTGCCGCGGCGCTTCGCGATAGGGGTTGGGGAGTGAGGCGGTAGTCGTGGGAGACAAGGGCGACGCGCCGGCGCGGACGAGCCTTATTTCGTGGTTCCTACCTACTCCCATCCGTTGGGACCCTCGTCCGTGGCTGACGGTGACCGGGGACCGACAGACCACGTGTCGGCACCGCCGCCTTACCAGCGATGCCCGTCTTGACAACCGGCGCAAGGTGCCGCAAGCTGCGGTTCATTGCCACGGATGGGGCCGAGGGGGCCGCGATCGGCAAGGACGGGACGCCAGTCGCTCTCGGAGGAGGTGGAAACACCAAGCCTTTGACCCTCCCTCGGCATCACCCGTGGTTCGGCGGTGCAGCGACGCGCAGCGACCATTCGGCAAGGAGGCCTCGTGTGACGAACCTGCTCGAACGTGCGACGACCGGTCGGCTCGACCGGCGCACAATGCTCAAGTTGACGGGCGCCGTCGGTGGCGCCGCGGCGATGGCGCGGATCGTCGGAGCGGCCGGGGTTTCGGCTCAAGAAGGACCGACCTTGGTGACGTCGATCCGGTCGCTGTCGAACCCTTACCACGCCGTCTGGGCCAAGGGCGGCGGGGCGTTCGCCGAATCCGTGGGGCTGAAGGACAAGCATCAGGTACAGACCACCGAAGGTGACAGCGAAAAGGGGATCGCCGCGATCAAGGCGGTCCTCGCCAGCAGCGGCAAGAACGCAGTCATCAACATCGACCCGAATGGTCCGACGGACGCGGTACCGATCGTCGAGGCGGTGGAGGATGCGGGTGCCTGGGTCGTCACCCACTGGAACAAGCCCGAAGACCTCCACCCGAGCGACTTCAAGCACTACGTCGCGCACATCTCCTACGACGGGGTTGATGCCGGATACAACACCGCGTCGCAGTTGTTGAAGGCGATCGGGGGCAAGGGCCAGATTGTCGCGGTGCAGGGTATCCCCGACAACATCCCGGCGAAGCAGCGCTTCAAGGGTCTGGAGATGGCGCTGGCGGAAAACCCAGGCGTCAAGTTGCTCGAGGAGCAGCCGGCGAACTGGGATCAGACGGCCGCGCAAAACTTGATGGACACGTGGCTGACCAAATACGGGGACGATATCACCGCGGTCTGGTGCGCGAACGACGGGATGGGGCTGGGCGCGTTGGAGGCGCTGCGGGCCAAAAACAAGGCGGGCAAGGTCCTGGTGTCCGGGGTCGATGGCACGGCGGAAGCCTGCACCGCGGTGATCAAGGGCGAATTCGCGGCGACGATGGCGAACAATCCATTCTGGCAAGGTGGCATGGGCCTGAGCATTGGCTACCACGCCTGGAACGGCAAGCTCGATCTGGCGAAGGAGCCGCCGGAGCACCGCGAGTTCTACGCCAAGGCGACGCTGGTGACGAAAGTGAACGCGCAGAAGGTGCTCGATACGATTGCGGTCGGCAACTTGACGTACGACTGGAACGATCTCTGGAGTCTTGTCGACAAGGGGATCGAGACGGCGGCAACGCCGACCTCGTAGCACTGGCAACCGATCCGAAGGTCAGACCGACACGAGCGGGAATGCCGCTGGTGTCGGTCTGACGGCGGCACGATCAGGAGCGGTATGGGCAACGCGCCGAAGGTCAACGCTGGCGGCTCGGCGGTGATGGCTGGTCGCCGCAGGCTCCCGGAGATGCGGCGATCGCGGCGTCTTGTCCAACTGGGGCCGACCATTGCGCTCGTCGGAGTCTTTATCCTGATCTCAATCATCAACGCACGTTTTCTGACACTTGACAACCTGCGCAGCATCGTCACCCAGAGCGCGATCCCCCTGGTGCTCGCGGTTGGGTTGACCTTCATCATTCTGGCGGGGGCGATCGACCTCTCGATCGAAGGCGTGATGGCGATGAGCTCGGTCATCGTCAGCTTTCTCGTCCTGAACAACCGGACCCACTTCAACCTCGGGTTAGTGGGCGTGGCGGTTGCCGTGCTCGCCGGCGGTCTGACCGGGTTGCTGAATGGCATCATCCACGTGACGTTCCGCATCCCGTCCTTCATGGTGACGCTCGGGATGTGGTCGGTTGGCACCGGCCTGGCCACGATTCTCTACAAAGGGCTGCCGGTCACGGTCGAAGATTCGATGCTGCGCTCCTGGGCGATTGGCACGACGTTCTCGTTTTCGAACCTCGCCTGGTTCGCGATTGCCGTCCTAGTGATCGGGTATCTGATCCAGCGATTCACGCGATTAGGGCGGTACGCGTTCGTCATCGGTGGGAACGAGGAATTAGCCCGGCTGTCGGGCGTGCCGGTGAACCGGTACAAGGTCTTGCTCTTCACCTTCGCCGGGCTCTGCTCCGGACTCAGTGGGGTCCTGATCGCCGCCCGCACCGGCTACGGGACGGCCAACGTCGGGACAGGGACGCTGTTCCAGGTCGTCACCTCCGTCGTCGTCGGGGGCACGGCGTTGACGGGGGGGACGGGCGGGGTGTTGCAAACCCTCGTCGGCGTGCTGTTCGTCACCACGCTCAGCAACGGCATGATTTTGATGGGCATTCACCCCTACATCCAGCAAGCGGTCCAAGGGCTGCTAATCATCGTGGCGGTGGCGCTGACGATGGACCGGGGACGGATTCCGATCATCAAGTAGGCAGCAGTGCAGAGACGGACGCGAGGACGCCAATATGCAGTCCCATCCCTTGATCGGTCGGACTGGCTCGTGAGCGGCGAGGCGAGCGCCGCGCTCGACGTGGAGGGCCTGGTTAAGCGCTTCCCAGGCGTGACCGCGCTCGACGGGGTAACGCTGCGCCTGCGGGAGAACGAGGTGGTCGGCTTGGTCGGCGAGAACGGCGCCGGCAAGAGCACCTTGATGAAGGTGCTGGCCGGCATCTACCAGGCGGACGCCGGGACGATTCGGCTGCGCGGCCAGGTGATGCGGCCGCAGAGCGTGCGGCAGGCGGTCGGCAACGGAATCGCGATGGTGTTCCAAGAACAATCGTTGCTGCCGAACATCAGCATCGCCGAAAACCTCTTCCTCGGGAACGAGGCGCAGTTCATTCGCTTTGGAGTGATCGATTGGCCGGCGATGTACGCGGCGGCGCGGCGCCAACTGGCGAAGGTCGAGCTCGATCTCGACCCACAGACCTACACAGGCGACGTCAGCTTCGCGCAGCGGCAGCTCGTCGAGCTGGCGAAGGCGATGACGATCGAGGACCGGACGCGGCACAGCCCGGTCATCCTGCTCGACGAACCGACCTCGGTGCTCTCCCAGGCCGAGATCGATTTGCTCTTCGCCCAGGTGCGGCGGCTCAAGGAGCGAGCATCGTTCATCTTCGTCTCGCACCGGCTGGAGGAGGTGCTGGCGCTGAGCGACCGCGTCTACGTGATGAAGGACGCGCGGACCGTCGCGGAACGCGATCCGGCGACGACGAGCGCGGAGGAGCTCTACCGCCTGATGGTCGGCCGGGACCGGCAGGCGGAGTATTACCGCGAGTCGGAGCAGCTCCCATACGCGCCGGAGCGAGTTGTGTTGAACGTCGAAGATCTGGGCGTCAACGGGGCGTACACGGGTGTCAGCTTCAATGTTCACGCTGGGGAAATCGTGGCGATCTGCGGAGTCGTCGGGTCGGGACGAGAGGCCGTCTGCCGGACGCTGGCCGGTGCCCTCCCGCCAGATCGGGGGACCGTTCAGATCGACGGGGCGCGGGTAGGCTTCCGATCACCGGGCGAAGCCGTTGCCCACGGCATCGCCTATGTGCCAATGGAGCGCCGGCTGGAAGGGGTGGTGCCGTACCTGACGATTGCCCAAAATATTACCCTGCCGAACCTGCGGCCTATTTCACGGGGAGGGTTGCTCGCGCTCTGGCGGGAGAATCGGGTTGGCCAGGAGTGGATGCGGCGGCTGCGCATCCGGGCGCCGGGGCCGCGGACGAACGCGGTCAACCTGAGCGGGGGGAACCAGCAGAAGGTGGTTTTGGCGAAGTGGCTGGCCCAGCGGCCGAAGGTGTTCGTCCTCGACCATCCAACGCGCGGGCTCGACGTCGGCGCGAAGGAAGACGTCTACGCGCTGATCCGGGAGGTGTCGCGGCAGGGAGTCGGCATCGTCCTGACGTCCGATACGTTGGAGGAAGCGATCGGGCTCAGTCACACGATCCTGGTGATGAAAGATGGCGCGATTGTCCACCGGTTCGGGGACGCGGGTCGCAAGCCAGGCCAGGTCGACGTCGTCAGTCTGATGCTGTGACCTTGTCTCAGATCGTTGCGCGGACCGGGACGACAAGGGAAGGCGTTCCATGGTGATGAACTCGACCGCCGACTCGCTGCCACCCAGCCCCGGCCGGGCGCCGCGCGCCGCGCGCCTGCTCCGGGCGGACGCGCTGCGGGATGTCGCGCCGGTGCTGACCCTGGTGATCTTGACGCTGATCGTGGCGGCGCGGGAGCCGGCATTTATCGGCCAGCGCAACCTCCTCAACGTGGCGGATGCATCGGCCCCACTCTTTGTTCTGGCACTGGGCGAAACGGCGATCATCCTGATGGGATCGATCGACCTCTCGCTGCATACGATCGCGTCCTTGTCGAGTGTGCTAGCGGCGATGTGGATCGATCAGCTCCACGTCTTCGCGGCGCCAGCGGGCGTTCTCGTCGGCACGCTCTGCGGGTTGATCAACGGCTTGCTCTACGCGCGCCTCCGCATCCCGTCGTTCATCACGACGCTCGGCACCTTCGGGCTCTGGAAAGGGATCGCGCTGACGATCTCGAACGCGCAGCCGGTCCCGATCCCGTACAAGATCGGCGGTCCATTCGGGTGGCTGAAGGGGGACTCGCTCGGTTTTCCGAACACGGCCTGGTCGGCACTGGTGATGATGGCGGCGACATTCGTCATCCTCCGCTACACCCCACTCGGGCGCTACATCTACGCGATCGGGATCGGCGAGCAGGCGACCTGGCTCTCCGGCGTACCGGTCCAACGCTACAAGGTGCTGGCGTTCATGCTGGCGGGGTCGTGCGGCGGGTTGGCGGGCGTGTTGCTCGTCGCCCAGCTCCGGAGCGGGGGGCCGTCGCTGGCGGATAGCCTGCTGCTCCCGGCGATCGCGGCGGTTATCGTCGGGGGGACGGCGATCACGGGGGGGGTCGGGGGGGTCGCGCGCACGTTGATCGGGGCGCTGATCATTATCGTTGCCCGGGTGGGGATGGACTCGGCTGGGGTCGATGTCTTCGCCCAGCAGATGGTTTACGGCTTGATCGTGATCGTCGCCGTATCGTTGACGATTGACCGATCGAAGATCGCAATGGTGAAGTAATCGATGGTGGACGGCCAGGACGGCTCCGACTCGCCCTCTTGTGCCCTCTTCGACGGTTGTGTAGATTAGCGACCTGGCGCGTATGCAGGTGAGAGGTCTATCGGTTGGTTCATATGCGGAGGAGGGGTCTCATGAGTTGGACGCGGTCGACACGGCGGGCGTTCGTTTCGCAAGCGGCGGCGCTGGCGGCGGCGGTGACGGCGGCGGGGCGGGTACGCCTCGACGCGCTCGCGCAGGATGCGACGCCGGCGGTGCCGAAGCTCGGGCCGCTGAAGGTTGGGTGGTCGACGATCTACACGACCCCGTCGTGGATGACGGAGACCCAGAACGAGATCGAGGCGGAGGTCAAGCGGCTGCAGGGGCTCGGGCTAACGATCGACTTCAAGGTCTTTGACGCCAATGGCGACACGGCGACCCAGATCGCCCAGATCCAGACGATGATCGACCAAAAGTACGACATCTGCCTGCTGATCGCGGGGTCGGCGACGGCGCTCGATCAGGTGGTGCAGAAGGCGACCGAGGCGCAGGTCATCGTCGTCAACTGGGATAGCTTGGTGACGACCGACCAACTGACCGCGAAGGTCTTTATCGACCAGGAGGAGTGGGGCCGGGTCACCGGGCAGTGGCTGGTCGACAAGCTCGGCGGCAAGGGGAAGATTCTGGCGATCAACGGCCCGGCCGGGATCTCGGTCAGCGAGGCGCGCTGGAGCGGCGCGAAGAAGGTGTTCGAGCAGAACCCGGACGTCGAGATCGTCGGGACCGCCAACATCGAGTACAACGAGGCGCCGGCGCTGACCGAGCTGGCAAGCCTGCTGGCGGCGCATCCGGACGTCAACGGGATCTGGTGCCAGGCGGGGGCGCATGCCTCGGCGGCGCTGAAGACGGTGCAGCAGATGGGGCTGCAACTGATCCCGATCACGGGCGAGAACTACAACGCCTTCCTGAAGCAATGGTGCAAGCTCAAGCATCAGGGGTTCAGCTCGATCGCGACGGCCGAGGTCAACTACATGGCGGTGATCTCGCTCGACCTGGCGATCAAGGCGAAGGCGGGGGAGCCGACACCGGCGACGGTCGAGGTGCCGCTGCCGGAGATCACCGACGACAACGTCTGCGAGTGGGCCAACGATAAGCTCCCGGACGATTGGTACGCGATCCCGGCAATCCCCGGTCCGGCTGAGATCGACAAGCTGATCGCCGACGCCCTGGCGGCTGGCCCGGCGGGTGGGGCGACCCCGGCGGCGACACCGGCCGGCTAGCCGGGATCGTTGAGGAGCCGGCGTCAGACGCGTTGGTGGCCAGTATCGAGTGGCGGCGCGGGGGTCTCGTGGCGAGCCTGTGGCCGTGGCGAGGCCCTTCGCGCGGCCGGGGTGACGTGTCGTCGAAGGTGAGCCGGCTGGTGGCGTGAGTCGCGCCACCAGCCGGGCACGGCCGCGGTCGTGGTATCGATCGCCGAGGGGCCTGTCACGCACCGGGGTTAGGGTCGGTAGCGCCGCAGAGAACGAGCCAGAGACAGGGGACGGGAGACCGGCTGCCAGATGGATACGGCTCTTCCGGCCGCGCCAGGGTATCGACCAGCCGCCAGCGGTCCGGCGGATCGGACTGGGCGACCGGTGATGCTGCGGACGGCCGGGTTGACGAAGGCGTTCGCCGGCAACGTGGTTTTGCGAGACGTCAGCTTCACCGCGCTGGCGGGCGAGATCCAGGCGCTGGTGGGAGAGAACGGCGCCGGTAAGAGCACGCTGATCAACATCGTGGCGGGGGCGCTGCCGCCGGACGCGGGGACGATCGAGCTTGATGGGCGGCCGGTTCACCACCTGACGCCGGGGGAGGCGGAGGCGCGCGGCGTGGCGACCGTGCACCAGGAACTGAGTCTCTGCCCACACCTGACCGTCGCCGAGAACATCTATTTGGGCAAGAGGCCGACCATTCACGGCCGGATCGACGTGGCTACGATGGCGGCGGGAGCGGCGGCGATCTTCGCGGACCTCGGCGTCAGGATCGATTCGCGGGCGGTCGCCGGCGAGCTAGCGCTGGCGGACCAACAACTCGTCGAGATCGCCAAGGCGCTGGCGGGCGAACCGAAGCTGCTGATCCTCGACGAGGCGACCTCGGCGCTCGACGCCGGCCAGGTACAACTGCTCTTCGCGGCGCTGCGGCGGTTTCGGGACCGGGGGGCGGCGATCATCTTCGTGTCCCACCGGATGGAAGAGATCTTCGCCATCGCCGACCGGATCACGGTGCTCAAGAACGGCGAGTATGTGGCGACCGTGCCGGCGGCCGGAACGACGGTCGGTGATCTGGTCAAGCTAATGGTCGGGCGGGAGATGCGGGACGTCTTCCCGCCGAAGCCACCGGTGGGCGAGGTGCTGGGGGCGCCGGTGGTGCTGGCGGTCCGGGAACTCGGCTCTGGCAACCGGTTCCGGCACGTTGGCTTCGACCTGCATCGCGGAGAAATCCTGGGTCTGGGCGGGTTGCAGGGGCAGGGTCAGCGCGAGTTGCTGGCCGCTCTGTTTGGCTTGCACCCGGTTCAGGGCGAGGTGCTGCTCGGGGGCAGCCCAGCGACCGTGCGCGGTCCCCGCGGCGCGATGCGGCGGCGGATCGCCTACGTGCCGGAAGATCGGAAGACCGACGGTCTGATCGTCCAGCTCCCGGTCCGGGAGAACCTGGCGATGCCGAGTTTGGACCGGCTCGACCGCTTCGGCGTGCTGAGCCGGGAGCGGGAGACGCGGCTGGTCGACGGCCTGATCGACAAGCTCCGGATCAGACTGCGCTCCTCGCGCCAGACCGTGCTCCGGCTCAGCGGCGGTAATCAGCAGAAGGTGGCGATCGCGAAATGGCTGCCGCTCGCGCCTGAGGTCTATCTGCTGGCCGAGCCGACGCGCGGGATCGACGTCGGGACGAAGCAGGAGATCTACCGGCTGATGCGGGAGCTGACGGCGGCGGGAGCGGCGATTCTGCTCATCTCCTCCGATACGATCGAGTTGCTGGGGCTCTGCGATCGGGTGCTGGTGATGTACGAGCGGCAGCCGGTGGCGATGCTGGCCGGCGAGGAGGTAACGGAGGAGAACGTCGTCCACGCATCGGTCGCCGGCCAGCGGAACGGACGGGCGCCGGAGCTGGCGGCGGAGTCGCTGGCCGCTGAGGGGGCGATCGCGGGGATGAAGCAGGAGACGCCGGCGGCTGCCGCGCCTACAACGCCGCCAGTCTCCGGCGTGAGACGGCGGAGCCGGTTCGCGCCGCGGCCGCTGCGACGCCTCCCCCGCTCCTGGCAGGACGTCGCGCCGATCTACGGGGTGATGGCGATCTTCGCCGTGATCTATCTCTACCTGACGCGCGAGAGCCTGTCGTTGAACACGCTCAACAACCTTTCGGCGTACCTCTTCCCGCTCTTTCTGGTGGCGATGGCGCAGTCCGTCATTATGTTGACTGGAGGGATCGACCTCTCGGTCGGTCAAATGATGAGCTTAGCGACGGTGGTGCTAGCGACGCAGATGACCGACAGCCCGGCGGGGAAGACGAAGGCGGTTGCGATCGTGCTGCTGGGTGGGGCGCTGCTCGGACTCTTCACCGGCGGCATCGTGACGTTGATCCGGTTGCCGGCGATCATCGTCACGCTGGCGACGTCGTTCATCTGGGCGGGGTGGGCGCTCTACGTCCTGAGCGTCCCCGGCGGGCATTTGCCGATCTCCTTCGCCAGGGGTTTCACGGGTCAGGTTGGCGGGGTGGTTCCGGTCACGCTGCTCGTCCTGGCCGGGGTGCTGCTGCTCTGGAAGGGGATCAAGGCGACGCCGCTCGGGCTCGGCATCTATGCGGTCGGCGACAACGCGCGGGGCGCGTTCGTCAGCGGGGTGCCGGTGCGGAGGATGCGGATCGCCGCCTACGTCATCGCCGGGGTGATGACGGCGATCGCCGGGATCGGGCTCTCGGCCTACGCGGCAACCGGGGACCCGCTGATCGGCGCGCCCTACTCGCTGGCCGCGATCTCGGCGGCGGTCCTCGGCGGGATCAGCTTTTTTGGGGGGCAGGGGCAATTGAAAGGGACGATCGCCGGAACGCTGACACTGGGGTTGATGACCCAGGTGCTGTTCATTTCCGGTCTCTCGCCCGCCTATCAACGGGTGATCTACGGGGCCGTCCTGATCGTGGCGTTGGGGGTCAAGGCGTTCGCGACGTATAGGATCGAGGAGGGCCGGTAGCGATGGACGCCGCGCCAACGACCCCACCGCCGGGAAGCGGCCGCGCCGGACGCGGGTTCCAGCTCGATCCGGTCTGGATCACCTTCGCGGTGCTGCTGCTGGTTTGGGGCTACAGCCTGATCCGGGTCGAGGGGTACCGCTCGGTCGCTTACAACCTGTTTTCGGTGCGGGTCGCCGCCTTTCTGGCGATCGTGGCGGCGGGTCAGACGCTGGCAGTCCTAATGGGAGGAATCGACCTCTCGGTGGCGGCCGTAGTGACGATGACCGGCGTCGTCGGTGGCAACCTGATCAGCCAGGTGGGGCAAACGGGCGGGATCGTGCTGACGTTGCTGATCGCGGCGCTGGTCGGGGTCGTGAACGGGCTGGGGGTCGTGACGCTGCGCCTGCCGCCGCTGGTGATGACGCTGGCCAGCCTGAACGTGATCCAAGGGGTGCTACTGGTCTACAACGCCGGCAAACCGGTCAGCGGTCAGTCGAGCTTTCTCCACTACTGGGCGCTAGGAAACCTGCTCGGGTTGCCGACGCCGGTTTGGGCGCTGGCCGCGATTTCCGTGGTCTGTCTCGTTCTGCTCCACCTGACGGCGTACGGCAGAGCGATCTACGCGATCGGCAACAACCCGCGGGCGGCGCTCCTCTCCGGCATCCCGGTCGGGTTGATCCAGATCGTGACCTACGGATTGTGCAGCCTGCTAGCGGGGGTCGCCGGGATGTTGCTGCTTGGGAGGACGGGCTACAGCTCGAAGACGGCCGGCGACCCGTACCTGCTGCTGTCGATCGCGGCGGTGGTGATCGGCGGGACGTCGATTCTGGGTGGGCGCGGCAAGTACATCGGCACTGTTGGCGGGGCGCTGGTGCTGACGATTCTGGTCAGCGTGTTGACGGTCGAGAACATCTCCGAGGCAGGGCGGATGATCGTCGAGGGGGGGCTGATCCTGGCGCTGCTGATCGCGTACGCGTACACGGAGCAGTGACGACCGGCGCCCGGCTGGTCAGGTGGACGCGCCCCTGGTTAGCGTGGAACGGCGCGATGGGCTGAACGACGGCGGTTTGCGCGACTGTTGCCATCCCTACCCTGCTCCGCTTCGCGAAATCGCTGCCGACCCACGGCCGACGGGCGCACTAAGACACTCCCCTGCCAACGCGGAGGTCTTCCCAGCATGGCAAGCGCGATAACCGAACCGGACGTGCCGTGGGAGAGGTCCAGCGAATCTAACCGGACGCTCGCGCCAAGCGACCGACGAGCGGATGTCTCGAATCGCGGCGGCGGGCGCTGCCACAACTGTGGCGTGACCTTGCACCCCTTCCGAGATTTTGAGATTGACCGTCTCCACCCCCATGTCCTTGACGGGTTGGATGACCCCACGAACCTGGTCGCCGCGTGCCGCTGCTGCAACCGCGCCAAGGGGGCTCAGAACGCGACCAGCTTCCGGGCCCAGCTCGCCGGCCCTCTGTCGTGAGCGCTCTCTGCTTGACCCGTGACCGGTTGACAACCGTCTACTACCGACGCAAGATGCGCCCGTGTGGACTGGAGTATGAGGATGCGGGAAGGCGGCATCGGTGGAACAGCAACGGTTTGATAACGTGGCACGCGCGTTTGCTGGAAGCCGGTCGCGGCGGCAGGTGCTGCGGAGCTTAGTTGGCACGGTTGCGGCGAGCGTCCTTGCGGTGGCACGGGGTGGGCGAGTAGAGGCCCAGCAGCAGCCAGGCCCGGGTCAAGTCTGCTCGGTGGACCTGCCATGCTTCCAGACGCTGTATGGTGGCCCGGTTACCTGCGCCGACAACGGCACGACCAGCGATGGCACCCTGCATTGTTGCCTCCCGCTTGGAGGAGGTTGTAACGACGACGCTAGCTGCTGCGGCGCCTATACCTGCCTCAATACGCGGTGCGGCGGCGTGTTCACGAGCGCCTCCGAATTGTGGCCTGGGGCGGCATGCACGGCCTCCGACCATTGCTTCCAATACCCAGAGCCGATCTACTGCGCCGACAACGGGATTGCGGACGACGGTGAGTTCAACTGCTGCCGGTACGAGGGCGGTCGCTGCAGCGATGAGGTGTCGAGCGCCGACTGTTGCGCCGGTCTCGCTTGTCAGAACGGCGTGTGCACCGCGCCGTCGTATAGCGCTCCGATTGATGGAAGCTGCACGCCACCGGGTGGGAACTGCAACGCCGCCTACTTTTGCTGCTCTGGGGTGTGCATCCCGGGGGAGCCCGTCGGTACGGGGTCCTTTGCAATCTACGGCCCATCCTACTGTCTGTAGATAGTGTGACGCCGTCCACCTAGTTAACCCCGTGTGCATGTTTTTGGGCAAGGCCGCGGGGCGTCCTACCATGGGCGGTACTTGGAGCCGACCCATGGAGGTGCCCCGTGGACCTGGACACGCTGATGGTCGCGACGTACTGCCTGGTCGATGATGCCCTGAAGGCCGAGGTCGGCGTTCCCCTCCGGGGGCGCGGCCCGGCTCCGGCGCTGGCCGACGCCGAGGTACTGACCATCGAGGTGGTCGGCGAGTTCCTCGGCCTCGACCAAGACAAGGCCATTTTCAGGCACTTCCGGCGGCACTACGGGGAGTGGTTCCCCGCGCTCCGCCGGGTCCGCCGGGTCCGCCGCACGACCTTCGCCCGCCAGGCGGCCAACCTTTGGGTGGTCAAGGAGCGGCTGTGGCGGGCGTTCGCCGCGCGCCTGCCGCACGACCCCGAAATCAGCCTCGTCGACAGCTTCCCGCTGCCGGTCTGCCGCTTCGCGCGGGCGCACCGCTGCCGGCTCTACGCCGGGCAGGCCGCCTTCGGCCACGACGAGGTCGCCCGGCAGACCTACTACGGCTTCCGCTGCCACGTCCGGCTCGCGTGGCCGGGCGGCGTCATCGAGGTCGGCCTCGCCCCCGCCAACGTGTCGGATCTGGCCGCACTGCCGAGCCTCGCCGCAGGCGCCGCCGGCTACCTGGTCGGGGACCGCAACTCCTGGTCGCCAGAGCTGACGGGGCAGCTGCGCGAGGCCGGGCTCTGCCTGCTGGCCCCCGACCGCTGGGCCACTCGCGACCCCGATCCGGTGCGCAGCCGGTCCCTGAGCCGGGCCCGCGATCCGTGGCACCTGGCGAGCCGGCTGCTGCGCAAGGTTCTCGGCCACACCGCCGCGCTCCTAATCAACGCCCAAGCCGGCAATCCGCCCCGCCAGCTCGCTCGGCTCCTCGCCTTAAACCCGCACACGGGGTTACTTATATCCCCCGGCCCGGCGGTGCGGGCGGTGTCCTCAATGAGAGCTAGAGGCGAGAGCCGCGCATGATGACGACGTGCGTCCCGGTCTCTTGGGCAATCAGTTCGAGCGCCTGAGCCATCGCATTTTCCTGACCGACCGGGCTGTATCGCTGTAGCGGATCGACGAACACCATGGCGATGCCGTCCTTGATGATCGCCGCCCGCAAAGCATCAAGTCGGCGCGGGAGCTCGCCGATCTGACATTGCAACTAATAGACACGCTCCAAGTCTGCCCCGCGCTGGCGAAGGTCGGCAAGGATCGGCCCAAGCGGCTCGTCATCCGAGACTAAGATCAAGACGTTCGCCGGGCCAATAGTTTCCATAGCTCCCCCGGACATCATCCCACTGCTCTTCGAGCCACCACGGAGGGACGGAGTTGGCCGCAGACTACGATTCCCCCGCCAGCCTTCATTGCCACCTCCTCGCCCTAGTCCGCCGCCAGCGCCGGCAGCGGATAATCACTCGTGAGCCGCAAAGCCAGCGGCTTGGCAGCATCTACTTTAACGCGACCACGAGCGCGCATCGACCACGTGAACGTCCGCCTCACGCGGCGCGCGGGAGCGGGGACGTCCGTCCATGCGCGCGGACGAGCACGGTGAGCGCGACCAGCGCCGTGGCGACGACGAGGAGACCCGTGGACGGCCGATCCTGCACCGCCGGCCCCGGCCCGGATCGACGGGAGGCGTACGACGAGAAGCTTCTCCCTCCTCATCTTGGGGCGTACGCGCGCATGAAGGCGTCCACGCCGTCGATCAGGATCCTGTCGACCGCGGTGCTGTCGAACGCGCCCGAGGAGTCCAGATCCTTGCTGTTCAGCGCGAGCAGGAACGTGAGGGCGATGAAGTGCTCGGTGGCCCGGCGCGGGTTCGTGGTCTGAATACGTCCGGTCCGAGCAAAGGTCTCGAATCGTTCCACGAGCATCGTCTCGGGCGCGGCTTGCGGTGAGCCGGATACGGGAAGGCGTGGCCCCTCGCCGGCGCGGAGCTTCCGGAGCACCGCGTAGTCCGACGAGGAGAACGTGTCCGTCGCGATGCGGCGCGCGAACCCCAGAAGCGCCTGGTCGAGGTCGTGATCGTCCGCCAACTCCTCATCGATCGCGACCTTGATGGTCGCCAGCAACGATTCCGTCGCGGCAGTGACGACGGCCGAGAACAGGGACTCCTTGTCGCCGAAGTGGTCGTAGACCGTCCGCTTGGAGACATCCGCACGGGCGGAGATGGAATCGACGCTCGTCCGCTCGTACCCGTCAGCGAGGAAGAGGTCGTGGGCCGCGCTGAGAATGGCGGCCCGCTTCAAGGCGGTTCGAGGGCGGACCCGAGGGGTGTTCTCGGTGCTCATCGTGGCTCCCTCCCGCGGCATCATCGCGCTCTTGATATGTATACTGCACAGTATAGTACAATTACACGGGTACGCCGTAGAAGGAGCACACCATGCACGACAACGACCCAACGGACGTTCTGATCATCGGGGCCGGACCGACCGGCCTCACCCTCGCCTGCGACCTCGCCCGCCGCGGAGTCTCGCACCGCATCATCGAGCGCGCCACGGAGCCAAGCGTGGCTTCTCGGGCCAAGACCATCCAGCCGCGCGCGCTCGAGGTCCTCGACGACCTTGGGGCCGCGGCGAAGATCGTCGAGCGCGGCGTGGTCGACCTGCCCACCCGCTACCACGACGCTTCCGGCGCGGTCACGGACAAGCCCGGACTGGCGGTCCCTGTCGGCAACCCAGCCGAAACGCCGTTCCCGGACCCCGTATGGATCGCCGAGTTCGATGTGGAGGCCGCCCTGCGCGAGCAGCACGTGCAGGCCGGCGGACGGGTCGAGTTCGGCGCAGACGCAACCGGTCTGCACCAGGACGTCGACGGTGTGACCGTCGACGTCACGACCGAGCGTGGCGCTCAGACGATCCGTGCCCGGTACGTCGTTGCCGCCGACGGCGGCAAGAGCCGGATCCGAAAGATCGTTGGCCTGCCGCTCGCGGGCGAGACCTACGCCAACCAGCGATGGTACCTCGGAGACGTCCAGGCTCCCGGACTTGACCGCGGCCACATTCACATCTGGACATCCGAGGGGGGCATGCTCGGACTCACCCCGCTCCCCAGCACCGACATCTGGCAGCTCCAGAGCGCCATTCCCGCCGACGCCGTCGAACCAGCCGAACCGTCTTTGGAGTTCTACCAGGCCATGCTCGACGACCGCGCCGGTCCCGGCGTCGTCACGCTCACGAACGCGACCTGGCTCTCCGTCTATCGCGTGAACGTCCGCATGGTCGAGCGCTACCGCAACGGCCGTGTGTTCCTCGCCGGCGACGCCGCGCACGTGCACTCACCCGCTGGCGGGCAAGGCATGAACACGGGCATCCAGGACGCCTATAACCTCGGGTGGAAGCTCGCCGCGGTCCTCGGCGGCGCCGACGCGGCGCTCTTCGACAGCTACAACGAGGAACGACTGCCGGTGGCGCGGGCGGTCCTCGAGGACAGCACCCGCAAGATGCAGAGAGCGTTGGGCACGGTGACCGGGACCAGCGGCGGCGGCCTTTCGGCCGCGCTCGCTGACCTCTCCGACGACATCACTAGCGGCCTCCCGATCGCCTACCCGACCAGTTCACTGACGGTCCCGATGCCGGCGGGCAGCGGCGAGGCGCTGCCCGCCGGCTCCCGCGCACCGAACGCCGCGTGACTCCGCGGCCCGCACTTCGACGGCAGCGTCTTCGACCTGCTCCGCGGACCGCATTGGACGCTCCTCGCCTTCACGGACGGCCCCGCCCCCAATCTCGAAGGGATAGAACCCTCAGAGGTACACGTCCACCAGATCGGAACGGTCGGCGGGGAAGGACTCTGGGATGCCAGCGGTGAGACCACCCGTTGCTACGCCCCAAACGGCGACGAATTCGTGGTCATCCGTCCCGACGGATACGTCGCCGCACGCCTCCCAGCAACGGCGGAAGCGATCATCATCGACTACCTGACTGCCCTGCTTCCGAATCACACTCGCGATACCTGATAGGGTCTCAGAATTCCCTCAGGCCGGCAGGATCGCGGCGGAGCGGATCGCCCTACCTACCCCGCCAAGGGACGAGTCGGGTCACGTCTCAAAGCGCGCTGCTCGGGCCGCAAGCAGCGAGGGGAGCGGCGCTCGGGGAGCGAGACTGCGGGGGTGCTGCCTGTTTGATCCCGTTCACCCATCCTCTGGTTCATGCCGGCAGCGGAAGGAGTGCCTGGCGTGACCAGCCACGGATAGGAGCCTGTCTCAAACGGCGCTGGGGATTGGGGAGGCCCGGCGCTGCGACCGGATGATTACGGCGAGCACGACCAGCGCCGCGGCGGCAGCGAGGAGGACCAGGGCGGTGAGGGTAGTGGGATCGGGATGGATCAGGGGTTGGCCGCGGAGGGCCTGCCAGGTCAGGATCAGGATCAGGCCGAGGTAGGTCAGACCGGCGGTCCAGACGAGGGCGAGCCGGCCGCGCACGCCAAGCGCATCGAAGCGGCGACGGCTCAGCAGCCAGCCGAGCAGGGGCATGATCTGAAGCGCGTGAAGTCCAACGAAGTGCGGGGCACGGAGGTCGCCGCCAGCGGTGCTCCAGCCAACGACCGGCAGGCCCGGTCCGCCGTCCGGCAGGCCAATCGTGTGAGCGCCACCGAAGCCGGCGTCGAAGGCGGGTCGCTGGGCGGGGATAGGGACGACCATCAGGATGGCGACGCCCATGCCAATGAGGGAGATGAACAGGCCGAGGCGGAGCGCCGTCGCGAAGACGGGATCGGTCAGGCGCTGGCGCAGCAGCAGGATACCGGCGAGGAGATTCATCAGGAAGACGGCGATGATGAAATCGCGCATGCGCTCGAAAAGGAAGCCGTCCAGCGGGGTGGCGAGGTTGAAATGGCTGGTCGTACCGCGGAGAACCTGACCGGCGATGACGACCATCTCGGCGACGAACCCGATGGCAGTGACGACGGCGGCGAGCCGGACAAGGCGAGGATGCCCCTGGATGTAGCCGAGGAGCCAGAGGAAAGTGAAGGAGTAGATGCTGATCGAGATGGCGAACTTGGCCGGTTTCAACCAGGCGGGGACGCCGGTGATGACGCGGTGATCGACGACGAGGCCAACGAGCGTCCCGGCCAGCGTGACCAGCATGGCGAGGCCGACGAGGGTCAGCAGCCGGTCCGTGGCCCAGGCACGGCGGAGAAGCGGACGAGGGTTGCCGCGCGAGGACCAACGCTGAGAGAGGAGCGGCGGTCGGGGCGAAAATGGGATGTTCATGACCTGGGCTCCATCCGACGCGGATCGATGTCGGGCCTTTGAAATGCGGGCACATCGTACGCGTCGAGCGTGGCTATCCTCACGCGGAGGACTCGTCTATCGCCCGCCGGAAGGCTCGGCTCACGGCCGTGTAGCCTATACATCTTACCAAGACGCTGTACAGTCTGTCGGATCGTCACCGTCGCTGGCGAGCGCCCGCCGTCGCCCTTGACGCGCTTCGCCAGCGGCGGGCATGATGCGAAGCGCTCGGGCCGAATGCGACGAGTCCGCTGCCTTTGGGTCGGCGCTCTCGCCAGGGGACCGTCTGCCCCGCGCTTGCCGTGCCCTCTTCTCCGTAAGGCTATCGGTGGCTGCTTGCTGAGGAACTCGGACGAAGCTGGCTCATTGGGAGGGATCGTTGTCGTTGCGAACCGGGTCGCCCGAGGCCGAGGCAGTCCCTTCTGGTCAGGACCAACCACCGGTTTCGCCCGACGCACCCACGGCCGATCCGCCGTTCACCGGCCGTCCGGCGGCCTTCAGCGCGCTCCAGTCGCGACCGTTTCTACTCTTCTGGATCACGATCTCGCTGTCGCTGACGGGCGTGTGGGTTCGGATCACCGCGCAGGGATGGCTCGTCTACGACCTGACCCATGACACGTTCCTGCTCGGGCTGGTCAGCTTTTGCCAAGCAGCGCCGGTCCTGATCGCGTCGCCCGTGGCCGGGGCGATCCTCGATCGCGTCGACCGCCGCCGTGTGCTGCTAGTGGTCCAAGTTGTCGTGGCGGCGACGATGTTCATCCTCGCGACATTGGTGGCGACCGGCGGGATCCGGGTCTGGCAGATCATGGTCCTGGCGGTGATTGCCGGAACCGCGTCCGGGTTCGACTGGCCGGCGCGCCTATCTCTTGTGCCGGCCCTGGTCCCGAAAAATCAGCTCCAGAGCGCGGTCGCCCTCAACGCGGCGGCGTTCAACGGCTCCCGCGTCGTCGGTCCGGTCATTGCCGGTTTCTTGATCGGTGCGGTCGGTGTCACCGCCTGCTTCTACCTGAACGTGGCGATGTATATCCCGTTCATTCTCGTCCTGGCGAGCTTGGCGGCGGACCGCGCCCTACCCGCCATGACACATCAGGAGTCGGCGTTCCGAAATCTTCTGAGTGGCTACCGCTACATCTGGCGTACGCCGACCATTCGCGGCCTGCTCTCGGTCGACATCGTGCCGCTGATGTTCGGTATCAGCTACTTCACCCTCGCCCCGGCGGTGGCCCGCGACATCCTCGGCCTCGGTGGACGCGGGCTGGGCCTGCTGCTGGCCGCCAACGGCGTCGGTTACCTGGGTGGCACGATCCTCGTCGCGGCGATGGGCGGCGTGCGGCGGCGCGGCCGGATCGTCGTCGCCGGGGTCGCTGGCTACGCCCTGCTGATCGTCGGCTACGCCGTGTCGGGCAACGTTCTCTTGACCGGGGCGCTGATGCTGCTGCTCGGCCTGGTCGTCTCGGTCTACGGGACGCTCAACGACACGCTGGTCCAGACCCTGGTCGATGACGCGTACCGGGGCCGGGTGCTGGCGGTCTACTCCATGTTCTGGGGGCTGACGCCGATCGGCTCCGTAGAGGCCGGTCTCCTCGCCCACCACGTCGGGGTCCAGGCAGCCCTGGCGATCAACGGCGCGCTGGTGTTGTGCTACGCGCCGGTGTTGTGGTTCAAGACGCCGGTGCGCTTCATCGAGTGACAGCAGGGGAGGCCGGGCAGCGGGCGACATCGGTTCGGTGGTTGACACCGAGCCGGCATCACCCACCGTAGCGGTCCATGCCAAACGTCAGACAGCGGCGCCGACGCGGGGACGAGGCGAGCTCGTCCCCGCGCCATCCGGTCACCGGCACGGAGGCTTGGGCTCAACCACCCCGGCGGTGCTGGTGTCGTTGTCGCGGCGGGCGTCGTTGACCCGCTGGATGAAGGCGAAGTCGGCAGCCTGCGGGGCACGATCGAAGCCCTCGAAGGCGCCGCGCTCGTAGTTGGCGCCGATCGCATCGCGCAGGCTGGGCTGGCTGCCGTAGCCGCGCATCGTGCGATCGGTCAGGGACTGCCAGCGGTCAGCCAGGTCCCGCGCCGCCGGGCTGGAGGGGTCGAGGTCGCGGTTGGCGCGGACGTCGGCCAGGAGTGCCGTCCAGCCCTGCTCGACGGCGGCGATCTCCCCCGCGGGGATCGTCTGCCGGAGCGCGGCGAACTGCCGCATCTGCTCGGGGGTGTAGCGATCTTCCATCTCCGTTCCTCCATGACTGAGGCCGTGTTGGACGGCCGTCGATGCGCTGGCGACCAGCTCCCAGGACCACTCGCCGGTCGCCAGCCGCCGGTCGACGAGCTCGCCGACGGCGGCTTCGATCCGTTCCAGCTCCGCGATGCGATTGCGCAGCGCGCCGCACTGAATCCGCATCGAGGCGACGAGATCGAAGTCGGGCCGGTCGAGGAGCGGGCCGATCCGCTTGAGCGGGAAGCCGAGATACCGCAGTGTCAGGATCTGCTGCAGACGCAGCACATCCTCCGCCGCGTAGAGCCGGTACCCCGCGTCGGAGTGGGCGCTGGGGCGCAGGAGACCGATCCGGTCGTAGTGGTGGAGCGTCCGGATCGAGACCCCCGTCAGTGTCGCGACCTCTCCAACGCGGTACCTGCGCGCCATGCGTCACCTCCGCAGTGGAGGATAGAGCCTGACGTTGGGTCAGGGTCAAGAGGGAGGATCGGGCAGTGGCGAAAGGTCCCGTGCGGTGGTGCTCCGGTTTTCGACGCCACAGCGTGCTATCGTCCCATGCCATGGGTAGCATGGAGGATTCTTGGCACGGAGCAACGCAAGCATGGCTTATCAGGCCACGGTCTACCGCGTTCTGATCGCATCACCCGGTGATGTCGAGCGCGAGCGCGACGCTGTCGAAGCAGCGATTCACGCCTGGAACGACGAGCACTCAATGGACCGAGGCGTCGTTTCCCATCCGGTCCGTTGGGAACGTGCGTCGCCGCGGCAGGGTGCGTCCGGGCAGGACGTGATCAACAAGGATCTGGTCGCGACATGCGACGTCCTGATTGGGGTGTTCTGGACGCGGCTAGGCAGCCCGACCGCGAACGACCGCTCGGGGACGGTAGAGGAGATCCGCCGCTTTGCGCAGAGCAACCGCCCCGCTGCCATCTTCTTCAAGAGTGGCAACATGCCGATGTCGCACGACGCAGAGCAGTACCGGTTGCTCCGCGAGTTCGAGGCAGAGGTCAGGACTCCAACGAGCGACTTCCGGGGTCTCGCGAGGCACTTCCGCACTACCCCGAAGTTGCGGGATGCCGTCGGGCCATACCTCACGAACACCCTCCGCGGCTTGCCCCTCGAGGCGGTTGTCACGGCTGTAGAGGAGGCGTCGGCTCGATCTGGTGTTCCTATCGTGCCAGCGTCAGAGAAAGATTTTGAGGACGAGCCGGGGCTCATCGAAGTGCTGCCGGTTGTTCAAGACGCCATCTCCGAAATATGGGCGCGACTCACGGCGCTGGACGAGGTAGGAAACATGTTTCGCGTCGGACCGCCGGCCAACGACACGGAGCCGTCCGCTAGCCAGATGTCGCCCCTGAAAACGGCGAATGCCATCTTCTCTCGAACCGCAGCATGGCTAATTGAGGGTGCGGCAGGGATCGAGGCTCAGCTTGCAGGCATGCAGGACTCGTGGGCTCGCCTGAAGGCGGAAGACGCACTATTTGACCGGCTGCTGCCTTTCGAGACCCCAGAGGATCGCCAGCGGGCTCGCGATCTCTTAACCACAGTGCCGGGCCTCCAGGATCACTTCCCAGGCATGGTGATTGACCTTACGCGAGCGAGGGCGGGCTTGGAGACCTACAAGGGTAAGAGCGCTGAGCTCAATGGTGCGGTGCGCCACTGTGACCGCGCCCTTGGGGGAGCCATCGCCACTATCACCCAGGGGCAGGCCGTGGCCAAACACCTCGCCGCGGTGCTAACCAACAGGTTCCAGAGATTCGATGATGCAGTGTTACTGGCGGCCGTTCGGGTCGCGCTGCGGTCTGGGGAGGTGCTTATATCGACCCGCGACCTTGAGACAGACCCAGACATCGCGGGGCGGTCCGATCCCGAGATAAGGCAGTCGCTGGAGATGCTCTCAAGGCGGGGCCTAATTGCAACCGTGATCGACCAAGGCGACGCCGGAATTCATCTTCGGCTCATCCCGGCTGGCCTCGACTACGCGCTGCCAACCTTAGTTCCTACCTTTGGGGAGCAGGTCGAGCGCATCCGACGCGCCATTTGCGACCTAAAAGAAACGACCTTGGGCGAACTCACTCACACCGGACTGTCACGGCTCGTCATCGAATACATCGCCCTCAACTTCGAGCGGCAAGGACTCGTCCGGGTACGGCGTGACGCCGAGAACAACCTGAAAATTGACTCACCGGCACCTGCGCTATGCAAGTGATCGGCCAACAGTCCAGATGACGCTGCCCACGATCACCGACCGCCGGGACTGAATTGGGGCCGCATGAAGCTGACCGCTGACGAGTACCACCGCGGATTGGTGTCCGGGCAAGTTGACTCTCCGGTAACTGTCCAAACCGCTGCAGGCAACGGACCGTGGTCCCACCCGCTCCCGAATCAGACCGGCTCGATGGCAGAATCTCTACCCCTACCCGATAGACGCATCCGGTTCGAGCCGACCGATCGATCAGCACTCTTACGACGCTTTCACGTTCGCTGGGAGGTGATCGAGAATGATGAGCTCGTTACGCGCGTCTGGGACAACGAGCGCGGAGCATCGACCTTGATGGGCGTCCCAAACTTCGGGCGGTTCCATCGGCTTGTCGTTGAGCCACGATTCTTGTCATGGAACGATGACACAGTGT
>JAABUN010000706.1_pt1 | contig 82907 bp, 73 predicted proteins | sample 5559311 | NCBI WGS metagenome assembly JAABUN01 (sample SAMN10711877, study PRJNA513370) | rock metagenome | isolation source: Antarctica rocks | place: Antarctica: Victoria Land, Siegfried Peak sud
GATACGGCTCAACGATGCGGTCGGCGAGCCGCAGCTCAGCGACGCGACGATCAGTTCTACTCAGGTGGCTCCCGGCCAGCACGTGACGTTCGAGGTAACGGCCAAGGGCGGCAAGGGAAATCTTTCCACGGAGGTCATTGCGTCGAATCCTCAACTGGGGTGGATGGTGTTGATGGCGCCGGTCGGCGGTGACCGCTACCGTGCGACGGTGACGATTCCGTCCTCCTCCGCACCAGGTGACTACTCTTTCGCCTTCTTTGCGGCCAGTAACGCATGTTACGTGAACGGCGTCTTCCCCAAGATCACGCTGCACATCACCCAATCCTGATACTCCCACCTAGGCGGTCCACGGAGATGGATGTGCCTAGGCGCGGTGTTTTTCCAGGATCCGATTAAGTGCCCACCATGCGTATCGGGCAAGCCGACCGGAATTGTCGGAGGCAACAGGGCCAGCCTTTCCCGGTTTGCCTTCCGCAGACAGGCGAGGACACACGCAAGGATGACAACAAGCAGCTGCATGCCGCAGCGCTTCTTGATGTTGGAGCTGAGCGGGACCGGGATGATCTCGCGGATCGTCTCCAAGATGCGCGCGGTCAACCAAATCAGTCCGGAGGGAGCGGATCACGCCGATTCACCTGCTGAGTTGGGTGACGGCTCCGTGGCGATCGCTGATTTTCTCTTTCCCGCCGTGAGGTGATAAGATCGAGACGTCGTTTTCTCATGAAGCGGGATGCGTTGGTACTATCCGGTTCGCGCTTCATTATTATCTGGAAGGATAAGGCCTGTGGCTGCGTGGAACTCTCAGTCGTCCACATCCTCCACCGAACCGATCGTCAGCCGGGCAGCGCTTGGCTATGGACTTGCGGCGTTGCGCATCTTCATCGGCCTCATCTTCATCGCAAACGGGTTCGCCAAATTGACCGGCGAGACCAAGATCTCGATTGGGTGGTTTAGCGGCGGCCTTATCGGGCGCGACGAAGCGCGCAATATCCTCCAGTTCGAAGTCAACAAGCGTAATGGAACCGGAACATCGGTCCCCTACCTCAAGCATGTCGTCAATGACTTCATTCTCTCGAATTGGGACAGTTTTCAATGGGTAGTGACGTTCACCGAAGTAGGCGTTGGCCTGCTTCTCATCCTGGGGTTTATCACGCGGGGAGCAGCACTCGTCGGGTTGCTCTTCCACCTCTTTCTTGCTCTGGTCTACGCGTCCAGCAACCGATGGCTGTTCGAGCAGCCGCACGAATACATCCCGCTCTTCATTCTCGCCATCGTGGCGTCTGGTCGGTATTTGGGCATTGATGGCCTGTTGCTCCGCGATCGACTATCCCTGAGACGCTGGCCATTCTGAGCTTCCACAGGCAGACGTTTCGACAAGCGATCACTTCCGGCAACAAGGTAGAACATGAACATCATTCGCTCACAACACACAGCGGCTGCATTCGTTGAGCGTGCGGATTATGATGAGCCTTCGATCTTTTTGCCCGAGAACATGCTTCGAGAGGCTCGCCGTCAGCGCGGCCTCCCCGCTCGTAAGGTCCCTGCTGTCTGCCTCTTGGATCCTGATGGTGACATTGTCCGCCACCTCGTTCGTGAAGCACGAGCAGAACGCTCGGAATCCTGGGCCTGCTATCACACCGAACTGTGGGAGACCGACTACGACAACGTCCAGATTGGCATTGTCGGCTGTGCCGTTGGCGCGTCGTTCGCGGTGCTTGTCGCCGAGGAGTTGTTCGCCTCCGGCTGCGAATTCGTCGTGAGCATGACATCCGCCGGTCAGATCGCTCCCGCGCTGGAGTTACCGTGCGTGATCCTGATCGACCGGGCACTTCGAGGAGAGGGGACAAGCCACGCGTATTTGCCACCCGCATTCGCGGTCGATGCTGACCCGGACCTGATCGCTGCGGTCGACGTTTACCTGGATGATGTTGCCGTGCGGACGCTCCGCGGTACCACATGGACGACTGATGCCCCATTCCGCGAGACCCGGACGGCGCTTGCCGCCGCAGAGGCGGCGGGCGCCCTGGCCGTGGAAATGGAAGCCGCTGCTCTCTACGCGTTGGCTGCCGCTCGGAACCGCCCGGTCGTCTGCTTCGCTCACGTGACGAATGCGATGGCCGTCGCAGAAGGCGACTTCGAGAAGGGACCGTCCGATGGCGCCGAGCAAGCACTCACGGTGGTCGCCGCCGCAGCCAGCGGATGGGTACGACATCGTCAGCGGGAAGAACGGTAAGACCGCGACCGCCAGATTCGGAGGCCGGTTCATCCCCACGTGCGTGGGGACCACTTCCTCGACTGGATCGTCCGCGCCCAGGCGTTCGGTTCATCCCCACGTGCGTGGGGACCACTTGTAACACATGATGATGCAATGTATTGCAAACGGTTCATCCCCACGTGCGTGGGGACCACCGCTCATTAACAAGCGACCGATCAGTAGATGTCGGTTCATCCCCACGTGCGTGGGGACCACCGGTCGTGAACGAGGACAACAGCGCAAAAAGACGGTTCATCCCCACGTGCGTGGGGACCACGCCTCATCAATCGTGTCGCCCATCGCCGCGAACGGTTCATCCCCACGTGCGTGGGGACCACAAGTGCAGGCGCCAGGTCTTTGCCCAGCATACCGGTTCATCCCCACGTGCGTGGGGACCACGAAGTTGCCGAGCGACCCGCGCAAGCTCGCCGCGGTTCATCCCCACGTGCGTGGGGACCACAACTGAAACCATTCCCGGATAAAATCATGGATCGGTTCATCCCCACGTGCGTGGGGACCACGAGATGGAATACGTCCATTCACGGCGGAGACCCGGTTCATCCCCACGTGCGTGGGGACCACTTGTTCGCCACCGCTCCGATTTCCTCCCGGATCGGTTCATCCCCACGTGCGTGGGGACCACACCGCCCGAATAACTCGCGGGAAACATCATGTCGGTTCATCCCCACGTGCGTGGGGACCACTGCCTGCATATCGAGCGGCAATGATAGTGACACGGTTCATCCCCACGTGCGTGGGGACCACGGTTCGAAGCGATCAAGAACAACGATACGGGACGGTTCATCCCCACGTGCGTGGGGACCACTCGGATAGTGCCGATACCCAACGTTCGGCAATCGGTTCATCCCCACGTGCGTGGGGACCACGATAAACGATTGTGGCCGCGTCATCCTCGTCACGGTTCATCCCCACGTGCGTGGGGACCACTGCAAACGCAACCGCGAAGGGCTTTTCTCGTTCGGTTCATCCCCACGTGCGTGGGGACCACCTCAACGGACTGCTTGCCGGACTGAAACCGGGCGGTTCATCCCCACGTGCGTGGGGACCACCGCCGTCGTCGCGATAGATGATCGTCACTGTACGGTTCATCCCCACGTGCGTGGGGACCACGGGAAGGCGAAGTGATGATCTATTACGCGACGCGGTTCATCCCCACGTGCGTGGGGACCACCCGCATTTCATTATGCCCGAAGATCGAGTATACGGTTCATCCCCACGTGCGTGGGGACCACGTCGGCAGGGCGGAGATGACGGGAAAGCGCGTCGGTTCATCCCCACGTGCGTGGGGACCACCGATCGAGCCGCTATGAGCCAGGTTCTTTTGGCGGTTCATCCCCACGTGCGTGGGGACCACTCGGGAGATGGTCTGACGGTACGCGGCACGCTCGGTTCATCCCCACGTGCGTGGGGACCACGGGTGTAGCGGCCACTCAGTGTCATCTCATTCCGGTTCATCCCCACGTGCGTGGGGACCACGTGTATACCGTCCGGCGCATCCGGCTGCTCGGCGGTTCATCCCCACGTGCGTGGGGACCACACCCCGGCATCGAAGACCCCGGAAACCCCGTCCGGTTCATCCCCACGTGCGTGGGGACCACGTGGCTTGTGGGGTGGCAACGGCGACCGGGAACGGTTCATCCCCACGTGCGTGGGGACCACGGGTTTGAATTGATGGGTATACGCCACTTCCTCGGTTCATCCCCACGTGCGTGGGGACCACCTGATTGCCCATCCGCTCCTGGAACTTCTCGCGCGGTTCATCCCCACGTGCGTGGGGACCACGCAACGTGTGCGCAGTTTGGCCGACGCGCTGCCGGTTCATCCCCACGTGCGTGGGGACCACGGCTGCTCACGGCTTCGTCGTGATCCAGCCCACGGTTCATCCCCACGTGCGTGGGGACCACCTCGTCTGCGGGAAATGTCGCCGGGGGTGGACTGGTTCATCCCCACGTGCGTGGGGACCACACCACACCGACCGACCAGCAACCGACCATCGACGGTTCATCCCCACGTGCGTGGGGACCACTCCCGGCGTGCGCGAGATGCTCGGCGAAATTACGGTTCATCCCCACGTGCGTGGGGACCACTGCTCTCGGCGCAGAAGATGTCGTTGCGCAGACGGTTCATCCCCACGTGCGTGGGGACCACCCGATTCGCGCCCTCGAAGCCGCCATGGATGGCGGTTCATCCCCACGTGCGTGGGGACCACACTTCCACTTTCCTTATAGCTGCGGGCTTTGTCCCTGTCAATACCACCCGAAGTGTCGTACAACGTTTTATTGGATTCTCCCGGCGTCGATTTCCGCTCTCACCTGAGCCATCCTTGTCAATAGTGAACCGGCTCGTCCGTCGTTTCTGTTTCGGCAGACGGTCGACAGATGAGCGTGAGGCCCTCGAAATCCACCAGCCCCCGCTTGGTGACACCGACCTGCCGCATGCTGAATCCCTGCTCGGCATCCGATTGATGAACGAGGAAGCCGCCACCCTGTTTCAGCTTGTCCTCGACCATCTCCCAAAGCAGATCCCGCACCTGCGCCGAGACCCGACCAACGAAGACGCCGGTCTTCGGTTCGAGCAACCAGCGCGTCAGCTCTCCCCGCAGCGAGGCGGGAACCTTCTCGAGGACGAGCACCATCATGACGGTTCCTCTTCGGGCGTCGTCTCGCCACCGGTCCATTCAACGGTGCCATCGGCGTAGTTGACACCGCCAGGAACGACGCCTTCGACCGGATCCCACAGACCACCGGGGGCAGCGGCAACCGCCGCATAGGCGTCACTCTCGGTCGATCCATGGGCCGCCAGCATGGCGATCTCGATGTCATCGACGATGCGATGCAGTACTCGGGCTTCGGCGAAGGCATCGCGGCAGGACCGCCGCACCCGGCCTTCCAGATCCTCGGTGCTCTCGGCGACCGTGGCGAATGCTGCCGGTATCGAGACCTCGGTCTTGTAGAGATCCGCGATGTCGTAGACGAACGAGAGCTGCTTGCCGGTGTGGATGAATCCGATCGCGGGCGAATAGCCGGCGGCGACAATCGCTGCATGGCAGACGCCATAGAGGGCGCTGTTGGCGGCCGAGAGCGCGCGGTTGACGGGGTCCTGGCTTGCCCAGTCGCCCGCGCCGACGGTTCTCCCGAACCAGGGAACGCCGGTGATCTCGCTCATCAGGGCATAGGAATCACGAACGCGGGCACCTTCCATGCCGCGCAATTGCTGGAGGGTGAAGCCCGTGTTCCAGTCGTCATCGAAGCGCAGCTTGTAGAGCGCCTTGGCGACGTCGAGCCGCTGAACGGGATCCGCCCAGCGGGCGACCTGCCGGTAGAGGTTCTTCGCCGAGCGCGTCTCGCCGGAGCCCATCGCATAGAAGCGAACGGCATGTTCGCCGGTCCAGGTGATCAGGCACCCGTTATCCGCCAACGCCCGCACCGCGGCGTGGGTGATGGTACTGCCCGGCCCGAGCATGAGGAGGGTGATCGACGCGATCGGGACGGGTGTGCTGCCGCGAACATCCTGGATCGCGATCGCCTTGGCTTCGACGTCGATCCGGCACTTGTCGACGTATAGATACGACCAGCTGTCTCGCGTTTTCGGCAATGACCGAAGGTTCATGCTGGACATGGCTTACCTCCGGGGAGCGATGGGCGCGATGGAGAGCAGACCGAAGCCGTAGGCCTTGGCGGGGCCGATACCCTGCCAGAGCGCGACCCGGAAGAGGCCGGCATCGGTCACCTCCAGCACGCCCTCGAAGAGGACGGCGGCGTGGGTCATCTGGCGATGTCCCGGGCTCTCGGACGGCTTCCGGCCGATCTGCTCCTTGCCGCTGACGGGATCCGGCTGATCGCGGATCTCGAGGACGGAGAATCCGTGCTGGATACCCTTGCGCGCGATCCACTCCGGAAGCTCCTCCTGCCGCAGTGGCTTGCGCGTGCCGTTGGGTCCCGTCGGCTTCTTGCCTGGGGTGTGATTCTCGGCGGTGGTGTGAATCTTCTTCGTCGGGTTGGAACGCAACCGGAACCGGAGCACGTCACCCCCGCCGATGGCGCGATAGCGTTCGCCGGTGGGTTTGACCGGCACGGGTTCACGGCCCCGCGCGTCCCGCATGTCCCACGCATCTCCTTCATGCTGGTGCAGGTAGTCGGGTGGGAGGATGGACCAGTCGGGGATGCTGACCGATTGGACGAGCGCGACGACGGTGCCGGCATCCCCCGAGATCGATTCCAGCCGGTAGAGAATCCCGTGCGCGGAACGGGCGGCGTGTGACGCCTCGTCGCTCACGCGCGGAAAGGCATCGAGCAGGCGCCGGTGAAACGCCTGGCTGTCGGCGATCTCCTGATGGACGAGCCGGTTGCGCCGGTTGAGTTCCAGGCGGGAGAGATAGAGCTCGCTGGTGGCGGGATCGATGGTGCGGATCGGAGCGAGCAGATCGGGTAGCAGATCGGGTCCGGTCATTCGGGATTCCTCTCGATGGGTGTGCTCCATTGCTGGAACTCGACGATACGGGGACCGAAGACCCGGGTGGAGAAGGCGGCCCCGATCGGTTGATCGTTGCGGATCGTGCCAGCAGCAGCATTGGTCGATTCGAGCACGAAGCGGCGCACCTTGCCGGACAACTGCCGAAAGGCGCGGTCGTTGATGCGGGAGACCGGCCAGGGTTCCGCGACGAGCGCATCCGCGAGACCCAGGTAGCGGACACCGGTTGGGGCCTCATCCGCGGGAGGCATCGCGACGGGAACGGAGGGGACGTAGCTGCGCCGTCCAAGCCCGATCGGGTAGACGGGTGCGCGCAACGCCGCGTCGAGGTCGGTCAGGAAGGCGAGATCATCACCCTCCAACCCGACGAGAAAGACGGCATCCTGCAGGAAATAGCGCCGGGAAATCGACGCCTTTCCGCGCTGACTGTCCAGCAACGTGCCTCCGGCCTTCAAAATGCGTTGCCGGGTCGCGATCTGACTTTCGGAGTCCTTCGCCATCGCGATTCCCGGGTGGTCATCGCCTGCGCCGGCGCTCTGAAAGTCGTAGCCGGGAACCCCTTCCTGATCGACGCGCACGCCCATCTGCATTGTGGCCAGCTGCGTGAGATCACCATCCCGAGGGATGCCAAGCGACGCGGCGAGCAGGCCGATCACACCGCTCTTGGACGGCTCATAGCCGGTGTCGCGCTCCGTATAGCGACTGGCTTGTGCCCCAACTCTGCAACGGCCCGGCCAGCCGCAACAGGAGGGTATAGGCTGGTTGGTCGCTCATCAGGACTGTCCATTCGCCTGAGCCAGGGATGCGCTGATGTCATCGAGCCAGCCCGTCATGCCGGAGGAAGGTGCACCGAACCCGGTTGCCGCGGCGAGATAGGCAGGATCAGGATCGACAAGCACCGGTGTGGCGAGGATGCCGTCCGCGCCGTACATGCCGGAGAGGCGTCCCCAGTAATCCGTCAGGCTGGCAATTGACTTCCCAACGAGATCGCCCTTGCGTGTGGGGACGGGATTCACAAAGGCATTGGCGAGCGACCAGCGGCCCTTGTCGCGGACGATGGCGACGGCAAAGGAGGGTGGATTCTGGGCGGCGAAGCTGTTCTGCTTGCCGGTCGGCAAGGCAGTCAGGAAGGCTTCGGCATAGGCGCGAAGGGTCGCATCCGCCAAATCCGCGTCGCCCTGAAGATTCTTCGTCAGCTGGCTCACATCGACATTGGTGTAGCGATAGAACGTCGCGGAGTTGTACTCGACGGTCCCCATCATGCCGGCGCCGGTTTCTTCCTCCGTGTTGAGGTCGTCAACCGCCGTGTAGAAGTCGAACTCGAATTCCACGGCGTGGGTCGAGATCGCGTGGGCAACCTGCGCGGCGCCATCGATGTTCTTGCCGGGGAGATCGGCGAGCATGCGGCCGAAGAGCGCGAGATCGGCGGCCTTGCCACCATCCAGGATGGCAAGCGTCGCTTTCTTGACCTCCTCGGGAACGTCCGCCTTGGCATCCTTCTTCGATCGGCCAGCGGTTCCCTTCGTCTTCTCGACGGCTGTCGCCAGCAGATCCCAATGCTGATCGGCGAGTTCGGCAAGGTGATTCAGTTCCTCGGTGCCGAGATAGAGCAGGTACTAGGTGAGCTCTTCCCCCGCCTTATCGGGCTCGGTCTTCAAGCCCAGCCCTTCAAGCAGCGAGACGGCGACCCGAGTCGCGGTTTCCAGCGAATGATCTTTTTTCATATCCACCAACCGGTTGGCAATCCCATCCACCGCGCGCTTGGTCCGAACGGCCAATTGATCCTTCAGCGGCAGGCCGTCATCGGCGAAGGAATTACGGATGGCGCGTTTCCAGGCCTGGCTGGAGACACGCGCCCGGCGATAGCCACCGAAGATCGCGTCCTTGGGCGACCCGGTGTCGTCACGATTGAGGTTGGCTGGGGCGATATTCTGAAGAACGTGAAGCTCGAGAATCATCGGTCTCTCTCCTGTAGCAATGAATGTGTGGAACGGAATATCGTTTGGGACCCACTGTTGATCTAACCCGGATCCTTCACCAGAGTCTTCCGCTGCCTGGGCTTCGGGGCTCCGGGGCTCCGGGGCTCCGGGTTTTGTCATTTCGAGCTTGTCGAGAAATCTCTTCCGGAAAGGCCCTTGCCGAACGAGATCTCTCGACTTCGCTCGAGATGACGTTGCGCGCTCGAGATCACGTTGCGCGTTCAGGTGTAGTTCGCGAAGACTTCGGGCTACGCGCCTGCTTCCGCGTCCATCCCCCCTGATGTGGTCGATTCGGACGACGGAACCCCGGTGCCGCCATCCATCCATGGCGGTGCGGGCCACCAGGCCCGCGACCAGGTGCGCTGGACGCTCCGATCCGGCTCATCCCAGCGATCGAGATCGAGCATCAACTTGCCCCAATCGACGGGGATTTCCGTTCCCCGCAAGAGGCTGACGGCATATCGAAGGTGGTCGAAGACGTCGTCGCTGTTCGCGTTGAGGAGCGCCATCACCCGGCGATCGAGAGGTTGCTTGATGTCCTCGATCAACCGTCCTCCCTCCTGCGATTGCTGGCGTGCAAGCACGTGCAGCGACTGCGTAAACGAGCGGTTTTCGTAGCGTGCCGAGTCGTCTTCACCACGCTTCCAGCCAACCGGATGCAGCCCGAACAGGGCGGCGACGTGATAGCAGATGGTGGCCTGGCGATCGTGGATGTTCCCAATTCTCGGATTCACGATGCTCGCCAGTTGCGGATCCCACCCGTCCTCCTTCCCCAAACCTCGCCGTAGTGACGCCAGTTTGGCGCGGTCGCGGTTCTCGTCGGTTGCCAAGAATGAGAGGTACGTCGCCAGTCCATAGGCAGTCTGGCGAAATGTTCTGGGCGGTCGATCACCCATGACAGGGAACTCTGTCAACTCGATACCTGGATCGGACATCAGGCCTTCACCTCCACTCGCGGTTCGCGAGACGTTGTTGCTTCATCGCTCAGGACCTTCCTGAGCTGACGCTCCAATGTGCGGGCGCCGAATGCCTGCGCCCGGAACCAGCGGCTATCCAAACCGGCGGAATTGGTTGCCTCCGTGAAGGCCGAGCGCGCGATGTCGCGCAGCCCGTCCTTCCATTGCTGGACGGGCGCTTCGATATCATCGGCACTGGCGAGATCGATCATGAAGCGCTGGAACGGGGCATCGAGCCGCGACCAGTAACGCTCATCGAGCTTGAGCGACGCGCGTTCGCGGGTGACGTCGTTGGGATCCGGGCTGCGCTCCCCGAGCGTAAGCGCCTCGATCGCAAAAGTGGTCCCCGCTCGGTAGAGAGCATCGCGGACGTCCTTGGCGACCGCGACCGCATCGCGCACCCGAAGGCGCCGAGCACCTTCGTTGAGCACGGAGACGGGGAGCGGCAAGCGGTCCATCCGCCAGAGATCGATCTTGGCCTGATTGTTCACCAATCCCGTCGCGATCAGCGTCGGCACTAAACGCGGCGTTCCGTGTTCTTCTTCCAGGGCGCGCATCGCGGTGGCAAGCCACGAGACGATCACCGGCGTCGGTCGAATGTCCGGAGATTCCGGATCGTCCTCTTCCTGCCGTTCGATCAGCGCAAAGCTGTCACGCCAGAGCGCACGCCCGGCAACAAAGTTCTTGGGAAAGAACTCTCCCTTGCTGGGCCCGCTCGCCGACTGACCGTATCGCTTGAACGGGTCGCGGATGCCACTCTCCCGCAACTGGTACCGCTGCTCGTAATAGACGTGGCGAACGGTACCGTCGGACTCGGGAAGCAATCGCATGTACCGGCTCCGCCAGGTGAGAAGATCGGTCAGGCCAAGTGGCAGGCTGCCGCCACGCTCGACCTGGGGATCGATCTCCAGCTCCCACCACGGCTTGTCCCGGTTCCCTTGCCGCTCCAACCCTCTGGGTCGAGTGTCGGAATATCCCTGAAGATTCAGCATGAGTGTCTCGAACAGGTTGTTGCCCTCGAAGAGAATGCTGTAGCCGGCGATCAACGTGCTGTTGAAGAACTTCCCGCCCGATCCGGCAAAGGCATAGCCATGCGCTGTCAGCAATGCGCGCGCGGCCTCCGCGGCGGACATCGCGGGCGGGTTGGCATCCCAGGCGTGATCGAAGAGCGTCGGATTGTTCCCGCTCGTTCGCTCCATGAAGAGACGGGTGATCGGGCTTGGCTCCTTCTGCACGAACTCTGGACCAGCCTGCGCAAACGGCTTACTGGGGTGGAAGAGATCGAAGCGCTCTTCCCAGTTCGCCAGATACCTTCCGATCTCCTCTCCGTCAAATCGGCCGTGTTGCCATTGACGAGCCCAAATCACCGGGTTCTTTGGTCCATTCGTTGCCCGGTGCAGAATGGCGAGGAGATAGCGCATCACCGCCGTGTACGTAAGCGGCGACGGTTCATTGAGACCACGCGCCTCGTGTGCCCGCGCATAGAACTCGACGAGTCCCCACGTGGTCGTGCTTCCGTCCAACAGCGTGACGGGCAGCCATGGTTCGTGGACCAGATTGAACGCATGACGCGCGACCATCTCCGGTGTTCCACGGGATGATGTACCAGCATCAGTCATCGAGCATCCTCCTTTTCTTCCAGCATGTCGTCCGGACGACCAAACAGAACCCCCAGCACCGGATGCAACTCCAGCCAGAACCCATCCTCTCCCTCCACACGGAAACGAAGCTGCCCGTCAAGCACGATCAATCGATGGTGGCGTAGAAACGATGTCCCCTCCCAGGCGGACGGAATGCGCTGGTGGCGAAGTACCCGGACAATCCGCGCGTCCGAGAGCGATACGGACCGCTTGAGCAGTTCACGGATCTGCCAAAATTCGAGCCGTTCGGTATCCGAAGCAATCGCCGCCGCGAACCTCTTCGCCTCATCAGGTTTGAGGATCACGACGTTGACATTCGGTGGACGCAACCGGGTCCGCGCGAGGGCGTCCGGATGGAGAGTCGGGTCATCGTCCTGCTCTGCTCCAACGAACGTGAGTTCTCCGAGTGCGTCCTCGCCATCTTCGAGGCAATCGAATTCCAGCCGAGGGATGTACGCGAGACTTGCCTTGAGTTCGTCATCGTGTTCCTTGCGGAGAAACGACTCCTTGCTCTTCTCCCACACCGCTTCGAGCTCGGAGGGCACATCGACATCGGCGGCATAGGTCGCCTCGATCAGGGCTTCGACGTCATCGGGAATGACGATCGCGCTCGTTTCGCGAAGCGTCAACCACGACCGAAGCAGGACATGCTGCCCGTAGACCGAGCGTGAACCAGGCAGGAAACCGGGTCCTCCTCCATCATCGTCGCGATACCCCGCGAGCCAGAGCTCCGGGTTCTGGAGACCTGCCGGACGAAGCACATCCGTCCCGCGATGACGCTGCAACCGACCGGCGCGCTGAAGCAGGAGGTCGGTGGGACAGAACATCGAGATCATGATGTCGAAATCGAGATCGAGCGACTGCTCGATGACCTGGGTGGCGATCACGATCTTTCGCGCTGGCCGGAGGCGCTCGCCTTTGTCGCCATGCGTCTGCTTGCCAAACTCGCGGAGCACGCACTCCTGGATCTTCCCGCGCTCAAGCTGGCGGAAGCGAGCGTGGAAGAGTTCGATCTGGCCCTTCGCGGGATCGAACCATGTTTGCAGGAGTTGATAGGCGTGCTGGGCTTGCTTGACGGTATTGCAGATCAACGCGGCCGTGCCGCCCTCCTGCAGGCGACGATCGAGTTCAGCGCCGATCATCTCCCACATCGCGGTTTCATCGCCGATGTCCGACGGCATCGCGCGAAGCGCAATCGAGCGGCTCGTGGCCGGATCGATCGGGCTGGAGATGGATTGCATGCGCGCTCGATCGCTGGTCGTGATTCGCGGGTAGGTCGCGATGGCAACCGGATCAGTGGTCCAGCCCGCGCCCTTGTTGTAGGCGGCGATCAACTGGCGCGTTCGCTCCCGTGGCAGTGTCGCGGTGAGGATCACAACCGGCGATCCGAGCGCGCCGAGCCAGGTCAGCAGTTCATCGAAGAGCGAGGACATGTAGGTGTCGTAGGCATGGACCTCGTCGAAGATGATCGTTTTCCCGGAGAGCCCATGCAGACGCACGAAAAAGTGTTTGCTCTGGAGAATGGCGAGCAGCGCCTGATCGACGGTGCCGACACCGTACGTCGCGAGCAGACCGCGCTTCCGTTTGGTGAACCAACTCGCTCGTTGGACCGGATCGCGCTGGGGTTCACCGTGATGGCTACGAGCTTCGGGATCTGCCGCAGTCTCCGCCTGGCTGATGTTCGCATTCGCATTCTCATCCGTATCCGCCGCTTCGTCCTGGATGCTCAGATTGCCAACCCCCTGCAGGAGTTGTGAGGCAAGCTTCTTGTCGACCCGGAGCGCCGCCTGACCATGCAGAAGTTGCAGGTTGACATCGTCCGATGCAGTGGCGTGCCGCGTGAAGTGTTCGCGGACACGAGAATGGAGTTGGTCGGAGGTCGTCATCGTCGGCATCGCGATGTAGAAGCCGGGAATCCCGTGGTGTTTCGCCCAATACGCGGCGATCCAGAGGGCGATCTCGGTCTTGCCCCACCCCATCGGATACTCGACAATGGCGATACCGGGTGAGGCCATGCTCCGGATCGCGTCCAGCGCCACGTTCTGGGCGGGGAAGGGGTTCTTGATGAAGCAAAAGGTTTCGGTCAGGGTGTCGCAGGGGATGTCGAGCGGCTGATAGAACCATCCGGCCTGCAGTAACGCTTCCCGTGAAGTGACTTCGGCCTGATTCCGCGCGTCAACAGGATTCGATGCGGGTACTGTCTGGAAGGTGAAGTGTTTCTCATCCGAGCCGATCCAGTCGGCGACGGAGATCAGCCCAGCCAGCCAGAGCGCATCCTGATAAGAGAGGATCGTCGTGCGAATCGAGGCCGGGAGTTCATCTGGAAGTTCGAATGCCTGCCAGAGCCAATCGACGAGTTCCTGCTGGAGATCGCCCCAGATGCCGTCGCCGACCAGACGCGCGGAGTCATCCGTGACGGCGTTCAACTGGCTTTGCGTCGCCATCACGCCGTGATGGCCGCCGGTGACAATCGCATATCGCCGCGCCGCGTGTCGCGTGAGTTCATACCGGTCGGTCAGGATATCCGGCAATATGTGGGTACTGATGACGCCGTGCTTCTGCGTATGGTCCAGTTTGCCGGGAAGTCGAAGGAGGCCGTCCGTCGCACCGGCAATCCGTTCCCGTTGCTCAGCGACCAACGATTGGAATGTTATGGAAACCTTCCCAAGATCGTGTATGGCGGTTATGAACCCGAGCCAGCGACCAGCGAAGTCGATATCGACGCCCAACAGATCGGCCCATTCCTGCTTCCTGGCGAGAGGGATGACGTCCGTCCAGAGCACGTGAGCAACGGCGCCGACCTCGATGTGATGATACGGGAGGGCATGCCAACGCGTTTGGTCCGAGCGATCGGTTTTCGCCCACAGTTTCCAGATCAGTGATTGAGAGACCTCGGCCTCAAGAATCGGGTACGACAAGGTACGCCTCCCCGATACGTTTTGTCACGCATCAGACAGTAATCAATCGAGTCATGCTTGGGTCCCGGAAAATCACGGCGCGGCGCGGCGGATACGACGAATCGATCTCGACGTGTATCCGCAAGATGTATGTTGTTCGCGCTCGGATAAGAACATGTGAGCTATTTACTTGGTGAATGGTTCCTTGCCGACCTGTCAAGGGTCTCTTCCTGCCGGATGCCATCCGCCACGTCACGTTGAATTCTGATCTCATCATGCAGGTTGAATGGGGACACTGGCATCCGTAATTTCACGTATATCCAGTGGGAGAAATTTGAGAAAAGCGTTTCGGTACCGTGAAGGCGAAGCAATTCTCTCGCGCAGGCATCGGTGTAGTGATTTGAGGTTCCAAACGAGGAGGCCGATCCTGCGCAGGGAAAGCGCATGACGATGAGAGCACGTAGCGGTCGTAGGGGCGATGGGGTTCGGGCCCAGCAGGACGAATGGAGGGCGAACGGCGCTGCCGAGATTGTCCAAATGCGTCGCGTCGCGTAGCATCACGAGGGACAGACCAAGAGGGCGATGGGGTTCGCCATTGACCGCACGCTCCCGTTACGTGTGCTGATGACTCCTCGCGTATCATGCGCCGGAGCTTCTCTGTGCCCTCCGGCAACCGCGAAGGATGTCGCATGGAACGTCAACGTCAATGGCTGGTGACCGGATCGCTGCTCGCTCTGGCTGTCGGAATCGCAAGTGGACTCGCAAGCGGGCTGCTGCTCGAAACCCTCAAAATCGCAACCGAATGGCAAACCGAGACGCCCTGGCTGCTCTATCTGCTGCCGCTCGCCGGGGCAGGTATCGCCTGGGCGTACGCGGGTTACGGCAAATTGGCAGCGGGCGGCAACAACGTCCTGCTCGATCAGATCAATTCTGCCGACGAGGTCAACCGGGTTCCGCTTCGCATGTTCCCGCTGGTGCTGATCAGCACCGTCGTCACGCACCTCTTCGGCGGCTCGGCGGGTCGGGAAGGAACCGCGGTGCAGATGGGCGGGGCGATCGCCAGCTGGCTCTCGCGTTACCTGAAGCTCAGTCCCGCTCATCTTACGATCCTGCTGATGTGCGGCATCAGCGGCGGTTTCGGAAGTGTCTTCGGGACGCCGCTGGCCGGGGCAGTGTTCGGGATGGAGGTGCTCGCGATCGGGGGAATGAGGTATGACGGACTGATTCCCTGCCTGATCGCCGCCGTCGCCGGTGATCTGACGGTCGGCTACCTCGGTATCGCCCACGCCCACTACAGCATTCACTCCGCGCTGCCGGAACTCGGCATCTCGTCGGTGGTGTTGGTCACGGTCGCCGGCATCGCCTTCGGACTGGCAAGCCTGCTCTTCAGCGAGATGACCGCGTTCGTCGAGCATGTTTCGAGGCGGATCGTTCCCCATCCGATCTGGCGAACGTTTCTCGGCGGCTTGGTGGTGATCGGCGTGACGCTTGCATTCGGCACGCGGATCTACAACGGACTCAGCCTGCCGCTGCTGACGGACGCTTTCTCCGGCGCCTCGATCCCCACGTTTGCCTTCCTGTTCAAGCTCATTCTGACCGCCATCACTCTTGGTGTCGGGTTCAAGGGCGGTGAGGTGACACCGCTCTTCGTGATCGGCGCGACGCTCGGTGTGACGCTGGCGAATCCGCTTGGGATGTCCCCGGAGTTCCTCGCGGCGCTGGGCTTCATTGCCGTGTTTGCGGCGGCGGCCAACACGCCGTTCGCCTGCGTGATCATGGGCGCCGAACTTTTCAGCACGTCCGGGATCATCTACTTTGGCATCGCGGTGTTCGTCGCCTACACGATCTCCGGCCATCGCGGGATCTATCACTCCCAGCGGATCGTGACCCCGAAGCACTCGCGATCATCCTCGATGCTGATCGGGTCGTCGCTTCACGACGTTCGCGAGCGGGGGCGTCGTGGCAGTCACTGATGACGCTGGCGTTCCTGACGTCGCGGTGACAAGACGATCGAGCCATTCGGGCACACCTGACCCACCAGGGAAGATGATGATCGCTGGAATCCGACCGCGCCATGCGATGCAGTGCAGTGCAGTGCAGTGCAGTGCAGGATAGAATGAGCGCAGCCGCGCAGACGATCACCGCGATGCGGCTTCGTGCAGATTCCAGGTGCATTCATCGTGGCCCGACCTACCATCATCGTCCCCTCACCCGGCTCAGCGAGCACACCGGCAGGTGCCCCCGCAGGTGCCCCCGCGGGTGCCACTGCAGGCGCTGACGCGGCTGAGAAATCACCTCCCACTTCCCCTGACGACGAGACGTCAACGCCTGATATGGACCGGTTGCGACGGTCCCCGTTCGCGTCCCTGATGATCCTGCTCACCCTCGGGGTCCTCGGCGGCGTGCATCTGTTCGGCACCGAATCGGTGGTGTACGCCTTCAGCTACAGCCTGCTGCTTGCGGTTACCTTGCTGGTCTGCGGATTGGTCGCGAGTCTGTTCCCGACCGCCCTTACCCGTGAAGGTCTCTTTGTCCTGTGGAACGCCCTTGGGCTGAGCATCGGTCTGCTGATGGTTGGGTTGCTGGGAGTGACATCGATGCTGGCATTGCCGGTGGTCCTGCTGGCGGTTGCACTTACCGCATGGCCGCGCTGGCCGGAGCAGCCACTCTTCCCGCTGCTCGATCGCATCGTATTCTTTGGCGGCATCCTCGTCCTGCCATTTCTGGCACTTCTCCAGTGGATATTTCCCAACCTGCGCACCTGATGCGGGATCCGGTCGAGTTGACATGGCAGGTGAACCGGCACCGCAGGTGCCGATCATGCAGAGCCGCCTGGGGTGTCGACCCATTCGGCTTCGCTCGACGCGCCGCTTGCTGCCCGACGCAGCTGCCCGACGCGTCTGCCCGACGACACGTGCCACCAAGGGGGCGGCGTACGCTGCTTCGACGGGGGATCGGGCCAGACGTGCCGTTGCCGTATGCACGCGTGTCCCTCGCTGCTCGGGATGACGGCGAAGGACCGGTTTGGGGCAGCTTCCAGGATGGCGGTTGAAGGTTCGGGGTGCAGCGTTCAGATGAAAGCTGGTATTCTCGCCCTATCGGACTCCGGGACCCAAGCTCATGCTGGCACAGGATACGTGGACGAGGACGTGGATGCACTCCGCGCGCGATTCATCGAACGGATTTTCGATCCGGCAGCCGGTTCCGTTTGTGCGGGCGGGCCAGGTCAAGGTCAATATCTCGCCGACGCTTCTCAAGCACTATGCGCAGTGCCCCCATCGCGTTCGCCTGCAATACATCGAGCGGGTTGTGCATCCGCGCGTTTACAATCACTTCCTCTCCCAAGGGCTGATCGCGCACGACCTTCTCCGGTTCGGAGCTACTTGCCTCAAGCGACACCTGCCCTATCCCGACGATGCGCATCTGTTTCGGATGGCGAATCTCCGCGTCTCGGCCGACGAGTTTCCGACACCCGAGGCTTGCCACGGTTATGTCGAACAGATCGTGCGATGGGTACGTCGGGGCCCGTCGTCTCTCGATCTGCAGGCCGAGGTGCTGCTGGTGGAGAAGTTTCGCAGTCGTCCATTCGGTGGCGGCGACGGTGGCAGCACAACGAGCCTCCTGTTTCGGCCCGACCTGGTGCTGAGGTGCAAGGATGGTGACGGGTCGTTCGTCCAGGTGATCGATTACAAAACCGGCAGCAGGTTTGTGGATGACGATGTGGGGGTAATAGCGAGGTACATCCTGAAACCGTTGTTGCGCGATCTCTTCGCCGATCCGTCCACGGCTCGGGTCAGTTACACGTACGTCTGGCTGGAGCATGGCGTGCATGACGATCGCGATCTGACCATCGAGTTCTGCGAGGATCGATGGACATCAATTACGGCGACAATCGATCGTCTGTACGCGGAAACCGCGTGGCCACCGAATCCGACGAAGTTGTGCCGCTACTGTCCCTATAACGGCAACGCCTGTTCGGCCTACCGACCAGAATCCTTGGCCGAACTGGACGCGTGACTGCACGTATTGTTGGGGCTACCCGACGCGGTTGCCCGACGCGGCTGCCGCGCCAGGGAAGTGCGACGTGAACTGGAGCGACGGGGGCTCGAGATGACCCCAAGCGTACTGGCAGAGAGTGGACGAGATCGTGGCTCATCCGCTCCCTGGCGAGTATTCATTTCAGGTCATTTGACCCTACACTTCCATCAGCACAGGACAGATGGCCGAACACTTCTATATCCGTGGAGATGATTGAAGCGGGCGTCAGACAAGTGGCGGCGCAGGAGGACTCGAACGTGTCGGACGAACAGACGCCAGCGGTGATTGCGGTGAGCGTGGATGCCGATCACCGTTTCAGCAAGCAGAACCAGGGCAGCATCCGGCTGCTCACCGGGTTGGGTGTCGAGGGCGATGCCCACCTCGGCAAAACCGTTCAGCACCGGTCGCGGGTGGCCCAGAATCCGGACCAGCCGAACCTCCGGCAGGTGCATCTCATGCATGCCGAACTCTTCGACCAGCTTGGCGAAACCGGGTTTTCGGTCCTGCCGGGAGACATGGGCGAGAACGTCACCACACGCGGTGTCGATCTACTGTCCCTGCCGACCGGTGCCTGTTTGCACCTCGGCGAGTCCGCGATCGTGGAGATTACCGGATTGCGCAACCCGTGCGGGCAGATCGACACGTTTCAGTCTGGATTGACAAAAGCGGTGCTCGACCGAGATGCGGCGGGCAACCTGATCCGCAAGGCAGGCGTGATGAGTGTCGTGCTGGTCGGTGGCGATGTCTATCCGGGTGATGCCATCACCGTCGATCTGCCACCGGAACCGCATCGCGCGCTCGCACCCGTGTAGGACTGGGCGACAGCCGGCCATCAGAAGTCAGAAGGATGATTATTCTTGCGCACACAGCCCGATGACCTCGATCCAACACTCCTGCAGGAAACCCTGGCTCGGTTCTGGGGGCTGGACGCTCTCGCGTTGACCTATCAGCCAGTGGGATTCGGAAGCCACCACTGGAGAGCGGAAGCAACCGATGGTCAACCCAGCCGCTGGTTCGTGACGGTCGACGATCATCGGAAAGCTGGTCTCGGCGTTGTCCCGGAATCCTCGTTCGACAGGCTGGATCGCGCCATGCGGACGACCACGGCTCTCCACGACGAGCTGGGACTCGATTTCGTCGTCGCGCCGATCCCCGATCATACGGGCGAGGTGATTCGCCGGGTGGGTGATTCGGCCTATTCGGTCGCGCTCTTCCCCTATCTGGACGGGACATCGGCAAACTACGGTGTGTTCGTATCTGAACCGGATCGACTGGCGACACTCGGATTGATCGGACGTCTGCACAATGCCACGACCTCCCTGACCGACCACCTGCCACGCCGCGACAACCTCACCATCCCTCGTCGTCACGACCTGCTGGCGACATGCCGCGATCTCGATACGCCATGGACGAGTGGTCCATATGGCGAACAGACCCGGCTGCTGTTACGTGAGAGCCACGGCGATATCGTCCAGGCATTGCGTATTTATGACGAGTTGGTGGCCTCCGTCCAGGCCGATCCAACTCCGTGGGTCGTTACGCACGGGGAACCTCACGCCGGCAATGTGCTGAACGCCGTGGATGGGCGCAGACTCCTCGTTGACTGGGATACCGTTGCGCTGGGTCCGAAGGAGCGGGATCTCTGGATGCTCCTGCAGGGCGCGGCGACGGACTGGACACCGTACATCGACGCGACGGGCAAGAGCGTCTTGTCCAACGACGCAATCATGATGTACCGGATGATGTGGGATTTGTCGGAGATCGCCGCATATGTCGTCTGGTTTCGACACGCGCATGACGACTCCGAGGATACGGCGACCGGATGGGGCGGACTGAACGCATGTCTTCCGATCAAGCCAGAGTTTCAGGCGGAACCGGACCGGGCATGACATGGGCTCGAAGGGCTCGAATTTGCTCATCGAACAGGGGGTGTATTGGCGCTCTAATCGAGAATGATTCGCAATAACCTGTGGTCGTAGTATACTTGCCGTGACAACATCGCTGGATCGCTGACCTGCGATTCCCATCTTCCGGCTTCCGGTTGCTTTCTATGGAAGAATGCATTCTCGATCGTGGCGGGGATTCCGCCCCTGCTGCCCAGGAGACATCCCATGACTGACGATACTGGCACGAACGACGGCGCCCCGAACAAGCCCGTCATCACCACGCGACAAGGTCACCCGGTTCACAACAACCAGGACATGCGCACGGTTGGCAACCGCGGTCCGGCGACCCTTGAGAACTACCATTTCATCGAGAAGATCAGCCACTTCGATCGCGAGCGGATCCCGGAGCGTGTGGTGCATGCCCGCGGATTCGTGGCGCACGGCGTGTTCGAGGCGTACGGCACGATCGGTGACGAGCCATCCAGCGTATATACCCGTGCCAAACTCTTCCAGGAGAAGGGCAAGCAGACCCCGATCAGCATCCGGTTCTCGACCGTTGCCGGTGGTCGTGATTCGTCGGAAGTTGCCCGCGATCCTCGCGGCTTCGCGGTCAAGTTCCGGACCGAAGATGGCAACTGGGATCTCGTCGGCAACAATCTGCCGGTTTTCTTCATCCGCGACGCCACGAAGTTCCCGGATTTCATCCACTCGCAGAAGCCGGATCCGATCACCAACAACCGGCAGGATCCGAACCGCGTCTTCGATTTCATCTCCGCTTCGCCGGAAGCGATGCACATGATCACGTGGGTTTTCTCGCCGCGCGGCATTCCGGCCAACTATCGTCAGCAGGACGGCTTCGGCGTGAATACCTACCGGATGGTCAACGCCGCCGGTGAGGGCGTGATCGTCAAGTACCACTGGAAGAGCCAGCAGGGGATCGAATCGCTGACGGCGGCGCAGGCCAGCGAGGTGCAGGCGAAGGAACTTGGTTCCCATACCAAGGATCTCCACGACGCGATCGAGGCTGGAAATTATCCGAAGTGGGAGCTCAACGTTCAGATCATGAGCGACGACGAGCACCCGGAACTTGATTTCGACCCGCTCGACGATACGAAGACCTGGCCCGAGGATGTCTTCCCGCTACGCCCGGCCGGCATGATGACGCTGAACAGGAACGTGGACAATTTCTTCGCCGAGGCGGAGCAGATCGCCTTCGGCACGGGTGTTCTGGTCGATGGCCTCGACTTCTCGGATGATAAGATGCTCATTGGCCGGACATTCTCGTACAGCGATACCCAGCGCTACCGGGTTGGCCCGAATTACCTGCAACTTCCGGTCAACCGCCCTCTTACCGAGGTTCACACCAATCAGGCAGATGGCCAGATGACCTTCGAGGTCGACAATCGCGGGGCGCTGCCGACGGTGAACTACGAGCCATCCGTGCGGGCAGGTCTGGCAGAGGCGGACGATTCCTATCAAAGCTACGAGCCAGAGATCACTGGTCGGCTGCAGCGGGCACCGATCGACCGCACCAACAACTACGCACAGGCTGGGGAGCGCTATCGCACCATCGAACAGTGGGAGCGGGATGACCTCGTGCTGAACCTGGTCGACGGTCTTGGCCAGTGCGAACCGATTCTCCAAGAGATGATGATCGGCCACATCACCAGGTGCGACGAGGACTTCGGTCGCCGGGTAGCGGCAGGCATTGGCTACACGGGAACCCTCGATGCGCACGTCGACGAGAGTCTGCTGGCGACTGCCAGCGACGACTAACGCACGTCGCATCCGCACACGATCATGCCCGGCGCGAAGTTGGCGCCGGGCATGATCGTTCAGACAATAGGAACGCGCAGAAGAGCGGCCCGATGAACCAGCTCATCACCGCATCCATCCTTTCTGGCGAAGATCGGTCATGATCCAGTTTGCTATACCCCAGCCAACGAACGCGGCGAGCCATCCCCCCAAACGTCGAGCAAATAGTGTTCCCCGAGATAGATCACTCCGAATGACATTGCCACGGCGTAGAGAAGGCTTGCCGCCCGGATCGAGCGGGTCCATCGCCATCGCTCCGCCTCCTTCCACATTGCCAACAATACGAGCACCGTTGCGGCGACATGAACGGACGGGAAGGCAGCCAAGGCGTTGGGCTCGAATCCATAAGCGGATCCGTTCCCGCCCTCCCGCAGGAGGCCAAAATCCACAAGCACCCGATGAGGAATGCGTGAGACAAACGCGGGATCTCTCATCCACGGCGGAGCTGTCGGGAGGAAGAAGAAGCCTATCACCGCGATGGCAAAGCAGATTGCCGTTGCGACCGTGAACCGCCAAAATGTCCGAGAGTTCTGGATCCAGAGCAGCAACGCAATCAGGAAGGGCACGACAAAAAAGGAAAGATGGATGAGGGTCAACGCGATGTCGATCGGAGAAATGCCCACTGTAACGATAGATCGCTCTTGCAAGCGCTGCGATGTCAATACGCCACCGAGCATTCGCTCATCCAGCCGACCGACCGCGAACGGCCCGACCAGCGCCAGATCAGACCGCGCCGCGAGTGCACGCAGCAGATTGAAGCCGACCCAAACACCGCCAAATGCCACGATCGCCACTGCCCAGGATCTGATACCAGGGAAGGACCATAGGACGCTGACGACAATCGCACCGCTCCCCCAAAATGAGCTCCATGCCTGATCCGTGAGCCGATCGCCCGCAAATGCGACACTGAACGCAATCATCCACGGAAGCACCCACCGGGCGATGACGCCCCAGGTCCAGGTAGGCAATGGTCGTGTCCGCCAGAAGGGAGACTGGGTTTGGCTGGGTGATATCCGGGCTCGATCATGGGACTGGATTCGTGGCGAGGGTCGCATCTTCATGGCATGCAAGACGCAAGGAGCGTACCTCGCACGATGACCACCGCCAACGACGACCACCGCCAACGACGACCAGGACCAGGACCGCAAGGGGTCACGCATTGGGGGTGGGGTGGCCGGCTTGTTCCATATAGAGAATGCCGAGCAAACCGCGATGCTCTTCGTCCCCGGCAAAGACGACAGATTCGGATTCGGCACATAAACCTTACCCACAAATACCCAGCTGGATTGCTCCAGCCGGGCATTTGTGGGTAAGGGAAGGGAAATTATTCGGCAACTGTCGCCGACGGCACCGGCGGCATCGACACGTGATCTGCCGGTTCCTCGACTGACGCTTCCGCGACGGAATCCTTGATCAGGAAGAATGAGACGACCGAGACCCCGACGATCACGATTCCGGTGATGATGAACGACCGGTGCATGCCTTGCACGAAGGCGATTGAACTGACCGAATAGATCGTGTTGGCAACGTCACCGGGGAAACCAGGGAAGTATTTTTCGTTGAAGATCAGGTGACCGGCGTTGTTGATACCTTTGCCAATCGTGTCGATCGCGGGTTGCAGCGAACCAAGCGCCGAGTTGCCAGGATCGCGCAGAGCCTGAACTTCGGGCGAGCCATTGAAGTTGGACTTGTACGTCTGGTTCATGATGGTGCCGAGCAGTGCCACACCAAAGGCAAAGCCCATTTCTCGCACCGCACCATTGACAGCTGCGGCCACCCCAGCCTTGTCCGATTCCACGCTGTTGAGGACTGCGGTGGTCATCGGGGCGAAGATCAGAGAGAAGCCAAATCCCATCACGATCATCGCCGGAAGGACATCCAGGAACGTCGCATCGAGTCCTGTCCGCAAGTAGAGGAAGGCGGAAACGCCCGCGATCAGCATGCCGAGCGAGATCAATCTGCGGGTACCGATGCGGTTGACCAAGGCACCGGAGATCGGAGAGAAGACCATCATCGTCGCCACCATCGGCAACATGGTCAAACCGTTCCTGATCGGGGAGAAGTTATGAACGTTTTGCCAGTACATCGTTAACGAGAACGCGATGCCCGAGATGAAGAACGAGACGGCGAAGGCGTCGATGTTGGCGCCGGTAAACGTACTCGACTTGAAGAAACGGAGCGGCACCATCGGCTTTTCGGTCCGCTGCTCAACGAAGATGAAGGCCGCGAAGAGCATCGCCGAGAGGACGAAACTCGTGAGGATGAGCGAAGAGCCCCAGCCACGGTCTCCGGCCTCGATCAGAGCCCAGGTCAGGGTGGCGATCGCCGCGGTCACGAGGATCGTGCCCGGAATATCTGTTGCGACCTGACCAGATTCGTCCCGTGACTCTTTCACCACCGCTGAGGTAACCAGGAATGCCACGATTCCAATCGGGACGTTGATCAGGAAGATTCCCTGCCAAGGGAAGTATTCAACGATAAGTCCACCCACAATCGGGCCGAAGGCGAGACCGGAGATCGACACCGCCGACCAGATGCCAAGCGCCTTTCCGCGCTCTTCCGGTGGAAACGCCGCCGAGATCAGCGACAACGACAGCGGCATGATGAATGCCGCGCCAATTCCCTGCGCGCACCTGGCAATGATCAGCCATTCGGTGTTCTGGACGAACGCGGCCATTGCAGATGTTGCCGTGAAGATCACGATACCGATCATGAAGAATCGTTTTCGCCCGAACCGGTCACCCAACCCACCAGCCGTGATCTGCAATGATGCGAATACCAGCGTATACGCCGAAACGATCCACTGAAGTTGCGTGGTTGTCGGCGAGAAGTCCTCCGAGATCGTCGGGATCGCGACGTTGACCACCAGATTGTCCAAGATCGCCATGAAAAGTGCGAAACAGGATGCTCCAAGAATCCACCATTTCGCATTTTGATCGTTGATCAGCCCCGCAAGCCCTCTGCCCTGTACCATACGTGTTACTCCTAATCAATGCCGTTGCCAGTGCAGTTGCCAGCGCCGTAGCCTTCAAAGCCACGAAGGCAACCGCGAAATATAGCGACCAGTGTTCAGATCGGCGAATCGCGATCCGGACTTCAACCGTATCTACCAAATGACCCGCAGCCTACTGTGCATCTAGCGAGTCAGCACCTGGGCAGATGAGCAGGTAAGCAGGAACATGCGCCTCTTCGATGTGAACGATGCATTGGTGATTCGGGCAAAACCTGAACCAGACAACCGCAACCACTCACCAGAACACATACTAGGTGTTGCGAACGAGGTCTACTTCTTCAATCCTGCGGCGACGCTTGTCAAGATCGAACATCGATTTCCCCTCCCGTCATATCCTCTCGAGGCAAGCCGCTATCGACTGCTCAACAAGGATAGGATTAATTGAGGACACTTTCAGTCCCCATTTATCCTCACTCCATCTGCGGTCGAGACGATCAGCGTCATTTCGTCCACAAAATGAACACGCAAACGGAGACGGATATGACCTACCACCAGTCCCGTCAGTACGTCGGGTTCGCAGGAGTGCCTCTATTCTCCCGGAAAGACAGTCGCAGCAAAGTCGCTGGATGCCGGATGCCGGATACCGACATCCCACCTGCTTTCAACGACCAGCGATGCCGTCTCATGCAGGTGGAGAGCAAATGAGCACACCGACCGATCGAGTAAGGGAACTCTGGGAACTCGTCGACACGATCGACAACGCCTGAACCGAGTCCCACCGATCCGTATGCGGGCTCGTCCGTTACGGATGTTCTGGTGTCCGGCACGATGGAAGTGTGGGGTTGGCTCAGGATCTCGGCGCACGCGTGACATGATCGGACGAGAGGACGTTGAAGCACTCGTCGTTGGTTCATGGGGAGCCGCTCGCCCCGGTATTCCGTCACAGGTGGTGGGTGGGATCGGTGCGTTCAATCATTCCATGCCACGATGACCGAGCAGCATGAGGTCTCATTCGCAACCGTCCGGCATCAATTGAACAAGAAGACCCAGATCCATGGCAGGGTGGTTGACGATCTTCTGACGACCTTCGCCGCATGTCGCCGGTATGGTTCCCGACCAACAATCGCTTCAAACGACGACCGCGCATCGATACGTCCCGTCAGTATCTGCCCCGCTCCCCATACACGAGAGGTACGGGAATGGAGAGAGCAGCGCACATTCAGCTACCCTGCCCGTATCATCAGGATGGTTCCATGCACACGCTCGCCCGATGCAGCTGCCCGACGCGGCTGACCGACGCGGCTTCGATGTGACGCATTGTTCCAGCGTGCGTGCCCCTTGCGTTGCTCCGGATGACGGGCAGAAGTTCGCTCGTGGTGCAACTGCCACTTCTGCCGGCCTCATTGCTCACGATGCTATCGACGTTTGCGAGCAGCATCAGCCTGCCTGTCGCTTTCCGCCTCCGCCTGGTTTTGTTCCTGCTGATCTGCCCGGAGTGCTCCCTGAAGCGATTCATTGGATTCACCAAGTGTGGCGCGCAGGCGGTCGATCTGGCGAATGACGTCCTGAAGATCGTCCAGATTGTCGAGCTGGCGGACGACGGGCGCCAGTTCACCCATCTCAAGCAACACGTTGACCACGCTGTCCCGAGCCCGACCGTTCAATTTGGCGTCTGCTTCGGAGATGGTCGCGCGACTGGTCGCGTCATGGCCATTCGGTACTCCCGTGCGGACCGCCGCCGACGAGACAGCGCCGGGTACGGCAATTGGGTGGGATGATGTCGCTGCCGTTGACGCCGCCGGTGCAGCTGCCGACACGGATTCTTCGATCCCCAATGCATCCATGCCGACCGCCTCGAACGATTCCTGAGGATCGAATCGATCCTTCGGCTGCGTTGCGGAGAGAACCGCTCCGACAACACTCCCGACGACGATCGGGACGCCAACGACGACCAGCCATATCTGGCCAAGGCTCATGCCCAGCTCGTCGTAGTAGGCCGCGAGATAGAGGGTGCCCATGAAGACGAGCATGCCCACTCCGGTTGCCGTCCGGATCGGGCTCTGGCGAATAGGATCGAGGTATTCGAACCGGCGGACCGCCCGCCGGTTGGTGCGATCCATCCATGGGGCGAGTGTCAGCACGCCGAAGATGAGCGCCGGAAACAGCAACCCACCGAGAAAATCCGGACCGAACGTTTCGCCGAAGACCTTGAAGGTGACCTGGCTCGGCACGATTTTCAAGAACCCGTAAACCCACAACAGGTACCAATCGGGCTTGACCTCGGGCGTTCCCGGTTGTGGCGGCCCGAAGGCGCTCAAGGGATGCGGAGCAACAAAGGCCGAGAGGAGGAAGAGCGCTCCGAACATAAGGAGCAGAAGCTGGATGGCAAGCAGCGCCTGATAGGGAAGAAGAGGAACGCCCAGCACCTTGCCTGGTTCGGCACGTTTCCTCGCGTAGCCCGGCTGCGTATGCTTCTGCTTGATGATGAGGACCAGATGAAGGCTCATGACGACGGTGATCAGCGCTGGCAGAATAAAGACATGGATGGTGTAGAGCCGAGAAAGACTTCCCAAGGTGGGAAACGCTCCGCCGAAGAACAACTCCGAGGCGAACCCCCCGATCCAGGGAATCGAACGCGCGATCGAGAAACCGATCCCGGTGGCGGTTACAGCGTAGGCGTCATACGGCAACGCATAGCCGACAAAACCCGCCATCAGCGTGAGGCCCAACAGCATCACGCCGATCATCCAGTTGAGTTCTCGAGGCTTTCGATACGCGCCAGTGAAAAAGATACGCAGCATGTGCAGAAGAACCGACGCGATCATCACATGGGCGGCCCAGTGATGCGCGTTGCGGAAGAGGCTGGCGACAGGAATCGATTCGATCAGACGAACGCTGGCATATGCTTCCGGCAACGTCTCGCCATTGAGCGTTACCTCGGAGTTCGACGGGACATAGACGAAACCGAGATAGATGCCGGTGACGACGAGGATGAGAAACGAGAAGAGTGCCATCTCTCCGAGGAAGAAACTGGAGTGAACCGGAAAGACCTTCCGCCCATACTTGCGGTAAAGGGCACGGACATCGAGTCGCTCATCGACCCAATCCGCTCGCTGTTGCAGCATCCCAGGATTCGAGGTTGCCGGTTGCACGGGATCCAGACCATCTTTTGACTGCATCGCGACTCTCCTAGTCTGGACCGACTTTGCTCGTAAACCCGCCGGTGGCGCGAATGGAACCATCCGCCTCGATGTTGATCGGAAGTCCTGGCAACGCTCGTCCCGCCGGACCACGGCGAACCGCGGCCTGGTTCGCTGGATCGTATTCACTCCCATGGCAGGGACAAATGATCAACCCCTCGCCGGTGAGAGTACCGAGGACCGAGCATCCAAGATGCGTGCAGATGGCACTGAACGCGACGACACCCGCGGCGTCGTCGCTGATGCGAACGACTTCGACGAGGTTGTTGGAATCCGACGTCTTGTCCTTGGGAAATGCCTGGACCGCCATTCCGGATTTGATCGCGGTAGCGAGGAGCGGGGACCCCGCCTGATCGCCCGTGGCGTACACCAGCGTATCTCCGGCGACGACACCCTGAACGCGCTGCGTGAGTGTCCGCAATGTCAACGCAGGCAGTACGAATGCGAGCCCGAACGCCCCATAGCTTGCCCGGATCACCCACCGCAGCACGGTACGACGTGTAGTTTGTTCATCCTGCTCCGGATGCGCTGCCAGCGAGTGATCCGACACCTGCTGAACGGCAGGAGACCGATCAAGGGGGTGCCTGTTATCTTCCATCGAACCTGTCCCTCATGTATTCGGCGATAAACGGCGATGTGGCTTGTGCCGATGCATCGATTACCAAGGCACGCCATCCTTGCGGTTATCAAACTTGGACTCGTCACCGACAAAGGCTTCCTTATAGAAGACGAGTAATATCGAAAGCACCAAACAGCCAACACCGGCCAGCGTTCCAATGACTTCAATCCGCCATGCATCGGTGATGCCGTAGGCCAGAAACACGGCGATGACGAACAGGGCAATCGAGAAGACCACTATCCAGATACTGAGTGGGCCGGTGGCACGGCCAAATGTTCTGCCCGGCCGGAGTTCCTCGCCCTCCACCAGAACGGAGATGAGCCCCTGAAAGCCAAATATCGCCGCGGTGAGTGCCAGCGCGATCTCTCCGAGCTGGAGCTCAGTCAACGGACCGTTGTTCTGGCTCACGCCAATCGCGGCGTAGGCACCCGCAACGATCGCGATCAGCAGTGAGATTATCGGCAACCGGGGAGAGTTACGCATGACACCAATCCTTGCCTGACGTGCGAAAAGGCACGACTCCATTTGTTGCCATCCGAGGGAGTTCGTTCCAGCAGTGCCTGATGCCGATCTGCCGGTCACAAACCGGTCTGGCCCAGGGAAGGAATCACGCTCCCATGTTGCACTATCCATGCCCATTCTGACCAGAAAGAGGGGTTCGCCACCTCGTGCATGAGTTCAAGTAACGAGGAACGGTGCACGGCCGCGGCATCGGCACTCTACCTGTCATCCCAGCAGCCGCGTCGGTCAGCTGCGCCGGAGACACCGCACGCGGATGCACGATTGTGCACGGCACCGCACGGTGGAGGAGGGACAGGAACGAATGCGAGAGAAACTGGCATCAATTCTTCGGGTGTCGGCACCTACCCATGGTTGAGGACAATCCGTCACCGTTGCCATGCGAGGACGGGAGACGCTCCTCACACACGATGTGTTCCGGGGAATGCATGGACATGCGCAGAGATGTCCGGCTCTGGAGTAGATCGCAACGCGACGCGATCGGTCGTTCCTCACGCACTTCCAGGTCGAACATGCTTGCATGCTTGTGCCCAGCCCGATTGAGGAGCCGGGCACATTCGTGCATTCCTTCCCCGAGATACGCGTTCGTCCGTTAAGAACGCCTTGGCTTTGTCCACGCCATTGCGGCATTGACGGCTGAGAGGCCCATCAGGAGGACGCCGTTCGGGATGTGCCACGCGATCGAGGTCGTGCTGTCTCGGGTCGCGTAGCCGAGCATGATCTGAATGACGACCAGCACCACAAGAATCGCTGAGCGGGCCACCGCGCCATTGTCGAGCGCCGGCGCGTCCTTGCCACGTCCATACAGCGCGATGCCAAGGATGACTACGGCGATAACAAAGAGCAGGTTACCGAGCATCCCGTGCCCGCTGATGAGACCCGGCTTGCCTTCGAACAACCCCTGACTGGCAAGCACCGCCTGGACGAGAATGCCGAGGCTGAGTATGGATGCGAGCCAGCGATAGGTGGTGACCAATCCTCGTCCCGATCGTGATGTTTCGGTCTGTGGTGATGTCTGCATGGTCGGTTCCTTTGCGATCGCTATTCACCGTCGGTCTGGTAGCCAAGCGAATCGGTTACCTGTTCGTAGGGGTCGACTCCATGGCTCGTCCTGGCAGCGGCGCCGAATGGGTCGATCCTCGATCCGGCCCCCGCCGGATCGCTTGGAAGCTCACATCTCAATCGTGCACGCTTCATCATGCCGATTGCTGCGTCGAGACATGGCCCTCCGGGCCATCGGCACCCCCTCGGCTGCGCTCCGATGTAGCTACTGGGGCAGGCTCCAGGGGTTGCCCTACGGAAATCGTGGCCTCCCGCTCCTCAAGCGATATCGCGACGGCGCATCACCCAGAGCGAGAAACCGACGGAGATTGCCAGATATCCCGAAAGCACGACGAGCGCCTGGATCGGATCGACGAACGGGCCGCTGAAACTGCCCGGTCCATTGCTCGCCTGGGAGGAACTCGCGGAAAGCGGTGCGATCAGGGAATACGCATTGGCGCGCAGGAATCCGTTGACGATCGGCTCCAGCCAGCTGATGCTGTTTGCGAAGACGCTGACCGTCCCTTCGATCACCAGCGCGTAGAGGATACCGAGCCCGATCGCGAGCGACGTGCCCTGCGTGAGGACTGCCAGCAGCATCCCGATCGCGGCCCAGACCATCATGATCGCCCAGCCAGAGGCGATCGCCTGCAAGACGTCAAAGAATGGCGGCCACGAGATCGCGGCATTCTCCTGCAAGGCGATAAGCACACTCGTTACGGTGCCAACGATGAACTCCAACACGCCAAACGGCAACAGAATGACAGCGAGTGCCCCGACCTTTGCGAGGAAGATATGCGATCGCCCGAGACGCTGGGTGAAGAGCGTCTTCCACATGTTCCACCCAAATTCACTGCCGAAGGTCAGCACCCCGAGGATCAGCGCGATCACGCCACCATAGAATGCGAAGCCGCCGACAAGCGCCGGCACGATTTGATCGGGAAGCAGAGTCGAGAGAATCGATTGTCCCGGGTTTCCAGGCGCCGTAGCCGAGGGGTCTCCGCGATAGGTGAAATAGGGAAAGATGTAGGCGAATACCTGGCTGAGAACGAGCCAGACCGCAAGGAGTACCCACGTACCCGGCCGCTTGCGGAGAAGGGTGACTTCGGTTTGGATATCCCGGATCAGACTAGGCATGGTGATTCTCCTTTTCCGCGTCGTGATCGGCGCCGGTGAGCGAGAGAAAAACGGACTCCAGCGACGCGCGTTCAAGCCGCAACTCATAGACGGCGATCCCCGCCGAGACCAGGCGCTGGTTGACGTATGCCGCATCGAGCGTGAGCCCGGAAACGTCATCGATGCGAAACATGTCGTTCTCCCGAGAGACATGACCACCGACCAATTTCGAGAGCAATTCGCGAGCTTCATTGAAAGGATCGGCGCGGATCAACAGGCGATCGGCGCCGCGCAGGTCGGTGACCGTTCCCTCAGCGACAAGCCTGCCGTGCGCGATGATGCCGACCCGATCGCTGATCTGTTCGATCTCGCCCATCAGGTGGCTGGAAAGCAATACCGTGCGGTCTCCCTGCCCCAATTCACGGATGAGCGTTCGCATCTCGGCCATGCCGGCGGGATCGAGCCCATTGGTCGGCTCGTCGAGAATGAGTAGGGCGGGATCTTTGAGCAATGCCGCGGCGACCCCGAGTCGTTGCTTCATGCCGAGCGAATAGGTGCGGAAGGCATCGCCGGCGCGACCGAGCAGATCGACCTGCTCCAGTACCGGTGCGATGTTGCGCTCGGGGACACCGGAATAGCGAGCCAACACCCGCAAGTTGTCCTCGCCGGAGAGGAAGGGATAGAAGGCCGGGGTCTCGATCATCGCGCCGACCTGGGACAGGCTGTCCGAGCTGCCGGGAGCTCCATCAAGCACGCGAATGTCGCCGCCAGTAGGCCGGATCAAACCAAGCAACATCCGCAGCGTCGTTGTTTTGCCCGCGCCATTCGGCCCGAGGAATCCATAGACCTCCCCGCGGCGGATGTTGAGATCGAGATTATCGACCGCCTTGATGTCGCCGTAGCGCTTGCTCAACCCGCTCGTGGCGATCACAAGTTCGGTAGAGCGGGTAGGGACTGCCTGCGCACTTGCGTTCGCGCGCGTTTTCGATGGGACCGCCGTGATCGCCGGTGATTGCTGAGCCGTGATTATGGTGGAATGCGACGTTTCCAATGTGAACTCCTTGTATGTCATTGTCGAGCTCGCGCCCATGGGTCAGGGTCGAAACGGGAGGTTCAGGCCACCGCCCGGATAACCGGTGCAAGCTGGTCGATCAGTCCTTCCGGCGCAGTGAAGTACGTGACGCCGAGAACCTCCCGCAGCCGATGAAGCTGCTCGACCATCTGCCCGGCATCTCCCATCAGGAGTGATGGGGCTCCGGCGGCGACAAGCTCGTCCCGCCGGGGTTCCAGCCGTTGCCGCAGCCAGGGGTGGATGACATCGCCGGCGCCGGCCAGGTTGATGGTCAACTCCGGCGCTCGCTGGTGCGCGGCTGCGGTCTGGTGGACGATCGACATCCTGGTCTTCACGTCGTCGAGTGTCGCCGCGGGATCGCCTCCGAAGGCAACGATGTCAGCCACGCTGGCCGCGAGCCGGAGCATGCGATCGCCACTCCCGGCAATCAGGATCGGCGGTCGTCGCCCGTCCGGCAGCGAGATCTGAAGCTGGGCGTCATCCATCTGATAGAAGGGGCCACTGCGGGAAACGGTTCTGCCGGCAAAGAGCTCGGCAATGATGCCGACAGATGCCTGGAGCCGTTCGAAGCGGACTCCGGGCGCATCCCAGGAAAGCCCGTAGGCACCGTGCCCCGCCTCGGAACCGGGTCGTCCAGCACCGAGACCGAGTTCGAAGCGGCCCCCGGAGAGCTCATCCAGCGTCGCGGCATCGCGAGCGACGTGCAGTGGGTGATGCAGATCGTTGCTCAACACGTAGGTTCCGATGTGGAGCGTTGTTGTCACGGCGGCAACCCACGCCAGTGTCGGAAACGGCGCTGGAGCCTGTCCCGGAGCATCGGGGACCAACAGCGAACCGAAGCCAAGCAATTCCGCCTTGTGCGCCAGTTCCTTCCAGGCAGCGCCATGGGCAGCGCCACGGGCAGCGCCATCCGGTGCCGAGCCGGCGACGATCCCGAATCGGAATGGTCGCGGCATGAGTGTTTCTGGCATGGTCATGGTTGTTGCGTCCCCCTTATGCTCTTCCGCGCCGGCGCAGGCATGAGGGCAACCGAATCGCCCACCCGCCGACATCTCCATTTAACAGGGGAGATGTGCAACCTCCGTGAGGAGGCTGTGAAGAATATGTGAATGATGCGCAGAGGCATGGATGGGCCGTCCGTCATGTGGCCCGAGCATCTCGACGCGGAGCACCGGCACATATGGAATGCGTAGTCATTCTGACTTCACAACCTCAGATGCTCGGAAAATCGTCATACGCAAAGAGCCAAGGGATACAGACGGGAGAGCAGCCAGATGACCGTTTCAGAGGACGTACCGGACTCCCATGATTTCGATTTCCTATTCAGCACATGGTCGATTCTCGATCGACTAATCACGTCGAGGTTGACGGGTAGCAGATTGGGAACAATTCGGGGCACGACAGACGTGTCAGCCAATGCCTATGCCTGGAGGGATCGGCAACGTCGACGAGTTCCGGGCGAACTGGCCCGGTCACGAGGGATTTATCGAGAGATCGTACCGGTTCTCCGGGCTTGCGACGCGGACCTGAAGCAGCTGTTGGGCGGACAACGTCACCGGGGTATTGCAGCCACCGGTAACAGGTGGTTTCCAGGACGGTGTCGGGACGGTCTTCGGGGGATGACCATGAGGGAACGCCCGTCCTCGTCAGATTCACGTGGGCGGGCGTCGACGCACGTGTGGCGAAATGGGAACGGGCGCTATCGATCGACAATGACCAAACCTGGGAAACCAACTGGACGATGGGGTGCACGTGCACCCGCATCAAGGACCCGAGCGGTTTTCACAAGGAGTGCGTCCCATATACCAGCGGCAGGACGATATTGGATGCGCGCCGGTCGTGTGCGAACCCGATGATCGGGCGCATCCAAGTCGCCCCCTACGAACAGGCACAACGTTCGGTAACGGCTGCAGGAACCACTGCGGCGATGGCGAGGCCACCACCACTGCTTGCGCCGATAGACTCCATCGTCCCACCTGCATGCCATTCGCGCGTCATTCGTCCAGGTAGAGACAGAACGGATGACCGGCGGGATCGAGATGAACGCGAACGCCTTCTTGCGGCTGGAAGTCGGCGAGTGTCGCCCCGCACTCCTTCGCGTGCGCGCAGCCTGCTTCGAGCTCGTCCACACGAATCTCGAGATGCATCATCATCTGCTGCGCGCCCGGCTTCGCTGGCCAGACGGGAGGCACGTAGATATCTTCGTCCTGAAACGCCAGGCCGATACCCCCATCCGGATTCCGCAGCACGACCCAGCCCGGTTCGTCAGACGTGACCGGCCACCCCAGAAGCCGTTCGTAGAAGTGCGCCAACGCCGATGGATCAGGCGCATTGAGCGTGATGGTGGTCAGCGTCGTTCCGTGTGAGATGGACATTGCACTGTCTCCTGTTCGATCGGATATGCCAAAGGTCTGAACGACTCCGGCTCCAAATCTTCCATCCGGAAAACGTTCGCATCATGATCCCATATGTTCGTTCGGATTTCAGTCTGTACGGGCGATGTGGATCGTCGAACGCCAGCGGCTTGGCCGATCGGGCTGTGCTTGGCTACGGGTTGCGGGTCACTACGCGGGTGGACCCCTACAGATGGCCGACTGTTTCGAATACCGCTGGAGGGTCCGGCGGACCGGGGCAACACGGGGTTGCGGGTCAACACGGGTTCGCAGCGCGGCGATAGGTCGTGGGGCGGCGATCCGATCGAGATACGGTCTCCACACCCCGAAAGGCGCCGAAGCATATGTGCTTCGGCGCCTCGGTCACGTCTGATACGGAATCCGGTTGGATAGGGTGTGACCGATACCGCAGGCGTTGATCAGACAGACCCGCCCGAGGTATCGGGCGGACATTCCTGCGGCAAGTCCACCCTTCCCCCTCCACCTGTGGGCCGAGACGAGAAGGGATCGTCAGTCGGCGGTGAGCGTCCCCAGCGAATTACCCGCGACAGACCCTAGCCCTTGTTGGCGTCGACCGCGGCCTGATGCATGGAGATGAAGTTATCCAGCCCCATCGAGCCGAGGGTGGTGATGTAATCGGCCCACACCTGCTCGATATCGATCTGACCCGTCACGGCGTGGGCAAAGGTTTGATCGACGTAGTCCTGAATCGTCGGTGTCAGTTCCGCGACGGTCTGCGCCTGGTCCGGGCTGAAGTAGAGCGGAGGCAGCGTCATCTCGGATGGCTGCTTGTATGGCTCGTACTTGTCCTTCGTCTGGTTGAAGAGAATGACCTCGACGTCGTTGGGAGCTGCCTCGGGCGAGACGTACTGGCTCAAACGCGTCTTGGTGGAGCGGAAGGTTGGTCCCATCTGCGACCAATGCGCGTTCTGGGTCGGGACGTTGGCGATGTCGGTGATGCTGCGCCACCAGGCCTGCTCGCCGTCGATCCCATTCTCGCCTTTCCTGGCCCATGCCCAGTCACGATCGAGCACACCGAAGATGGACCGCTGCGTGACTTCGACGTGACCGAGCGAATCGGCCCACTTGAACGCGAGGTCGGGATCCGTCGCCTTGTCGGTGATCATGAAGACGGCATTCGAGAACGCGGAATAGGCATTGAAACCGGCGTACTGGATTCCGGCAGGGCCCTTCAGCGGGGCAACCGCCGTGAACTGCTGCCATGGTCCATTGGCACCGGAGGTATAGGTGGTGAACTCGCCCCACCAACCGGCAGGCACGGAGCCGACAATCACATCCGGGCCACCGTTACCATCACCAACCTGCCGAAGCTGATCGGTGGTGCGGGTGAAGGTTTCCGGGTCGATCAGGCCCTCCTTGTAGAGGCCGGCCAGATACTTGATGCCTTCCTTCCACGCGTCCTGCGTGTAGATCGGCGTCACCTTGCCGTCGAGGCTGATCAGGCGGAGCTTGTTGCCCGGATGATAGATGAAGGAGTTCATAAAATATTCATCGAGTGAGCCGTGCCACGCGAGAGGCGAGCCGGAGAGCGGGAACTCGTCGGCCTTACCGTTCTTGTTGGGATCACCGGTCTTGAAGGCGCGGAGAACATCAGCATATTCTTCGGTCGTCGTCGGCATCTGGAGACCGAGATTATCCAACCAGACCTGATTGATCCAGAGCTTCTGCGACATCGAGCAGTGGTAGCAATCATTGACCTGCCCGAGACCGTAGATCTTGCCATCACTGGCGGTGATCGCGGTCTTCGCCAATGGATAGTCCTTGTAGGCGCGTTGGGTAAAGGTTCCTTCCTTGTCGATCAGGTCGTTGAGCGGCTGGAAGACACCCTGCTGCCCGTAGAGCTGGAGGACAGTCGGCTGCGGCGAGAAGTTCATGAGCACGTCGCCATAATCACCGCCGGCCACGCGGACGTTGAGTGCGGTGTTGCGCTCGGCATCGGTTGCCGCCGGGACGATCTCCCATTCGACATGGACGTTGGTTCGCTCTTCGAGCCAGACGGTGAACTCGTTGGTGCTGAAGTCCTCGACCGAGGCCGACGATGCGACGGTTACCTTGAGCGTCTTCTTTTCGGCCGTAAGCGGCAGGGTCACTTGTGGTTCGGTCGACGTGACATCGACCTGCGCACCGGCTGGCGACGCTGGCGAGGCTGCAGGTGTCGCGTCCTGCGCGAACGCGGCAGTTCCAGGCAACACGGTGGCGCCGAGGGCAGCGCCAGCACCGACGGTGGCAGCGGCGCCGGCAACGGCGCTGGCAGCGCCCTTGAGTACGTTACGGCGACTTATCGCTTCCGAGAAGGGTGGTTTCCAGGACATGATCGATCTCCTTGTACGTAATCACAACGTGAGTGATGCAGTCGCTCGTTCGGGACCCAGGATACGGAGAATCCGGCACGTCAGGATTCCTTCGTCGGAAACCGGATACTGTATACATTTCTTTCAGGCATCTGGCGTGAGATTAATTCGCGGACGATGCGTTGTCAAGACCAGACGCACATTCGGTTGTTGCGGGAACTTCGCGGGCTGCCAAAACGAGGCGTCACGAACCATGTCAGCGAATCTCCAGGGATGACGCGGGCATGTTTCTGAGGGCGCCGACAGGAGCAGGAAACGGATGAACGATCGTCGCGACCCACCACCTTCCATAGGAACGTCAGGAGCGTCAGGAACGTCAGGAGCGTCGTCGTTGAAATGCCCGCCGAGCGATCCTCTGGGTGTGCTCGTTTCGACAGCATTCGTCATTCGGCAGGCAGTCTCCGTCACGATCGACGATTCCGCGGTCGGGCGTTTGGCAGACGATCTGGTGGCGTCGCGGACCAATCCGCCGCCATGGGATTCGACACTCCATTTTCGGGACCCGGGAGCCGATGGAGCCCCGCGTACCGCTGGCTGGATCCTCGTGCTCGATGCGCTCAATTTCTGCTTCTGGGCACAGGGACCAGATCCCGATGTCAGGTGGCGGGTGGAGTGGCAAGGCGAGATCCACGATGGCTATGCGGCACTTGCCGCGGCGCTTTCCCGGGCGGTCGCGGAAGGAACCCCCGTGTGGGATGCCGGCTGGATGGCCGGACTCACCGCCAGCGAGCTTCGACAGGTGATGCGTCCTGTCGCGGGACATCCCGAGATCCCTCTCTTCGACGCGCGTCTCGCCCATCTGCACGAACTGGGAGCCGGGCTGCTGGCCTTGCAGCTCGAGCATGCTGGCAACGGCGCGAACCACGATCCCGTCACACAGCTCATCGAGCGCGCCGGAGGATCGGCTGCAAGGCTCGCCAGGGAACTCGTAGCGCGTTTTCCGTCGTTCGATGACGTATCAGTGTGGATCGATACGCAAACCGGTCAGGAGCGCCAGATTCGCTTCTTCAAGCGCGCACAGATTCTGGTGGCGGATCTGGCGGGTGCATTGGCAGGGAGATCGCTCGGTACATTCCACGATCTCGCCTCGCTCACGGCCTTCGCCGACTACAAGGTGCCACAGGTCCTTCGTCAACTCGGCATCCTCGCCTATGCGCCCGAACTCGCCGATCGCATCCGGCGCCGGCAGCTGATTGCGGCAGGCAGCCGGGAGGAGATCGAGATCAGGGCCGTCACTGTGCAGGGCTGCGAACGGATTCGGCAGGCACTGGCCGAACGATCGGAGGGCGACAGGATATTCACCGCAACGGATGTCGACTGGCTGCTCTGGAACGCTGGTCAGACGCTTCCCAAGGGCAGCGAACCCTATCATCGGACCGTCCGGTCTTTTACTGACACCGGCCTCGATGCGGACCGAGGTGTGACTTGTCACTGGAGTGTGTCTGGCCGAGTCCGGTCGTTCTCGTTCATTCATTTTTAATGTTAGGGAAACAGACGTAATTGTAGGAACTGGGGACAACGGGGATAACTGCCGAAACGCTTCAAACGACAAGGCAAACGTGTACGTACACTCTGGGGACAAGTCGTCCACACGTCCACACAGATCCTGTTGAGGGCACAATCGCCACGTGTGACAATCCCCTTTTCCTCCCGCACTCACCATCAGGTTACACACGCGCTGTCCGCAGCTACACCCAGCATTTCCCCGAGTTGTCCACAATCGGATGACGTTGTCCACAGACCTCGCAAGGTTATCCACACTGTCGTTTATTCCTGTGACAAGCCGTCACTGTACGGACACTCCAGCTGGCGGTTAGCAAACGCGCTCGACAGGAGCGCCAAAAGGTGTGACACCCTTCAGCAAGATACCGTCATCGAATCGACAGTAGTCGCCAGTTTCAGGATCACGTTTGCATGACATGCCGGGCGAGCGTTCCGTTCCCGAGCGCGACATCGAGACCGTCTTCGAACGCACCCGCGAGACGGTGGTCGAGATACGCGGCTTGCAACAGAGCCAACGTGCCGACGGTGAGACGCTGGCTCGCATCGAATATCGCCTCGCGCGATGTCGCGTCGCCGGAGAGTCCGAGGCAGTGCAGCAGATCATCGCGGTACTGAGCGGGTGCGACCGGAAAGGAGAGGACCATCTGCAATGCCACTAACCCGGTATCAGGAACGACCTCGGGATTGACGAGGCGAAGCAGGGTTGGGCAGAGCTGCGCCAGGTTCCGGGCGGCGAGGCGAAGGGCGAGTTCGTCGTGGTCGCGATCGGCATTCCTGACCTTGGCAAAGCACTCGATGAAATCCTCCAGCTCCGGGTCTGACGGCGGATGCACTCGAGCTGGTCGGCCGAGGAGGTCGCGGAGGATGTCGGTGCTCGCCCAGAGTAGCCTGAAGATCTCGCGCGCCGGCAACCCGAACGACCACGAGACGGGATCTGCTTCATCTGCGATCCAGGTTGCGAGGTCGTGGATCGCGATGGAGACGTGGATCGATCGACCGCTGACCGTCTCCTCGAGATACGCCGCGTAGGTGGTTTTTTCGCTCCGGGTCACAAGGACGTCGAAGTCGATATCGCTATGGGGACCGGCGTCGCCACGGGCATGACTGCCCTTGAGGAGGATGGCTTCCACGCCCGATATCTCCGTTCGCAGTCGTTCCGACCAGCGCGCAATCGATGAGTCGTCGATCAACATCTCTTCCTTTTCTCCTCGAAACAGCTTCTCGATGCCAGGAGGCAGCGTTGAAGCATGAACGAATCGTCATCGGAATATCCATGAACGTGCGACGCTCGTTCTCGGCCTAACCTGCCACTACGACAATCGGCACGTATCGTGCGTCACCCTTCTGAAGGAACGACACGTGGCTCACGCCGATGCAAAAAGAGAACATATGGCGACGAAAGCGGGGGATGTAGATCTTTCGGGAGTATCTCATTATGTCGAGCTCGATCACGGCACAATGACCGGAAAGCGAACGATCGAGGTGATGATGGGGTGATTGTTGACAAGGGCATGAGCTTCAGGTTTCGGAGAACATACCGTTTTACCTGTCTGGACATTCGGCGGAGCGTGAAATCAGCGCGTCCGGGTTTCAGTCTGATCATGTGCTGAAGGTGAACGATCGCGTCGTACCACGACTCTGAAACCTTGCGAGACGACATTCCTTCCTGGCTAATCAGTTCCTGTCGCGAATTGCGTTTGCGTTCAATATGGCAAACTGAACGCTACGCATAAGCGAGAGGCTTTTTCAGAATGCCAAATGCATGGTTGAAATTGAAGCGGGCTGACTCCGCATACGTCACCCTCTTTGAACGAGCGGGCGAGTTCGTCGTCGAAGCGGCCGATGCGTTGCAGGTGCTGTTCGCCGCCGATCGGATCGACGCGGATGCGTTCGCGTCGCTGGACGAGATCGAGCACAAGGCTGACAGCAACACGCACGATCTGCTCTCCCGGCTCGAGCGCGGTTTCCAACCTCCCCTCTCGCGTCGCAATACACGGCAGTTGATCCAGGAAATCGACTCAATCATCGATGCGGCTGAAGCCGCCGGCGAACTGGCGATCCTCTGTCGGGTGGAACATGCTACTCCGATTGCGCGCGAGATGACCGTGGTGCTGGCCAAGACTGCCAGGGAAGTCGCATCGCTGATCGGGTATCTGCAGGGCGGCACGGGATATCGACCGTTCGTCGCGCGGATCCATGAATACGAAAACGAAGGCGACGAACTCTGGATGCGCGGCTTTGCCGAGTTGTTCACGGGGGAGCTCGATCCGCTCGATGTGATCCGCTGGAAAGAGATCTACGCCCAGCTGGAAGAGGCGATCGATCGTTGTGAGGGAACCGCGAAACTGATCGAGCGCGCCGTGGGTGGCAGTGCCAATAACGAATAGCCCGATTGCGAACTGTCCATCCCGGTAGTTCGAGCGAGCATCGAGAGGGCATACTTGAAGAAGACGCGCTTCCACTCGGATGGTCTCCCATTGTTTCCCCTCGATCTCATCTCACCATTGCATCCCGGCGACCGCCTTGTGAACAAGGAGTTCTTTCCATGACCGCATCTTTTTCATCCATTCCGCATGAGATTCCGACTGCCGACGCGCCATCGACAAGCGAAGGCGATCTCGTCGCGGAACTCAGTGCGCTCGCCGAAGAAGCCGAACAGGCGGACCGGCATTCCCACTCGTATGCCAGCGACAAGACCAAGCTCCTGGCCCGACTTCGCCGGATCGAAGGACAGGTCCGGGGTGTCGCGCGGATGATCGAAGACGACAAGTATTGCATCGACATCCTCACTCAGCTCTCGGCGATCATGGCATCTTCACGCTCGGTCGGGTTGCTTGTGCTGCAGGACCATATTCGTGGCTGCGTGATCGATAGTCCTCCGGATCAGCGGGAAGATCGTATCCAGGAACTCAATCTGGCGATCGAACGATTCACCCGCAGCGTCGCTTGAGCGGGACGTTGGTTCAGGTGCGGTAGTGGTGGTGACAGCGATTGCAAAAGACTGTTGCCGTCGTCGGTCGCCTGCCCGGTGGTTACCGCAGACAGCACCGTGCAGCAGTATTCGCCAGCAGTAATCGTGAGTTTGGCACGCTTATTTCCCCTTACTCAAGCGTCGACAATGAGCGGTGGCCATTGCATTGCGAGGATGCTTCCAAGAGAAGACTGTGACAACGACCTCAGGCTTGTCTTACACGGGTCGAAACCAGCCGTACGCGCTCACCGAGACGCTGTTCCGAAAGGCCTTACGACCATGCTTTCCTCAAAAACCTACTTTCAGCCATATGCGTTTCATCGTCAGGCATCCGAACGACTCGTGCTTCGGGACGAATCCGGCCTCTGGTATCTCTGGATCGGTGAGCCCGGAAACGGGGTGGTGGAAGTACCAGCAAAGCTGGCATCCTGGACCATCGCGCGACCGGAGATGGATTTGATGCCGGCACCGCGCATGTGGTTCGAGTTGGACGCGCTGCCGGTAGCTTCGGCCGCGCCGGTCATTCCGAGCGAGAGCGAGTTCACCGTTTTCGGGGACTGATCGCCTCGCTTCCATTTTTCGTGAAACCGCCGATGCCGCGATGGACTTGACATTCCATCGCGGCTTTGCATTGCGCGCTTCCCCGATGCCAACGACATCTCACCGGGTAGTAGCTCCGGGCGCCTGCGTCTAGCAGCAGCGTCGGGCGGGAAATGCTGGCGTGAACTGGCGTGTATGTGAACGCAGATGTCGGGGTTCGATTTTGCAAGGTTCCCCGGATCCCCTCTATCTGGTATCGATCGTTGATGATCTCTCCCATCGAGATCGCGCACTTCAGGTAGGGATCACCGCCTCATCCTGTCTTCATGTGGCATCGGTATCGTCTTCTCGCGGAGGGTCGACCGATGTCGGCTGCGAGATTCCGCGCTGGTTCGTGCGATGCGAGCCGGATGCTGGGGACGGGTTCTGGGCGGGAGGCGGCTTCGCATTGCGGTAGCGGTCACTTTCAATCCAGAACGCCGCGCTTCGTTTCTGAAGGAAGATGCAAGCAATGGTGGACAACGTCGAGATGCGGAGATCGGACCCTGCTCTGGGTCGGCAGATCCTGAACAAGGTGCCGGAAGTCACGATCTATTTCTGGATCATCAAGGTCCTGTGCACCACCGTCGGCGAGACGGCGGCAGACTTCCTGAACACTAATCTGCACCTTGGTCTGACCGGCACGACCTATGTGATGGGTGCCTTGCTGCTCTTCGCCCTTATCTTTCAGTTCAGGGCCCGAATGTACGTGCCAAGCCTGTATTGGTTCAATGTTGTGCTGATCAGCATTGTGGGCACGCTGATCACGGATAACCTGACCGACAATTTCGGCGTGTCACTGGTAACCACCACCGTGGTGTTCAGCATCGCCCTGGCAGTCGTCTTCGCCGCGTGGTTCGCGAGCGAGCATACGCTCTCGATCCACAGCATTTTCACGGTGCGCCGGGAAGGGTTCTACTGGCTGGCAGTGCTGTTCACATTTGCCCTGGGAACTGCTGCCGGTGATCTCGTGGCGGAGCGGTTGAACCTGGGTTACTGGCGGTCGGCACTGATGTTCGCGGCGCTGATCGCGATCGTGACGGTGGCTCATCTTCGATTCAAGCTCAACGCCGTTCTCGCTTTCTGGATCGCCTACCTGCTGACCCGACCGCTCGGTGCCTCGCTTGGCGACTACATGTCGCTGCCACGGGATGAGGGCGGACTGAACCTCGGAACCGTCGGGACGAGTGCCATCTTCCTGATCGCGATCCTCGCGCTGGTCGTCTATCTGACCGTGACGCGGACAGATGCGTCCCCGCCAAAAACCGTCTCCGCACCTACATCCACGCCAGAGGGTGCTGATTTCGCAGGTGGCTACCCGGCCGCCGAATTGACCAGGGAGCAGTAAGTTCAATCGGATCGGCTATACCGCGATGCGGCTGCCCGATGCGGCTGCTCGATTTGTCGTGTCGATATCACTACGTATGTCACATAAGAGCCAGCCTGGTTGAGATGACACCCTCAACCGGGTTGGCTCTCGATCGTTATTTCATCGGGAGCGAGACCGAAACGGTCTCGCCATAGGAAGCCAGCGATGTGGGCGGCCAACGCGGTCGATGTCAGTCAAAATGATATCCAGCCAGCGCTTGAGAGATTTCTCGACAGGCTCGAAATAACGAGATGGCGGCGGCGATGAGGACTATGCCGGGATGACGGGATGCGCAGGAGAGATTTCTCGACAGGCTGGAAATGACGCAATGACGCAATGACGGAATGACGGCATGCGTGATGGCGATGATGACGACAGGATGGCGGTGATGGAGTCATCATAACGTTGACGAATGGCGGATAATACGATCTGACGGGTTACACTCCTTGAGCGGAGTCATTGCGCATCTCGTGCAGCCGGTGCCAGATGAACCAGACAATCACGATGACGATGATCGCGGCGATCGGGTAATCGGCAAACCGAGCGCGCTCGCGGAACGTTTCCCAGTCCGGTCCCCATTTGTAGCCAACTGCCGTCAGCGGGATGCACCACAGAAACGACCCCACGAATGTGAAGACGGAGAACTTCAGGAAGTTCATCCGGGCGATGCCGGCCGGAATCGAGATGAAGGTACGTACGACCGGCAGCAAGCGCGAGAAGAAGACCGCAATCTCGCCCCAGCGGGTGAAGAAGGCGTGGGAGCGATCGATATCCTTCGGAGTGAGGAGAATCCATTTACCCCACCGTTCGATCACGGGTCTCCCTGCCAGCGCACCTACCCAATAGGCAATGGCGGCCCCGATCAGGTTCCCGACGGCTCCCCAGAAGCTCGCCAGGAACACCCCTTGCCAGCCGAGATTCCGTTCCGATACCAGTAACCAGCCCGCGAGCGGCATGATGATCTCGCTCGGGAGGGGGATGCAGGCGCTCTCGATCGCCATTGCGATCACGACGCCCATCCAGCCCAACGCGTCGAACCAGGATCGGATCAGGTCGATCAGGTGCGTTTCCAACCCATGCATGTCAGATTTTCCTCCTCGTCAGCGTCCATATCAACGTCAAAGACTGCGAATTGTCGGCAGAACGCCGCGGCGTCCCATCCGGCCCATGATATCCCCTGCCACGGCAACGGACGCGATGGTGACCGCCACGATCAGGCTGACATAGAGCCAGGGAATGGTCGCCCCTTCTGGCGGCGGATCGAAGACCGTCGTCAACAGCTTGATCAGCATGTGGGCGATTCCCCAGCCCAGCGCCAGACCTCCAACAAGTCCGCCCACGAGGACGAGACCGGCTTCACTCCAGACAAAGGCCCCGAGTTGACGGGGCTTCGCGCCCAGCGCGGTGGTGATCGCCAGCATCCGCCGCCGCTCATCCAATCCGAGAAAGAGCACCAACCCCGCACCAGCGGCACTCAGCAGCACCGCGAAGACGAGTTCGATCCGGGTCAACCCACGCAAGCTGACGGCCGTGAGACCTGAATTGATTGCCCGTTGCTGATCCTGAATATCATGGACTGTCGCTCCCGAAATGCTGCCGAGCAGGCTGCGCACGCTTGCTCCGACGTTACCCGTTCCATCCTGTGCGCTGCCCGATGCGCTGCCCGATGCACTGCCCGACGCGCTGCTTGTTTTGAGAAGCAGTGTTTCAACTGCCGGTGATTGTGTTTGCGCTGCGATATACCGGGCATTGGCGACGAGAAACGAATCATGCGGTGCCGTTGGGAACTCCCGCGCGATGCCAACATACGTGAATGGCACCACATGATATTGCTGATCGACCGCGCTTTGCAATCGCAATTTGACCGTGTCACCGACTTGCAGCTGGAAGTCGGTCACTGTTTCCTGGGAGACGAGGACCCCGTTAGGTGTCTGTACCAGAGCGTTCATGAGGGATTGTGCCGTGCCGTTCACGAAGAACGCGTCAGACAGGTGTGCCGTCGAAGGGAATGTGGCGGGATTGACGCCGAACAGATCCTGCAGGTCGGTACCAACATAGGCGAATCGATGCTGCATCGGCTCCACGTGCTGAACGCCGGGAAGTTTCGCGATCTCTGCCTGACGTGAGGCCAGATTAGCGGCGGCCCCACCGGAGACGGTGACGTCGGCGCCATTCGAGAGCTGTGCATCGACTCTGGCCTGGGCCTCGTACGTGGCGTTGAAGATCGAGGTCGAGATGGCAAAGGCAACTGCCAGCACAACCACCGTCAACCCCAGCGCGACACGCCCTCGTTGACGACTCATCGATGCTCCGACAAGCGGTGCCAACTGTGCACTCATGCCGCGAAGCAGGGGCGTTACGATTCTCCCGTTCCGCGCGAGCAATATTCGTGTCAGGCGAATTGCCAGGAGCCCGGCGCCACTCCAGAGCAACAAAGGAGCAAAGAACGACGTATAGGAGACCGAAACGGTTGGCACACCTTCGGGCGCGAGCACCAGCTTGTAGCCACCACGTGCGGCCTGCCAATACAGCACGCCGGAGATCGCAAGGAAGATGAAGTCGAGTCCGAAGCGCTCCCAGACAGGGTTGCCTTGACGACGAACCGCAACTCGTGATGACTGCACGCTGAAGGTGCGCGCATCCCACCATGCGGGAAGGAGGATCATGGCGAAGGAGATCGTCAGGCCAATCGCGGTCGCGATGCCACTCCAAAACAATGTTGTCTGGGGTGTGCTTCCGATCTGCCAGCGTCCGAAGTTCCCGCGCACGATCGCACTTCCGAGCACCAGACCGAACACCGAACCGGGAATGCCGACGATGGCAGATTCAAGGGCGGACAATTGCAGCAGGCGCCCGGCGGTGGCTCCGCGCATGCGTAGCAGCGCCTGATCGCGCCGGCGGCGGGAGGCACTCGACGCGACAAAGACCGCCGTCAGGAGCATTGCGAGGATGGCGCCCGGCAAGCCGAGGAAGAGGAAGAGCACGCGCGCATAGAGCGCGTCGGAGCGCGCGGCATCGAGACGAGCGGCGAGGTTATCGCCGACGATTCCGGCACCCGCCAGCCGGGTTTCGTAATTTCTCGCCTTGCCTGCAACCTGCGTGAAGGCGGTGGTTGGAGACGATGCGAAGGTATGCGGTATGGAGGCGTGGAGCTGGAGAGAGAGGGCATCGGGTGATATCCGGGCGACCGGATCGAAGAGTGCATGCCACGTTGCGAGCGGCATAAGCAGCACGTTGTCCGGGGGTGCCTGTGGCGCGGTGCCAGGAACGGCTCCGATTGTCTGAAAGAGTGAATCCGCCAGTGGCAGATCGACGATCGCATCGACCTTGACCTGGACGGGAGCGAGCCCTGGGCGATCGATCGTGACCATGGACCCGGGAACCGCATGGAGATTGGCAGCGGTCTGCTGCGCCAGCAAGGTTGATCCTGCACCCGCCAGATCGCGAATCTGGGCCGGGAACGCATCGCGATAGCCATCACCGAGACCGAGCACCTTTCCCTCACCCGTCGTTTGGACGGTGTTGCCAGTGGTGCTGCTAGCGGTGCTGCTAGCGGAACCGCTAGTGGTGGCCTGGAATCCTGGGGTGGTGAAGTAGCCAACCTGCGCCACCTTCGTATAACCGGGACTGGATTGCAGCTCCGTCGTTGCCGCTGCTGGATCGGACCCGGAGGCGAGTTGCACCTGCCAATCGACCGACACGTCGGCTATTGCCTGCTGCGTCATCGTGGCTTCGGTTGCCGCGAAGAATCCGAAGAGCGTGGCGATCATCGCGACTGCCACCCCTACGCCTATCACTGTGATTGCAACACGTGCCAGTTGTCGCCGCATCAGACCAGATATCCAAACAGAAATGAGCGTAGACAACACGCTCTCCTTTCCAATCTTCCCGATCACCGCAGGTTACGACGGGACGGCAAGAGCCGATAGCGGCGGCGATGTGCCATCACGAGTAGAGGTATCGAGCAGGCCATCGCGCATCAGCCAGAGCGTTCGCAGCCGGGAGGCAACGGTGGGGTCGTGCGTGGAAATCACGATGGCGGCATTCAATTCCCCGGCTATCCGCAGAAGCGCGTTCAGGACATCGACCGAGGTGCGAGAGTCCAGTTGCCCAGTAGGTTCGTCGGCGAGGATGAGCGACGGGCGGATGGCAATCGCGCGTGCGATCGAGACGCGCTGCGCCTGGCCTCCCGATATTTCCTCCGGCAGTTTTTCGGCGAGATGTCCGATCTGAAACGCCTCCAGCGCGAGGCGGGCGTCCTCCGTCGCCTCGTCTTCATCGATCCCGGCCATCAGCATCGGCAGGCGAACATTATCCAGGACGCTCAGCGGTGTCAGGAGACTCGGGCCCTGGAAGACATCGACCACCCGGGATGGCCGCAACTCGGAGATGTCTCCGAAGGCCGGCCAGATGACGGTGCCACTCGAAGGCTGATCGAGACCACCAAGAAGATGAAGCAGACTCGACTTGCCACTCCCGCTCGGCCCCATCAAGGCGATCCGGTCACCTCGAGCGATCGAGCAGGTAGCGTTTGTCACCGCATCGACGCGAGCCGAATCGCGCTGAAAATGACGGGAGATGCATTCTGCCACGACAAGTGATTCAGTCATCGGAAATCCTGCCATCCACCAGATGGATCGTACGATCGGCGGCCGCGGCGACTGCCGGGCTGTGCGTCACGATGAGGGTGGCGCCGCCTTCCTGCGATCGCTTGGCGAAAAGCTGGAGAAGGTGCCGCTCGCTTTCCGCATCGACCTCGCCGGTCGGTTCGTCTGCGAGCAGGATGGCGGGGTTGTTGACCAGGGCGACGGCAAGCCCTGCACGCGCCAGCTCGCCACCGGAGAGGCGGGCTGGCAAGGCATGGGCGAGATGTCCGATTCCGACAGATGCCAGCACCTCGTCGAACTGACGGCGAGGTGATCCTGCCATCGAGGCGGAGACCGTGAGATTCTCGTTCACGGTCAACTGATCGAGCAGATTTCCCGATTGGAGGAGGATGCCGATCCCTTCGGCTCGCAGGCGGGCGCGCTCCGCCTCCGGGCGACGTGACAATCGGGAGCCAGACACGGTCACCCATCCCGCATCCGGTTCGTCCAGCCCGGCGAGGCATCCCAGCAGCGTGGATTTGCCACTTCCAGACGGCCCTGTAACCGCCACGATTTCGCCGGGACTGACGGTGAGGCTGACGCCGCGGAGGGCGACCGTTTCGTCCTCGCCGATGTGAAAGAACCGGTAGAGCTCATGGGCGTTGATAGACGCCAATCCAATCAGGCCAACCATCGGAAACTCTCCGATACCTGCCGGGAGACGTCGACATTGTCGGATCCGGCCGGACTGGCAATGGAGAGAATGGCACGCTTGCCGTCCTTGAAGATCTCGTAGCGGTCGACTTCGAGGCGGTGCTGCTTGCCGGTGACATCATCCGGTGCAGAGTTTGCCTGGTACCGGACGAGGATTGCCTGGCCGGACGGGAGCGCAACAGCTTTCACCTCGATCAGCGCGAATGCGGGGATGGTCCTGCCGAGCTGGCCGGTGGCTTCGGCGTTTGCCGTGTCGACGGTCGGTGGCGAGGCGGCACAACCGAGTTCAACGCCGAACTGATGGAGCTTGTCCGAGAAGGTCACGCTGGTTCCGCTTTCCGTCCGGGCCCAACCCTCCGGGATCGAGATGGAATACCCGCCCGTCGCGGACGTATAGGTGACGAATGCCTGAGTATCAGGAATATCGCCAGCGGGATTCTGCTCCGGCTGGATAGCCGCTTCGGTTGGAATGGCCGCATTCCCGGAGGGAGATGCGGCTGGAGGAGACGTCGTGACGACGGCTGCCGGTGTGGTGATGCCACATCCACTGGCAGCGAGTGCCGCTCCGGTTGGCTGGACGGTGAGGGCAGAGAAGCCAATCGTGAGCGTGATGGCAAGCGGATACCCATATCGTTGGAATAGGCCCGGTCGGGTGACCTGGCGGATGTGGCCGATGTCCATCTGTTCGATCCTTCTGCGTCATGCGAGTACCAGGCAAATGGCCTGTTCTGGATGAACGATAGGGAGCGAAGATGAAGCGAGCGTGAAAGGAAAATCCAGGTAGCATGAATGTCGACGCTTCATGCGAACTTCATCCAGGCGCACTATGATGCGGAGAATAGTGTGGTGGATCGACGGGAATGATGGCGGAAGGTCAGCCTCATGACTCCCTTCCAGGCGAGGAGTGACGAACCCAGATGAGAGTGTTGCTGGTGGAGGATGAGCCAAGACTGGCGACCCTCGTTCGCCGGGGCCTGACCGAAGAGGGGCATGCCGTCGACATCGCAGATACGGGTGAAGATGCACTGGAATGGATGAAAGTCGCTGATTACGACGTGATGGTGCTCGATGTCATGTTGCCGGGAATCAGTGGAATCGACGTCTGTACCCGCGTCCGCGCCAGCAAGAACCATCTGCCCGTCCTGCTCCTGACGGCGAAGGATGCGATCGAGGACCGCGTGCTGGGTCTGGATGCCGGTGCCGATGATTACCTCACCAAGCCGTTCGCGTTTGCCGAGCTTGCCGCGCGCTTGCGAGCACTCAACCGGCGTCCTCGCGAGGCGGTCGAGACCGTGTTGCAGGCCGGGGATGTCCGGATCGATCCGGCGCGGATGCAGGTCTGGAAGGACGGCAAGACGATTCCCCTGCCGAACAAGGAGTTCCGGATTCTCGAATATCTCGTCCGAAATCCCAATCGGGTGCTGACGCGCACGATGATTGCCGATCATGTGTGGGACTACGACTTTCCCAACGTCACGAATGTGATCGACGTGCATATCCGGTCGCTCCGCAAGAAGCTGGACGATCCCTATCCCGGGACGCTGATCCAGACCGTGCGCGGCGTTGGATACCGGTTGCAGGCGAGTGACGAGTAATGGGCAGATGGCCTGTTCGATGGCGACTGACGCTCTGGAACGCGGCCTTCATGACGGCGGCGTTTGTGGGGTTCGGGTTGGTGATCTTCATTGGGTTGCGGATCTTTCTCATTTCCAATTTCGACGAGCAGGTCCGGAACCAGGCCGGTCTCGCGCTGGCGGCGGTGCAGATCGACGGCACACGGATCGCGCTTCAAGAGCGCGCGGTTGCCGACCTGAACGATCCCGAGCATTTCGTGCGGTTGCTTGGTGTGGATGGAACCGTCATCGTCGACGGGAGCAGCGCGGCGGGCAGCGCATCGAGCAGCGCGGATACGGTGACACCGGAATCGGTCGCGATCGATCAGAACCTCGTGGTGAAGGCGGTCGCTGGTCAGACGACGATCTCCTCAACTGCGTCTGCAAAGGGCACGATGGTGTATGTGACGGCACCAGTACGAGCCGGCGATACGATTGTGGGAGTGTTGCAGACAGGTGCATCGCGGGAGGACATCGACGAGTTGCTCCGCCTGCTCGAGATAGCACTGGTGATTTCCGTGCCCGTGCTGCTTGCGCTCGCGGTCGGCGGTGGATACGTGCTTGCCGGTAATGCGCTGCGACCCGTCGACCGGATTACCCAGTTGGTTTCCGGGATCCAGGTGACCGATCTGCATGCACGTCTGGATCTCGACTTGCCGGATGATGAGTTGGGCCGGCTCGCACGCACATTCGATGCGATGCTTGGCAGGATCGATGATGCATTCGAACGACAACGACGCTTTACCGGTGATGCCGCGCACGAGATTCGCACGCCGCTCAGCATGATGCGCAGCCAAGTCGATCTCGCCCTCTCGCGACCCCGGTCGAGCGAGGAATATCGCATCGCATTCAGGGAATTCGATGATGACCTGGTTCGCCTGACCCGACTTGTGGAAACGTTGCTCAGCCTGGCACGGTCGGATACGAACGTGTTGCGGGTCGAGTGGATCCGATTCGATCTGGCGGAGACGGTTGCGCTGATCGCCGATCAGTATGCCGACCTCGCAGAGGAGCGGGAGATCGTGCTGCGTACCGCGACGACCCCGACGGACGCGTTGCTGGACGAGGATCTGGTCATCCAGCTGCTGGTGAACCTGCTCGACAATGCGCTCGCCAATACCCAGGCAGGGGGCACGGTCACGCTTGGATGCGGGCGGGAGGCAACCGGTGCTCATCTGTGGGTTCGCGATACCGGCGTTGGGATCGCACCGGAGCATCAGCCGCACGTCTTCGAACGCTTCTATCGGGTCGATACCGGGCGATCACGGGCCCGAGGCGGAAACGGTCTGGGATTGGCGATCTGCCAGGCGATCGTGGACGCGCTCGGCGGCACGATCGAGCTCGTGAGCGAACCTGGCCGCGGCACGAGCATCGACGTGCGATTTTCACAATTTCCACAAGGATCGGAACATTCCCCCGCGCCTTCCCTGGAGGCCGCGCCACTCGGTCCATCACACTGATACGGAATCGAAGCTCCAGGTTGCGCCTTGCAAGGTCTGAGCCAGCCACGGACCCGTTGCGGTCGGCCTTGTGTCAGCAGCTGCATCGGCTGCAGGCCGATATGCCGCGGCACTTCCTCATCCCACGCTGGCGATTGTCATCGCGTGGCCTTCCCGATTTGCTGCGACCAACGCTGCCGAGACGTGTATGTGGGCACCTTGGCCCTCGCGGTGCTCGGGATGACGTGACCGTGAATAGGGGAAATCGTCCACGTCCAGCGCGTCACAGGGTATTCGGTCGCATCGCAGGCGAACCGGCGCTGTAGGCGTCGAACATGGAGAACCACCTGGATATCGACCGGAGCTCGGTCGGGCGGACATTCCTGCGGGAAGTTACGCCTCTAGCTGATGCGGGACATCAGCCCCTGCCAATACCCTTCATTTCCGAAGTTCAACCGGGTTTCGCGTTATTCCCTTGGTGCGCCAGGATGTCAGGATGTCAGGATGTCAGGATGCAAGAACGCCCGGCACCTCTCCAGTCAGAGAGGTGCCGGGCGTTGTTTTACGTGTCGCAATGCGTTGGCTAGATCTCGTGCCATGCGCCTATGTGACGGAACCTGGCATGACGACTGGCGAGCAATGCATCGACGGAGGCGGTCGAGCCGTCGGCAATACGTGCGATCAATTCATTTAGATGGGCCTCGATCCGGTCTCCGACCATGCTGATCGTCTCGCGTGGCGCTTCGTGCGCCGGAATCGGCTCGGGGATCACTTCGTCGATGATCCCGAAGGAGGCGATGTCGGTGGCGGTAATGCGCATCGTGGCAGCGGCTTCTTCGGCCCGGGAGGCATCTTTCCACAGGATCGCAGCGCATGCTTCCGGCGGCGCGACCGCGTAGATGGCGTTCTCAAGCATGAGAATGCGATCTCCCACGCTGATCGCCAACGCGCCACCGCTACCACCCTGTCCGATGACGGTGCAGACGACGGGAACACGCACGCCGATCATCGCCAACAGGCTTTCCGCGATGGCCGTGCCCTGTCCGCGCTCCTCGGAACCGACGCCGGGATCGGCTGCCGGCGTGTCGATGAAGGTGACAATCGGGAAGCCGAACTTCTCGGCATGTTCCATCAGGCGACGCGCCTTGCGATAGCCTTCGGGCCGTGGCATGCCGAAGTTGCGCTCGATGTTCTCCTTGGTATTGGTACCTGGCTGATGACCAAGAATCATCACGGTGCGTCCACGGAATGTCGCGACCCCACCAAGCAGGGCACGATCATCGCCAAACGAGCGATCGCCATGAAGCTCGATGAAATTGGTGAAGAGATCACTGATGTAATCCAGCGTGTGCGGCCGATGGGAATCCCGCGCGAGACGCACGCGTTCCATTGGTGTCAGGTGAGCGGTGGTGTGCTCGTCGACAAGCACCTCATCTGCCGGGGGATCGAAGACGGTTGATGTGGCGTCACTCATCTGGATGAATCCCTGCTGCTGCACCTGTCACGAGGTGGATACCCTCGCCGTTGGCACGAACGATTTCGTCGGAGGGAGCATTTCGAGCATCGATCGAGTCGACGAGCATGCTGCCTGGCCGGTAAAGATCGACGAGGGTCACGATGGTCTGCTTCAGACTCTGGCGATCGACGATCAGATCGATCGTCCCGTGCGCGAGCATGAACTCGGCCGTCTGAAACTCCTTCGGCAGCTTCTGCTTGATGGCTTGCTCGATGACACGCTGGCCGGCGAATCCGATCTTGGCCCCTGGCTCGGCGAGTATGACATCGGCGACAGTCGCATAGCTGGCGGTCACGCCACCGTAGCAAGGATCGACGAGAAGCGAGAAATGCGGCAGTTGCGCCTTGCCCAGCAAGTCGAAACCGGCGACGGTCTTCGCCATTTGCATGAGTGAGAAGAGCCCCTCGTGCATGCGAGCGCCGCCGGAGGCGTTCACGGTCAGGACGGGCAACTGCTGCTCGATCGCGCGCTCGACGGCGCGGCTCATCTTTTCACCCCATACGGAACCCATGCTGGCACCGAGGAAGTCGAAATCGGCGACAACAATCACGAGCGGGCGATTGTCGGTCGTGCAATACCCGGTAATGAGGGCTTCGATCTCGCCGGTTTTTGTCTGCGTCTTGATCAGCTTTTCATTGTACGGACCTTGGCCGTCGACAAACTGGAGGGGATCTTCAGGTCGAAGCGTGGTGTCCCATTCAATGAAGGAACCCGGGTCAGCAAGCAGTGCGATTCGTTCGCGGGCGCGGAGCCGAAAGTGATGTCCGCATTTCGGGCACACCTGAGCATTGCGGTCAAGCTCGCGCGAGTAGATCAACTCCCCGCAGCTTGGGCACTTTACCCAGAGATCTTCAGGAATCGTCTGATCGCCACGCTCGACCTCGGTATCGCGTGGTCTGAACTTGCCCTGGCGTTGAAAGAAATTGCGCATGAACGGCCTGTCCCCTGCCCAGCGTGTCCAAAATGGTAAAGCTATTCACGCAACCGGGTGTGACGAATGAGTGAAGAATTGGTCTGTTGATGCAGGGGCAGGCACCTGTGGTCGGTGAGCGATCAGCAATTTCTCATGAGTTGATTCTGAACCCATCACGGTCGCGTGGCTCATTGAGAGCGACGTGCGACGGATTCCACTCACGACCGTGCCTTCCCCTCACGCACGAGTCGTTGGGTCAGCATACGGCAGCCGCGCGCGCAGTATCAAGGAAACGGGCGCCAAGCGTGCCAAGCAGACACGGTTTCGGATGCCCCACCGCTCACTGGCACCGGTGCTCGTCAAATCCAAACCCAAAAGTCACGTCTCTATCAGCCGATCCGTAGTACTTTGTTATCAAAAATACTAGTAGCATAAAATAAAGGTGAAGCTAGATTCTGGACGTTCGTACCTGAGATAGTTCAGGCTTGACGAACTCAATTCGAACGCACCAACTCTCCTTCGTTGCTCCAGTCTTGAAATCCTGTGGATGAAACGATTCTCCCTTGCGGAGTGCGCCTGAATCCCCGCGTCCGGTTCGATTACTCGAGCACCAACGGCATCTTGGGCAGGCCGGCTCGTGCGTGATCTTGACCATCGATGAGCCCGAGGAGAAAACGACTATCATGAATCGCGCCATCACCATGTCGAGTTGGTTCGTTTCGATCCCGTCGATCCTGCTTGTTGCCACGATGCTCTCGCCGTCGGTGAACACTCGGGACGCAACACCCGAGGACGGAGCTCCCCGCCTATGTCGTCTCGGCGGTGCAGCCGGTGTCAACCGCTGCGCAGCCCGACGCGTCGACCCAGGATGTCCCGGTCACGCCGCTGGACCCGACGGTTGAATCAACAGGAGCACCGTTGGAGCTTCCGACGGCTGAGTCAACTGTGCTGCCGACAGACGTTCTAGTGGAATCGCCGACCGATGTGGCGACGGTCGCTTCGACCACGATCGCGACCGGGCTGCCGTCACCGGACTCAACCACGGTTCCCACCGATGCGCCACTCGTGCAGCCAACAGACGTTCTCACGACTCCAGCCGTTACTCCGACGGCGTCCGTTCAGACCCCCACCGCGGAGCCGACCGTAGCGCTGCCCTAGCCGGCGGTATCGCCATCGACGCCGTGTGTGACATCAACCGACAATCCGGGCTCCGCCGGCAAACCACAATCGCTACGACAGAGTTCGGCTTTCAGCGCAGCTTGCTGGTACTGCCTGCAACCTACAATTTCAACGTTCTCCCGATCAACGACGTGTCTCCACGATTCGCATATTATGTCGTGTCGAGAACGGGAGAGATGCTTAGCCGTCATTGGTTTGACCTATCGTGTCGATGTACGTACACTAGTGACATGTGTGTGTCCGGGATTGTCATGGACGGTCGGATTTTCTTGTGGTTGCGAATCTTGTTGTCGCGCCTCGTGTTGTCATCACCATGAAATGGGGCGCAATGGTCCTCTCCGACAGAGACATTTTGATAGCGTTGGATGAAGGTCGAATCAAGATCGATCCGCGGCCAGACATGGAAACACAGCTGGGATCGATTTCGGTCGACTTCCGCCTTGGTTCAACCTTCATGGTCTTCGAGCACAGTCGCCACAGCTTCATCGATCCCCGGCGACCACAGTCGATCGGCGACGCGATGCGAACGATCGAGGTCTCGAACGACGAAGCCTTCATCATGCAACCCGGTGACTTCGCTCTGGCCTCGACGATGGAAACGCTCGAACTGCCGAACGACCTCCTTGGTCGACTGGAAGGGCGTTCCAGCATTGCCCGGCTTGGCATCACGGTTCATTCCACCGCAGCGCTGTTCGAGCCTGGCTGGATCGGCACGGCGACGATGGAACTCAGCAACCTTGGGCGGATGGCAGTTGCGTTGTACCCGGGCATGCGGATCTGTGCGTTCTCGTTCGAGCCGGTGTCGTCTCCGGTGATGACCCCGTATCGGGACAAGGTTGGCAACAAGTACGCCGGCCAGGTTACCCCCAAGGCGAGTCAGTTGTCCGAGGAGAGTCAGCGCTCGTCCTGACGCGATCGTCCTGGTGTGATGTGTGGGGCTACCGTGAATGCTGGGTGATGGAGATACCTCGCGTGCCCGTTTTGCCCTTTCCTGCCCGGACCTGACACGGGGTTGGTTCGTCGATAGCGAGCTCTCCATGTTTCACGTGAAACGTCGAAACGTTGCTGGGCCGAGATTTCGGGATTCACTGGCGAGAATGCATCATACTAACGGCAAGAGCGAGATTGTCGATTGCCACGACGTAGTGCGTGACGATCCAGCGGGCAGGAGATCAGCCGGTGTCATCTGAAGTCTTGAGTGGAATTCGTGATCGCATGTTGCCGATGATGGATATTGCCTCTGCACGCTATGCCGATCGCGTCCCGGCCGGATATCCGCATGTCATCGACAATGTGGAGCGGGGAACATTCGGCCTGGAGATCGATCCCAGCCACGCCCTCTACATCACCTCGGATGGAACGGACCTGTTTGCCGAGGTGTATCGTCGCAGTCCTCGGATCGACAATCGGGCGAGTGCAAGCCGGCAGAAGCCAAGTGGCGTTCCCTTTAGCGATCGGCGGCCACTGGCGAACGATGTCGATGACGAGACGCTTCGCAATCTGATTGCGGAACTGATGTCGTACTTCAATCTCCAGCCAGGACTGATCCACATCACCGATACCTAGATGCTTCCGAGTCCTTCTGAAGTTCAGCACATCACCAACATCTCAGAGAGGGAGCCACTGTACGGAACTACAATGGTTCCCTCTCTTTTGACCTGGAAGGAGGTGTTCATCTGATTGGTTGCCTGTCGCATGATGATCGTCGGTTTGTTCCAACGGACGCAAAAGCGGGGTGTTTCACGTGAAACACCCCGCTTCTGACGATCACAATCATATGATCTGGATAATCGGGACGGTTACTCGAGGATCCACTTGTCGATCGCGCGCTTATATTCCACGATGCCACCGTCGGCAAAGAAAATGCCAAGTTCCCGTTGGGCGTTCTCGACACTGTCGGACGCATGAACAAGGTTGTTGGCGATCGTCATGCCGAAATCGCCACGGATGGTTCCCGGATCGGCAGCGGCGGGCTTGGTGGCGCCGTTTGTCGTTCGCGTGATAGCCACAGCGTCAGGACCTTCAAGCACGAGCAGGAAGGACGGGGACGAGGTGATGTAGGTCACCAGTCCGACAAAGAACGGCTTGCCCTCATGCTCGCCATAATGCACCTGAGCCTGAGCGGCAGTAACCGTTGCGAACCGACCTGCCGCGATCTTGAGCCCACGTCGTTCGTAGCGGGCGAGGATCTCGCCCACGATCCCACGCTGAACAGCGTCCGGCTTGATGATAACCAATGTGCGCTCGATATTTGCCACGAAACTCAGTCTCCTTCAACAGGATGGCATCAGCCATAACCACAACCATTCACTCGTTGCCCGGATCGAAACGGACGCGACCGGCGCAATGAGCAGGGCACTCAAAGCATATCGCGACTTACCACTCTCATGCCGAGACTCACGTTGGAAAGAAGCCAGGTGTTTCACGTGAAACATCTGGCGACCTACGTACCGGAGTCACCACCACTATTTCCTCCGTCGCTGCCACCACTCGAATCAGAGCCAGTGCCAGAACCAAATCCACCAGAAGCCCCACCGGAAACATCCGAAGCATCAGGGGTCGACTCAGGCGTACCGTCGTACGATTTTCCAGAATCATGACCACTGTGATCACGAGGCGTTTCATTGCCAAGATCATGGTGAGGAGATGGCGATGTGAGGCCGGAATTGGTCGTGGACGTGACGATCGCTCCCGAGGAGGACGTTGTCCCTCCAACGTCACCGTCGGCTCTGATCGCACTGCGCTTGACGCCAATCGTGGCCGCCGCGCCCGGGCGATTCACACGCTTTCGCTGCCGCGCCATCTCAAGCGTCCAGAGCGTGACGATCACCGCAATCAGCAGCGGAATGGCCACGACCACCACGACGAGCAGGAACCATTCGAAGTTACTCATGCCTACCTCTTTGCCAAACCAGAATCCATACATCAAGCGCGGTGGTGTGGCCAGCGAACGTCAGCCACTTGCCTACCGACGACGAGGCGCATCCATGTCCATATCTACATCCGCGGCTACTTCACGGAAAAACCGGTCGGGACAATCCCGACCGGCCTCTCCATCACGCTGCCAAAACCTTCCGAGGCTCAGGAGATCGCCAGTAACATGGGACTCTGAAGGTACTTCTTGAGCGACCCAAGAAAGCGAGCGACTTCTGCTCCATCGAGTGCGCGATGGTCAGCGGAGAGTGTCAGCTTCATGACATTGCCGATCGCAATCTCACCGTCACGCGCGATCGGTTGTTCCTGGATCGAGCCAACAGCGAGAATCGCCGCTTGTGGTGGGTTGATCACTGCAATGAACTCGTCGACATCGAACATGCCGAGGTTGCTGATTGTGAAAGTCCCTCCTTGATATTCCTCAAGGGTAAGGCCACCATTGCGAGCACGATTGCCCAGGTCTTTCGACATCCGCGAGATCGTGCCGAGGCTCTTCTGATCGGCGGCGGGAATGAACGGAGCGATCAATCCCCCATCGAGCGAGATCGCGATGTTGATATCGATGGAGTTCTGCTGGTACAACTCGCCGTTCTCGAACGACGTATTCACGTTCGGGTTATCGCGAAGCGCCAAGGCAGAGGCTTTTATGATCAGATCGTTGAACGAAACGCGTGGCGCATCTTCGCCCAGCGCGGCGTTTATCTGCTTCCTGAATGCCAACGCTTCAGTCATGTCGACGAGGATAGTGACATAATAATGCGGAATATTCGCCTTGGATTCGGCCATCCGTTTGCCGGTTGTCTTCCGAATGCGAGCGAGCTCGACGCGTGTGCCCTTGGCTGGGGCGGGCGATGCGGCAGACTCGGCGGCGGGTTCAGTCGATGTAGCCGGTGCAGCTGATCCGTTCGAGGCGACGACCTGCTGCGACGGCGCTGCTTTCGGCGTCGGCTGGGCACCGGTCACGAACGGGTTGATATCGATTTTGACGATCCGGCCACCCGGACCTGTCCCGGAAACCTGTTGCAGGTCGATACCGTGCTCTTCAGCGAGCCGCTTGACTAGAGGCGAGGCTCGCAGGCGCTCACCGGGCGCGCGATTCGAGACGAGCGGAGCCGCTGAAGCAACAGCTGCGGGTACCTGCTCTGTCGTTGTCTCCGAGGCTGGAGCGGGGGTGGGCGTGGACGTGGACGTGGCTGCAACTGGCGCCGCGACCGGTTCTGGTTCCGGCTCGGGAGCAGCGGCTGGGGCAGGACCGCCCTTGCCAATCTCCGATTCGGCACCAATGGTTGCGACCGGCGTGCCAATGGCCACGACGGCACCTTCTTCGACGAGGGTATTGGTCAGAAAGCCGGATTCCGCCGCTTCCAGTTCCAGCGTGACCTTGTCAGTTTCAATCTCCGCGATCGGGTCACCCTCGGCGACCTCCTCGCCCACATTCTTCAGCCATTTGAGGAGCGTTCCCTCCTCCATGGCATCGCCCATTTTGGGCATGATTACCGTTGCCATCAAATGTCCTTCTAAACGTACAACGCCCGCTTCACGGCGTCGATGACAAGCTGCTCGCTGGGGAATGCCGCGATTTCGAGATTGCGGGCATATGGCGCAGGAACTTCGGCACCGCTCACGCGCTCGACCGGCGCGTCGAGGTCATCGAAGGCCTGTTCCTGGATGATGGCGGCGACTTCACTCGCTACGCTAAACATGCGCCATTGTTCCTGGACGACGACCGCACGGTGCGTCTTGCGAACAGATTTCACGATCGTATCGCTATCGAACGGGCGGATCGTGCGCAGGTCGACCACTTCGGCCGAGATGGTATCTTCCGCCAGTTTGTCGGCCACACGCAAGAGCATGTTGACCTGACGACCGTATCCAATCAGGGTGATGTCGTCGCCCTCCCGCGCGATACGGGCGGTGCCGAACTCCGTCACGTACTCGCCGTCGGGCACCTCGCCCTTCGTGCCATAGAGCGCGCCGGCTTCCAGGAAGATGACCGGATCCGGATCACGGATCGCGGCCAGCATCATGCCCTTGACGTCCTCGGGGGTCACCGGCGATACGACCTTCAGGCCCGGAAAATGGCCGTAGAACCCTTCGAGGCTATGGGTATGCTGGGCAGATAGCTGCACGCCGCCGCCGTTCGGACCACGAATGACCAACGGCACCGACACCTGACCACCCGAAAAGTACCTCAGTTTGGCGGAATTCTGGATGATCTGGTCCGCGGCCTGGAACGAGAAGTTCCACGTCATCATCTCGACGATTGGACGCAAGCCGGCCATTGCCATCCCGATCGCCGCTCCGGTGAATCCGTTCTCGGCAATCGGCGTATCGATCACCCGCCTGGGACCGAACTGATCGACGAGACCGTTGGTCACCAGATGCGTCCCGCCATAGATTCCGATATCTTCGCCGAGGAGGATGACGCGCTCGTCACGTTCCATTTCCTCGGCCATCGCGGAGCGAAGCGCATCGCGATAGGTTTTTACTGGCATTCGCCGGTTCCCTTTCTGAGGAATCGCATCTTCCGGGCTCTTCCCTGAGCTTGAGCACACGCCTGTTCCGGCATGCTCTCCGGATCATGAGGACGACAGACCCACGATCAGGACGTTGCTATCCCGCAGCAGCGACCTCGACGCCCGGAGCATAGACATCGGTGGTCAGAATCGAAACATCCGGTTGCGGGCTCTCCTCTGCAAAGGCGACCGCTTCGTCGGCACGTTTCTTCGCGGCATCCCGGATCCCGCTCAGGCGCTCATCGGCGATCCCGACGTCGAGCAGCTTGTGCTCGAGCAAGCCGATTGGATCACGCTCTCGCCATTTCCTGACCTCTTCCTTGGAGCGGTATTTCTCCAGGAAGTCGGCCGCGCCATGAGGCACGATGCGATAGGAGAGGGCTTCCACGGCGTACGGCTTGCCGGTTTCACGCACACGATCGACGGCCTTCCTGGCGACTTCGAGCACGGCTTCGACATCCATGCCGTCGACCTGTTCCCATTCGATACCATAGGACTCGAACTTGCGGCCGAGATCCGTCATCGCCGTTGCCCGCTCAACGCTGGTACCCATGCCGTACTGATTGTTCTCGAGGACGAAGAGGCAGGGATTGAGTCCATCCTTTCCCCACAGACCGGCCAAGTTGGCGGCCTCATGGAAGGCGCCGTTGTGAATCGCGCCATCCCCAAGATAGAGCTGGGTGATGTTCTTCTCGCCCTGATAGGCCTGCGCAAATGCCATCCCGACACCGAGCGGAATGTGCCCACCGACGATTCCATAGCCACCGTAGAAGCCATGAGCGACGTCGAACAGATGCATCGAGCCGCCTTTGCCCTTCACGATGCCGGTGCCCTTGCCGTAGAGCTCGGCCATCACGGCCTTCGGGTCGGAACCGAGGAGCAGCAGATGGGCATGATCGCGATACGCGGTGATGATGCGATCGCCCTCCTGGAAGGCATCGAGGAAACCGGTGGCGACGGCCTCCTGCCCACTGTAGACGTGGAGATAGCCACCGATCTGCCCAGTTCGAAAACCTCGCGTCGCGCCATCTTCGAAGAAGCGGATCTCCACCATCTTGCGATAGATATCGACCATCTTTTCGGTATCGAAGACTGCTTCAACCTGCCCAGCACCGTTGCTGTCAGTAGTTGCCGGCTTCGCTGCCGACCGTCGTGTCTTGCCCTGATTCTCAGTGGTTGCCATGTGCTGGCCTCTCAAGATACTGCCGAGCGGTGCTTCGCGGCGCACCCCTCACGACGTTCACAGGCAGGGGCTCCTCGCCGGAGATATCGCCATCGAAGACCATCGCCCGAATGAGTCGGCCAAGGTGCTCCCTGCGTCGGATGCGTATCTACCCTCTGCCCATAAACAAAGGAATTGTACCGCAGAGTTGGGCATCCGCGACGAAAACAACGGTCGAAGCGCGCCGCATTGACGCTGAAAACGAGGGAGATGGCAATGTGAATGGAAGGATTTCCGTATACATCTCGTGCGGGTCAGCAATGATGTGGAAATTGGCGTTTCGGGGAATGGTTTTGCAACCAACGACCAACGCCGAGAGGCGTTGGCGTGATGGTCTCGATCACCGCACCGTGGTCATCGTGGCAGGAGACTTCTCGACAGGCTCCGGCACGCTGCCGAAATGACGGTAGCGTGCCGGGCACGGCCGAGGAACGAAGAGTGTATCCGTCAAAGCTCGGTTACCTATTCGCCGGGATCTTTAGATGAGAGCGCATTGTCGCTCAACGCTGCGAGACGCGGGCTGGAAACCCGGGTGCCATCAGCCAGCGCGTATCCGGCGGACGGCCGCACAGGCTGGCGGAGGAACGGTTCGCCCTTGCGAGCTTCTTCGTAGCTGACGGTCGCCTGCTCGAAGCGGCTCGGATCCTCATCGTTCCCGTTCCTCGGGGTATAGACGCCCACGATGACCTGTGAGGTTCCGCGTTCGGAAATCGGACGATGCACACCATCGACCGGGGCGGGAACCGGCAACTGGTTCTCACCAGGCACCGACGAGCGATCGGGGACCTGACCTGGTATCTGTGGTGACGTTACCGCACCAGGCGCCAGGGGCAGGAGCGGTTTGGCGGTGGTAAGTGCCGCACCGGGACGGGCAGATCTCTTCAATACAAACGCCACGACAACCTCCAACACTCCGAGACCAGCAGATTGAGCTTGCACCCTTGCACCACTGATCGAGCATTTGCTGCAAACGCGCGGATTCATGGGTCGCATCCCAGTCAACGCAATAGTACCAGCGTTGCCACGAGTCAAGTCTCTTGTCCTGCCAAACCACACCCGCCCCGCTCATCAGGTTCGCGGTCATGGACCTGGCGCGTCGCCGTGGTGAGTGCGATTCACGCGTATCGGGGAGTCACATGCACGAGCGCGAAGCCGCTGCGCGCCACGTGCCATTACCCGTGGACCCCATCTGATCGTGAGAACCTTCGCCGACGTGGAGTTCGGAAAACTTCCTGGCCGTTACACGTTATTGACATCGTCCCGAACCAGACGCCTGGACTTCTCCTCTTACCAGGCTGAAAGTCCCGGGGTTTCCGGCAATGGGTAACAGCCATCGACGAGCCGAACGTTGCCGCTTTCCGGCAGGAGACCACTCTCCATATAGATCGTGTTGGGGAGCGCGGCGAGCAGATGCAGATGCGCACCACCGCCGTGGGAGGCATAGGGGATGTTGAAACCCGCCGCCATCAGCCCGATCTCGAGGCACTCCGTCAGGCCCCCGGCACGACGGAGATCCGGCTGGACGATGCCTGCTCCACCGCGTACGAAGAGATCGTGGAACTGTGCCTTCCCGTACCTGTTTTCGCCGGTCGCGATCGGAATCCGCAGTCGCTGCGCGAGCTGGCCATGACCGTCGATGTCATCGGCGCGGATCGGTTCCTCGAACCAGGTACAGCCGAGGTCCTGGTAGACCTGCCCGCGCCGGGTGGCCTCGATCACGGTGAAGACCTGATTGGCGTCGACCATCAGCGCAGCGTCCGATCCGATCGCCGACCGCACGGCCTCGATGCGGACGACATCCTCGGCGAGCGTGTCGCAGCCGACTTTCATCTTCACCCCCCGGAATCCCTGTTCCATCGCGGTCGTGCAGACGGCCTTCAGTCCCTCCGGATCGAGTTCGAGCCAGCCCACCATCGCGTAGGACGGGACGGCGGTTCGCTGGGCGCCAAGCAGGCGCCAGACCGGTTGACCAACGGCCTTGCCGACGAGATCCCAGAGTGCCAGGTCGATCGCCGCGATCCCGAAGAGGGTGATCCCCGATGTGCCGTGATACTCGGTCAATGTCCAGAGCTTGTCGCGAATCGCGCGAATCAGGAAGGGATCGTCCCCCACGATCTCCGGTGCCAACTCGTCGCGCAGGATATGCGCGAGGATCGCGGGGGACGACGCCACGCGACCGAAATAGGTGTCACTCGTACCGGTGATACCCTCGTCGGTGTGGATTGTGAGACGACAGGAGCCGTTCTGGTCGAGCACCTGCAACGCGTCGCGGATGGGACGTGCCTTCGCAACGGATGCGAACTCGACATCGACGTGGGTGATTTTCATGGGATGCTCCTGCGTGGTGGCGTGGCAACGGGATGCGGCGCATTGGCCCGTATCTTCGCCCAGCCCAGGAAGCATGTCGAGAGCGCTGGATTACAGCGCGACGGGCGTGTGCGTGCGAACGGATCAAGGTCAGACAAGCTGATCCGCTACGAATGTGCCAGCAAATGACCCTTGGCAGACCATTACAAGACGGATTGGTAGCGTTCGGCTTGGATGGTGAACATCGTGGCGTAACGCCCACCACTTGCGATCAGGTGACGATGGGTTCCGCGTTCGACCACACGACCTTCATGAAAGACAACGATTTCGTCGACCTGCGTACAGAGCGCAAGGCGGTGAGTAATGATGATCGACGTCTTGTCACGGCTCATGGTGAGGAGATGGTCTATCATCTCCTGCTCGGTCGCTGGGTCGAATGCGGCGGTCGGTTGATCGAGAATGAGAAGATCTGCCTGCTTGGCCCGAAGCATCACACGCGCCAATGCCAAGCGTTGCCACTGGCCGCCCGAGAGTTGAGTTCCCCCCTCGAGTTCCTTCGTGATCGGGATAGCGAATGCGTCATCGGAGCGAGTGCTGATATCACTGAGACCGGTGAGTCGCAGCACCTCACGTATTTCACCTTCGGGTGGCGCGTCGTTCAGCCGACCGAAGACGAGGTTGTCTTGCAGGGAGAAGGGGAACTCGGCAATATCCTGGGTCATGAAGGCGAGACGTTCGCGATAGGCGTCGATATCGAAGGACTGAATGTCATGTCCATCCCACCGGATCATACCCTCGGTTGGCGTGTAAAGAGGCCGATCAGCTTGGCGAACGTCGATTTTCCGGCACCGTTCTCGCCGACGACGGCGACCGTCGTGCCATGCGCGATACGCAATGACACCTCTTCGAGTGCTAGCTTGCTGCTGCCTCGATAACAGAACGAGAGATTGTCGATGGTAATGAAGTCGGGAAAGGAAGGGATGTCCGGAATTGGGCGGGTTTCCCTGGCGGTCGACTGCTCGGTTTGGCCGAATGCATCGGAATCGTCCATGAAGCGTTCGAAGTGTTCGATGCTATAGGTCATGCCGGAGATCTGGGTGGCTGCGTAGGACAAGACGGCGAATGCTCGCCGCGCTTCGACGATGGCACCGATCGCCAGCACGAGATCTCCAGGCGTCAGTCGCCCGTTCGCTACACCATTCACCACATAGACGAGCGAGACGCCTACACCTATCCCACCGACGAGCGCCCAAAAGACATTCGCGCTCATCCCTCGCACGCGAACCCTATTGACTCGCGCGAAGTTGTGGTCAAAGAGTGTCTGCCATCGTTCGAGCAGGAGTGCAGAAAGGCCGAAAAGGCGAACATCCTTGGCATAGGCAGGGCGGGTGATAGTCTGTTCGATCAGGTTCAGGCGACGGCCATCCTCCGCAAGCATCTGCTCGGAGTCCCACGCGTTTGCTTCGATCCGTAGTTGCGCCACCATCGCGGGTAGGATTGTTCCAGCCAGAAGAATGGGAATCCACCACGCGATGGAAGCCGTTAGCAGCAGGACAGGAACGAGCGAGAACACGCCGTGAACGCATTGGCCGAATTGCTCGCCGATCCGCTGAAGGCGGGGAATACCTCCATAGGCCAGGTTGAGCGCGTTGAGCTGGTCCGGATTCTCGAAGATATCCAGCGTCTTGGCGCGGGCAAGTCGCCCGAACAGCCGCCTCTTGGCGAAGCCTTCGATGCGATCGCGGGCACCGGTCACGCAGAAGACGTTCAGCGTTTCGGCGGCGTCGACCATGACGCTGACGAGGACGAATACTGCGAGCAGCAGAATGACGGAGGATGTCCATAGCTCCCTGCCTTCCCCGCGACGAATCACCACGGTGAAGTGATTGACGAACGCCCGCTGGACGAGCAGAGAGATCGACGGCGCCACTCCAAGAATGATTCCGCACGCGGCGATTGCCGCCGAATACCGAGGCGCAGCGTGCACCATAATGCAGAGTCCGCGAATGGAAAAGCGGGCGGTACGCCGAACTCCGATTAGTGCGGGCGGGAATGCTCCGAAAGCGGATTCGAGCGCCACTGGATCAGTGTCTCTTCATGCCGTCGAGTTGAACCCGATCACGTCGTATCAATCTGGACCGGTAAATCGGTAGATTGGCTCATCACCCACGGCGGTGCGCGGTCATCTCGATTTACGCCTACTTCGTTGCTGGCTGGAAGGTGCGGACCGAGCGGATGGCGCCGGATACCCACAGCAGGAACGGGCCACCGATCCCGACCATCAGCCCGGCCAGAGCAAAGGTATGGGGAGCGCCCAGCCACGGAGTGATGACGCCCATCGCGTAGAACGCGATCGCGCTGGCGAGCGAGACGATCGCACCCCAGGCCGCGTAAACCCGACCCCGCATTTGCTCGGGAACGGATTCCGCCAGGTAGGCCTGGAAGGAGATGACGGCGAGGGCGTCCATGAAGCCGAAGAAGAGCCACGCGACATAGATGATCGCCATCGGCGGGCTGAAGAACGCGGCGGTCAGAAAGAACGGGCCGGTGTAGCCGAGTGCCAGCATTACCGGGCGCCCTATCCGGCCTTCGATTCTGTGCGCGATCAGCGCCCCCAGCACGGCGCCGGTGGCCAGAAAGGTCGTCATCAGCGCGAACGCGGCGTCGGCGCGATTGCCGAGATCGAGCGTCTCCTGGGTGTAGACGACCCCGGCGACCGTCATCGCGGCGGCGGCGACCTGGAAAAGGGACTCCGAGGTGGTGACGCCACGCACGATCGGAACGGCGCGAATTGCGTTGATCCCGGCCCACATCTCGTTCCTGGCCGCCCGCAGCACCCCGCCGTTCGTGAACGGGTGATCCTCTTCGATACTGCGAGCACTGGGGATGACGAGGCGGCGGAGGGCGAGCAGCGAGCCCGCAAAGCAGAGCGCCTGCAACCAGAAGACGGGACCCGGTCCGAGCGTGGCGATGATTCCCGCGCCGACAGCGGGGACGGCAATCCTGATGACGCCGTTCGAAACCTGAACGAGCGAGAGGGCCGCGACGAGGTTCTTGACGCCCGCGACGGACGGAACGGCGGCAAGCTCGGCCGGTCGACCGGTCGCATTCCCGGCCGCGATCAGCACGGCGAGAATCGAGAGTTGCCAGATCTCGGTGGTCAGCGGGACGAGACTGACGAGTACCATGCGGGTGATGTCGGCCCCGATCATCAGCTTGCGGCGATCGAGGCGGTCAGCGAGCAGTCCCGTGATCGGTGCCAGGATGACGCGCGGCAGGATCAGTACCAGCGCGATCAAGCCCACCATCCGTGCGGAGCCGGTCATGCTGTAGACGAGGAGCGGCATCGCGATCTGGGCGAGTGATTCGCCCGCGCTGGAGCAGAGTTGGGAGACCCACAGCCGGCGCAGATTCGGTTCTGCGAGAAGCGCCACGAAGCCTGGCCGGTCGCCGGTCGTCGCGGGCTCTGCTGTTTGGCGCGGACGGGTCATGGAGATCCTTGGTAGGCAAACACCGGGGCCTCTTGTGGCGATAGCTACCACGAGGAAGGCTGTACTCGTTCCCAATGACGTGAGGGTTCGACGCCCGATGGTACTCGCTTCCCATCTTGCGGTCAAAGACCCTGCCGCTGTCGCTGGCCGGTGACCATCTATCCACTGTCAGCACCCGCAGCACGCCTCCATGGCACTTCCGCGTTCGGATTCACGGCCGATCCGATCGATGGACATCTGCAAGGGTCCTTTCGGCTGGTCTTCCCCATGCTGACAGACATGGTATCGTCTGTGGTGCAAGTAGTTGCATCTGCCACTTATGGGAGCACGCGCATGGCTTCACCTGACGTCCCGGAAATTTTACGAGTACGGACTGCTACCGGCTTCGATGACGATGCGGTGGCGTTGCTTCACCGGCGTGGCGAGCGACTGACGCCACAGCGGTTGCTGGTGCTCAATGTGGTGCGAGCAGCGCCCGGCCATGTATCGGCAGAAACGGTGCTGGCCCGGATCACGTCTCAATTTCCCTATATCAATCGCACCACGGTCTATCGCACGCTCGGTTGGCTGAAGGAGCAGGGCGTGATCTCGGTGACCGATCTTGGCGGTGGCGAGATGGTTTACGAATATCTGACCGAGCACCGGCATCATCATCTGGTTTGCCATCAGTGTGGCAACCAGGAAACGATCCCGGACGATCTCGTGGCTTCCCTGATGGATGGCGTGCGCCAGCGGTACGGCTTCGAGCCGCGCCTCGACCACCTCGCGCTTTTCGGACTCTGTCGCTCCTGCCGCATGGAAACGGGTGATACGAACTCATGATGAAACGGATGACGGTCAACCGGCGGCGATTCGTGCAATCGGCCGGAATTGTGGCAGGTGCTTCGATTACTCGGCATGGGCTTCATCTCGATGTCGTCTCCGCGGAGGATGGTGCAGGGGAATTCGTGATCGGGTCGCTCGAGGAACCGGGAAGCTTGTCGGCGCTGGTCGATCTGCCACATCACTTCCCTCAGCATGTTCCGCAGACACTGCTGTTCGATAGCCTGACCCAGTTTCTTCCGGATTCGACGATCGGTCCCAAACTCGCGACAACGTGGAAGGCGAGTGCCAACAATCTCGTCTACACGTTCACTCTGAACCCGGCAGCGACGTTTCACGATGGCCAGCCGGTGACCGCCGAGGACGTGAAATTCACGTTCGAGGCATGTCTCGATCCGGCCACGAACTCGTCGTCGGAAGGGTTGGAGACCGTCAAGACGGTGGACGCCGTCGATGCGACGATCGTGCGGGTGACGCTCTCGGAAGCAACACCGACCTTTCTAGCCCAGGGTGGCGCTCGTGGGATCGTTCCGAAGCACGTTTTGGCCGGCAAGGATATTGCCAGTGACGATTTCAACCGCAATCCGGTTGGTTCCGGACCTTACAGACTCGGGAGTTACACGCCAGGCGAATCGATCGTGATGGAGGCGGTCCCGGACCACTACCGGGGCGCTCCGAAGATTGGGACGATCGTCTTCAAGATCATCAGCGACCAGAACGTGATCCTCACCCAGCTGCGAACCGGCGAGCTGAGCTACGGGTTGGTGACCCCGCGCGACATGGGGACGGTGGGCGGGATCGACGGCGTGACGGTCGTCGAAACCAAAACACCGCGCTTCTTCGACATCGTGCCGAATTCCGGGCGCGCCTACTGGAAGGAGCAACCGGTACGGGCCGCAGTGCTCGGCGGTATCGATCGTACGAACATCGTCGACAAGATCCTGCAGGGGCACGGGCAGGTCATCGACGCGAATGTGACCCCAGCGTCGTGGGCGTACAGCGCGGATGTCCCGACCCATCCCTACGATCCGGATGCATCGGAAGCCGCGCTCGATGCGGCGGGATGGAGGCGCAGCGGGGATGCGATCCGTGTGAAGAACGGTCAGGATCTCGACTTCTCGGTGTTGATCAACACGTATGACCGGACGCTGGAGCAGGCGTTGCTCGTGGCGCAGCAGAATCTCGGTGACATCGGGGTGGGGCTGAAGGTCGAGCGGGTCGAGCCGGGTATATTCGGAGAGCGGCGGAGCGCCAAGGATTTCGATGCGCTGTCTCGGATCTGGAACCCGGTTTACGATCCCGACCAACGGGCGTTGTTCGAGACCGGGAACTTCTCAGGGTATTCGAATGCGGAGATCGATCCGCTCGCGGACAGGGCGATGCGTTTCCCCGATCAGGCGTCGCGAAAGCCGGTCTATGTGGAGATTCAGCAGATTCTGTCCGAAGATGTCGCGCATCTGTTTCTGTACACCGAGAACGAACTCCATGCGATCGCGTCGTCCGTGACGGGTCTCGCGGATCATCCGGTCAGCGTCTTCTGGAATCTGCCGACGTGGACGATCGAATAATCGCGTGATGATTGGAAGGTTCCTGCTGCAGCGCGTCGTGCAGATGATCGTGACGTTGCTCGTGCTGGTCATCGCCACGTTCCTGGTACTGCGGATGGCGCCGGGAGGTCCGGCCGGGGTTCTGCTCGGGCCCGATCAGCAAACACCGGAGCGAGTCGCGCAGGTCGAAACGCGGCTGGGACTGGACCGGTCATTGCCGGAGCAGCTCGTGCGGTGGAGCGGATCGGTTCTCCATGGCGATCTCGGGACCTCGTACTTCTATCGTGCGCCCGCGCTCGATGTGGTGATGGAACGTCTTCCCGCCACGCTGGTGCTGGGAGCGGGGGCGATGTTGCTGGCGCTCGTGATCGGGATTCCGGCGGGCGTATGGGCGGCGGCACGGCGAGGTGGCGTCATCGACTGGCTGGTCCGTGGGAGTGCGGTCGTGATGATGTCGACACCAACGTTCTGGCTGGGGATCGGGCTGATCTTCGTTTTCTCATCGTGGATGGGTGTGCTGCCATCGTCCGGGAGCGGCGCGATGCGTGGTGCGAGCACGTTCGACGAGCGATTGCGCCATCTGGCGTTGCCGCTGACGACGATGGCCCTGCCAACGGCGGCGATCTTCGCGCTCTATACCCGAAGCGCCCTGGCCGAGGTGCTGGATGCGGATTTCATGCGGACAGCCCGAGCGATGGGGCTACGCGAGCGCCAGTTGCTTTGGGGGCATGCACTGCGGAACGCCGCGATCCCGGTCGTGATGCAGATCGGATTGACACTGCCGCATGTGCTCGAGGGAAGCATTATCGTGGAGACGGTGTTCTCGTGGCCGGGCATCGGGCAGCTGACGGCATCCAGTGTGGGATGGCGAGACTACCCGATTCTGCTGACGATTACCCTGTTTGTCGGGATCGGCGTGCTCCTCAGTTCATTGCTCAACGATCTCGCCCAGCGAATGATCGATCCCCGGGTGGAACTGACATGAGTCGTCGCAACCTGATGCTGGGAGGCGCGCTGGCGATGGCGGTGGCGGTGGTGATATTGCCCGCCGTGCTGGAGATCGATCCCAACCGGATCGATCTCGATGCGATTCTCGTCGCGCCGTCGTGGGCGCATCTGCTTGGCACCGACGAGAATGGGCGCGATGAACTTGCCCGCTTGCTGGTTGGTGCGCGGGCGACGCTCGGGATCGGATTCGCAGGTGCGGTGGTTGCGGTTGCGTTGGGTACAGGGCTGGGTGTGCTCGCCGGATTTCGCGGTGGGGCGACCGAAGTGCTGCTGATGCGCGCCGTCGATTTCATGATGGCGATCCCGACGCTCTTCGTGATCCTCCTGTTCACCTCCATCGTACGGGCCGGGCCGGGGCAACTGATCGTGCTGATCGGCCTGACCGGGTGGATGCCGGTTGCGCGGATCGTGCGCGGAAATGTTCGCGGGTTGGTGCGGACCCCCTTTATCGAGGCGGCGCGGACATCCGGCGCGAGTGAGTGGCGCGTGATGATGCGGCACGCGTTGCCGAACACCATGGATGTGATCTTCGTTTCCGCGCTGATTCAACTGAGCAGGGCAATCCTGACCGAGGCGACGGTTTCCTTTCTCGGTCTGGGGATTCAGCCGCCCGCACCAATCTGGGGAAACATGCTGATGGGTGCCCAGGATTATCTTTTCGCATCGCCATGGCTGGCGATTGCGCCCGGGGTGGCGATCACGGGAACGCTGCTCCTGATTGCCAGTTTGCAGGATCTGCCTCCGGCGGACCGGTCTCGCCGCGATCGTGTTGTTCCACGCTGGCGATGATCGTTCGCTCGACCTGCCCCAGCTGCCTCCTCGTTGCACCCGTCCTCGCGGCCGATATCGTGACCTGCGCTGGAACGGTTGCCAAACGTTGAACCCGAGCCAATCAGCCCGGTGACCTGATCCGCCGATGCGCGCTGGGGACCTCTCCCTTCGGGCTCGCTCGCCGCCGATGCCAGGACATGCTCCCAAGATGCAGCTGCAGCTTGGGCAGGACCTCTGATAATCTTCTGGTTCCTGGGCGTTCGTGGATCCTGGCCTTGAACACCCCTTCGCTCAGTTCACTGCCATGAGAAAGGAGGCAACGCATGCCGCCCCGAGATGCCCGCAATCGGTTCGATCACGATGTCTTCACCTATCGGACGACCAAGGATGGCAAGGTGCTGATCTCGACCGACGGGAAGCTGGTGACGACCGTTGCCGGCAAACTTGCCCAGCAGTTGATGTTGAAACTGCAATCTGCCGATCGGCTTCAGATTCAGCATCTGCTTGCTCGGGCGACCGGCAACTTCAAGCATGGCAACGAACGGTGAGCTGCCCGTTGCCGTGGGCTTTTCCTGGAAGGCGTTACTTCCGGGAGAGTGGCAGAACCTGAATCACGATCGAATACGGGTAGTCCGGACTGACAGCCAAACCGTAGGTCGTATTCTGGATGTCATAGCCAGCTGGTGCGCTGGCGATCGTCACGGTCTGGCTGCCGGTAGGGATATCGAGGAAGTCGATCTGGCCATCACTGTTGTCGTCACACCCGACGTTGCTCACGGTGTTGCCACCAGCGTTGGCGATCTGGGCGCAGACATTCTTGCCCGTAACCCTGATGCCGGTCTGCCTGTCGAGAAGCACGATCGAGACATTGCGATGGCTGCTGTCGTTCTGTTCCGCTGCCTGCTTGACGATGAACGACTGGATTGGGTCGCGTGTGATCAGGATCCTGAAATCGTGTGGCGTCGTCGAACCGCCCGGCGTTTTCGTTTGATGCACCATGTATTCGCCCGGCACGACGTCAGCGAAATCGACCTGTCCATCACCATTTTCGTCGCACCCTTCGATGCTGGCATTCAGGATGACATAGCAGGTGCCGGTCAGGAGATCGCCGGAGGATGGACTGCGGGTGACGAGTGAGACATCGACGAGGAAGGTGTTACCGGTACTGGTACCCCCGCCGGTGACTATGTTGGAACCTTTGCCCTGGAGAAAGGGGAGCGGACCATCTTGAGAAACCACGATCGACTGATCAACCTGGATGGCATATCCGTTCGGTGATTTCGTCTGGTGGACGGAATAGGTCCCGGCCGGAATCGCGTCGAAGGTTACCTGCCCATCACCGTTCTCGTCACATCCTTCGAGGCTGACATTATTGATGATGAAACAGGCCCCTGGGATCGCGACCCCGGTCGTGTCATCGAGGGCGACGATCGAGATGTTGAAGTTGAAGTGCTTGGCAGTCGAGGTGGTGGTCGAGGCGCGTTGCAGGGGAACGAAAATTACTTGCTCTGGACTGTCCGCGTTGACGGAGATGGTCGTGGTTCCGATCGACACGTATCCCGCAGCGTCTCGCGTTTGCGTCAACGCGTACGTGCCCGGGGCGATATCCTGGAAGGCGATGTATCCGTCTCCGTTTTCGTCACAGCCCTCATTGCTGATGTTCACGATCACGAAACAGGCATCGGTGATGGAGGATTGGGTCTCGCTGTCGACAGGGCGAACGTCGACGGTGACGCTTTGATAGGCAGCGGCGACAGCTGGAGCGAACACGACTGCGGAAGATGTCAGCAGGAGCAGGGATAGAAGCGAAAGAAGAATGCGTTTCATGGTTCATTACCTCGACTCTGGTCGGAAGAACTCGCTCAGACAACCTGGGACCCGCATTCGGCAGCAATCGTTCGCAGATGACCTCGGGTGAAGTTCCCCTGCTCACGTCTGCAAGCGCCACCAAGGCAGCGGCGCTTGACGGCGGATGCTCCACAGTACAGGAAACCACACTGGCCGGGAACCATCGAGGAGATCCGGCATGTGACGTATGGCGCGTGGCGCGTGGCGCGTGGCAATGACCGTCCTTGCATAGTAAAGCGAAGAACCCGCGAGGTCATGAGTAGGATTACTCAGTCCTGCGGGTATCTTTTGCGGCGCTTTCCGGGTTTAGCCTTACATTCCTAAAGCATGAATCAGAGGGGTGACTTGGCAGCCGCGTGAGGATCGCAAGCGGCAGCAGGCTTCAGTCAGGCGAGGTCGATGGTTGAAAGCGGACCCCGGAGCTTCACGAATGCGATGCTTGACGCGTCTCGATTGGAGCAAGGCCCGCGCCTGCAGATTGAGCACGCCGGTATCGCACGATCTGCCAGCATGAATCGATTCAGATGACCTTGTCTATACGATTGCAGAGTTTCGGCTAACCGGCGTTTACGATCACGAAACAGGCATCGTGTGATTCACACAAGTTTCGATCTTGCGGCACCATTTCCGAACACGATCACCCCAGACAGGCAAGAGGCTTGTCAACTGTTACTTGCCGGTCCAACGAGGGAGAGATTTCTCTACTGCGCTCCACCGTTCTGCCCGGTGCGCTGTAATAATGACGGGAGGGGCGAGGGCCGTTTCGACAAACTCCGTCGTTCTGCCAGACCCTGCGGGCCGATCACGCCACCGTCACGGCCCACATCGCCTTCCACTGGTGGCCCCTCGAGCCCTCTCGGATCGCACGGTGATTACCCGGATTCCGTATTACTCCCTCAACTCGTCGCACTTGTATAGCGACGCAGACCGGCTTGCCACACAATCTGGACGACTACAATCACCCCCAGCGCCAGAGCAAGCCCAATGCAGGAAAGCAAGAGTGGGTTGGATCTTCGGGTGAGTGCCTGGGCCGGGATGGTTGCGATAAATGCCACCGGCAGCATGTAGGTCAGGGCGAACCGCAGTGGCTGTTGATAGATACCTACGGGATAGCGGCCGAATTCCTGCAGCGCGCCGTACATCACTTCGGTTTCCAGGGAAGGAGCCAGAAAGGCCAGGGTTGCCAGGAGGACGCGCGTGCCCCATGCAAGCACCAAGGCGACGATCAGCAGGATCAGGTAGCCCATCAGGCCACCGGGCGTGACGCCAGACGTAAGGTCCACGATGCCCAGCACCACTACCCCTGCGTTTACGACGACCTGCGTAAGCGCCCAGGGGCGGCATGTGCCGAGGCTGGCGAGCAACACGCTGGGGGCAGGAAGCAGTAAGGTATCGTCGAACGCCCCTTCGCGTACTTTGGTGGCAAAAAAGGCCAGGTTAGGGGTAACGAACACATCCATGAGCCCGCTAACCATCCCATACGTGCCAAGCAGGACGATTGCCTCCGCCATGTTCCACCCGGCAAGCGTCTCCGTCCGCGTGTACACGATTCCCAACGCCGCGAGCCCGGCAGCCGTACCGATGGCTGTTATAAGCGCCTCGAAGATCATGTTGACCCGAAATGTCAGTTCACGTTTCAGCGAGATCGAAAAGATGGCACCAAATAACCTCATCATCTGCATCAAGTTATCCTCCGATGGCCGTATAACGCCGCACTCCGGATCTCCACACGAAAGCGGCCGCCAAGGCCAAAACCACAGTCCAGAGTGTTTGCCAGCCATATCCTTCGAGTATCTGGGCAGTGGTTAGGCTGCCACTGGCGATCTCGGCGGGGAACCCGAGCATCGACCGGAACGGCAGTGCTGCGCCGAGCGAACGGACATGATCCGGGAGCAACATGACAGGAGCAGCGATGCCTCCGAGAAGGAATATCATGGTCTGGCCAAAGCCGGTTACACCACCCGCCTGTGCTGTCCAGAGCGCCGAGAGCGCGAGGATGTAGGTAAACAGAAATCGAAGCACAGCCGCAAAAATGAGCGCCGGGGCAGCGACGAGCACGTTGCCGGGGGAGAAGGCGGCATGTGCGACCACGACCGTAACGGCGATGAAGGGCAGCCCGATCAGGAGATGCCACATGCGGTTTGCAATGTTCTCGCCCAGGGGCTCGATCACGACCGGATGCGGCCTGAGCAGAGCGTCATTCAGGGAGCCCTCGTAAATGGCGATCGCGACGCTGTAATACTCATCGGAGACGGTCATGAGCTGGACCGCCAGCAGTGCCACGAAGTAGGTGGAGACGCCCGGTTCTCCCGGCATTGCGGAGGACCATACCGCCAGCCCCAATAGCGGTGTCATCGCCTGGTTGACGACCAGCGTGAACAGAAAACTGCGGAACGCCGCCCACTCCAGAAACTTCCGCCTTGTGTAGCCTGAAAGCAATTGCAATCGGCGCATCAAGCAATGCCCTCCCTGTAAACCCGATCGATGAGGCTCTCCAATGGGGGATTCTCAACCGAGAGATCTGCGATAGGCAGCTCCGCGAGCAACCGGGCGGTGGTCTCAGGGACTCGATCCCGGTGGACGCGCAGAGAAGCCTTGTTTTCTTCAGCCTCAATGACCTCGCCGAAACGGCCCCAATCTGTTGGCTGTCTGTCGGAGGAGCCTCCCACCGTGACCTTCAGCAGCTTGTATGGGGAGAGTGTGGTGGAGAGGACTTCAAGGTCCCCGTCGTAACGGAGCATGCCTTCGTCGATGAGCAGGATGCGGTTGCAAAGCCTTTCCACATCAGCCATGTAGTGGCTGGTCAACAGGATCGTCGCGCCCGTCTGACGCCCGTAGCTTGCGATGAAGCTGCGAATCATCCCTATCGCCGTCACGTCGAGCCCGATGGTCGGCTCGTCGAGAAAGAGGACGCGCGGTCTGTACAGCAGTGACATGGCGAGCCCTGAGCGCATCCTTTCTCCCAGACTCAGTCCCCTCACCTGTCGCTGGAGGAGGTGCCCGAGATCCAGCATCTCCGTCAGTTCGGAGAGATTCTTCTCGAACTCATCGGCCGGGACCTCATAGATCAACTGCTGAAAGCGAAGCGAATCGAGAACCGTGAGCTCTCCCGGGCCACTGATGGGACGGCTCCCCCGGACCATGGCGATCTGACGCAGAAAGTCCCGATCCCGGCGCCACGGGATAGAGCCCAACACTCGCGCCTCGCCCCCTGTGGAGTGGAGGATGCCACTGAGCATCTTCAGCGTGGTCGTCTTCCCTGCACCGTTCGGCCCGATGAAACCCACCACTTCACCTGGATGCAGTTCGAAGGAGATGCCCTTGACTGCCCGGATCTCTCGATACTCCCGATGGAACAGCGAGCCTATCGCAGCCCGCAATCCCTCATCTCTGACAGGCGCTCTATACGTCATTTCCAGATCCTTCACGACAACGGACGACATGCATACTCCTTTTTTCTCCCGTAACAAGGATGTCATTTCCACATTACAACCCGGACGCACGACTTGAGGGTTTGCATTCCTGGTCGTGGTTCACCTATCTTAAAATGGAGATGATGTAGAGAGAAATCGGTGGGCCGCAGTGCAGTGTCTTCAGGACTACTTGAAGGTTACACTTGATATCTGGGATCAAATGAGAACCACGGATCTGGCAAAGGCGGTGGGAGTGGGTGCACAGCAGGTGCGCAATTACGAGGCGTGCGGTTTCCTGCCGCCAGTCGAGCGCAACGAGCGCGGATATCGGATGTACACGGAGCGCCATCTGGAGGCGCTCCGGACAGCAAGATCGTTGCTTTCTGCTGGCTACAGCTGGCAAGAGGCGGACGCGGTCATGCGTGCCGTGCATGAGGGGGATCTGGATACGGCGCTAGCGATGGTGGACTCCCGACATGCGATGCTCGATCAGCGCCGCAAGCACATTGAAACCACACTCGAAGCCATCCACGTTCTGATCCTAGGGCCTGTAACCGAGATTGAAGTAGGGAGTGTCGGCGGTCTACGCGTGGGAGACGCGGCGAAGGTAGTGAACGTACGGCCCTCCTCTCTCCGCTTCTGGGAGCAGCAGGGGCTGCTTCAACCAGAACGTGATGGCAGGAGCGGATATCGGATTTATGATCGCCAGCAGATGAACCAGTTGAAGGTGGTAGTGCTCCTGCGTGATGCGAACTACGGCTTCGGTGCCATCCGCTCCGTATTGGATGAGCTTGCAACAGGGGGGTCCGAGTCCACTTTGAGAGCGATTGAGAAACTGCGCACTGTTATCTCCAGTTCTAGCCGCGCATGCACAAGGGCAACAGCGACTCTCTGGAACTACATTGGTGAGCAGTATTGAGTCTCATCGCCGGACTGCGTTCCTGCTTTCGCGAACGCGTGGAGGGAGGCAATGCCTGGTTTTGGTCTCGTGTCTTCCTATCATGAGGCAGAGGCCCAAACTCAACCAGAATCCGAGACGCGTAGCCTGGCAAGGGGGAATCAGAGGTCGCTTCCCATCTGCACGCACATAAGGCGGTCGGGACGAATCCCGGCCGCCTCGTGTTACAGCTATGTCGATTGGAATCGCGTTACTTTCGTTCGAGATCCATCGACACGCTGTTCATGCAGAACCGGGCGCCATCGTATTCCTTCGGACCGTCGTTGAAGACGTGGCCGAGATGCGAATGGCAGCGCGCGCAGCGGACCTCGGTTCGTACCATGAAGTGCGCGCGATCCTTGATGTATTCGACGGCGCCCGGGAGGGCCTCACCGAAACTCGGCCAGCCACAGCCGTGATCGAACTTCGTGCTGCTGTCGAAGAGCGGATTTCCGCAGGCGGCACAACGGTAGGTACCGTCGTCCCAGACCCCGTTGTACTTGCCGGTGAAGGGGCGTTCGGTTCCTGCCTGGCGCAGGACCTGATACTGGTCCGCGCCAAGGGTCTGCTTCCATTCAGACTCGGTTGCCGGAAGCGGCTTCAGGCCCGGATCGGTGGTTGGCGCTGCGGCCGGCGCTGCTGACGTGGCAGTTGTCACACCACCACCCTGTGTGATTTCTCGATCGTGACTCCCACCGCTGACCGGTGCAAGCTCCTCGGCGTCCGCGCGCTGTGACCTAGGAATCGCGCAGGTGACGCCGGTGCCCTCGAGACCGCAGTAGCCGTTCGGAACCTTGTGGAGGTACTGCTGGTGATACTCCTCGGCGTAAAAGAACTCGCCAGCCGGCTTGATCTCGGTCGTGACCGCCCGATAGCCCTTGGCGCGAAGGGAGGCATCGTAGGCCGTGCGGGCAGCTTCGGCGATCTTGCGTTGCTTATCCGAGTGGGTGTAGATGGCGGACCGGTACTGGGTACCAACATCCCCGCCCTGCCGCATTCCTTGGGTGGGATCATGCGCCTCGAAGAACTCCTTGACGAGACTCTCGTAGGTCACCCTGGCAGGATCGAACACCACGAGCACGCTCTCCGCGTGTCCGGTTCGTCCCGAACACACCTCCTCATAGGTGGGATTCGGCGAGCTGCCACCGGAATATCCGGCCGCGGTCGTCCAGACACCGTCGAGTTCCCAGAACAGGCGCTCTGCGCCCCAGAAACATCCCAGTGCGAATTCGGCAACGTCCAGCCCTTCAGGGAACGGTGGGGTGAACTTCGTGCCGAGTACCGCATGCTGACCGGAAATCGCGAATGATGGAGTCGATCGACCCTTGAGCGCCCGCTCAGGGGATGGAATCTCGTGTGACTTGCCAAACAACTTATCGAAAATCATGAGTAGCTACTCCTGAATGCGGGGAATGATGCGCATCTGCCGACACAATACGAATGTTGAGGTCTTCGGCGCAAGACCCGTTCCTTACCTGACTTTGCACATGGGAGACCGCTGTATCTAACTTACTATATATACGCATTGGCATGAATGGTGGATTCACGTCCAAATCCGGCATCGCCGAAGGACTGCTGCGTACGCTGTAGGCACCATTGTGGACATGGTTGGTATATGAGAGGAATGGAATGCTTCGGCTTGAATCCGGTCGCCACGCGGCCATCCGTGATCTCGATGCGATTATCTCGCGACTTCATGGCCTCGATACCGAGGACTGGAATCGTCCGACCCCGAACGAGGGCTGGGCAATCCGGGATCTCGCGGCGCATCTTTCTACGTCGGTTCGCGCGCTGACGGAACGACTCGCGTCCATTGTGACGGACCGCACCGGCCAACCGATCGAGCTGGATGACGCGGTCGACGTGGAGCCGATCACTCCGGACGAGACGCCGGTTCGTTTGATTGCGAGTCTCACCCATCATCGAAACGTGCTGCGGCATGTGCTGATCGCATTGAACGACGAGGACATGGAGACGAGTGTCGAGAGTGCATCGGTGCCTTCATATCCCTCCGATGGTCGGGCCCAGCTGACGGCTTGCGTCTTCGAGTTCGGGTTCCATCGTTACGACCTCGATGCGTCGCTCGATGAACGTGATGCCGGGCTTCCCAGTGAAACGATCATCGCCACCGATGATCTCTACGCTAGTCGCATGGTCGAGATCGCGACGCGTGACGGAAAGAAACCCTCCGCTCCGATCGCCTACCACTTCGCTGGTGCCCTCATCGATCGCTGGCTGACATGGAATGGATCCGAATGGACCAGCACCATTGGGGATACGACCAAGGCTGTGTCCATTCAGGGAGACGAATCGGCCATCGCGCTGTTCCTGTGCGGCCGGATTGCGGCAGATGACCGGCGACTTGGGGTTCGCGGCGAGATGGCCAGCGCCAAGGCCTTCAATAGCTACGTTCCAGGACCATTTACTATATAACAGTATCTCCAAGTGGTTGATGCTGATCCGAGATCGCTCGGGAGCGCATCCATATCGCAGTAGAGGTGTGTCTGGCCATACCAGACATCCCTGTTGCTGGCTGATTCGTTGTGCTGTCGGGGCCGCCAATACACCCATGAGCCACAAGTTCCCTTGATACCGAAGAATACGGGTCCTACATGCTATGCAATCCTCAAGGGCATCTGCACGCGGCAAACGACGATCCTGTGCGTGCGAAGGTGCGAAGGTGCGAAGGTGCGAAGCGGATCGTTCCTTCTTGCACATGAGAGACTTGAGAACGGGAAACGAAAACGCATGGTGATCGGATTGAAACGTGGCACGGTGAAGATTGTGCCCTACCAAGTCGAATGTGAAGGCCTGTTCGAGCAGGAACGGCGACTTCTTGCGCGATGCATTGGAAATCTCGTGGTCGATATTCAACATGTCGGAAGTACGGCTGTTCCTGGACTCGAGGCCAAGCCGATTATCGATATTGCCATCGCTGTCGCTGACCCAAAGATGATTTCTCGATGTACGCGACCGCTGGCTGCTATCGGGTACATTGATCGCGGTGATAGCGGCAAGAACGGCGGCTATCTCTTCGTCAAGGAATCGGCGCCAGGGGTGCGGACATATCATCTGCACCTGGTGACCGTCGAGGACTCACAATGGCGAACCTACCTTCGGTACCGGGATCTGCTGCGTGGCGACGAGACGATTCGCGCGCGGTACGCCAATCTCAAGGCGAGGTTGAAGCGGCTTTATCCCGATGATCGCGGGCGGTACACCAGCGGCAAGCACGATTTCATTCGCTCGGTGCTTCAGTAGTCCAACCCATGGATGAGACATGCCTGACCTCGTCACCACGCACGTTCCCGCCGTACTCGTTATCCTGAGCCGGCATCGTGTTCGGTACACCGGCGAACGCTCCACGCGTGTGATAATGGAATCATCGTAAATATCGTCTGATCGTAACTGTCTACTCTTGGAGTCGTGTGGGCCGTTCCAGATCATTCTTGACAGATCCTCCAGGCCTCGACGACCACGACCAGCCTCCCGTGCTCTCCGCCCTGCCGGAATCTTCACCCGATCACTCCGGATGCCGATAGCGATCAATCGCCACCGGCATGGGACCTCCCTCCCCGGCCAGGTCCGTTCAGCCACACGTCGATCACATCCGATCCGCGACGATCGGGTTTCGCGATCGGCTTGCATGTGTTGCACGCGGGTTCAATTCGTGTATGATCCCCATCACGTTCGCTCTCTGGCTGGAAGCCCTGACTCGCGTCAGCTTTCGGAGAGCCAACGACAGGGAAGCAATCCGTGGCCACGGCATGTCTCCCCTCACCTTCTACAACGCAGTATGCGAGCACCCCAGGCGGAGCTCGCAGGATCTGGAGGTCACCGTCATGGTTCACCACCCTGATGCTCGGGCTGCCTTTGGCAACGAGCAGGAAATACGTCAGCAAGAGAAAATTCGCGTCGCCATCATTGGCGTCGGAAACTGCGCATCGTCACTGGTGCAAGGTGTTCACTACTACCGGGACGCCCCGGAAGACGAATTCGTTCCCGGATTGATGCATGTCAATCTTGGCGGGTATCACATTCGTGATATCGAGTTCACAGCCGCCTTCGACGTCGATGTCAACAAGGTTGGCAAGGACCTCAGCGAGGCAATCTGGGCCGAGCCCAACAACACGATCAAGTTCTCGGACGTTCCTCATCTTGGGGTCCCTGTCCATCGCGGCATGACTCACGACGGCATTGGGCGCTATCTTTCCGACATCGTCATCGAAGCCGATGCCCCCCCTGCCAATATCGTCCAGATCCTGCGAGACACGAAGACGGATGTCGTCGTCTCCTACCTCCCGGTTGGATCCGAGATTGCCACCAAGTGGTATGTCGAGCAGATCCTCGAAGCCGGGTGCGGGTTCGTGAACTGCATTCCCGTGTTTATTGCCGGAACCGAATACTGGAACGACCGCTTCCTCGAGAAGGGGTTGCCGATCGTTGGCGACGACATCAAGAGCCAGGT
>JAABUN010000707.1_pt1 | contig 82895 bp, 72 predicted proteins | sample 5559311 | NCBI WGS metagenome assembly JAABUN01 (sample SAMN10711877, study PRJNA513370) | rock metagenome | isolation source: Antarctica rocks | place: Antarctica: Victoria Land, Siegfried Peak sud
CAAGCGGTCATGATCTCGGCTCCGTAGACCCCACGTCACATCGGAACCGACCAACGCTCAAGCCACTGAGATCCTGTTGCTCGCTGTTGGCGCATTCTAGCAACCGCTTCCATCGTTGTCTATCTGGCACGGCCCCTTGCGGGCCATCCAAACGTCCGCCGGACCCCCGTTGCTGGTGCGCCGGGCGCGCGTCAGAAGTACAGTGAAGCAGCGATCGACCACGCATGTATACTTCTGGGTCGCGATCCTTCAACGACGCAGATGTCTCGTCCGCTCAGAAGCGACGGAGTGGCGGCGAGAAACGACCTGAGGTTCTGTTCACCATGGACTCCAATTCGGTCATCCAGCTTCAGCCTGTTGCGGCTGGCACCCGTCCAGAAACGCTTCAGCGGTTACCGCTAAACGGGAAGCGCTATTTCATCTGGACTATCGGCTGTCAGATGAACGAGGCGGACAGCGCGAAGATCGCCGCGACCCTTCAAGAGGTGGGATACCAGCGAACCGAGCAGGAGCAAGAAGCCGACATCGTCGTGCTCAACTCCTGCGTCGTCCGCCAGGCGGCCGAAGATAAGGTTGCCGGCAAGCTGACATCGCTCATCCGGCTCAAGCGAGATCGACCGCACGTTCCGGTCGTTCTCACCGGCTGTATGGTGACGAATCAGCAAGAGCGCCTCCGTGAGCGATTTCCCCATGTTGATCTCTTCTTCGATCCGTCAGACTTCGACAAACTGCAGGAGGTCGTGCCGGAACTCGACGATCTTGAGGACGATCTGACCGCCCTGCCGCATTACTATCTGCCCCAGGCGGACACGGCCCATGGCATTACCGCCTTCATCCCTATCATCTACGGCTGCAATTTTCTCTGCTCGTACTGCATCGTTCCCTATCGGAGGGGCAAGGAGCGGAGCCGCCCGCTTCCTGACATCGTCCGCGAAGTAGAAGAGCTCGTCGACAAGGGAGTCCGCGAGGTCACGCTCCTGGGCCAGACGGTGAATGCGTACGGGCATGACTTCCCCGACCGCCAGGGTCTCACAACCCTGCTTCGAGCGGTCGACGCCGTGCCGGGTCTGGACCGACTGCGGTTTCTGACGTCCCACCCGAAATACATGTCCGACGACATCATTGACACGATGGCCGAGCTACCATCGGTCTGCGAGCACATGAACCTTCCCGTCCAGGCAGGCGATAATGAGGTTCTCCGGCGCATGCGTCGCACCTACACCGCCGACTACTGGCAGGATCGCATCGCGTATACCCGTCAAAAGATGCCCGGCGCGACCATTGCCACGGATGTCATCGTCGGATTCCCCGGCGAGACCGATGACCAGTTTCAGCACACCCACGACGTGCTTGAAGATGTCGCCTGCGACAAAGTTCACCTCGCGATGTATTCGCCTCGACCGGGAACTTTGTCGGCGCGTTGGGAAGATGACATTCCGCTGGCCGAAAAGCAGCGCCGCCACCAGACACTCGAACAGTTGCAGGAGCAGCTCTGCTCCGAGATCAACGCTCGCCGGCTCGGGACAACCGAGGAAGTGCTGGTTGAGTCGTCGGCCAAGGGGCGCTGGAGCGGGCGAACACGGTCGAATACGCTGGTGCACTTTGCGGACGATCGTCGAGTTCTCGGCAAACTCGTCGACGTGACGATTACCCGAACAAGCCCCTGGTTCCTGATCGCGGAACCGACTGCGGCCACCCCGCAATAAGTGCGACGTCCGCTGCGTCATAGGTAGGAACGATCCGAGAACGACTGAGACACCGCTCGCTCACGCGGGCGAGCCGACTCACCAGGCAAGAATGAAGGGAAGCGACAGAGGATGATGAGAGAGAAGCAGACCCGATCAAAGCGACAGCTTATCGAGGAAGCGCGTCGCGCCGGACTTGAGGGGCGGTGGAATGAGGCCGTTGAGCTGAATCAGCAGTTGATCTCCCGCTCCCCGAAGGACGCCGACGCCCAAAATCGTCTCGGTCGGTCGCTCTTGGAGCTGAACCGCTACACGCCTGCCATTGAGGCCTACACAAGCGCACTTCGCAGCGATCCGGCGAACATGATCGCCCGGCGCAATCTTCAGCGCCTCGAACTCCTGCGTCACCGATCGCAATCATCCGAGCCAGCAACGGTAGAGAAGCGGGAGGCCACTCCCTTGCCTCGGACATCGGTCTTCATCGAGGAGATCGGCAAGACCTGGGTCGATGAACTGGTGAACCCGGCGCCGATGGACCAGCTTGTCGGTGTTCGCTCGGGTCAGCAGCTCCAACTTGAGGTGACCGAAGGACGCGTCTACATCTCGGGTGGCGACGGACAGCGCCTCGGGGAGATCGACGCCAAGACCGCCGAGCGGCTGATCAGTCTCATCAACTCCGGTAACCGATACGAAGTCTATGCCCTCGGCATCACCACCTTGAGTTTGCGGGTCATCCTGCGAGAGGTCCATCGCGATCCGTCCCAGGGCACGACGTTTTCCTTCCCCCGCCAGATCAAGTCGCGCGCATACTTGCGCGAGCGAGACATCCTTCGCCAGCGTGACGAAGCGGATTTCTTCATGCTTGATGATGACGAAGCCGAGGATGAAGAGGACGAGACGGTCCGCGAGACGTCCGAGGATGACGAGCGGAGCGACACGGACACCACGTTTTTTGTGGATGACACGGTGACCGTTGAAGAGGAAGAACCCACCATCTAGCGATCGAAGACGCCTTCGATGTCGGTGAGCAGAGCCAGAACAACCTTGACCCCGAGGCGTGAGTCGCGCCAGCGGGATGAGATCGCAACGAGCCTATAAGCGCCTCAGCGTCTCACCGGCTCTTTCCGTGGTTTTGGGATGAGTAAGGACTGCGATCGCTGACCCGCGGGAACCCGCGTGAGGGGTTGGTCGACCGCGGCGTGGTGGAGTCGATGAGAAGTACCCAGCTAGGGGACTCGGGCGCGTTTCCCCCACCTCGGCCCAGGCGTCGGCCGGATCCTCCTTGCGGACGATGGCGCCTGGTCATCAGCGCTGTGGCGGGCGATTCGGCACCTGTGGCCTACACGATCATCAGCAGGATGACCATGAGTAACAACAACCCTCCTGCCGTCAGGACGAGTCGCCGTACGTCGCCGCGGATGAAGCGATACTCCTGCGCCCGGGATAGCGGCGTCGGTCGTGCTCCGGTCACGCGAGCCCGGCTCTGCGTGGTCGCGGGCATCGCGACCGACCGCCGGCGACTGACCCGTGGCTGCGAGACCGCCTGTGAATCGTCAACCCGCGTCGACGTCGCCGCCCCATCGATCGGGAGTGTCACGTCGTCCGCGGTCGCCTGTGCTCGCACCTCCATGGCACGAAGTTGAGCGCGATTCGGCTGACGCGCCGGTCCTTTGGCAGGGCGCCGGGACGACGGGCCGGAGTTTGATGGCGTTTTTTGACGAGAGGCGCTCACGATGTTCCATCCCCATGTAATGACGCTAACGATGATCACGTAAACCCTGAGGTGCCGAGCGGAGCGCCGGCGGTGGCGTCATCCAGCCGATTACACCGACGGCACGTCTTTGGCCATTGGACGAATCGTCAACCCGCTGGTGTCAAGCGATGCTAACCCTATACCCGCCCTGGCTAAGCCGGTGAACCTGCGTCCGCCGCTCGCATCGATTGGGACGCGCAGCATCCATTCGTCCTGCCACTCGACGAAAGTATAGGCGCTATCAAGGTGTCCGTCCGGCCGCAACCGCATCCTTCTCGTCAAGGATTTGAACCGCGTCCGCTGCACTATCGGGGTTGTTGGCATTGAAGAAGGTGAGACCGCCCGGATCGAAGCGAGCGATTTCGTCCGCGCCGACCGTCTGCACGCGCACCTCTGAAAAAAAGCCAATGACCTGTCGCTCGTCCCTCGCCAGACGCTCGGTAATGGCCGGAAGGGCGCTCTTGCGGTAGATCGCATGCAACGTCTGGTAGATCGTCCCACGCCCCTGACGGCTCGCACCGGGTAGCTCAGGTACAAGCACATCGTAGTCGCCGAGAAGCGATGACATCCACGCCAACAGGTCGAGCGAGAGGAATGGCATATCGCAGGCGACGACCAGACAGGCATCATGGGTGGATGCATCTACAGCCGTGGCGATGCCACCAAGGGCGCCGCCGGCGTATCGATCGGGCACCACCGGCACCCCAAACCGCTGATACGCCGGACGGTCCGACGCCACAATAAAGAGATCGTCGGTGAGCGTTCTGACGCGGTCCAAGACAACCTGCGCCAGGGGTGGATCACCACGCCGGAGGGGCAGCAGCGCTTTGTCGGTTCCCATGCGCCGGCTCTGGCCACCCGCGAGAACCGCCACACTCAGCTCCGGACGCTCAAGAGGCTCATTCATCCTTCACACGTCCAGTCTTCAACGCGTCAGCCGGTGTTCGTGAGCGGTTGTCGTATTGTTGGATGGGTACTGGTCATCACCAAGGAGCGGGCGTATACTCGCACACAATCGAAGCCTGACAGCAGAGTCAGGTGAGGAAACGGTCGATGCCGGCGGGGGTCAAGCCTATGGACCGGGTCCGTAAGCATTTGTCTGGGTCGAGGTATCGATGAGCACAGCACCGCGCGCCTGAAGGCGCCCGGTGCTGTTTCCTTTAACCAAGGAGGGCAGCCAGCACGCCGAGAGAACCTTTGGAATCATGATGTCGCAATGCGAGGGGGAGACGACGAGTGAACTCAAGCATGATTGGCAAGATCGAAAAGGCTCATCGTTACGCTCGTGAACCGGAGCGGGTTCAGCTCCGTGCGTTGGATGCTACCTTCCGCGGCGGGCATGACGATTATGTGATCGCCCTCCACGACGGGACCTGGTCGTGCAGCTGTCACACCTTCTCGTCCCACGTCGTCGGCACCTGCGCCCACGTGATGGCGATGCAGCAAATGCTGGCGCAGATGCTCGGTGACGCAAAATACGACGCCGAGCAACGTGACGAAGCTCCGACCGAGAAGGTACCGGTCACCGCTTAGTCGCAACACGCGCCGCGTGTCTCACATGAGTGGAGCCGGCGGTCTCTTTATGCGTCCACCATGCGGTGTTCCGCGCCGCGCTCCGGTAATAGATCCGACGAACGTCTAGTTGAGCGACAGTCCAGTACTGTCCTCGACGAGCGTCCCGGCCACCGGCACGGTCAGGACCCATCGGTCGTCAACGACTTCTGACGGATCAAATCTGCCCATCCATTGGCGATCCCGGACGATTCCGACGCCGACGATGGGTGAGCGTGTCTCGGGAGCCATATTGACGACGGCAACCGCGAGAGCAACCCCCGCGGCATACTGTCGAGCAATCACCCGAAACCGGTCGATCCCCGTGGCGCGCGTAAGCTTTTTCATCGGATCCGCTCGACACGAGCGATAGGGGCCACCATCACGATTCCCCCACCGACGAAGGTGCGATCGACACCCAGACCGTACATCTCATGCACCTCGGACGCGAACGCTTCAATAGGGACCGCTGCCCGTCGACCGCAGGTAGCGCGAATCAACGCCAGGCACTCCCCGACGCGATCTCCTCGGACAGCCATCAGCACCGTCGTGTTTCCCGTGCGCAAGAAGCCGCTGGTGCTCGCCAGCCGCGTGGCGCCGAGCCCTGAGGCGGTCGCCGCCCGGAGCAACGCATCGACGTCATAGTCCTGGACGATCGCGACCACAAGTTTCACAGCTGGTCCTTGGGACGTGTCACCTTAAGTCCTATCGATCGACATGGTACGCTCTGAGACCTCAGCGACGCATTCAGGGACGCCCCATGTTCGCTCCATCAACACCATCTAAAAGGCCGCCTGCCGGCACCCATCTCGCCGACCTGACCTGGGTCGAAGCGGAGGTGGTGCTGACCGCCGAAACAGTGATCCTCATCCCGATCGGCGCCATCGAAGCGCATGGACCGCATCTGCCGCTGGATACTGATGTCCTTATTGCGACAGAGGTGGCACGGCGCGCCGCGGCTACGCTGGCGGCGCGGGGGCAACTGGTGGTGATCGTCCCCGCGGTCACCTACGGAGTCAGCATCGTCGGTACCTGTTTTCCCGGCACGGTGCCCGCGCCCGCGTCCGCTGTTTCCGACCTGCTGGCAAGCGCAATCGCCACCATCTCTCGGTCCGGCCCTCGACGATTCGTGGTCATCAATGCCCACCTGGAGCCGGCTCATGTCGACGCCGTTCGTGAGGGCATCGACCAGGCGATGGCTGCGAGCGGCGCCGCCGTCGCATTCCCCGACAAACGCGAGCCTCGCTGGGCCGCGACCCTCTCTGAGGAGTTCCGGCGTGGCGCCCGGCACGCGGGCTCCTACGAGACGTCGCTTCTCCTGGCCGCCTGTCCCGAGCGAGTGCGTGTGGACATCATGCACGGCCTTCCGCCCGTCTGGATCGATCTGCCGGACCGCCTTCGAGCGGGTGCCCGGACCTTCGCTGAGGCCGGCGGCACCGCTGGCTATTTCGGTGATCCGGCAGCGGCGACCGCCACCGAGGGGGAACGGCACTTCGCCGCGCTCGTCACGATGACCCTGACCTCCCTGGACGAGCTTGAGCGGCCAAACCCAACTCCGTGATGACGGCACTACCTGACGGCATCCGCATCACAGATGAAGAGCGATCGATGCTCTCAGGAGCGGCTGGTGGGGCGACGTAGTTGGCCATGCGTATCCTGGCGCGGATGGCGCCCATTTATGGCGCCACGCGCCTTCTGCCGGTTACGAGGGCCCACATTGACGGTTGCATCTACCAGGGAGAGGCGGGCCTCGATTTCGCCGAGCGCCTCGCCGCGCTTGGTGGTCGAGTCCGCGTCCCAACATCGCTCAACGTGATTTCACTGGATCGGCGTCACTGGCGAAATCTGGGAACCCCGCCAGACTATGCCGAGCGTGCCACTCGGCTCGCCTACGCCTATTTGGCGATGGGCGCGTCCCCAACCTTTACCTGTACCCCGTATCAAACCTCGGCCGCTCCAACCTTCGGGGAACAAATCGCCTGGGCGGAATCGAACGCGGTCGCGTTCGCCAACGCGATCATCGGTGCGCGGACGAATCGCTATGGGGATTACCTTGATATCTGTTGTGCGCTGACCGGTCGCGTGCCGGCGGCAGGACTTCACCTCGACGAGAACCGCCCGGCGACGGTTCAGATACACCTGGTCGGGATACCGTCCGGTCTCTTCGAGCGCGACGACGCCTATCCTGTCCTCGGGTATCTTCTCGGCACACTGGTTGACGACGAGATACCGGTCGTCGTCGGCCTGGACGCTCGGCCGTCAGAGGACCAGCTGAAGGGGCTGGCTGCCGCCGCCGCCAGCTCAGGCTCGATCGCCCACTTCCACGTCGCCGGCATCACCCCCGAAGCACCGACCCTCGCCGACGCGCTCTCGGGAAAGCCGCCCGCGCGAACCATTGATGTCACGTTCAATGCCCTCAGAGAGGCGCGACGCGCCCTGACGACATCGCGAAGCGATCGCCTCGATACGGTGGCATTTGGCAGCCCCCACTCTAGTCTGGCGGAGTGCCGCGCGATCGCCGCGCTGACGGTCGGGAAGACTGCCGCGCCAGGCATCGACGTATTCATCACGACGAGCCGGGCGGTTCGCGACCTCCTCGCCAGGAGCGGCGAGCTTGCGACGCTCGAGACCTTTGGGGCGAGAGTAACAGCGGACACGTGCATCGTCGTCTCGCCGCTGCTTCGACCCTCAGCCCGCACCTTGATGACGAACTCCGGGAAGTACGCGCACTACGCCCCTGGGCTCCTCAGCGTGGAGAGCGTGTATGGGTCCACCACGGACTGCATTGCTTCAGCCGTGGCAGGACGAGTCGTGATTGAGGACGGGGCATGGCAGGCGTAGCGCGCGAGATGCATGGCAGTGTCGTCGTGGGCGGCGGTGCCACGGGCATTGCCCTACGAACCGATGTTCCCTTGAGCTTCTGGGGCGGCATCGATGCAGAGAGCGGGGAGATCATCGACCGGCGGCATCCACTATCAGGTGAGATCGTCACTGGCCGGATGCTGGTTCTGCCCCACGGCAGAGGTTCGTGCTCGGCCAGCGGAGTCCTGCTGGAGGCGATCAAAAACGGGACAGGTCCCGCCGCCATCATCACTAGCCGCATCGACCCGATTCTGAGCCTGGGAGTGATTTTGGCCGAGGAGCTGTACGGTCTGGTCATGCCGCTGGTTCAACTCGACCCGGCTGATTTCGAGACGTTACGCACGGGTAGCAAGGTGATCATCGATCGCAGCGGCCACATATGGTCGGAGTCGCCGGAATGATCGAGAGGGCCACCGTGCGGGCCGCCGGCGGGCCGCCGACATCGGACACTTCCGTGACCAACACCATTGAATACGATCAGCCATCTCTCCGTCTCTCTCCACGTCGCTCGAACATCACGTTAGAGTGCCGGCGGTTGTTTGGACGGGCACCTCCACCACCGTGCTCAGTTCTGAAACGTTTCATCGTTCCTATTGCGGGTCACGGCGGCATTCGTGATCCATCGACGACGGGTCGAACTCGTCGCGGCGAAGCAGCGGGCCGGGAGCGTCCTACCTGGCGCGACCAATGACGCGATAGACCGGCCATGGTGCTGGTCAGTCGGGGAGACAATAATGCGGAAGGTCCAACTTGGAACGTCTGGCATCGAGGTCAGTGAGATCAGCCTTGGGTGCTGGGCCATCGGTGGCGCGTCGTGGCGCGATGGCAATCCCGTGGGATGGGCAGGAGCCGACGACGCTCAGTCGCTCGCGGGATTGCGCCGCGCCTATGAACTGGGCATCACCCATTTCGACACGGCGGACGTCTACGGGGACGGTCACTCCGAAGTGTTGATCGGTCAGTTCCTGCGGGAGGTACCACGCGACCAACTGGTGATTGCATCGAAGGTCGGGTGGTTCAAGGGAACGGCTCAGTCGGCGATGCAGCCGCTCCATGTCCGACATCAGCTTGAGCAAACCCTGGACAATCTCGGTACCGACTACCTGGATATCTACTACTTCCACAACGCCGATTTCGGCGCGGATGACCGCTACCTAGAAGAATCAGCGGAGTTGCTGCGCACCTCCCAGCAGGAAGGCAAAATCCGAGCAATCGGGCAGTCAGCCTATAGCTTCGCCGACTTCCAGCGCGTCTGCCCGACCGTGCGCCCCAGCGTGATCCAGTTTGGCTACAGCGCCCTCGGCAGCGACTTCGACGATCGGGCAAACAACCTGTTTTGCTGGGCCGAGTCGAACGGGTACGGGATGGTTCTCTTCAGTCCACTCGCCCAGGGGCTCTTGCTCGACAAGTTCAATCCCGGTGAACCGCCTCAGTTCGGCGAAGGAGACATCCGCGGGACGAGCGACGCCTTCACCCCCGAGAGCCTCGGGAATCTGCGGGAGCGTTTAGGACCGATCAGAGAGCGATTCGGATCAACGACCGCGGATCTCGCTCGCGTGGCGCTGCAGTACGCGCTGTCGCGCTCCGCGCAGGCATGTGTCATCCCGGGATTCAAGAATCCGGCACAGGTTGAGACCAACATGTCGACCGCCGACAAACCACTCTCTGCGCAGGAGATAGCGTTCGTCGAGAAGCAGCTCCACGGATAGAAACCCTACTCAGTCGATGCAAGGCGAAGCGGGGTGGCACTCCATGCAGCAGGGCAAGCCACTCCAGGCGCCCCCAGTGCTGGAGTCCGGTTGACTACTATCCGGCAGCGGCAACTGGTTCCGACGTTACACCGGCGGCGTTCGCCAGCATCGCGGCGTGATCGACCCGCTCCCACGGCAAATTCAGGTCCTCGCGGCCGAAGTGTCCGTAGGTCGCCGTCTGGCGGAAGATCGGGTGCCGCAGGTCGAGCGTCTCCATGATTGCCGCTGGCCGGAGGTCGAAGTGCTCTTCGATCAGGCTTCGGATCGTGTCGTCGCTGACGCGGCCGGTCCCAAACGTTTCGACCATGATTGAGACGGGGTGAGCCATTCCGATCGCATAGGAGAGTTGAATCTCGAAGCGATCCGCGAGCCCCGCCGCCACCACGTTCTTGGCGACGTAGCGGGCCGCATAGGCGGCCGACCGGTCGACTTTTGTCCCATCCTTGCCGGAGAAGGCGCCGCCGCCGTGCCGCGCCATTCCCCCGTAGGTGTCAACGATGATCTTGCGACCGGTGAGGCCAGCATCCGCCATCGGGCCGCCCAGGACGAATCGACCGCTGGGGTTGACCAGATAACGCGTCTCGTCGTCCAGCAACTCTGATGGGATAACCTGCCGCACGACGAGGTCAATGACGTCCGAGGCGATCCGGTCGTTACTAACTTCGTCGGCGTGCTGCGTTGAGACCACCACCGTGTCGACCCGCCGCGGCTGCCCCTCATGGTATTCGACCGTCACCTGGCTTTTGCCGTCAGGCCGCAGATAGCCAATCTCGTCACTCTTGCGGACGGCGCTGAGTCGCTGGCAGATGCGGTGGGCCAGTGAGATTGGGAGCGGCATCAGCTCCGGCGTCTCACGACAGGCGAAGCCGATCATCATCCCCTGATCGCCCGCCCCAATCTGGTCGAACCGATCGACTTTATGCCCTTCACGCGCCTCCAGAGCGTGCTCAACCCCGGACGAGATCTCAAGGCTTTGTTCCTTGAGGGCCACCATCACTCCGCACGTCTTGGCATCAAAGCCATGCTTTGAATGCGTGTAACCGATGTCCCGCACCACGTCGCGCACCAGCGCCGGGATATCGACATAGGTCGAGGTTGAGATTTCCCCGAAGACCAGGATCATGCCGGTGGTGGTCGCCGTCTCGCAGGCGACGTGGGCATCCGGATCATCGCGCAACACCGCGTCCAGCACGGCATCGGACACCTGATCGCAGAGCTTATCGGGATGTCCCTCTGTTACAGACTCGGAGGTAAAGAAGGTCTGCTCAGCTGTCCCGAACGTGCCGCCGATTCCGCCCATGTCCCACTCCCGCATCTGCATAGCTGGTCTGTCGCGTCGCCGACTCTACCCGTCCAGGAAATGCCTACGTGCCACCTTCCCATGAGGTCATGTAGTGCTCCTGTTCAGGCGATAGCGTGTCGATCTGGATGTTCATGCTCGCCAGCTTCAACTGAGCGATCTCGCGGTCGATCTCATCAGGAACGTTATAGACACGCTTCTCAAGTGATCGACCCTGGCTGACGAGATACCCGGCGGCGAGTGCCTGGTTGGCGAAGCTCATATCCATCACGCTCGCCGGGTGGCCCTCGGCCGCGGCCAGGTTGACCAGTCGGCCTTCACCGATGACGATCAACCGCTGATCGGCGTCGAGGACGAATTCTTCGACCATCGGTCGAAGCGTGCGGCGTCCCTCTCCCGACATTTCCTCAAGGGCCTTCAGGTTGAGCTCGGAGTTGAAGTGGCCCGAGTTGGCCATCATCGCGCCATCTTTCATCTGCGCGAAGTGGCGGCGGTCGACGACGTTGATATTTCCAGTGGCGGTGATGAAGAGGTCGCCGACAGCGGCTGCCCGGTCCATCGTCGAGACCTCGAAGCCGTCCATCGCGGCCTCCAGGGCCTTAACCGCGTCGATCTCCGTGACGACAACGCGGGCACCGAGACCACGGAATCGCATCGCAATCCCTTTTCCACACCAGCCATAGCCAGCGACGACGACAGTCTTCCCAGCGATCAGGATGTTCGTCGCGCGCAGGATGCCGTCAATAGTGCTCTGACCCGTGCCATACCGGTTATCGAAGAAATGCTTCGTCTGCGCGTCATTGACCGCAACGATCGGAAACTCGAGCAGTCCTTCGGCTTCCAGGGCGCGATGCCGCACCACGCCGGTCGTCGTTTCCTCGGTTCCGCCGATGATGGCGGGGATCAGATCCTGACGTTCCTGGTGAATCATCGTCACGACATCGGCACCGTCATCGATGACGATATGCGGCCCGTGGTCGAGTGCCGCCCGGATATGACGGTAATAGGTGTCGTTGTCCTCGCCCTTGATCGCGAAAACCGGGATTCCCTCTTCGACCAGCGCGGCGGCAACATCGTCTTGGGTGGAGAGGGGATTGCTGGCGCAGAGCACCGCGTCGGCGCCCCCCGCCTGAAGCGTCAGAGCCAGGTTGCCCGTCTCCGTGGTGATATGCGCACAGACGAGCATCTTGATGTCCGCCAGCGGGCGGTCAGCGGCGAAGCGCTCGCGAATCTGCCGCAGCACCGGCATCTCGCGCGCGGCCCACTCGATACGCCGCCGTCCTTCGGCCGCGAGCGACGGATCCTTGATATCAAACGGTCGGGAATGAGAAACGGCCGTGGCCATCCGTGGCACCTCCTCTATCGTCGTACTTCTTCAACCGGTGTCGATGGTAAAAATGATCTGGCTGGTACGTCTGGCGCGGGTTGAGCGACCATCGCTGAGGTCACCGATCCGGCGAACTCCGGATACGACGCGTCGAACCGCAATGCGAATTCCTCAGCGGCATACCGGTGTTCCTGAGTGCCATACCGTTCAACCGCGTAGGTCGCGGCAAGCGAGCCAAGCCTGCCCGCAACCGGCCAGTCCAGACCAAGCAGGATGCCTTTAATCAGGCCGGCTCGGTACGCATCACCACCGCCGGTGGGATCCGCGACAGGCGTCGCAGTTACCGGCGATATGCGGGTCGCAGTGTTCTCCCACCAGAGCTCCGACCCCTCCGCACCGTAGGTCACCACCACCAGCGGCACGCGCTGCGATAGATCAGCCACGCTGAGACCGGTCTTCTGCTCGATGATGGCGAGCTCGTAGTCACTCCCAATCACCGCCCACGCGAGGTCAATCCCCGCCTTGAGATCGTCGCCGGTCAACGACGCGACCTGTTGCGAGGGATCATAGATGAGCGGACATCCAGCGGCATGAAGCTCAACAGCGTGGCGATGCATCGCATCGATGGTCGTCGCTCCGACGAGCCCGATCCGCGCCCGGCGGCCGGCCTCAACGACCGAGATCTCTCCCGACACTGACGACGCCCCAGGGAAGAACCCGGCGATCTGGTTTCCATCATGGTCGGTCGTCATGAACGACGACCCAGTAAGTTGATCGTCGACCTCTCGGACTAACGAGAGGTCGATCCCGAGCTTGTCGAACGCTGCCCGGTAGTCGACGAAATCAGAGCCACCAGCTCCGACAAGCACCGGTGGCTCGCCAAGGAGCGCCAGGTTATACGCGATATTCCCGGCGACCCCTCCCCGCAGTCGTCGCAGCGAGTCATACAAGAAGCTCACTGAGAGAACATGCACCTTGTCTGGCAGGATGTGGTCCCGAAACGACCCAGGGAAGCTCATAATGTAGTCGAACGCGATCGACGCGCTCACTATCACGGCGGGGGACCTCGGCACGGGTGATGAATCGGTCATGCAACGTTCCACGAGATGGCCTACGCAAACAAAGCGGCGGCCTCTGCCGCCGCTCCCTGCAACCCGTGGAGCATAGCACGCGTGGAAACCGCCATGCTAACCGTCAATGTTGTGTCGCGGACGTTACCCGGTCAATGGCGTGGCGAACCAGTCCATCATCGATATCATCTCGCACCGTCACCCCTCCGCCCCGAAGCGGCAGGATCCAGCGCTGCCGACCGTGAGTCCGCTTTTTGTCGCTCTCGATGAGGAGTCTGATTCGCCCAGGATCGGCGGTCGCCACAAGAGGAAGCCCGAACCGCGCGAGCAGCGCCTCCAGCCCGCTCACCTCATCGGCGCCGCACGTGCCAGCTGCTTCACCGATGATCGCCGCCGCTCGCATTCCAACCGCCACCGCCTCACCATGCAGGTAACGGTACCCGGCGGCCTCGATGGCGTGACCAATCGTATGCCCGAAGTTCAAGAACGCTCGAAGCCCCGATTCTCGTTCATCCGCCTCCACGACCGCGGCCTTCAGCACCACGTTGCGACGGATGAGATAGGAGAGCGCGGGCTCTTGAAGCCCGAGGAGCCGCTCGGCATTTCGCTGCAGAAACCGCCACAGGTCTCCGCACTCTCCGCCCGGGGCCGATCGCTGAATCAGCGCGTGCTTGATAACTTCCGCCCAGCCAGTCGTCAGCTCTCGCGACGGCAGGGTCGTCAGGAGCAAGGGATCGATGATGACGATTGACGGTTGATAGAATGCACCGATCAGGTTCTTTCCCACCTCATGATTGATGCCCGTCTTTCCGCCGACGCTGCTGTCGACCATCGCCAGCAGACTGGTTGGGACCTGTGCCAGGCCGATTCCGCGGAGACAGGTCGCCGCGACGAAGCCCGCGAGATCACCGATCACCCCGCCGCCCAGGGCCATCACAACATCGGCCCGTTCCACCCCGCCGCGGAGCAGCCAGTCGTACGCGATTCCCGCCCCAGTTAAACTCTTGCTCGACTCACCGTGCGGCAACGTCAGGAGGTGAACGCCGAGCCCGCTGTCGGCCAGCGTGTCCTGAACCTGCGCGGCGTGGAGCGGGCCCACCCGATCGTCGGTGACAATCCAGGCATGACGAGCCGACGGCCAGACCTCGCTCACCCGCTCTGCAAGCTGGAGCAGCGCCCCGGGCGCGATGGTGATCGAGGAGGAACCTGACGTCGCCGAGAGCACGACAGGTTGTGTCGCCGAGGAGTCCCTGTCGACAAGAGTTACCACCTCACCCGCGACCGCCTCGGCGGGGGTGTGGTCAGCGACGAGCGTTATGTCAGCACGATCATAGACGGCCTGGCGACGCTCCTTGAGCGTCGTCGCCGTCGTGATCGGATCCGGACCCACTAACAAGGGACGGTCAGCTGCTCGCCCATCGTCCGCTTGTTGACTCGCCAGACGCCCGAGTGTCGTCTCGGGGAGGACATCGAGCGCGACAACCAACGTCGCCTCAGATCGGAGGTACTCGACGGTCCAGAGAGCCGGATCGACCACCGATCCTCCTCCGGTGGCGATAACGACCTGCCCCCGGCGCAGGCCCGAGATGAGCGTCTCCTGCTCCAGCGAACGGAAGTGGGCCTCGCCATGTTCGGCGAAGAGCTCTGCCACCGATTGCCCGGTCGATGCTTCGATCGCCGCGTCGGTGTCAAGAAGATTCCATCCCAATCGCTGACTGACCAATCGAGCGACCGTGCTCTTGCCGGAGCCGCTGAATCCAATCAGGACAAGCCGGTCGAATCCGCCCAAGACCGTTGCCACCTTCCTCGACGCCACCCGCCACGGCGGCAATTGCCACTCGTTTCTCACACGCTGACCGGCTGCACCGCGTGTATACTTGTTGATTCACCAACGAGTCGTGTCCCGAGTCCAAAATACCTATTCATCATAGCGCCGTGAGGGGATGTCTTCCCGCATGCAACGAATTCTGGTTGCGGACGACGACGCTGGCATTCGCAATGTCCTTCGCGAACTGCTGGAGGACGAGGGATATGAGGTCGCCGAGACTCCGGATGGGGCCGGCGTGCTTACCGCCCTTGGCAGCGGGAACGGCAACCGGCCCGATCTCGTCCTTATGGACGTCCGCATGCCGGATAAGAGTGGGCTGGACGTGCTTCGCGAGGTGCCAGAGCCCAGTCACGGTCAGGGACAGCTGCCCGTCATCATCATGACGGGGCACGGCGCGTCCAACATCGCTATTGAAGCGATGCAGCGCGGTGCCTACGACTACATCACCAAGCCATTTGATCTTGAGGATGTTCTACTGACGGTTCAGCGCTTCTTTGAGCGCCAGGCACTCAGCGATCAACTGTCGGTCTTGTCGACGCGACTTGGCGAACGCGACCCGAACGACGTGATCATCGGCAATAGCCCTGCGATGCAGGAGGTCTACAAGACGATTGGCCGCGTCGCTCGGTCGGATGCGACGGTCTTGATCACCGGCGAAACCGGGACTGGCAAGGAGCTTGTGGCGTCGGTCCTCCACCGGGCATCGAGTTATGCACGCGGACCGCTGATCAAGGTCAACTGCGCGGCTCTCCCGGAAACTCTCCTGGAGAGCGAGCTCTTTGGGCACGAGAAGGGCGCCTTTACCGGTGCCCTCGCCCAACGCAAAGGGCGGTTCGAGATGGCCCATAAGGGGACCATCTTTCTCGATGAGGTCGGTGAGATGACCTTATCGACGCAGAAGAAACTGCTCCGGGTGCTGCAGGAGCGGGAGTTCGAGCGCGTCGGTGGATCGGTACCGGTCAAGATCGATACTCGGGTCATCTCGGCTACCAACAAGATTCTTGCCCACGAGATTGAGGAAGGCCGGTTCCGAGAAGACCTCTTTTACCGCCTCAACGTCATCGCGATCTTTCTGCCCCCGCTGCGCGATCGAACCGGTGACATCCCGCTCCTTGTCGAGCACTTCCTCGACAAGCACCGATATTCGACAGATTCAGGACCGGCGCACATCAGTCAGGGGGCCATGCAGCTCCTGCTCGACTACAACTGGCCGGGCAACGTCCGCCAGCTTGAGAACGTTATTGAACGCGCAACGGTCCTGTCGCAGGGGATGGCCCTAACCGAGGAACACATCGACCTCAGCGGCGTTGACAGCCGTCGCTTCATCGACGTGGGTCAACGCCTGCGGAAAGGCACCACGCTCAGCGCGTTGCTTGAGGACGTCGAGCGGCAGGCGCTCGAGGAGGCGTTACATGTCTCCGACGGCGACCAGGTCTCGGCTGCGGCGGTGCTTGGGCTCAAGCTGCCGCAACTCAAAGACCGCCTCGCCTCACTCGGCCTGTCACCCTCCTGACCATAGGGTGCCGCCGGTGACGCGCCCACGCCCCATGGAGACGCTGGTGGGACCTGTCGCCCCATGCAACGTGAATGATCTCTCACACTGCACGCCCCCGATCGCATCATCCGGGAAGCGTGCGTGAGCCGCGCTGACCCTCTGATCCTCGCCATCGATCAAGGGACCACGAGCAGTCGAGCCATGCTCTTCGATCGTGGTGGCAACGTTCGAGGGATGGCCCAGCGTCCGCTCGTCCAGCTTTATCCACAACCGGGATGGGTCACCCAGGATGCGACGGATCTCTGGTCGATCACGCGACAGGCCGTCCTCGACGCCCTTGGCAGCGCCGCCATCGATCCAACCAGCGTCACCGCCATCGGGATCACCAATCAGCGAGAAACGACGGTTCTCTGGGAGCGGGCGACCGGGCGACCTGTCGCCCCCGCAATCGGTTGGCAAAGCCGGCAATCGGCGGACATCGTTGATCAGATCGTCCAGCGAGGAATGGCTGACCAGTATCAGCACCTGACGGGGCTCGTCCCGGACGCCTACTTCTCGGCGACCAAGATCGCCTGGCTCCTGGATGAAGACCGCGAACTCCGTCGCCGGGCCGAGGCGGGCGACATCTGTTTCGGGACGGTCGATAGCTGGCTCCTCTGGCAGCTGTCCGGAGGTCAGGTCCACCTGACCGACCATGCCAACGCCTCCCGCACGATGCTTTTTGATATCCACCGCCTTGCCTGGTCCGATCCTCTCCTGGACGATCTGGCGATTCCACGAGTGATGCTCCCGGACCTGTGTGCCAGCTCAGGACAGCTTGCCGAGAGTGACCCCAGTGTCCTTAGCACGTCCATTCCGATCACTGGTGTCGCCGGTGATCAGCAGGCGGCTCTTTTTGGTCAGGCTTGTTTTACACCTGGACAGGCAAAGAACACCTACGGCACCGGGTCGTTCCTTCTGCTCAACACCGGGAACGAGGCGAAAGCATCCCGGCACCGTCTGCTGACGACAGTCGCGTGGACGATTGACGGGATGACCGAGTACGCGCTTGAAGGCGCCATCTTTGTGACTGGCGCGGCGGTGCAATGGCTGCGTGACGGCCTGGGACTGATCGAGGACGCCTCTGAGGTCGAGGTCCTGGCCGCATCGGTCGACAGCACCGGAGGCGTTGCTTTCGTTCCGGCCCTGGCTGGTCTCGGCTCACCGCACTGGGATCCCGCTGCTCGCGGCACAATCATCGGTATCACCAGGGGCACCACCGGTGCTCACCTCGCCCGGGCAACCCTGGAGGCCATCGCGTTTCAGAGTCGTGAGGTGTTGGACGCAATGACATCGGACGCCGCCATCCCGCTTCAAGAGCTGCGAGTCGATGGCGGCGCCGCGCGAAACGATCTCTTGCTTCAGCTGCAGGCCGATCTCCTCGGTGTGCCCGTCGTGCGACCGACGATGATCGAGACGACAGCCATTGGCGCGGCGTATCTCGCGGGGTTGGCCGTTGGGGTCTGGCCGAGTCGTGACGAGATCGCTGGCCAGTGGCAGGTCGATCGCCGCTTTGAACCATCGATCTCAGCCGACGAACGCGACCAGCGGTTCGCCGTCTGGAAGGATGCGGTTTCCCGATCGCGCGGCTGGGCGACCTAAATCAGGCAGCCCGTACCGCATGGGGCGAATGCTGTTCCGTCATAACGCCTGGCCGTCGACATGGGACCTTCACCGGGTGTAGTGATAGCTATCCCGCCTGATCACGCCCAGTGAGTGCCACTTCGGACGGGTCTTTCGTCGCTTCGTCCGCCAGTCCAGGATGAGGTGACCCGGCGTCAAAAGAACCGTTCGCGCCAGGCGTCCGGTCTATCGTCGTCTCTGTCGCGGTTGAATCGTGGCTGACGCCAGGCAATGCGAACGGGAGACGACGAACGGCATCGGCAGCCTGACGATAAAAACCTTCGATCTGCTGCCGTGACGGTTTTTGATTTGTTCGGTAGTAATAGTCGGCGCCTCGACCAACCGACACGGTTCCTGCGTAGGCAATAGCAACCTTGGGAATCGTCCCCGCCGCGAGGGGAATGAACGAGGCCGCTTCACGCGCTACCGTGCGCCAGAAGAGACCAGCGCCGACGACCGGCAGCAACTCCCGCATGATGCCCCACTGATCGTGGAGATCACGTCCGTGAATCGCCGCAATTTTGAACATCAACAGCAGCTGATTCTTCGTCAGAACCAGGAAGTCCGCGCCAGCCGCGGCCAGCGATCCAACAATCGGGACGACCGCCGGGATATTAGAGACAAGGGCAAACTGAGCGTTGGCCTTGGCAGACTCGTCGGTGATCGCCTTGGCAGCCACATCGCGGAACGGGATGAACGCCCGGCCGAATGCCGGAGCGCGCTCAAGGAGTCGTTCAACAAGCGTCCTGCGCAGTCGATCGATCGCCCCGGTGTCGCCCGTACCGTTGCCGTCAAAGGAAAAGATAGGCGCTGGACCACCCTCGACCGCTGAGCGGCCACGAAGACTCCGCGCCGCTCCCGTACCGTGAGGATCAAAGACGATAATCGCATCAAATCGTTCAAGCGTCTGCGGAGCGGACCCCAAGGTAATGGGGGTAATGGATCGGACCCCATTGGTCCCGACAAGCGCTTCACCGAGCGCCGCGGCGGTCGGCTCGTCAGGCGCGACGACCAACAATCGCGGTTCAAGCTCCGCCGCTTCCCGGATATCATCGAAACTGATCTCCCGAAGCACACTGACGAATGTCCTAAATGTGCCGAGCGGTCCTACCCGTTGCGCAATTGCGCGCCTACCGTTTGCCATTCTGGCTCCCTTCGTCGCTCCGCCGTATCCCCGGAGAGGTATGCCCGTCATCGCGGGTCCGATCTCAAGCGGTTTCGCCGACGCTGACGCACGTCTTACGCCAGCACTCACTACGTTATGTCCTGCGAGGAAGTCATCCTCGGCTTCCGTCGTCATTCAGGAGGAGAACATCCGAACCTGCAAACGCGTGCCCGGTTCCGCTACCTCAAGCTCCTCTGGCACGACCAGCAGACCGTTGGCCCGAGCAAGCGAGCTCAGCACCCCTGCCCCCTGCTGACCCGCCGTCCTGACCTGCCATCCACCATCAGGGGACCGCGTGACCTGCGCGCGCACGAAATGACGCCGCTGTCCTCTGTTGTCGATCCGTTCGAGGAGTGTCGCCTCGATGGTCGGGGGTTCAAGATCATCATGACCCATCATGCGACGCAAAGCCGGGATGCCGAACACCTCAAAGCTGACCGCCGCCGCGACCGGATTCCCCGGGAGGCCGAGCAGTGGGGTTGATCCGACGCGACCGAATGCGAGCGGTTTCCCTGGCTTCATCCGCACCTGCCAGATCTGGACCGTTCCCTGTTCGCGCAGGACATCCTTCACCATGTCGTAATCGCCGAGCGATACCCCTCCAGAGGTCACAATCAGGTCGGCACTTCGAGCGAGATCGAGTTTCTCGGTCAGATCCTCAGTGCGGTCCCGAGCGATCCCGAGCATCAGTGGGATGGCGCCGACCCGAGCGGTCATCGCCGCGAGCGTGTACGAGTTGGAGTTCCGAATCTGGCCCGGCTGCAGTGGAGGCCCGAGGTCGATCACCTCATCGCCCGTCGAGAGGATCGCGATCCGCGGCCGGGGATGAACGCGGACGACGGCACGGTTTATCGCGGCGAGCAGGCCAATTTCCGCCGGTCCGAGGCACGTCCCGGGCCGGACGATCGTGTCACCGACGGCAACGTCCTCCCCCGGCGGCCGGACATTATCGAGGCGCTTGGCGGCCCGAACGATGCCGACCCAGGACTCCTTGTCTCCCTGGTAACCCCCCGTGGTTACCCGGCCGGGCTCGTCAGTCTCTTCAAACCGGACGACGGCGTCGGCACCGTCGGGCAGCGGCGCGCCGGTCATGATCCGGGCGGCGGTGCCTGGCACGATCTGAACGGGCGAGGCGTACCCCGCGGGCAGCTGTCCGACGACCCGCAGGCGCACCGGTTCCCGAGCCGAGGCGCGGGAGGTGTCGATCGCGCGGACCGCATAACCATCCATCGCCGAGTTAGTGAACGGCGGAATATCCTGATCGGCGAGCACTGTTTCCGCCGTGACCAATCCGACCGCTTCGAGCAACGTGAGAGCCACTGGCGAGAGCGGCTGAACGGCGTCAAGGACGATCCGTAGGGCATCGTCCACACCCAGCATTCGGGCGACGTCTTCCCATGGACGTTCGGCGAGAGGAGTCTCAGGCTCGGGCATCGACAGGTCGTATCGCCGGCTCGTTCCCGCCGCTGTCGCCAGCCGGCGGCGCCGCGTCTATCGCGGCCATCGCGGCGACGAGCTCGCGGACGGCAGCAGCGGAACTCTGAAGCGCCGCCTGTTCATTGTCCGTGAGCCGAAGATCGAGGATCTGCTCGACACCAGCCGCGCCAAGCTTCACCGGCACGCCGACGAAGAGCCCATCGACGCCGTATTCGTTGTGCAGCCGGACGCTGCACGGCAGAACCCGTTTCTTGTCGAGCAGGATGGCGTCGACCATCTCGACAACTGACGTACCAGGCGCGTAGTAGGCACTGCCAGTCTTGAGAAGTCCGACGATTTCCGCTCCGCCGCTGGCGGTGCGCTGCTCCAGCGCGGTAATCCGCTCCGACGTGAGCAGTTCCGGCAATGGCACCCCGGCCACGGTAGAGAACCGTGACAGTGGCACCATCGTGTCCCCATGCCCGCCCAGAACGAGCGCCGACACATCGCGCACCGATACATTCAGCTCGAGCGCGATGAATGCGCGGAACCGAGCGGCGTCGAGGACACCGGCCATCCCGATTACTCGCTCGCGCGGGAAACCGGCAGCGTCAAAGGCGACGTGGCACATGGCATCGAGCGGGTTGGAGACGACGATGATCGTGGCATAAGGCGAGCTCGCGACGACCTGCGTGGTCACGGAGCGGACGATCCCCATATTGGTTCGCAGGAGATCGTCGCGGCTCATGCCAGGCTTACGCGCGATGCCTGACGTAATCACGACAACGTCAGATCCGCCTGTCTCATCGTAGCCATTGGTCCCGGTGATCCGGGTATCGTGACCGAGGAGCGCGCCGGCCTGCATCAGGTCGAGGGCTTTGCCCTGCGGCAGCCCCTCGACGATGTCGACGAGGGCGATGTCGGCGTAATCGCGCATCGCCAGCATCTGGGCGACCGTCCCACCGACCATGCCCGCACCAACCACGGTGACCTTCCGGCGTCCGGCAGTCGTCCCCCTATCGGTCATCCCGCGGTCTCCTTCGTTCATCATCCCGTAGCGCGCCCGCTACGAACATCCACCCGGGGCGTCCGACCACGGTATCTCTGCGGCGGCGCATGATAGCATAGCGCCCCGCTGACAGCCTCGATGCCCGGGCGATGCAAAGGACCCCGCCGTGTCAGTCCCTCAACGTTTCACCGTTCCCTTTGGCAGTGCGACCGTGAACATCGATCTTCCACTTGGTCTCAATGGAACGGTGGCCGAGTCGCGGCGCGCCAGGCCACTCGACGATCCAACCCGCTCCGCCATAGAGGCGGTGAACGCGCCACTCTCCGGTCCACCGTTGACAGAGCTGGCGCGTGGAAAACGACGTGTCTGCATCGCCGTAACCGACGCCACCCGAGCATGCCCAGACCATCTCCTCGTCCCGCCCATGCTCGACGCCCTGGCCACCGCCGGCGTCGCTGACGAGGTAATCACGATTCTGGTTGCGGTCGGCGTTCATCGGGCCAGCACCCATGAGGAGAAGGTCGCCAAGCTCGGCCAGGTCATCGTCGATCGCTATCGCGTGATCGATCACGATGCTGCTGACCACGATCTCCTCGTTCCCGTCAATGGCGGCCCACGTGAGCTGCCGTTTCGCATCAATCGACATGCTGTTGAAGCAGACCTGCTGATGGCCACCGGAGTGGTCGAGCCTCACCAATACGCGGGCTTTAGCGGCGGCGGGAAAACCGTCGCGATCGGTTGCGCCAACGACGCGGTGATCGCCGCCACCCACGGTCCCGCGATGCTCGACCAACCAGGGACCCGACTTGCCAGACTGGATGGCAACCCGTTCCAGGCTGCGGTCCGGCAGGTTGCCAGCGCGGCCGGGCTGGCGTTCGTCGGCAACGCCGTTCTGGACGCAGAGGGACGCATCGTCGCCCTGGCATACGGACCGGCCGAAGTCGTGCACGATCACCTCGCGTCGGTCGCGTCTGATCTGTACACCGTGCCGATTCCACGCTCCGTTGACATCGCTATCGCCGGAGTCGGAGCGCCGAAGGACGTCAACCTCTATCAGGCGAGTCGAGCAGCGAGCTATCTCCAGTTTGCGCCGACCCCGGTTGTCCGCGATGGCGGCGCGATCATCATTCCGGCGACGTGCCCGGAGGGTGCGGGAGAAGGCGCCGGCGAGCGGCGGTTCCTGGAGGTCATGGGCACCCCCGGCGGTCCGGCCGCCATCATCGAGCAGGCCCGCCGCGACGGCATCCGGCCGGGTGAGCAACGCGCCTACATCATGGCCCGCGTGCTCGAACGCGCGACGGTCATCGTTGCCGGCGCGGTCTGCCCGGATGAGGTGCGGGCGCTCGGCTTTGTCAGCACCCCGACTGTCGAGGATGCGCTCGCCGAGGCTATCGCTCGTGTTGGCACACCCGCCGACATCCTCGTCGTCCCGCACGCGCTGCAGACACTACCGGTGGTCGTCGGGCCCGCTGCTCAGCACGCCGCCACGGCACGGGTCAGTGCCTAAGGAGCGGGCCACGGATGTCCGTTGACGCTCCGCGCGACCGGCCCCTATAATGCAGCGCGCCTATGTCCGTGCCCAGGTGGCGGAATCGGCAGACGCGCTAGCTTGAGGGGCTAGTGCCCGTTTAGGGCGTGAAGGTTCAAATCCTTTCCTGGGCACCAGACACCAGACCGCAGCGGGCGATTAGCTCAGCTGGGAGAGCGCCACGTTTACACCGTGGATGTCAGAGGTTCGAGCCCTCTATCGCCCACCGGCCGCTTCAGCAGGTAACGGCCCACGGTGATGCCCCGCCAAGGTAGCTCAGTTGGTAGAGCTCACGACTGAAAATCGTGCGGTCGGCAGTTCGAGTCTGCCCCTTGGCACCCCCGGTTGAGGTTTCACACCATTCAGGGTGGTTTGCTTGGGCCGGCGCCGAGCGGCGCCCACCAACGATATCGGCAAACCCCGCAGGACACGGCGCTTCACAGCGCATGACCGAACCGGTCGCCGCCCTTCTTGCTTCAACGCGATGTGTATCGACACCCCCCTCCCGCGCCACGTTCGATCAGGAGCGCTGGCCTATCGTGGCCCACGGACCATCTTTTCAACGGGGAAGCGCCCACCGGACGGCGGTACAGCTACGTGAGCGAGCGCGCCCTCGCCTGGGTGCTCGGATGACGATGTCTGAGGGTACAACCCACAGAGCACCCGGACTTACTCAGCTTCAGCTTCACCTTGCCTGATGCATTCTCTGTTGCGGACCGTTCCTGACGTTGAAGAGAGAAAGACCGCCGAGCCCATCAGCGCCCGCCATCCGATGGCGTAACGCCGCGTACCGCCCAAGCGCGGGCGATGAGGTCGATCGAGCCGTCGGACGCCACTGTGAGATGCGAGCGAAGTCGCTCTCGCAGCGCGCCTCGTCGATCCTCGCTCAAGGACATCGCATAGGTTGGCGCCGGACCCTGACCGCCCAAGAGCGGCGCCCAGTAGTCGTCGAAGTGACTGAACCGCGTCGGAACGTCGATAGCACGAACCAGGACATCGCGCAGGCCGGCGCCGCGAAAGAGTGCGGCGAGCGGGTCCGGCTGGCACAGCGGGAAGCGTCGCCCCTCGTCGAGCTCTCGCGCGGCCGGATCAAGGTCGACAGCCGCGTCCCAGAACTGACGCATCAGCTGCATCTGACCCGCGTAGTCCCAGACGTAGGCGGCGACCGTCCCGCCGGGCCGGGCGGCGCGATGCATCTCCGCGACTACCTTCGCCTGGTCGGCGGCTGGCACGAAGTTGATGACCAGTCCCGAGACAAAGGCGTCGAAGGACCCGTCCGCAACCGGCAACGCGCGGGCATCGCCGACCTCACATGTGGCACGAGAGCCGGCGAGTTGCTCGCGCGCGTAGGACACGTAGTCCGGTGAGGGATCGACTCCGACGACTGACGCGGACTCTGCCGGCTCCACGATCGACCGGCTGAGGGCGCCGGTTCCGCATCCGATGTCAAGCCATTGAGATCCACTGGCCATGCTCAGCCAGCGGACGAATTCGCCTGCCACAAGGCGGCTCCAGCGGCCCACATACGACTCGTAGGCCTCTCCACTGTCCCAGGCCTCGGCGGGCGACGTTGGTTGCGAGTGTCCGCTGCTCATCATCGATGATCTCCTGACGATGCCCTCGCGCAGAGCCAGGACGATGTGACACCGCGCACCAACTCGGGTCCGGATCGTCCGCGATGGGTTGCGCCCAAACGGCAGTCATCCGCGTCTCGCTGTCGCCTAACGCCCATGCAGCGACATGCCCTTACTCCACCGGGAGGTCAGATCGTTCGCCCCACTCATTCCACGATCCATCGTAGTTGCGGAAGGCGGGGTACCCGGCTCGATGCAACGCGAACAGCACTCCTGTCGCGGTGACACCACCGTTGCAGTAGGCGGTAATCGTCTGACCCGACCGAACGCCACCCTCTTCGAGGATGCGCCGCTGCTCGGCGATCGACTTCCACGTTCCATCGTCGTTGACCAGAGATCTGGCGGGAATGCTGACCGCGCCGGGGATGTGCCCGCCACGGCTCCCGCGCACAGTCTCGCCCTGGTACTGAGCAGGATCGCGAGCATCGACGATCAGCGAATCTGACGCGTCCAATGACGCAAGGACATCCGGCGCTTCGGCTCGGAGCCCGGGTCGAACCCAGGGGGTGAAAACCCGGCGAACCGGTCGCGGCACCTCGCGGTCAACCGGTCGACCTTCGGCTTCCCAGCGTCGAAAACCGCCATCCAGCACCGCGGTGCGGTCGTGACCGTAGTATCGCAACGCCCACCAGAGCCGGGTCGCGAAATGACCGCCGGTATCGTCGACGATGACGACATCCGTCTCATCGCCGATCCCCTGGGACCCCATCGCCGCGGCGAACCGCTCGGGCGGCGCGATCTGGGCCTTGATCGATGTGTGAGGATCGGTGATGTCGACCGTCCAATCGACGAAGACGGCACCGGGAAGATGACCCTGATCATATTCGTCGCGGGCCGCGACATAGTCGGCGTTCTGGCGTCCCCCACCCAGATCCGTGGTAACGACGGCGCCCCGGATATCAACAATCGCCAGTCCATCATCACCGAGATGTGCCGCGAGCCACTCCGTCGAAACGAGAGAATCAGGGAGCAACGAACCCTCCATCACCTTTCCTTCCGGGCCCAATCAGTCGGCACGAGGGCCGCCCGGCCCCGTCTTGACACCGTCCACGGCCGTCACTACACTTCCACGCGCGTCAAATGCTGCGGAAGTGGCTCAGTGGTAGAGCATCTCCTTGCCAAGGAGAAGGTCGCGGGTTCGAATCCCGTCTTCCGCTCCAGATCGTAGCATCATCTCAGTAGGGTGGCGGGCCTCGCGGCCCGTTTTTTCGTGCCGGCGCGAGATGTCTCGCGTTCGGCAGGTTGGCGCCACATTGGCTATCATCTCCTGGGAGAGTTTCCCTCCCGGACGATGCGGGCGTGGCGGAATGGCAGACGCTGCGGTCTTAAACACCGCTGGGAAACCGTACGGGTTCGAATCCCGTCGTCCGCACCAAGTTCATCGGCGTCTTCAGTCGACCATCACCGCGAGCAGTCGTGCCAGATCAGACCCCGCATGGAGCATCCCATCGGAGGAGAACATCGTGGACGCGGAGCAACAACGCCGCAAACGAGGACTGCGGGTGACGATTGACCCCAATCGCTGTATCGCCAATGGCAAATGCACCACCGTGGCGCCGAACATCTATGTCCTGGACGAGGAGACCGGCATCGCCGTCCTGGAAAACGAAGAAGAAGCAACCATCGAACAGCTTTTTGCTGGCGCACGGGTCTGCCCGACGCAAGCCATCATCATCGAGCAGTTCGGGCGCCGCGTCTTCCCCCAGATTCTCTCTCCGATGTTCGGCGAGGGCCGCCACGAGGCTGACCGTGCTACTGACGACGCCGCTGGGACAGCGCGCAAGCAGGAAAGCTGAGCTGACGGGAGAACCACCTCCGGCGCGATGTCCCCCTCCGCTCCAAGCCGTCAGTTCCTTAATGGTGGGGCCTGGTTGACGTAGACACGACGTGACACCTCAGAGAACCCCAGCTTAGCCGCCACGCGACGCGAGGCGCTGTTGTCCACGCTGGTGCTCCAGACCGGCAACTGACCGGCGCGCTGAATCTCCCCGCAGACCAGCACGGCAGCGGCCGTCGCCAGTCCGCGACCTCGCCAGGGCTCAGCGGTGACGATCCCGACCCCGACGTGGCGGTCACCACGGGCGGCAGTGAACGCCACTGCGACTAATCGGTCCTCCACCACCGCTCCGGCCGCGGAACCCTCAGCAACGAGCGCCTCCGCGCTCCCAAAGCGCCAGCCCGCCATGTCGAGGTCGGCGGTCGATCGCTCCAGGAGGTCCACATCCGCCAGTGTCAGGTGGCGCACCGCCGGGTGAGTCCATCTGATGACCGGTCGGTCGAGGGTGTAGTACGTCTCGTCGCACAACCAACATGCGCGACCGGTGTCCCGCTCGACGAGCTCAGCCAATGATGGTCCAACCGCACATGAGACATTGACGGCCGACCACTGATCGAGGGGGCGCAATAGCGTCCAGAGCTGGTCTGGATCGTTGCCGAAGCCAGTGGGTTCGGCAGGGTGGGAGTGGGCCTGCGTCACCGCCGCCTCGGGCCGATCCGGCGGGCCGAGGACGAGCGATCGACACAACCCGCGCCGGAGCTGGTGGACGCTCATCACCGTCTCCGGTGTCTCGCCGATCGCGTCAGCCAGCACCGCACAGCCAACCCGATCGAGCTCTGTCATTGCCCAGGTCATCGTCGGTCCTTCCTATGGCGGACACGGTTCTCGGAGCAACTGCTGGTGATCCGTTCCTCTCAGGACGGTTCACGGGAGCAGCACTATCGTGCAGCAATCGTGTAAGCCGCCGCCAGCAATCCGGACGCAGAGAAGGCCCGGCCTTGCGGCCGGGCCCTCCTGGCGTGGCTCGTGTCCGGGCGAATCCGCCCGTCGACTGGGCCTAGTAGTCCATACCGCCCGGCATGCCGCCCGGCATACCGCCACCGGCCGCGCCCTTCTCTTCGGGCTTGTCGGAGATGAGCGCCTCGGTCGTCAGGATCATTCCGGCGATCGAGGTCGCGTTCTCAACGGCGGAGCGGGTCACCTTCGCCGGGTCAACGATACCGGCCTGAAGCATATCGACATACTCGTCGGTGAGGACGTTGTAGCCGATATTGGTGTTCTTCTGCTCCTGCTGGGCGCGGCGGACCATCTCGATCACGACCGAGCCGTCCTTGCCAGCGTTGGCGGCGATACCGCGAAGCGGCTCCTCCAGGGCACGGCGCAGGATGTTGACACCGGTCTTGATGTCGCCTTCAGCCTGCACGCCCTCGACGGCCTGAACCACGTTGATCAGGGTCACGCCACCACCCGGGACGATGCCCTCTTCGACCGCGGCGCGAGTGGCGCTCAGTGCATCCTCGACGCGGTGCTTCTTCTCCTTCAGCTCGGTCTCGGTCGCGGCGCCAACCTTGATCACCGCAACGCCACCGGCCAGCTTGGCCAGCCGCTCTTGCAGCTTCTCACGGTCGAAGTCCGAGGTCGTCGTCTCGATCTGCGATCGGATCTGGTCGATCCGGCCCTTGATCGCCGACTCTTCACCAGCACCCTCAATGAAGGTGGTGTCGTCCTTGGTGGCGACGACGCGACGAGCGCGACCGAGATCGGTCAGGTCGGCGGAGTCCAGCCGTCGGCCGACCTCCTCGGAGATGACCTGACCACCGGTCAGCACCGCGATGTCGCGGAGCATCTCCTTGCGGCGATCACCGAAGCCAGGGGCCTTGACCGCGAGCACGTTGATCGTGCCGCGCAGCTTGTTGACGACCAGCGTGGCCAGGGCCTCGCCGTCGACATCCTCAGCGACGATCACGAGCGGCGCGCGGGCGCCGGCAACCTTCTCGAGGACCGGCAACATGTCCTGAATCGAGGAGATCTTCTTGTCCGTGATCAGAATGAAGGGGTCGTCGAGCTCTGCCTCCATGCGCTCCGTGTTGGTCACGAAGTACTGGGAGAGGTAGCCGCGATCGATCTGCATTCCCTCGGTGTACTCGGTCTCGAACTCAAGACCGCGGGACTCTTCGACCGTGATCACGCCGTCCTTGCCGACCTTGTCCATGACCTCGGCGATCAGATCGCCGATCTCACGGTCAGCGGCGGAGATCGACGCGACCTGAGCGATCTCTTCCTTGCCCTTCACTTCCGTGGAGAGCTCCTTGATACGGCTAACGATCGCATCGGCGGCCAGATCGATGCCCTGCTTCAGCAGCATGGCATTAGCGCCGGCGGCGACGTTGCGCATCCCCTCGTGCACGATAGCCTGGGCCAGGACCGTCGCGGTCGTGGTGCCGTCACCGGCGACATCGTTGGTCTTGGTCGCGGCCTCCTTTAGAAGCTGCGCGCCCATGTTGGCGAAGTGATTCTCGAGCTCGATTTCTTTCGCCACGGTCACGCCGTCGTGGGTGACGGTCGGGGCGCCGAACTTCTTATCGAGTGCGACATTGCGGCCCTTCGGGCCAAGCGTGGTCTTGACCGCGTTGGCGAGGATGTCGACCCCCTCCTTCAGCGACCGCCGCGCGGTTTCGTTGAACTCCAATACCTTGGGCACAGATCGTCTCCTTCGTCATTACATCCGCTCGCTCATCGCGATCGTACTTCACCAGGGTGTGGCCATCGGCCACGACCGATTACTCGCTGATGATCGCCAGAATGTCCTTCTCGGCGAGGATGAGCAGATCATCGTCCTCGAGCTTGAACTCGGTCCCGGCGTACTTGGCGAACAACACTTCATCGCCGACCTTGACGTCGAGCGTGATCCGCTTGCCGTCGTCGTCACGGCGACCTTCACCGGCGGCGACGATGGTGCCGCGCTGCGGCTTCTCCTTGGCGGTGTCAGGAAGAACGATGCCTCCCCGGCTGACCTCTTCGCGCTCGCTCGGCTTCACGACCACGCGGTCGGCCAACGGCCGCAGCTTGGCCGCTACGGCCGTGCCGTTGCTCTCCTTCGCCATCAACAAGCTCCTCCTCTATCTCTTGAACATCGTCACCGGGGGCCCCTCGGCCCCTGAAACGACGTCACCACAGTTCGTTCGTCAGTGATCCTAGCACACCGGTTAGCACTCTTCAAGAGTGAGTGCTAACGAGGCAGCGGGGAGCACGTCCGGACCCGGCGACCTCGGGGCAGCCAGGTGCTAGAATCTCGCGAACACGTTCCCTGGCGCATAAGATCGACGCTCCACCTGGTCGTCACGCCGCCTGCCGCCCGGAGGCACTACCTATGTCGGTTCACACCCAACGACAAGCGGCCGCCTTTTTCGCGACCCGGGTGCGCGACCTCGCGCCGTCGCCAACCCTGGCGGTATCCGACCGCGCTCGCGCGCTCAAGGCGCAGGGGATCGACGTGATCGATCTCGGCGGTGGCGATCCCGACTTCATCACCCCCGAGCATGTCCGGCGTGCGGCTGCCGATGCGATGAACGCTGGTGACACCCACTACGTCTCAAGCTCCGGTACACCGGCGCTACGCCAGGCCATCGCCGCGAAACTCCTTGCTGATAATGGCATTACGGTCGAGGCAAACGGAGGCATCATCGTTACCCCCGGTGGCAAGCAAGCGCTGTTCGAGGCGACGCTAGCCTTCGTTGAGCCGGGCGTCGACGTGCTGATCCTCGAACCGGCATGGGTTTCTTACGTCCCGATGGTCGAGCTTGCCGGGGGCAATCCGGTTCCGGTCTCGCTCGATCCCGACACGCAGTTCCGTGTGACACCCGAGCGACTGGCGGCAGCCCTGACACCGGCCTCGCGCGTGCTCTTCGTGAACTCGCCCAACAATCCGACCGGCCGCGTCCTCGACGAGCAGGAGTTGGATGCGATCGTGGCGTTCGCGACCGCGAACGATCTGCTGGTCTTCTCCGACGAGATCTACGAGAAGATTCTCTTCGACGGTCACCGCCATCGGAGCATCGCCGCGCTGCCAGGAATGGCTGACCGGACCCTCACCTTCAATGGCTTCTCAAAAGCCTATGCCATGACCGGCTGGCGGCTTGGCTACGTCGCAGGTGCTCCGGCCCTGATCGAGCAAGTCGAAAAGGTGCACAGTCACTCCGCGACGTGCGCCACCTCCTTCGCCCAGACCGCCGGTGTCACCGCGCTTACCGGTCCCCAGAATTTCATCGCCGAGATGGTCACCGCCTGGGACCGCCGCCGCCGGGCACTGAGCGACGGTTTGAGTGCCATCCCCGGCGTGAACTGTCCACTCGTAGAAGGGGCGTTTTACGCATTTCCGGATGTGCGCGGTCGCGGCGTGAGCTCATCGGAGCTGTCCGATCTCCTCCTGCGAGAGGTCCATGTCGCGGTGACACCGGGAATTGCATTTGGTGCAGCCGGCGAGGGTCACGTCCGGCTCTCGTTCGCCACCAGCGATGAGCTTCTGGAGCGGGGGGTAGAACGCATCTCGGATTGTCTCCGGGCCCGCTAACGTCAATCCCCGTCCGTCGGTCGTCCATTGGGAAGGAACAGAGCGAACTGTGCATATCGAACAACGCCTGGCTGATCTAAAGATCGAGTTGCCCGCACCGGTCCGTCCCATCGGGACCTACGTGCGCTACGTCCAAACCGGCAACCTGCTCTACATCTCGGGGACGGGTCCAACCGCGACGTCGCCAACAGGGAAAGTCGACACCGACGTGTCGGTCGATGAGGCGTACGCCGTGGCGCGTGAGGTCGGGCTCCAGATCATCGCCACCGCCAAAGATGCCCTCGGCGACCTTGACCGGGTGAGACGGGTCGTCAAGGTGCTCGGTATGGTCAACTCAACCCCGACGTTCGACCAGCAACCGCGGGTGATCAACGGCTGCTCTGACCTTCTCGTTGAAGTTTTTGGTGACGCGGGGCGTCATACGCGCTCGGCGGTCGGGATGGGCGCGCTGCCAGGTTCCATCGCCGTCGAGATCGAATGCACCCTGGAAGTCGGTGACCCGGCGCCCTGACGAAGAGGTGATGATCGTTCATCGACGGTGACGATTGCCGGGCGCCGTCGCCAGTGAAAAAGCGGAGCGAGGGTCAAGATGGTCAATGCGAAGCAAGTCCCGGTGACGAAAGAGGGGCTCGAACGCCTGAAAGCGGAACTCGACGAGCTCCGCGATGTCCGCCGACCGTTCATTGTCGAGGCGCTCGCTGAGGCGCGATCACACGGCGACCTGCGCGAGAACGCTGCCTATGATGCGGCCAAACACGATCAGGCGATGAATGAGAAGCGTATCAGCGATCTGGAGACGCTGCTGCGCAACGCGGTCGTTCTCGACGAGAAACGCATCGGCCAGCGCGACAGCGTCGGTGTCGGCAGCACGGTCGTCGTTGAGATCGACGGCGAGGAAGAACGCTATACCATCGTCGGCGCCATCGAAGCGAAGGCATCGGCAGGGCTCATCTCCAATGAGTCGCCGGTCGGCAAGGCACTGCTGGGGAAACGCCCAGGCGACGTTGCCACCGTGGCGACTCCTCGCGGCCAGACCCGCTACACCGTGAAGCAGATAGTGCCCTGAGCGTTCACGACGGTCTGATGACGGTCATACATGTGCGACGTTCTGCCTTCCGCGGTTCGTTGGTTCAGCCAGGACACTATGGTCAACGTTCTCGGTGCCAGGCGCCAGGGCGGTTAACATGGGGCGCGCTGGTCCAGGCTGCTGTGGATGACAACTTCTGATGGACCAGGACGAAGCATTCCGGCGGGTCTGGCAGACGGCTCGCACCTTCGATCGGGTGGCCGACGGCCGGCACGACACCGCTGATTGGCGATCGCACACAGGCGACTATGCCGTCTGCATTGTACGTATCCCGGTCGGAGCCGTTGCAGAGACACTGGCACCGGTCCGTCAACTGCTCGCCGAGCGGCCGTTCATCCGCATCCATCCCGACCACTTCTTGCACATCACCCTGCAGGAGCTTGGCTTCCTCTGCGACAAGCCAGGACGACCTGATGAGATCACGCCGGAGCGCCTCGATGAGTTTGTCGACGCGGCCGCCCGGCCGGTGGCATTGACCCGCCCTTTCGAGATCGGCCTCGGAGGTGTCAACTCGTTCCAGGATGCGGCCTTTCTCGACATCCATGACCGCGGGGAATGTGCAAAGCTCCATGCACGCCTGCATGAGCTCGCCGCCGTTCCCCACATGGCCCGGTACGCGTACCTCCCGCACTCGACGATTGCCCACTACACCGAGGACAGACCGATCAAAGGCCTAGCCGGAGCGCTTGCCCCGTGGCGCGATACGCGCTTTGCGACGTTTCGCGTTACTCAGGTCGAGGTCGTCACCCTTCGCCGCGACCAGACCTATGCACCTCTCGAACCCTACGCGGTCATCCCACTCAAGGAGTAGACCAGGTGAGCGCCTGGCTCTCGTGGCGTCGGCACACCATCGTAATGATCAAGCGACGTCAACGGATTCGAGGTGTCGAGCCACCGCATCACCGATCGCGGCCGTGGAGACTGCGGGACCGTCACCCGCGATATCCGCGGTGCGCGCCCCGCTAGCGATGACCTGCTCGACGGCGGATTCAACATATTCGGCTTCACGCGACAGTCCAAGGGAGATCCGTAGCATCAGCGCCACGGAGAGAATCATGCCAACCGGGTTCGCCCGTCCGAGCCCGGCGATATCCGGCGCGCTGCCGTGGATCGGTTCAAAGAGGCCAAAGCGCCGGGGATCATCGGGTCCCCTGGCCGCTCCGACACTTGCCGACGGGAGCAGTCCGATCGACCCGGCGAGCACCGAAGCTTCGTCGGTGAGAATGTCGCCGAACATATTCTCCGTGAGCACAACATCGAACCGTGCCGGCGAGCGAATCAGATGCATCGCCATCGCGTCGATCAAGACATGCTCGGAGCGGACATCGGGATAGTCTGCCGCCACTCGATCGACGACACTCCGCCAGAGTCGCGACGACGCCAGCACATTCGCCTTGTCGACGCTGGTGACGATCTGGCGGCGTGACCGGGCCAGGTCAAACGCGAGGCGGGCGACGCGGTCAATCTCGTGCTCGCGGTAGACGAGGGTGTCGACCGCCACGCCGCCGCGCCGGTCCCGCCATTGCCGCGATGGGCGCCCGAAGTAGAGGCCGCCGGTGAGCTCCCGAACGACGAGCAGATCGACCCCACGGATGATCTCGGCTTTGACAGGGGATGAGTCGGTCAGTGATGGCATGACGGCGACCGGCCGCAGATTGGCAAAGAGTCCAAGAGCGCGCCGGATCGCCAGAAGTCCTTGCTCCGGCCGGATCGTTCGTTCCGGCCCATCCCACTTTGGCCCGCCGACCGACCCCAGGAGCAACCCGTCCGCTCCCCGGCAACGCTCGACATCCTCCGGACGTAATGCCACGCCGTGGGCGTCGATAGCCGCGCCACCGATCGCCACCTCGAACGTGTCGACGTGATGCCCAAATCGTTGGCCGACGACGGCGAGGACCTTCGTGGCCTCGGCCATCACCTCCGGACCAACGCCGTCCCCGGGTAGGAGCCCGATCGAGAAACTCACCATCTGCGTTCACTTACCAACACGTGACCCCGGTCGGCTGGCGATGAGGAGCGCGAGCTCCCGCCATTTCCAGAGACAGTCCACATCGACGTACCCAATCTCGCGGAGCCATCTAAGCTGCGTCTCGATGTCGAGCAGGCGGTTCGATGGATCTTCCTGCGCTGGATCGTAGTTGATCGCCCTCAGAAACGCGGCGTGCAGCGCGTCGGTTGGGGACGCCACATGCTCCAGGTTGCAGAACAGACCACCCGGAGCCAACCGAGCGAAGATTTCCTCGTATAACTCGCGCTTTCGCTCGTAGGTCAAATGGTGAATTACGAAGCTGGAGACAATCGCATCGAATGTCCCAAGCTTGGGCAGGGGCAGCGCCAGGTCGTGCTCGACAATTGAGACCGTTGGATCGTTACCGAAGCGATCGCGGGCTGCCGCCAGCATCGTCGCTGAGAAGTCCAGCGCGACACACTCAGCCGTCCTGCAGTGACGCCGAACGATCGCGAGCAATCGACCATCGCCGGTACCAAGATCGAGGACCCGCCCCAGGTTTGCGGGCAAGATTTCCTGCAGCGCCGCTTCCCCCTCGCTTCGGTGGGGCAGCCGGTCCGCTCGTTCGAGATACGCTTCGGCGTGCTCAGCAGACGCCCACTCGTTCGTCACCGGCCCCGTCTCACAACCGTCCTCCGACACGACAATCCGGAATTTCGTCGCGCAGCCAGCTTCCGCGCATCTCAGTCGTCGGAGACCCGTACGCCCACGGTCTGTGGGTGGCTGGATTCATTTTCCGGCTTGTGGTGTACTAGCGCGTCGCAACCGGTTCGATCCGTGGCATCCAGACCGGTCGCTTCTTTTCGTACGTGGTGATGGACGCCTCATGACGCATCGTGAGGTCAATGTCGTCAAGTCCTTCGAGCAGCCGATAGCGCGTGAAATCGTCGAGGGGGAAGGACGAGTCGACCCCGATAGCCGGGGCGCTCAGGGTGCGGCGCTCCACGTCGATGGTGATCTCCAGGCCTGGATTCTCGGTGACCGCGCGCAGGAGTGCGTCGGCGATCGGAGGCGACACGACGACCGGCAGCAGGCCGGACTTGGTCGAGTTGTTGCGGAAGATATCGCCGAAGCGCGGAGAGACCACCGCCTGAAAGCCGCGGTCGACCAGTGCCCACACGGCATGTTCACGGGACGATCCGATCCCGAAATTCGGACCGGCGACCAGAATCGATGCCCCAGCGTACTCCGGCTTGTTGAGGGGAAATGATGGATCGGTCTCCGCCCATCGCGAGAAGAGACCGGCTCCGAATCCCGTCCGCTCGACCCGCTTCAGCCAGACCGCCGGGATGATCTGATCGGTATCGACGTCGCTGCGATCGAGCGGCATCGCGCGACCGGTGATGATGCGGACCGCCTGCATAGCGCTACCCCAAATCCGACGGCGTGGCGAAGGTTCCGGTGATGGCGGTTGCCGCGGCGACCGCTGGCGAGACCAGGTGAGTCCGTCCGCCCCGCCCCTGGCGCCCCTCGAAATTGCGGTTGCTTGTTGAAGCGCAGCGCTCACCCGGCGAGAGCTGGTCGGGGTTCATCCCCAGGCACATCGAGCAGCCGGCAGCCCGCCACTCGAACCCCGCGTCGAGAAAGACGCGGTCAAGCCCCTCCGCTTCGGCCTGGAAGCGGACCCGCATCGACCCCGGGACCACCATGGCCCGCATTCCCGGTCGCACGCGACGCCCCTCAACGACTGAAGCTGCCAGACGCAGGTCTTCGATGCGGCCGTTCGTGCACGATCCAATGAAGACCGTGTCGACCGGAATGTCGCGCATCTGGGTCCCCGGCTCCAGCCCCATGTAGCTCAGTGCGCGCTGTGCCGCGTCACGCGCCTGAGGATCATCGAAGCCAGCCGGGTCCGGAACAGAGCCGTCAATGGCGATCACATGCCCGGGGTTGGTGCCCCAGGAGACGTGCGGGGCGATGGCGGCGGCATCTATGACGACGTTCTGGTCGAAGCGCGCGCCGTTATCCGTCGGCAGCGACCGCCAATCGTCTAGCGCGCGTTCCCAGGCCGGGCCGGTCGGCGCGTGAGCCCGGCCCTCGACATAGGCAAAGGTCACGTCGTCCGGGGCGATCATGCCAGCACGTGCCCCGGCCTCGATTGACATGTTACAGACGGTCATCCGTCCTTCCATCGACAACCCGCGGATCGCGGAGCCGCGGTACTCGATGATCGAGCCAATGCCGCCTCCAGTCCCGATCCGGCCAATAATCGCGAGAATGACGTCTTTCGCCATGACGCCCGGCCGCAGATCCCCATCAACCGTGATCGACATCGTCTTCGACCGCTCCTGGGGAAGCGTCTGTGTCGCCAGGACATGTTCGACCTCGCTGGTGCCGATTCCGAAGGCCAGCGCTCCAAATGCGCCATGGGTCGAGGTGTGGCTATCGCCGCAGACAACCGTCATGCCGGGAAGGGTCATCCCCCGCTCGGGTCCGATCACATGGACGATCCCCTGCCCCGGATCGCCCATCGGGTAGAGACGAATCCCAAACTCGAAGCAATTTCGTGAGAGGGCGGAGACCTGGGTCGCGGAGATAGGATCGGCGATCGGGAGATCGAGACCCACGGTCGGCACGTTGTGGTCGGCAGTCGCGACCGTCAGATCGGGTCGCCGCACGGGTCGCTTCGCCAGCCGCAGCCCGTCGAACGCCTGCGGCGACGTCACTTCATGGACCAGATGAAGATCGATGAAGAGGAGATCCGGCTCACCCGGCGCCGAATAGACGACATGGCGGTCCCACAGTTTGTCGCTGAGTGTCTTTGGGTGCTGATCGGCGACCATCGATCGAACCTTTCCCCTCACGTGAATCGTTGCTCGTGCGAGATGATCTTAGACGCCGTCGCTCTCATCGGGGGCGCCAGCCGCGGTCGGGATCGCCGGCCGCTCTTCGCTCACCTTGCTCAGCGCACCGAGGTACGCCTTCGCGCTCGCCTCGACGACATCGGTCGCCAGCCCGTTGCCGGTGTAGGTTCGACCACCACTGCAGATGCGAACCATGACCTGTCCCTGAGCGTCCTCGCCAGGAGTGACGGCCTCGACGTTGTAGTACTCCAGCTCGCAGTCAATGCCAGTCGCCGCGTCGATCGCCTGCAAGAGCGCGTTCACCGGGCCGTTACCCTGGCCGTCGCCCGCGATCTCATTGTTGCCGCGACGAATCACCACACTCGCCGTCGCCGGTCCGGCGCTACCGATACTTGCGTTCCAGCGGAGCAGCTGAAGACTGTCGGCGCGCATCTCCAGTTGGTCGCTGACCAGTGCCACCAGATCGGCCGCCGTCACCGTCTTCTTCCGGTCGGCAAGGATCAGGAATCGCTGGTACGCCTCGCCAAGCTGCGCGTCATCCAATCGGATGCCGATCTCCTGCAACGTATTGCGAAAGCCAGCGCGACCAGAGTGCTTCCCAAGGACCAGCTTGGTGCCGTCCCACCCGACATCGGACGGGTTCATGATCTCGTAGGTAGTGCGCTCTTTGAGCATGCCGTCCTGGTGGATACCCGCCTCGTGGGCGAACGCGTTGGCGCCAACGATCGCCTTGTTTGCCTGGACCGGCAATCCGGTCAATCCACTTACGAGTCGACTGGTCGGCACGAGGCGCTCGGTGCGTATGGACGTCGTGGCCCCACCAAAGGCGTCGGCGCGCGTCGCAAGCGCCATCACGACTTCTTCGAGGGCAGTGTTACCGGCTCGCTCGCCAATGCCGTTGATCGTCACCTCAGCCTGCCCGGCGCCCACCGCAATCGCCGCCAGCGTGTTCGAGGTTGCCATCCCGAGATCGTCGTGGCAGTGCACCGAGATGATGACATCGTCGACGCCCGGAACCCGATCGCGGAGGTAGTCGATCAGTGCGGTGTACTCATGCGGCGAGGTGTAGCCGACCGTATCAGGGACGTTAATGGTTGTGGCGCCCGCGGCGATGGCGAGACCGAAGACCGAGACGAGATAGTCCCAGTCCGACCGGGTCGCGTCCTCGGCGGAAAACTCGACATCGCTCGTAAAGCTCTTGGCGAGCCGGACCATCGCGTCGACCCGGTCGAGCACCTGATCGCGGGACAGCCGCAGCTTATGCGCGAGATGGATATCCGATGTCGCGATGAAGGTGTGGATGCGCGACGACTCGGCCCCACGGACCGCCTGCGCGGCCCGCTCGATGTCCGACTCGTTGCAGCGCGCCAGCCCGGCAACGGTCGCCCCTTTTGCCCTTCCGGCAATGGCGCGCACCGCTTCAAAGTCGCCAGGCGAGGCAGCGGGGAACCCGGCCTCGATCACATCGACCCCAAGGGCCACGAGCGCGTCGGCGACCTCCAGCTTCTCGGCGGACGTCAGCGTGGCGCCGGGAGATTGCTCTCCGTCACGAAGTGTCGTGTCGAAGATGAGAATGCGTCGCGCGGGGCTGGCTACGTCACCGTCAGGCATCTATCCTACGACCTCCCCCGCGACGACCGGGGCGGCCGCGGGCTGTTTCCCCTTGCTCAGCCAGGTCATCATCTTCCGCAGATCGCCGCCCACCTGCTCGATTTGGCTGTCGGCGGCCTCCTTGCGCATCCCCAGGAACCGCTGGCGACCCGCCTCGTTCTCCGCGATCCACTCCTTGGCGAAGGATCCGTTCTGAATACGCTGAAGCAAGTCGGTCATCGTCGTTTTGACATGGTCATCGATGATCTGGGCACCGGCGTAGTAATCACCGTACTCGGCCGTGTCGCTGACCGAGTAGCGCATGTAGCTGAGACCGCCCTCATAGATCAGGTCGACGATCAGTTTCATCTCGTGCAGGCATTCAAAGTAGGCGATCTCGGGCTGGTAACCAGCCGCGACCAGCGTCTCGAACCCGGCCTGGATGAGGTGGCTCACCCCGCCGCAGAGCACCGCTTGCTCGCCGAACAGGTCCGATTCGGTCTCTTCCTTAAACGTAGTTTCCAGCACACCGGCCCGGAGGCAGCCAAGACCCTGGGCGTAGGCCAGCGACTTCTCTTTGGCTGTACCGGTCGCATCCTGATGGACCGCCAGCAACGCCGGTACGCCGACGCCTTCCTGGAACAGCTCCCGGACGCGGTGACCCGGGCTCTTCGGGGCGATCATTGTCACGTCGACGCCGGCTGGTGGGTCGACCTGACCGAAATGAATGCTGAATCCGTGAGCGAACATCAGCATGTCACCGGGCTCGAGGTGCGGCGCGATATCGATCTGGTAGACCTGTTTCTGAAGGTGATCCGGAACCAGCACCATCACGATCTTCGCCGCCGCCGCCGCATCCGCGACCGATTCGACCCGCAGTCCGTCGGCCTCGGCCTTGGCCCGGCTTGAGCTCCCGGCGTGCAGGCCGACCATCACATCGCAACCGGAATCGCGAAGATTGAGCGCGTGAGCGTGTCCCTGGCTGCCGTACCCGATGACCGCGATCGGCTGCCCCTGCAGCGCCTCGATACCGGCATCATCCTCGTAGTAGATCGTCGCCGCCATGCCCACTCCTCTCGTAGCCAAACCTTGGCCTCACCCTGATTCTCACATCAACTCTGGGCGACCCACCAAACGGGCGCCGCTTGATCACCGCTTCTGGTTAATCGACCAGGGCGTAGACGCCATTCTCGGCGACGCTCGCAGGCGGCACAACGGCCAACTCCCGGTCGCGCTCTTGCCGCCCACCGGCTTTGAGGGTCACGCCGCCACGTGCCATCGCGACGCTGCCCGTGCGCACGAGCTCGCGGATGCCGAAGCCCCGCAACATCGTCAGGAGCGCGTCGATCTGCTCCTCGGCTCCGGTCGCTTCCAGCATCAACGACGTCGGACTCGCATCCACCACGCGCGCCCCATAGATGCTGGCGATCTGGAGGATCTCCGATCGATGCTGCGGTTTCGCCGCGACCTTGATCAAGGCAAGCTCGTGGGCGACACAGCTGACATCAGTCAGGTCGGTGACCTTCAGCACCTCCATCAGCTTATAGAGCTGCTTGCCGACTTGCTCGACTTCGTCATCTTCACCAACGACGAGGATCGTCATTCGAGACACCCCGGGCTGCTCGGAATGTCCAACCGTAATCGAGTCGATGTTAAACGAGCGCCGGCGCATCAACGACACCACCCGGTTGAGCACCCCGGGATGATCTTCGACCTGAACCACCAGCGTATGGCGTTTCTTCACCGCGTTCCCCCTTCCCCCGTCGTCGCACTATTCCGTGTCGCGGAACCGCTGGTCATGCATCATCTCGGAGTTACTCGCCCCCGGGGGAACGATCGGATAAACGTTGGCCTCAGGCTCGATAACGAAGTCGATGATCACCGGCCCCGGGATCGATCGAGCCCGCTCGACGGCCGGTCGAATCTCCGAGTCGCTTCGAACCGTGATGCCGGTGATGCCATAGGCCTCGGCCAGCTTCGCAAGGTCGGGACCGGTAATGGCGACCTCAGAGTAGTTCTTGGCATGGAAGAGGTCCTGCCACTGACGCACCATGCCGAGGTAGCCGTTGTTGATGACGGCCACGTTGATATCGAGACCTTCCTGGGCCGCGGTCGCAAGCTCGGCCAGCGACATCTGGAACCCGCCGTCGCCGACAACCGCCCAGACTTCGAGGTCGGGTCGCCCGATCTTGGCGCCGATCGCCGAGGGCAGTCCGTAGCCCATGGTCCCGAGGCCTCCGGAGGTGATCCACCGGTCGGGATGATCGAAGCCGAAGTATTGCGCGGTCCACATCTGATGCTGACCAACATCGGTGGCGACGATCGCTTCGCCCCGGGTCACATCGGCGATCGTGCGGACGATGGTGTACGGCTCGGGCGTGTCTGGCCGGTCATCAAGTGCCTGTTCCAGCGTCCGGTTTCGCCGGCTCTCGATCCACCCGCGCCATCCAGCGTGGGAGCGAGCATTGACCTCAGGGAGAAGGAGCCGGAGCACTTCAGCGGCGTCACCGACAACCGGAACATCGGTGCGGATGTTCTTACCGATCTCGGCCGGATCGATGTCGACGTGGACAATCCGGGCCTTCGGCGCGAAACCATGAACCCGTCCAGTCGCCCGGTCATCGAAGCGCGCGCCGATATTGACGAGGAGATCGGCCTCTTCGAGTGCATCGTTCGCATGCTTGTGGCCGTGCATTCCCATCATGCCAAGGGACAACGGGTGAGATTCCGGGAAGCAGCCGAGACCCAGCAAGGTGAAGATCACCGGGATGTCTGTGCGCTCGACGAACTGCGCGAAGATGTCGCTGGCTCTCGCGAGCATGATGCCGTGTCCTGCCATGATCACCGGTCGCTCAGCCCGGTTGATCTCCTCGGCCGCGAGCCTGATTTGTCGCATGTTCGGGAGCGTCGTCGGCTGATAGCCGCGGCGACCGGTCGTCTCCGGATAGTCGAATCGCGCTTTTTGGGTGAAGACATTCTTCGGGATGTCGACTAACACCGGTCCCGGGCGACCGGAGGTGGCGAGATAAAACGCTTCTTTGATGGTCGGGGCGATGTCCTCAATGCGCTGGACCAGGTAGTTGTGTTTGGTGACCGGGAGGGTGATTCCGGTGATATCGACCTCCTGGAACGCATCGCGACCGATCATCGGCTGCCCGACCTGCCCGGTAATCGCCACCACCGGCACCGAGTCGAGCTGAGCATTGGCAAGTCCCGTCACCAGGTTCGTCGCGCCGGGTCCTGAGGTCGCCATGCAGACACCGGGTCGCCCGGTGACCCTGGCGTAACCGTCAGCCGCCAACGCCGCCCACTGTTCAAAGCGAACGAGGACGTGGTGGAGCGCCGAGCCGGGGAGCGCGTCATACAACGGAATCACGGCGCCGCCGGGATACCCGAAGACGGTCGTTACACCTTCCGCTTCAAGACTGCGGCAGGTAATCTCCGCCCCGCTCAGGAGCGGGTGCTCGACCTCCCGAGGTTGCCTTTCTGCGGTCTCCATGCTCGCCATTCCACGCTGGCCGGGGATTGTCTCAGTGACCGTCATGGGTCTCCTCCGTTCTCGTACGCTGTCGCTAGCTCGTCAACTGTGGCCAGGCGGCGAGGCCACAAAAAAACCTCCCTGTTGAGGGAGGCCCATCGCACCGCGCCCGGTGACTTTTGCTTCTGCGGCGTTACGATCGCCTAGACGTGGCCTCCCTCGCGACACGCGCTCCCAATCGGGAGCTCAATAAGTACGAGCCCGGTAATCGCCGACGTCAGGTTGTCGAATCGATCATCCACCATAACGTTCCCATATTCGTCACTACAAAGGATCACTCGTGATCCGTCGCACGATGTGTGCATCATACGAATCAGCCCAACGCTCTGTCAACCCTCGCCGTCGGTCAAGCGTCGACAGTCGAGCTCTAGACGTCGTCGTCCGGTTCCGTATCCTCCAGGGCGCGCGCGTAGTGACCGTTTTGCTGCGGGCAGACATGAGGTTCAAGTCCCATCGGCGCTCCGCACATCGTGCACCGGGGACGTCCCGCGGCCACGACCGCCGCCACGTCTGCGCTGAGCTCCCGCGCCTGATCCCGTGACAGCCGACAGCCGAATGACGACATCGCTTCCTCGTCTTCGACCTCTTCATTAATGTCGTGGGCGACGATGACGAGACGGTCACGTCGCTCATCGTACCCGAGCTCCATCCGACCGGCTCGAAACTGGCGTCGGGTGCTGGGATCGAATGAGACGGCCAGCGCCGTCGCCGCTACCTCCGGCCCGCGGTCTGGCAGGTCCTCAACGAGCTGCTCCATCGCCAGACCGAGCGCCTGTAACTGCTGCTTCTCCATCCAGATAATCGTCGTCTGGCCATCGATGACGGTGAGAAGTCGAAACCTCCGCTGGCCCGGCTCACCGACGGCCTCGGCTCGCAGTCCCTCTGCCTCCAGGGCAGAGCCCAGCGGGTTATCAAATGGATTCTGCCCCATGAAATCGCTACCTTTGTCCCACCACTCATTGGACGATTACACGCGGTTTTGACCGCTGAACAGTTGACCGGTGAAGGATAGCACGGGGTAGACGAAACACCATGCGCCGAGAGCCGCGAGCAACCCTCGACGCATGATCATTCCTTTGACGCTGAGCTTAACTCTGACCGTTCGCCTCCGGCACGAGTGGTTTCTCCACGGGGGAGTTCGCAGGTTGAGGTCCCGCCGGTGGCGCCGGCTCATCCACCTGCCCACGCTCGGACGAGAGCTCCGTGCGCCCGTGGCCGTTCGACGCGCCCGCGCCGTGACCATTGCTTGAGTCCATCGCCGACCCGATCTGAGGCACCTGACGCATCAGGTCGCCCAGGCTCATGCCGGTCAACGATTCAAAGAGTGCTGGCACCTGAGCGACCATGGAGGTCACGTCCGCGGTAATCCGGTTGACTCCCGCACCCGGGGCGTTTCCATTCTCGCCACCGCCCGTTGAGACCACGGTGATCTTATCGACCTTGGTGAGTGGCTCGGCGAGCGCGCGGACGACCTCCGGCATACTCGTCAGGAGCTTGTCGATGACCGCAGCCTGGTTGTAATCCTGGAAGGCACTCGCCTTGACGTGCATCGCATTCGCTTCAGCCGCGCCCTTGGCCTGGATAATATCGGCATCGGCCATACCCCGGACCCTGGTCACCTCCGCCTGCGCCTGCCCTTCCAGCCGCACCGCTTCGGCCTGACCCGTCGCTTGCAGCACCCGGCGTCCTCGTTCCGCCTCGGCGATGGTTTCGATCCGCTTTCGCTCCACCTCGGCGGACCGGAGCACGGTCGCGATCAATTCTTTCTCGCGCCGCAAGATCTCCGCGTCCTGCACCGCGATTTCGCCCTGCTTGCGAACCTCCTCGATCCTGACCTGCTCGGCGACGATCTTTTGCTGTTGGACGCTAGCCTGGATCTGGTAGGCGTTATCAGCCTGGGCCTGCTGGTTCTGGACCGTCGCCGTGTACTCTGCCTTCTTCTGATCGAGATCACGAACCGCTTCGGCCTGGCGCGTCTGACTGGCGGTCTCGGCGATGACCTTCTCCTGCTCTGCAACGGCCTCGGCGATCTTGGCTTCCCGCATCGCCTGCGCTCGTTTGATCGTCGTGTCCCGCTCCGCCTCGGCGGTCGCGATATCCGCCGACCGCCGCACATAGGCGACATCCGGCCGCCCCATATTCAGGATGTAATCGTTGTTGTCGCGAACTTCCTTGATCGTGAACGAGATGACCTCGAGACCCATTTTGCTCATGTCGTCGGCGACGTTGGCTCGCATCCGATCAGCGACCATCTCGGGTTCTTTGACGATCTGCTCCACTGTCAGTTGTCCGACGATGCCGCGCAGGTGACCTTCCATCACCAGACGAATGAGTCCCTCGCGGTGGATCGGATCCTTGTTCAGAAACTGCTCCGCCGCCGTGAGGATACTGACCGGATCGGACTTCACCTTGATCTGAGCGACCGCCTCAACGTTGACCGCAACACCCTGGCTCGTGTACAGGTCCTGCTGGGGGGCAACATCAAAGCTCATCAACTCAAGCGAGAGCTCTCTCGCCTGTTGCACCATCGGCCAGACGATCGTCCCGCTCCCTTTGACGACTCGAGTGCCGCCGAAGCCGTAGACGATGAGTGCCTGGTTGGGGCCGACCTTGCGAAACATCCTGGCCAGCAACCCGATAATGACCAGCACGACCAACGCCAGGCCCACGACGATCGCGATAATCCCCGATGCGTTCACGTATTCGTCCTTTCCGGCCCCCTGAAATGAGGGGCCGCGTGCGATGTCAATCGGTCGACGATGTGTTTCGAGGTTCTCCGTTGATCGTCGAGTGCCGTTCCTTTGAGCTGAGACAGGTCCAGCCCCTCCTCATATCGGTGATCGCCGCGACGACCCGTCGTTGACGGCAAGCAGGGGCTCGGCGGATAGCTCTTCCCCGAAGAAGGTCGACGATGGCTGGACGATCGCGATGCCATGACTGCTTCGGAGGACCACGACCTCTTCACCGCGACCAATGGCGGCGCCGTTGTCCGCCCGTGCCGCCGAGACCTGCCGGACGCCTGCCTGCTCGTAGATCACCTCACCCGTGCCACCAGGCCGAATCGTCGAGGTGACGCGAGCGATCACGCCCGGGAGCCGGTAATCGTCCGGGTTGAGGGACTGATCGTGTGGTCGGAGAATCCTGATGAGAAACGCGGCGACGATTGCCGCGCCAATAAGGCCGCCGACCAGACCGACGGCGGTTGCGGCGAAGGCGGACCAGCCGAGTCCTTCCCGAGCCAGATATCCCGCACCCCCGAACCAGGCGAGGAAGGCGAGGACGGTACTGGTATTGACCGGCAATCCGCCAACATCGCCATGGGCGCCATGATCGGAGAGATGAAGATGAAGCCCGAGATCACCCACGACGAGCGAGATCGCCGAAAAAACGAGACCGAAGAAAAACGCTCCTAGGAGGATCGCGTCGAGCGTATCCCTCACCGCGAACATGGTGACCCTTCGTCGTTTCGACGTGTCCCGCCGGCGTGAATCACGTCGCCGCCTTCACGGCCCACGGCGTCGCGACGCTGTAGCGGCCACGGAGATAGACGTATCACAGCGACGGATGGTTCCTCGCGCCGTGGGCTTCCGTCAGACCCTTCGACCCACCAGCAGCTTCTAGCACTCGAAAACCATATTCGCCGCGGTGGATCAAGCGGCCGAAGGACACCAAGCCCGGTCACGGTGAATCGCCGTCCCCGGGCGTTAGTCTGGGTGAACTGGACCAGCATGGCTGGCCTCCTCTGTCCCTACCACTCGACCGTCGCTGGGTGTCGCTCCAATCGCGAGCGACTGTTCAGCAGGCCAGCCGTTGAGGGACGTGTTATGTCCTCGAAAGTATATCACCGCTCGGTGAGCGACCCTGTGTAGACACCACCTTTAAGCATGCCTGATGTGATGGCGATCGCCACTCGCACATCCCGGGTACCAACTGGGAACGTGCGCCGCTCGTGGAGCTGTCGACCCGGTGACGGGGGGCCATCTATACTCCGTGCTGCCCGCCCCGACTTGAGGAGATCACGAGCTTATGCCTGACATCATCAATGCGCCGTTGACCGACCAGAGCCTGACCGACACGGTGCTTGTGCCACTCGGCGACCAACCGAAATATGGGAAGACCGACGTCAACCCGGAGGACGCGGCGTCCTCATCTCGAACCGAACCGAGCATCCTCCTCGATACCATTCGCGACGATGCGGAGGTCCAGGCATTCATCCGCCAGGCCAATAAGAATCTCGGAGTGCTCGGATTTACCGAGCATGGCTTTCGCCATGTCGGACTGGTGGCCAACATCGCGCGGAACGTGCTGCGCCTGCTTGGCTTTGACGCACGCCAGCAGGAACTGGCCGCCGTCGCCGGGTACATGCACGACATTGGGAACGTCATCAGCCGTCATGGTCACGCGACATCGGGCGCCATCCTGGCCCATCCGATCCTCAACCGGCTCCATGTGCCTCCGGACGATGTTGCCGTGATTCTTGGGGCGATTGGCTCGCACGGCGACGATCACCACCGCCTCGGGGAACCGGTTCACCCCGTTTCGGCGGCCTTGATTCTGGCCGACAAATCAGACGTACATCGCTCCCGCGTCCGGAACAACGACCCTTCCTCCTTCGACCAGCACGACCGGGTCAACTACGCGGCGACATCGTCGTTCCTTCGGGTCGACGCCGCCGCGAAGACGATCACCCTTGCCCTTTCGATCGATACCGTCATGGCTCCGGTCATGCAGTACTTCGAGATTTTCCTTCCGCGCATGCTGATGAGCCGCCATGCCGCCGAGCTGCTTGAGTGCGAGTTCCATATCACGATCAATGACGTCGTGGTGCTGTAACGATGGCCATATCCGCGGCTCGATCGACGACGCGCCCGACCTACCGCTCTTCGCCGGCCTTCAGCAGCCGCTGGCGCGACTTCGACCTCTACATGCTGATTACAACGGCGCTTCTGATCGGGTTCGGCGTTGTCTCGATCTGGAGCGCAACCGGCGGCGGAGCCCTGACGATCGGCAGCCTGGCGGTCCGTCAGGCTATGTACGGGGCGGTCGGCGTTGGTCTGATGGTGTTGCTGGCGAACTTTGATTACCGCATTTTTAGCTCGTTCGCCTGGCCGCTTTATGGCATCGGCCTGACGACGCTGACCCTGGTCCTCGTCCCGGGGATCGGGACGAATCTCGGTCTCGACTCCCAGCGTTGGTTTCTTATTGGCGGCACGACGGTTCAGCCAGCGGAGTTCGTCAAACCGCTGACCGCGATTGCCCTCGCCGCGTTCATCGCCTCACGCGGTGCGGCGATGGCCGAGCTCGGCAACTTTCTGGTGTCGATGTTGATCGTCGGCGCTCCGATGTTCCTGGTCTTTCGCGAGCCGGACCTTGGAACGTCGGTGGTCTACGGCGTGATCTGGGCGTCGATGATGCTGGTCACCCGGACCCGTAAGCTCTATTTCTTCGCGTTGATCTCACTCGTCGTGCCAGTCGCATTCGTCGCCTGGGAGTTTCTGCTCCGGGACTACCAGCGTGCCCGCTGGCTGGTCTTTCTCAACCCGGAGTCGGATCGTCTCGGCGAGGGGTTCAACATCCTTCAAGCTGAGATCAGCGTTGGTTCCGGGGGGCTCTTCGGTTTCGGCCTCCGAGGCGGCACTCAGAGCCAGGCCGGGTTGCTCAAGGTTCGGGAGTCCGACTTCATCTTCTCCCATGCCAGCGGCATGTTCGGTTTCATCGGCATGCTCGCGCTCTTCGCGTCGTTCGTGATCCTGCTCTGGCGATGTATTCGAGTCGTCGATACCGCCCGCGACACCTTCGGCCAGTGTCTCGCCATTGGGCTGAGCGGGATGCTCTTCTTTCAGGCGTTCGTCAACATCGGGATGAATCTCGGTCTGATGCCCGTGACTGGCATCACCCTGCCGTTCGTGAGCTCCGGTCTCTCATCGCTCTGGACCTTTCTCTGCGCCGAGGGCCTCCTACAAAGTATCCTGATGCGCCACCGGAAGCTCGCCTTCAAGCCGGATTAGCACCAGAGCGGCCCTCACGGCTCGTCGCGGGTGGCCTCTTGCAAAATGGCCTCGGCGGCATCGACCGCCTCTCCGGCATCCTCGGTATCGAGCCCTTCCGCTTCCGCCTGAGCGACCGCGGCCATCGCCAAGTCATCATCCCCGCCTGTCTGAAAGACGACGTGAAAGAGTTGCGCCCCTTGCGCGTCCCGCGAGACGAGCAGCTTGCACCGGTCCGGGCGGATAGCACGGTCGTTGAGGAACATCAGCATCAGGTCGAAGCTGACGAAGCTCTCCGAGACCCAGCGTTTCATCGACCCCTCCCCGTTGCGGACGCCGCCGCGCTCGGACCCGTCACCTGTCCATCTGAGCTGCCCGAGGATCCCAGGTGGCGCGCCAGCTCGTACAGCTCAGATCGTGGTCGTCCCGTGATCGCCGCTGCCTCGCGAGCGACGTGACTCGGCGCAAGTCCGCTCTGGACGAGCGACATCACAACCTGCTCGACATCCGTCTGATCGTCATGCACGCGGTCGTCCCCGCCAACGACGACCACGACCTCGCCGCGCGGCGGTGTCGCATAGACCGCTGCCAGCTCCCCAAGGGAGCCGTACCGCGCCTCTTCATGCATCTTCGTCAGTTCCCGCATCACGGTTGTCGGACGGTCGCCGAGCACCGCGGCCAGATCGTGAAGGGTGGTGCTCAGGCGCTCAGACGACTCAAAGAGGACGACCGGCACGCCAGCGGCCGCCACACGGGAGAGAGCGACCGCTCGCTCGCGTCCCCGGCGGGGAAGAAAACCGACCGCCAGGAACGGCCCGCGTACCAGACCAGACGCCGTTGCCGCCGCGATCACCGCCGATGGACCCGGAATCGGAATCACCGTCCGTCCCGCGTCAATCGCCGCACGGATCAGATCGTAGCCGGGGTCGGAGATGCCCGGACTTCCCGCATCGCTGACCAGCGCCAGGTCCGCATCTGCCAGATGCGAGATCAACTCCTTACGCCGCGATCGCTCATTGTGGGCGTGGTAGCTGACGAGTGGCGTTGAGAGACCGAAATGGCGAAGAAGCTGACCAGTGTGACGGGTGTCCTCCGCCGCGATCAGCGGAACGTCGCCCAGAATGCGCAGCGCACGAGCGGTGATGTCTTCCAAATTCCCGATCGGCGTCGCGACCAGGTAAAGATTACCCATGAGTCCTCGGCGAACGTTCGAGCGCTGCGGCTTGAGTGTGGCCGCTGGTGACGGCTATACTTCCTGTACGAACACTGCAGCTTGCCCGGTGAACGGTGTCCATGCCAGTGCAAGAGACGGAGACCTATCGGGCATGAGCAGTACGCCCCTTTTTGGCAACCTAGCCGCGGCCAACTACCCGGAACGAGATAGCGGCGCATTGGCGGACGATGCTGCGCGCCCCCTGCCGTCGGAACGTACCGCCCCGGCATCCCGGCCCCAATCGAGATCATTGTATCGGAAGTATCGTCCCCAGACGTTCGCCGCCGACGAGCTCGTGGGTCAGGAGCATGTCGTCCAGACGCTACGCAACGCCATCGCCCTCGACCGCATTGCCCATGCGTACCTCTTCTGTGGACCACGTGGAACCGGCAAGACGTCGACAGCCCGGCTTCTCGCCAAGGCGGTGAACTGTCTCGACCCCGACCCCGCCAACCGGCCATGCAACACTTGCTCGAGCTGCCAGGCGATCACCGCGGGCTCCGCCACTGATGTGATCGAGATCGATGCCGCCAGCAACCGCGGTATCGACGACATTCGTGAGCTTCGTGAACGAGTCAAATACGCGCCGACGCAGCTCCAGACCAAGTTCTACATCATCGACGAGGCCCATCAGATTACCGGGCCGGCGGCGAATGCATTCCTGAAGACCCTTGAGGAACCTCCCGCGCATACCAAGTTCGTGCTGGCCACCACCGACCCCGAGGAGCTCCTCCCCACGATCGTGTCCCGCTGCCAACGATTCGATTTTCGGCGCATCAGTCGCGAGACCATGATTGTCAGGCTCCAGACAATCGCCGCGGCGGAAGGTTTGGTCATCGAGCCCGAGGCCCTGGCCATCGTCGTTCGACATGCCACGGGCAGCCTCCGTGACGCCGAATCTCTCCTGGATCAGTTGTCGGTCTACCGGGAGCGTGAGGACGCGGCCGATGCCGGGATCACCGCGGACACCGTTCGAGCCTTACTTGGCATCAGTCAGAACGAGCGTGTTGAAACGCTCGTGATCGCCCTGGCGGAGCGTGATGCCCGGCTCGCGCTGACCGCGGTCAACGACGCGGTCGAGGCCGGCGAAGACCCGCGCCAACTCAACCGGCAACTCGTGACCTATCTTCGCGTCTTGCTGCACCAGCGAGCCGGCGGGACGCCAGATGCCGACGAACGCGCCCGAGAGCTGGCGACCCGCTTCCAGCTGGCCGAGCTTGCCGAGCTATCGGGTCGATTCAGTGATATCGACTACAAGATCAAGCATTCATCTTACGGACACCTGCCGCTGGAGGTGGCCCTGGTTGAAGGCGTTCTCCGTCCGACCGCCGCCGGCAACGCTGCCACGACCGGCGCCACGGCGCGGAATGTGTCCAGGCCGGACGCCGCGAACGACCGCGAGCCGGTGAAGCCACCGCCCGTAGATCGCATCGAGCAGCGCGAGACACCGCCTCAACGCCCTCCCTCGACCACCCTTCGGGATCGGGTGCGCGGAACAAGCCCGAGTGCGCCGAACGGCCGGTCAAGCGAACCGCCTGATAACCGGTCTCCGGTCGACGCTCCGGTGCCGGTCATCGCCTCGACGCCGACCGACTCGCCGCCGGTGACCCGGCCCGAGATCGCAATCAGTGGCTCGGGAGCTGGCGACGGGCTCGATGTCGAGCGACTCGTCGACCTGTGGCCGCGTATTCGGCAGGACGTCAAAGCGGTGAATCGCCGGATCGAGGCATTGCTCTCCTCGATTGATCCGGCGGTGGTCAACGGATCGCAGATTACACTTGTCGCGGCCTATCCGTTTCATCGGGACAAGCTCAACACGGACGACGTCCGCACGCTGGTCGAGGAGACGATCTCCCGGCTCACCGGCAGCCGCGTCACGGTCACCTGCGTGATGCGCGGAGAAACGCCATCTCCGGTCGCCTATGACGTCCCGCCGGCAACTCCCGACAGCGTCGCCGATCCCGAGATCGCCGCTGCGGCTCCCTCCACAGACGCCACTCCACCGGCCGATGGTTCACTGACAGACCCCGACGCCGACGAGCAGCGGGTCCGTGCCGCGAAAAACATCTTTGACGCCGACGAGATCCCGCCGTCACCACGATAGTGCCGCCCATCGCAAGGCAGGGCCACGCGGCGAGCGGAGCACGGCCGCTCGCCGCCCTGGATACGCACGGTGCGAACGCGAGGTCAGGGAGATGGCGTCGGCTCCGCCGGGGGTGGACTGCCCGGCTCTGCTGACGTCGACGCCACAGGCGAGGCACTGTCCATCACAAAGAGTCGCTCCGGTGGTCCACTCGGGTGGGCCAGGTAGAGGGACCAGGCACCGCCGGTATACGAGGTCCCCTTCAGCTGATCGCTCGGGACGGTTCGAAAAATCAGTCCGGTCGCCGACCACCAGAGATCGGTGACGGACTCTCCATTGGGCACGGCCAGGGGGATGGTTTGGGACCCCCCGAGCGGCCGAAGCCAGAGACTATGGAAGGCAAGAGCATCCCCCCGGGGCACAAAGACGGTGTAGGCAATCGACCGCCCGTCCGGAGAGGGGGCAAACCGGACCACTTCCGCCACTGGAGCGGCTCGTCCGGCACTCGCAACGACCCGGCGGTCGGCTCCCGAAGGAGCGATCGAGAAGACATCGCCGCCAGTAGCCGCTGTGCCCTGGGCGGATGTCTGGGCGTAGAAGATACTGCTGCCGTCCGGTCGCCAGGCAAGCGAGGTGATCGTGGCGCCGTTCTCGGAGGCGGCGACAACGCGCGTCGAGCCGGTGATCGGCGTCGCCGCGCCGTCACCGGTGCGGACCACCCACAGATCGGCCGCCCCGCCCGGCGCCGTCGCATTGAGGAACGCGACCTGATCGCCAGCGGGTGACCATGCGGCGAACGAGGTGAACGGCGCCGCGCTCGCCGGCACCAGGAGCACTGGCGACATGCTCTCGTCGAGAGGAATCGCGACGATCCCGCCGGCCACGAACGTCGCCACCAGACGATCGCCCTGCGGCGACCATTCGAGCGAGCTGGCTTCGGGGCGAGCATCAGTCGGGAGGTTGAGGGTGCTCTCAAGCCCGGGCAGACGCCGTATCTCCGAGCCGTCCGCGGCGAGCACAATCAGCGTCGTGGCCGCTGGGCCCTTCTTCGACTGAACCGCGAGGACCGCCACCCGATCGCCGTTTGGCGACGACGCGACAGCCCGCACCGTCTGATCTTTGACGTCGAAGAACTGTCGCGGAGTCCGATCCGTCGACCCCATTCTCCAGAGTTGATCACCCCCGATCAGATAGATCGATTTCGGTGCGCCTCGCGGCGATAGCAACGCGGCGGGCGATGCAATGGGTCGGGGAGGGGTCGCGGTCACGTCCGTAGATGCCCCGCTCGCGGTCGACACCGGCGACCGTGGCAGCGCGGTCGGCGCGTCGTTGGCAAACTGGCGCTGAGAGTCATCCTCGCTGCAACCGGCCACGGCGCCGAGCAGCGTCACGCCAATCACCAGGGCTGTGATAGGGCGTCTGACCGAGCGCCAGGTCGGAGAAGGGCACATCTTAAGTGGGCCCACTATGTGTAGGACAAAGGTTGTGCAAACCATTGACCCCCGATGGGCAGCCGCGTATAGTGGCCGTCAGGGAGGTGACGTTAAGGTGGGGTTGTTTGATCGACTGCGAGCGGAACCAGTATATAACACTCGCGCGGTCGTTCAGCAGACTGGTGTCCCGGCCGACACGTTCCGGGCCTGGGAGCGACGATACGGGATCCCTCGTCCCCAGCGCACCTCGGGCAACCAGCGCCTCTACTGCGAGCAAGATAGCGCCACGATCGCCTGGCTTCGCGACCAGACCCGAGCCGGCCTGACGATCAGTCAGGCCGTTGCTCTGTTTCGTTCCCGCGAGGCCGAGCCGTCGATCGACCGGCTGGCGGAAAGCCGGGAGGGCGAGGGTCGGTTCGCCAATGGCGAGGGCGAGGAACGACTGGGTCGATTGCGTCGCGATGTCGTGAGTGCCCTTCTGCAGTTCGATGCCGCCGAGGCCGAGCGCATCCTGGAAGACGCGCTGGCGATGCTCCAGGTTGAAGAGATCTGTCTGCATATCCTTCAGCCCGTCCTGTACGAGATTGGTCACCTTTGGGCCGCTGGTGAAGTGGAGATCAGTGCGGAGCACTTCGCCAGCGCTTTTGTTCTTCGGAAGCTTGGCGCTCTGTTCAATCTGTCCCAGCCCGACCTGGGCCGAGGCCCGGTTGTGGCGACCTGCCTCGAGGGCGAGTTACACGAGGTTGGACTGCTGCTCGGCTGCCTGTTTCTTTCTCGCCGCGGCTTCCAGATTGTCTACCTCGGCGCGAATCTGCCACTCGACGATCTCGTTCGCACAACCCAACGCCTTCGCCCACCGCTGGTCGTGTTATCGGCGTCGACGCCGGAAAGCGCCCGCCGTCTCGCGCTCGATGTGCGGGAGTTCCGGCAACGGTGCCTGGGCGCGAACGGCCGCGCCTCAGGATTTTGCCCCGCCATCGCGTATGGAGGATACGCCTTTATCACCGATCCATCTCTCCGCACCCTGATTGACGGCAAGTACTTCGGCGCCAATGCGGACGAGGCCGTCGAGGTGGTCGACCGCCTGCTGGTCCCCGCCACGGGTGTGATCAGCTAGCGGGACCGCGACTGGACCTATGCTAGACTCGCGGCTCGGTCGCGATGCTCGACGTGTCGTCCAGTCATGGCTCGATGCTCGCTCGGGTTCGTTGCCTGACCCAAACGTGATGAAACAGCGACATCGTGCGGAGTGAGATGATGCGTCTGACTATGGAGGACGTCGAGCATGTCTCGACGCTGGCCCGACTCGGTCTCACCGACGCTGAGAAAGAGCGGTTACGGGATCAACTCTCCTCGATCCTCGAGCATATCGAAGCCCTCAACGCGGTCGATACGGCCTCGATTCCACCGACGGCTCAGGTCAACGCCCTGTCGAATGTGTGGCGCGAGGATACCGCTGGACCGTCATTGCCGATCGAAGCGGTCCTGGCGAATGCCCCTCGCAGCGTCGACGGCTTCTTCGAGGTCGACTCCGTCTTGACCAATAATCCGGATTCCGGCGGATGAGCGACGATCTGGTGTGGCTGACGGCGACCGAGGCGCGGCAGCGTCTCGACACCAGAGCCATTACCGCGCGCGAGCTGACTGAAGCTCATCTCCGGCGGATCGAGCGCGTCGAGCCGGCGATTCACGCCTTTCTTCACGTCATGGCCGACGTCGCCATGGCCCAGGCTGATGCCGCCGACCGGCGAATCGAGGCGGGCACCGCCACCGCGATGACGGGAATCCCGGTCGCCCTCAAAGACATTCTCTGCACCATGGATGCCCCAACGACGGCTGCATCAAAGATTCTCGCCGGTTACCGCTCGCCGTACGACGCCACTGTCGTCGGTCGTCTGCGGGAGCAGGGCGCGATCTTCGTCGGCAAATCAAATACCGACGAGTTTGCCATGGGCTCATCGACCGAGAACTCTGCCTTCGGTGCGACGTGCAACCCGTGGGACACGTCTCGGGTGCCAGGGGGGAGCAGCGGGGGATCAGCGGCGGCGATCGCCGCCGGCGAGGCGACGCTGGGGCTTGGCTCCGACACCGGTGGATCGATCCGACAGCCAGCCGGATTCTGCGGGGTCGTCGGCGTCAAGCCGACCTACGGGCGGGTCTCGCGATACGGGTTGATTGCGTTTGCCAGCAGCCTCGACCAGATCGGCCCTTTCGCGCGGAGTGTCGCCGACGCGGCGCTGCTCCTGGAAGCGGTCGCCGGCCACGACCCACTCGACTCGACATCGGTACCGCTCCCGGTTCCCTCGTACCGCGAGACGCTCACAGGTGACCTAAACGGTCTGCGGATCGGCATCGCCGAGGAATACACGGTCGACGGCATGGACGTGAACGTCAAATCGGCGGTCGACGCCGCTACCCAGCGACTCGCCGACCTTGGCGCAACGCTGGTGCCGGTGAGTCTGCCGCACACGTCATACGCCCTGGCGACCTACTACATCACCGCGCCGGCCGAGGCGAGCGCCAACCTGGCCCGTTTCGACGGGGTCAAGTATGGGTTCGTCGTACCGGCGCCGACCTTGCAGGGGACGTACGAGCGGACGCGTGGCGAGGGGTTTGGGCCGGAAGTGAAGCGCCGGATCATGCTTGGGACGTACGCCCTCAGCAGCGGCTACTACGACGCCTATTACGTCAAAGCCCAAAAGGTTCGCACCCTGATCAAACGAGACTTCGAGGAAGCCTTCGCCCAGGTCGACGCCATCGTCGCTCCGACGTCGCCGACCGTCGCCTTTGAGATGGGAGCGCGAACTGACGACCCGTATCAGATGTACCTCGCCGACGTCTTTACCATCCCCGCCAACATGGCCGGCATCCCCGGCATCGCCGTCCCGTGCGGGTTTGCCGGTGATCTTCCGGTCAGCCTCCAGATCTTTGCCAAGCCGTTCGACGAGGCGATGATGTTTCGGGTTGCCGATGCCTACGAGCGGTCGGAGGGTTGGGTCAACCGTCATCCCGAGCTGTCGTAGCGACGCTGCGACCGCGGTCCGGGCCAGCGCCCACCGACTACCCAGCTGTTGCATCTGATCGCCCACGAAGAAAGCACGAGGTTTGACGGTGAGGTAGCCGCTTGGTAGACTGCGCACCGCACCCGGGCCGCTAGCTCAATTGGCAGAGCAGCTGACTCTTAATCAGCGGGTTGAAGGTTCGAGTCCTTCGCGGCTCACCCCCATAGTTGGCTTGCGGAAGCCAAAATTGAACGACCGGGCGATGCTCTCGTCCGGCCGTTCGGCTTATCTGACCGCAAAAGTGACCGCAGTTGTGTGCCCGATCGTTGCGGTCCAGACCACCTGCCCAGGAGGAACCGTGGAAATGATTCTTCCTGCCATAGCGGCGAAGCAGCGAAGAATCGTATTCCCGGCGTGGTCGGCGCGACTGCCCTCCTCCGACAGCGGGGTGCGAAACTGGGCCGACACATTGGACGGCTCTTGGGGCGTGCCGATGGTCGAGGAGAAGACATGGCCGGCATCCCGCCACCGGGCGTGGTTGAGTTACGTTCCTCCAGCCGGCGCGCGCGCCGCGCTCGGAGGGCAGCCACGGCCATCGGCGGCAGCGTGACCGTGCGCCGGCTAAGGGCGGTCTTCAGCTCGACCAGTTGCAGACCACCGGTCGCGGCGGCGAGTCCGAGTAACGGTCAGACGGTGACGGGACTGATCAACTGGTGTGCGTCGGGAATAGGACGCTGAGCCCGTCCGTGGTGACTGCCGGACCACCCCGTATCACGCGCGGGGTCGCCTAGCGATCGAGAGCATGGTAGGTCACGGTCTGGATGTAGGGCTTGCTCGTCGGGGGAACGCGGTCGTCACCATGTTTGAATGAGCGGCCTCGTCTGCGGGGGTCGCCAAAGCGGGGGGGGGACCCGCCGTTTCCGCCTTCGGTGACTTCGCGTTTGCATATCGCATCGACCGCTCGCGCTCCGTCGTCGTTTTCGGTACGATGCCGCAGCGACGTCAGAACTGGTGGGGAGACGAGTACGACCAAGGTCGGCACCAGGGACCCGCCCCCGACGCACGTCGCCCCGAACCGGTCGGTACGGTGATGGGGCGGGTCCCATGGGGCGGTGGCTCGATGCCACTTCGAGGACGGAACGATCGTGTGGTCGGGACTGGACCTGGATGGCTGGGACACTCGGGACATGGCCCGTGCAATGAGGTGGCCTGTGGATGTCGTTGGAGGCGGGCATGGGGCTTGTGACCAGGGTGTCCAGGTCTTGCGGGATGTGAATCTGACCGATGCCGCGCTCGCCTTCGGGGGGATGAACGCCCACTCCGGCGCTGCCACTAGCCGGACGCTGATGCTCGCCGAGTTGTCGGCCCTGCTCGCCGGGACCCCCGCCGGTGCGGTCAAGGACGCCTACAAGGCCGCGGTGATCGACGACAATGTCCTCCTCAAGCCCTCAGCCGGTACCCGCGCCAAGACCTACGCCTACCTCCGCGATCGCTTCGCCCTCGACCCTGACGTGCCGGTGTTCGGCCTGCTTCGTCTCCTGTGGAACCGTGACCCATCCGGTCGGCCGCTCGTCGCAGTACTGGTCGCTTCCTCCAGAGACCCCCTCCTGCGGGCGACCTTCCCCGCCCTGATCGCCTACGAACCCGACCAACCCGTCTCCTCGCGCTCGCTCGGTCAGGCCATCGAGAACGCCGTTCCCGGTCGCTTCAATGACAAGACGATCAAGGCAACGGGCGCACGCGTCGTATCGACCTACAAGCAATCGGGACACCTGCGAGGTCGTTCCAAGGTCTATCGTCAACGTGTCACCCCGACGCCCGGGAGTGTCACCGTCGCCCTCCTCTTTGCCGCGCTTGGCGGGGCTGGCGGACTGGCCCTGCTGGACAGCGACTGGGTCCGGGTGCTCGACAGTCCCGGCGAACGCGTCCTCGCCGAGGCCCGGATCGCCGCCTCCCGGGGCTGGCTCGAGATCCGTCAGGCAGGTGACGTGCTCGACATCTCGTTTGACCGGTTGCTCGCGTCCCTCGGGGGACCGCGATGAATGACGTCGACCGGCTGGTCGAGGCGCTGCGGCAGCAACTGCTCCATCCCTGGACCCCCGACAAGTCCGGCGGTGAGCGCGTCTGGTTCCTTGTCCACGACCCCGACAGGACCCGCGCCGTCTTGGCCCGCAAGGAAGCCTTCCGCCAAGCCACCGAGGCGGCCGGCAAGCGCTGGGTCGAGATCGACATCTCGGACGAGTTTGGACGATGGATGGCAGGGCATCGCTACGCCGCCCGCTACTACGCCAAACCGCGGCTGGCCACCACCATCGCCGCCGATTTCGCAGCCGCGCTAGTGGAGGACATCACCCGGCGCGTCAGCGAGCTCGGCGTCGATGACCAGACCCTCCTCGCGATCACTGGTACCGAGTCGCTCTACGGCATCACCAAGCTCTCCCACCTCACCAAGATGATCGAGGATGCGATCCCCGGTCGCCTACTGGTCTTCTTCCCGGGCGAATTCACCGAGCCACACTACCGATTTCTCAACGCGCGCGACGGCTGGAGCTACCTGGCGATCCCGATCGTCCCGGTCAGTGGGAGGGGCACGGCATGACGACCACGACCTCACCGATGCAGGTTCAGGGGCCGGACACGGGGCAGGTCCTGAATCGCCACGTCTTCGATCGCGACCCCGCCGGGCATTCCCTGGAGAACGATGGGGTGAGCAAGGTCGGCAACGCGGCCGCCCTGCCCTACGAACTCGCCACCTTCGTCTGCGAGGGGGAGTACGAGGCTGGCCTCGACCGCATCCTCGATACCTTCCTCTCGCACCTGACTCGAAGCACCCAGCCCTCGGCCTGGGTCAGCGGGTTCTACGGCAGAGGCAAGTCCCACCTGGTCAAGGTCCTCGAAGCCCTCTGGCGGGACGAGCCCTTCGACGACGGTCGTCGACCGCGGGACATCGTCCGTCTGCCCCAGCACATCGAGCGCCAGTTGCGCGAGCTCTCGACCGAGGGCAGGTGGCCTGTGGTCCGCCTCCGGCATGCTCTCGGAGTCGAGCGATCAGAGCGTGAGGATGCTGATCCTCGGCATCGTCTACCGGGCGGCAGGGTTGTCAGGCGATTACGGCCGGGCCCGGTTCCGCCTCTGGGTTCGGCAGCGCGGCTGGGAGGACGAGATCGTCCGCCGCATCGCGGCAGAGGGCTTCGACCCCGACACCGAGTTCAACGAGTACCTGGTCTCGCCCGTCATTGCCGACGCCGTCCACGACCTCTCCGGCGCAACCTCGACCGACGCCGATTCCGCCCAGGAGCGCTGGCACGCTCAGTTCAACCGCCAGGACATTTCTGTCGACGATCTGGAGACGGCCCTGAAGGAAGTCTTCCGCCTCCAGTCCGTCGACAGCAAGGGCATCCCTCTGACCCTGCTCGTCCTCGACGAGGTCCAGCAGTACATTGGGGACAGCGGCTCCCGCGCCCAGGCGCTCCAGGAGGCGGTCGAGCGCATCCAGAGCGCCTTCGAGGGCAAGGTCCTGGTCGTCGCCACCGGCCAGGCCGCCCTCAACACCACCCCCAACCTCCAGAAGCTGCAGGGCCGCTTCACCGTCAACGTGATGCTCTCCGACAAGGATGTCGAGCGGGTCGTCCGCGAGGTCGTGCTGCGGAAGGACCCTGTCCAGATGCCGGCCGTCGAGGCCACCCTCCGCGCCGTCGAGGGGGAGATCGACCGCCACCTCCAAGCGACGAAGATCGGGACCCGCTCCGAGGACAAGCCGATCCTCGCCGCCGACTATCCGCTCCTGCCCACTCGGGGACGGTTCTGGGCCAACCTGCTCCACTAGGTCGATCCGACCGGCACCTCGGGCCAGCTCCGTACCCAACTGCGCGTCGTCCATGCCGCCACCGTCCTCGTCGCCGACCGCCCCCTGGGCCACGTCATCCCGGCCGACGTCATCTACGATCAACTGCACGGAGGACTGCAACAGTCCGGCGCGCTGCCGCGCGACGTCTCCAACATGATCGCCCAGCAGTCAGCCGATGGCTCGGAGGACGGTCGACTCCGGGCTCGCCTGGTCCAGCTCATCTTCCTGATCGAGCGCCTCCCGGCCGGGGACCTCAACGACATCGGCCTCCGGGCCACCGCGGACGCCCTCGCCGACCTCCTGGTCGAGGACTTGACCGCCGGCAGCGACGCCCTGCGCCGCCGCATTCCCGAGCTGCTGCAGGACCTGGAAGAGGACGGCAAGCTGACCCGTTCGACCGCGGGCGACTACGCCATCCAGACCGGCGAGAGCCTGAAGTGGCAGCAACGCTTCTAGCAGGAACGCCAGTCCCTCATCGCGAACCCAGCCGCTCTGGGCGAAATCCGTGCCCAGACGATCGAGGCGCGGGTGCGGGAGGCCGCCTAGGCCCTGGTCCGCACCCACGGCCACTCCCGCACCGCTCGTGACCTGACCTTTCGCTTCGGCAACGAGGCCCCCGATGCCGCCGCCTCCTCCGGGGGCGTCGTCGTCTGGGTCCGCGATGGTTGGGACGCCGCCGAGACCACCGTCACCCGGGACGCCCGCGCCGCCGGGGATAGCAGCGCGACCGTCTTCGTCTTTATCCCCCAGCGGAATCAGGCGGATCTCCAGGCCGCGCTCGCCAACTACGAGGCCGCCAAGCGCACCCTGGCCCTGCTTGGGGCCAGTCAGGACAGCCTCGACGGACAGCGGGCGGCCGACGGCATCCGGAACCGGATGACGGAGAACGAGCGCCGCTTTACCGGGTTCCTGACCGACGCCGTCGCCGACGCCGCCGTCTCCGTGGGCGGCGGGGCCGGGATCGACGGGGCCGGGCTCACCGAGAAACTCCAGGCGGCCTTCGAGGGTGGCCTGAAGCGTCTCTATCCCCGGTTCGCCGATGGCGACTACCCAGTCAAGGACTGGGAGAAGGTCTTCACCAACGCAACCCAGGGCACCGCGGATCCCCTCAAGGCCGTCGGCCACGCGGGCCAGGACGCCGATCACCCCGTTGTCCGGGCGATCAGGGCCGGCATCCCCGGCAAACCCGGCGACCTCTGGAGCGCCGTCCGGAAGACCTTCGAGGCGGCACCCTACGGGTGGCCTCGCGACGCCGTCGATGCCGCCGTGGCGGTCTTGGTCGCCGCCGGGGAAGTCAATGCGACCCGCGCCAACGCCGACCTCGTCGCCAAGGACCTCGCCAAGAACCAGGCCAATGCCATCCGCCTGGCCGGCGAGGACATCGTCATCGGCCCGTCGGTCATGCTCGCCGCCCGGGCCACGTTCGTCGCCCTAGACGGCAAGCAGGTCTCGGACGAGGAGGTCCGAACCGGGGCCCGAGACCTGGTCGGCCGCCTGACAGCGCTGGCGACGGCCGCCGGCGGCGATCCGCCCCTGCCGCTCGCCTCGGTCCCCGCCTACCTGACCGATATGGGCCACGAGACCGGCAACCAATTGATCCAGTCCCTTGCCACCAATGCCAAAGCCATCCAGGCCGACATCGCCACCTGACGGGCACGGGCCGAGGAGATCGACAAGCGCCGCCCGGCGTGGGAGACCACCGAACGGTTGGCCGCCCACACCCGGGGCCTCCCCGGCCACGACGACATCTCCGCCACGCTGGCCGCGATCCGGGACAACCGCCAACTCCTCGCCACCCCGGACCCCGTCGCCCCGGTCGCTCGCCAGGCCGCCGACCTGCTTCGGGCCACGCTGAAGGAGAAGATGACCGCCTACCAGGAGCGGCTGGAGCAGGGCCTGGCCGACCTCCAGGCCACCAACGAGTGGGACCGCCTCAACCAAACGCAGCGGGAGAGCATGCTCCAGCGGCCTAACCTCCGCCCCGTCACGACGTCGTCCCTCAGTTCCGACCGCGATCTGCTCGCCGTCCTCGGCTCGCGGTCGCTGGGGGAATGGGACACCGCCCTCGACGCCCTGCCCACCCGGCTCACCGACGCTCAGGCGGAGGTCATCCGCCTGATCCAGCCCGAAGTGCGGGAGGTCTCGTTGCCAAAGCCGCTGTTCGAGAAGCCCGCCGATGTCGAGCGGTGGATCAAGGACGTGCGGGAGGCCCTGCTGGGTCACGTCAACGCCGGTCACCCGGTCAGGATCAAATAAGCCGATGGCCACGCTCTCCGCCCTCGATCGGTCCCGCCTCGAACGCGCCACGCTGGCCGCCCGCGCCGCCGCCGAGGCCGCCGTCCGCAAGCGCTTCGACGGTCTGGACCTCACCGCCGAGTCGTCGCCGACCGAGTTGCCCGAGACCGACCGTGCCCTTTGGAGGGCTCTCCGGGCGCGGGCCCGCGCCCTGGGTCAGGGGCGCGTCGACGCGAACTTGGCCGGCACCTCCGCCGTCCAGGCCGGGGTTCCGTTCCTGGTCGAGGAGCTGGCCTACGAGGCCTGGCACCGGATGCTTTTCGCCCGCTTCCTGGTCGAGAATGTCCTACTCACCCACCCCGATCTCGGCGTCACCCTCTCGGTTGGGGACATCACCGCGCTGGCGACCGAGGTCGGCGAGGACTCCTGGGAATTGGCCACCCGCTTCGCCTCCCACCGTCTGCCCGGCCTCTTCCACCTCACCGAGCCGCTGCGCCTGGCCAGCGAGGACCGCCAGGACTTAGCCCGCACCCTGACCGGCCTGGACAACCACATCTTCACCGCCGCCGACGCCCTGGGCTGGACCTACCAGTTCTGGCAGTCGCAGAAGAAGAAGGAGGTCAACGCCAGCGGTCGCAAGATCGGCGGCGCCGACCTCTCCCCGGTGACGCAGCTCTTCACCGAGGACTACATGGTCCGCTTTCTGCTGGAGAACAGTCTCGGCGCCTGGTGGGCGGCCCGCCACCCCGACAGCCCCCTCCTGAGCAACTTCGCCTACCTGCGCTTCGCCGACGACGGCACACCGGCCTCGGGGAGTTTTCCCGGCTGGCCCGATCGCGCCGCCGAGCTCACGGTGATGGACCCCTGCTGCGGCTCCGGCCACTTTCTGGTCGCCGCCTTCGAGATGCTGCACCGGATGCGGATGGAGGAAGAGGGGCTGACCGAGCCAGACGCCGCCGACGCGGTGCTCCGTGACAACCTGTTCGGGTTGGAGCTCGACGCCCGCTGCACCCAGCTCGCGGCCTTCGCTGTCGCCCTGTCCGCCTGGAAAGCCGGTGGCCACCCCGAGAACAATCCGCCGCGGATCGCCTGCTCCGGCACCCCGGTCGCCGGGCAGCTCGACGCCTGGCGTCGCCTCGCCCGGGGCGACATCAACCTGCGGGAGACGCTGGAACAGCTGCATGGGCTGTTCGCGGAGGCCCCCACCCTCGGCAGCCTGATCGACCCCCGCCGCCTGGTGGGCAGCCAGGGGATGTTCGCCCCCCGCTGGGAGGAGGTCGAGCGCGCTCTCGACCAGTTAACAGATGCCGATGAAGAGACCGCCATCTTCGCTCACGCCGCCGAGGAGACGGCCAGGGCAGCGCTCATGCTGGGGCGGAGGTACACGCTGGTCGCCACCAATGTGCCGTATCTCTCCCGAGGCTCACAGGACGAGCGGCTCAAGGCGTACGCCACTCGGTACCACGACGATGCGAAAGGGGACCTGGCGACCATCTTCGTCGATCGCTGCCTCGGCTTCTGCCGGGGCGGCGGGACGGTAGCCGTGGTGACGCCGTTGAACTGGTACTCCCTTGGGGCATATAGAAATCTTCGCAATCGGCTTCTTACAGCTATTTCATGGGTAACGTTTGCAAATCTAGGCCCGAAGAGCTTCCAAACCCCTATGTGGGACTTCAACGTAGCTATGTCGATTCTTAACAACACTGCCCCGCCATTGGACAACACCTTCGCCGGTCTCGATGTGGCCACCGGGAAGACGGCCAGTGAGAAGGACCGCCTGCTTCGGGAGCTCCCGGTTACAATCGTGAGCCAGCAGGCGCAGTTGGAGAATCCAGATCAGCGGATATCTCTTGAAGGAACTGTAAATTTATCGCTGCTTGAACGATATGCCGGTGGATACGCGGGTATTCAGTCGGGGGATTATCCCCGTTTCGGTAGGTGCTTTTGGGAACTGCGCTCTCTGGATGAACGTTGGACGCCTCAAGTGAGTACTGTTGAGAGGACTACGGCGTGGGGCGGCCGGGAGCATGTCTTCTTTTGGGAGAACGGAAATGGAGCTTTTTACCGTTTCGTATGTGAGCGCCTAGGAGAAGCTGGCGTAAAGGCATGGATCAGAGGAACCGGATTCGATGGCCGAGATGGGGTGGCTGTAAGTTCGATGAGTAAGCTCCCGGTCTCACTATATGCGGGGGAACTATTCGACAATAACACCGCCGTCATCCTCCCAAAAGACCCCGCTCACCTCCCCGCCATCTGGGCCTTCTGCTCCTCGCCCGAGTTCAACGCCGCCGTTCGCCGCATCGACACGGCGCTGAAGGTCACCAATGCCACCCTGGTTAAGGTCCCCTTCGACCTCGAACGCTGGCAGAAGGTCGCGGACGATGCAGGCCCGTTGCCGGAGCCGCACTCGGATGACCCGACCCAATGGCTGTTCAAGGGGCATCCCGCTGGGTCGACGGCGCCGCTTCAGGTCGCCGTCGCCCGCCTGCTCGGCTACCGCTGGCCCAACCAGGCCGACGACGGCCTCGACGCCCTGGCCGACCCGGACGGCATCGTCTGCCTGCCCTCCCTCTACCAGGAGCCTCCCGCCCACCAGCGCCTCGCCGACCTGCTGCGTACGGCCTACAGCGACGACCGCGGGCAGGACACCCTGTCCGCCCTCCTTCGGGAAGTCGGGGCACCTTCGCTGGAGGCCTGGCTGCGGGCCAAGACCGCGGCCGGCTTCTTCGCGCAGCACGTCAAGCTCTTCCACAACCGTCCCTTCCTCTGGCAGATCACCGACGGCCGCCCGGACGGCTTCGCGGCCGTGGTCAACTACCACCGCCTCGACGCCGCCGCCCTCAGCAAGCTGATCTACACCTACCTCGGCGAGTGGGTCGGTCGCCAGGAGCGCGCCGTCGCTGCCGGGGAGGCCGGTGCCCCGGGTCGCCTCGACGCCGCCACCATCCTGCGCGCCAAGCTGGTCGCGATTGCCGAGGGTGAGCCGCCCCACGACGTCTACGTTCGTTGGAAGCCCCTCGCCGAACAGCCGATCGGCTGGCAGCCCGACCTCAACGACGGGGTCCGCCTGAACATCCGCCCCTTCATCGAGGCCGGTGTCCTGGCCGCCAGAGTCAACGCCAAGTGGGGCAAGGACCGGGGCGCCGATCCCGCCGTCCGGGCCGAACCGCTCCGCGACGTCCCCGAGTCCGAAGCCGACCTCCACCGCCGCATCGACCTCCACGCCTCGGTCGACCGCCACAACGACCTGCACTTCAGCCGCGCCGAGGAGGAACGGGCCCGGCAATTGGCGAGCGCGGGCGTTGGCACACCCCGTGGCGTGTCACCAGCGCGGACCTCGGGATGACCGGCGGGCTTCCCGCTCGCAGCGACGACCACCCTCGCACCGTGCTCGACGCCTTCGTCGCAGCCCTGCGTCGGGCGGGCGACTATAACCCCGAGGCGGAGGTCGCGCCGCTGGCGATCCTTTGGCCGGACGGAACCCGGCAGTGGGAGCGGGCCCTGCCCGCGCTGCACGATGACCACCGCCTGACCGTCCTCACCCTCGGCGACTACGACCCGGACGCCCGGACCGGGCCGGCCATCTGGGTTCGGGCCGAGTTGGCGATCCTGCCAGCCCCCGCTCCAGGCGACCCGCCCCCAGTGGTCTACCTGCCCGGCCACCACCGGGAGGTCTTCCGCGACGCCGAGGCGGCCCCGGTCGAGATCCGCCCCCTCTTCGGTCTCCATGTCCGGGGCACCCTGTTCCTCCAGCCCAACGGCAAGGACTGGACGGTCGCCTTCCTACAGAATGCCCGCTACGGCCTCGGTCTGACTGTCGATCGGGGAGACGCCACGCGGGCTGCCCTCGGCAACACGGTCAAGGACCTGCTGTCTCGCCAGGTCGCCGAGCTACGGCGCCACCCGGGCGGCATCGACGCCGGTTTCCTCGACTCGATCCTGATCCGTGACATGCCCCGCCTGGTTCTCGACTGGCTGAACGAGCCCGCCGCGATCCGGGCCGACCTGGACGAGACCACCTGGTCCGCCTTCGCCCGCCAACTCCACGGCACCTACGGGGTCGATCCCGACCGCGATGGGCCGGGCGAGGCGGCCCGTCGCCTCGGGGAATCGGACACCGACCATCAGTGGGCCGTGGTCTGGTCCCGGTTCGAGCAGTCGTGGGACGACTACCCCGCCATCCCCGCCGCGCTGCGCGGCGCCAGGCCAGCCAGGTCCGGGCGTGGCGCGGTGCAGCGGGGCATCTTCGGCCCGGCCGCCGGGTCAGGGGCGACCTCCCATTGGCCCCAGGACAACGAGGCCGACGAGGAGACTCTGCGCGACGCCCTGACCGCCCTCGGTGATGCCAACGCGAGCGCTGCCTCGGCTCGTCAGGCGATCCTCGACCTGGAGGCGGCCCACGCCCCGCGCAGCGCCTCCGTCTGGGCCAAGCGCGGCGAGGCCCCCCTGGCCCGCGCCTTCGACCACCTGGCCGCCGTTGCCCGGGGTACGGCCGACCCCTTCCCCGCTAAGGACCTGGCCACGATGGTGGCTCACTACGTCGAGACTGGCTGGCGGGCCGCCGCCGCGGCCCTGGACGCCCAGGGCGCCGTCCGCACCGCCGCCGACCGGGAGGCTGTCGCGGCTGCCCTCGACCGGATCTACTCACCCTGGCTCTGGGACACCGCCGAACGGTTCCAGGAGGCCATCAAGGCGGCACCCGACCAGGGTCGCCCCCGCCCCCACGACGCCGCGCCCGGCACTTGCGTCCTTTTCGCTGACGGACTGCGCTTCGACCTCGCCGCCCGCCTGGCCGAGGGTCTCGAACGGGAAGGAAACACCGTCACGATCACCGGCGCCGTCGGCCCCCTGCCCGGCGTCACCCCCTCGGCCAAACCCGCCCAATCGCCCGTCTCCGACCGGCTCGCGGCGGGCCCAAAGCTAAACGTGATTGGCCCCGGGTCCGGCTCGGCCATGACCCAGGCCGCCCTCCGCAAGCTGCTGGCGGACGCCGGGTGGACGTACCTCGGTCCCGGCGACATCGGTGCCCCGGACGGCACCGGACGGGCCTGGACCGAATCCGGCACCATCGACTCCTACGGCCACAACCAGCCACAGGACCTCCCCGCCCAGGCGCACCGCGAAGTGGTTGCCCTGCGGGAGCGAGTGGCGGGGTTGCTCGCCGCCGGCTGGACCCGCGTCGTCGTGATCACCGACCACGGCTGGCTCCTCACTCCCCGCCCCATGCCTAAGACCGACCTGCCCGTCGGTCTCACCGTCGAGAAGAAGGGACGCACCGCTCGCCTCGAAATCGGCGCGACGACGGACGTTCAGACTGTCGCCTGGTGCTGGGACCCCTCCGTGATGGTCGCCATGGCTCCGGGCATCAGTTGCTTCGAGGAGGGCAAGCGCTATGAACACGGCGGCCTCAGTCCCCAGGAGTGCGTCGTCCCGACCCTGGTGGCCACCGCCCCCGCGTCGGTCCGGCCGACGGCGACCGTGACGATCGCCACGCTGGCCTGGACCGGACTCCGTTGCCAGGTCACCCTGGCCGGCGGCGGTCCGGGCATGGCCGTCGATGTCCGGACGCGGGCGGGGGATGCCTCGACCTCGATCGCGGCGAGACCGGTCCCGGTTGGCGACGGCCCCGGCGTCAGGGTCCTGATCGGCGATGATGCCCACGAGGGGTCGTCCGCGACCGTCGTGGTCCTGGACGCCGGCGGCCAGCCGATCGCCCAGCGGGCGACGATCGTCGGCGAGGGGGAGTAGGCGTGCTCGAACAGGGAGACCGAACTCAGGTCGACCCCTTCGTCCTTGACGAACTCGACCAGTTGGTGACCGAGGTCTTCGGTCCATTCGTGGTCAAAAAAGATCTGGCTCTCCGGTTCAAGAACCAGTATCCCGTCCCAACCTACGTCGGTGAGTTCCTGATCGGGAAGTTCTGCGCCAGCACCGACCCGGACGAGATCCGCGAGGGCCTGGAGATCGTCGAGTCCACCCTGCGCGACCGGACCGTCCGCTCCGCGGACAAGGAACTCTTCAAATCCAACGCCCGCGAGCGCGGCTCGATCCGGATCATCGACAAGGTCTCGGCCCGCCTCGACGCCAAGACCGATTCCTACCTGGCCGAACTCCCCAGCCTCTCGATCAAGGATGCCCGGATCGAGCCCGAGATGGTGCGGGCCCACGAGCGCCTCCTCTCCGACGGCTTCTTCGCCGAGGTCACGGTCGGCTACGACGCCGTGATCGCCCAGGAGAAGAATGGTCGCCCCTTCGGCATCAACGGCATCAAGCCGATCCAGACATCTCACCGCGACACGCTGTCCCGGATCGCCGCTGGCCGGTCCCGCTTCACCACCGAGCAGTGGAAAGACCTCCTCCTGCGCAGCGTCGGGTTCGAGACCGGCGTCCTGACTGCCCGGCAGAAGGACATTCTGTTGCTGCGGATGGTCCCGTTCGTTGAGCGCAACTACAACCTCGTCGAGCTCGGCCCGCGAGGCACGGGCAAATCGCATCTCTTCCAGCAGGTCTCCCCCTATGCTCACCTCGTCTCTGGTGGCAAGGCGACAGTGGCCAGGATGTTCGTCAACAATGCCAGCGGCGAGCGTGGCCTGGTCGCCCAGTACGATGTGGTCTGCTTCGACGAGATCTCCGGCATCTCGTTCGACAGCAAAGACGGCGTCAACATCATGAAGGGCTACATGGAGTCGGGCGAGTTCAGCCGCGGCCGGGAGAGCATCCGGGCCGAGGGCAGCATTGCCATGGTCGGCAACTTCGACGTCGATGTCGAGCACCAGCAGCGGGTTGGCCATCTCTTCGGGCCGATGCCCAAGGAGATGCGCGACGACACCGCCTTCATGGATCGCCTCCACGCCTACCTGCCTGGCTGGGACATCCCCAAACTGCACCGCGGTCTCTTCACCGAGCACTATGGCCTCGTCAGCGATGTCCTCTCGGAGTGCTGGACCCGCCTTCGCGACGAGAGCCGCCTGACCGCATTGGAGGGCCAGGTTTACTTCGGCGGGGCCTTGAGCGGTCGCGACACGAACGCGGCCCACAAGACCGTCAACGGACTCCTCAAACTGCTTTATCCCGACTCGACGATGACCCCGGACGAGGCGGACCTGGAGTGGGCGGTCCGCCTGGCACTCGAATGCCGCCGCCGGATCAAGGAACAGCAGAAGCGGGTCGGCAGCGCCGAGTTCCGCAACACCCAGTTCAGTTACCAGATGGGTCGTGACGGCATCGAGCAGTTCGTCTCCACGCCGGAGCTGCAGAGCGGCGAGGGGATCGGCACCGACCCCCTACCTCCCGGCCAGGTCTGGGCGATCGGTCCCGGCGGAGCGGAGGAGAGCGCCGGCCTCTACCGGATCGACGTCAACGAGAGCCCCGGTAGCGGCGTCCGGCTGACCAATGTCTTGGTCTCCGCCCCGCTACGAGAGAGCCTGCGCCACGCTGAACAGAACCTCTACACCCAGGCCCGCAAGCTCGTCGGCGACCGGAACCCGAAGGCCCATGAGTTGACGGTCCAGGTCCGGGCCCTGGACGCCCCGAAGAGCGGCGCCGATTTCGGCCTGCCCGCGCTGATGGCCCTGGCCAGCGCCCTGATCGGCAGGAGCGTCCACGGCGGGATGATCTGCGTCGGAGGGATCAACCTCGGGGGCGGCATCGAGACGATCTACGATGCGGCCGCCATCGTCGAGTTGGCGGCCGAGAAGGGCGCCACCACCTTGCTGATGCCCGTTGCTACCCGCCGCGACGTGATGGGAGTCTCCGACGACATCGCCGCCAAGGTCGATGTCCGCTTCTACAAGGACGCCCAGGACGCCTTCATCAAGGCCATCGCGGACTGAGGAGCACCAAGCCTCTCATCACCAGGCCCCGTGGTGATGCAGATCAGGCAACCGCGTCGACGTGCCCTACCTCGTTAGCTACATTGCCGGTGGACAGCTCTGGATCATCATGGCCGATTTTGGATGCAAGTGGATGACCGCCATCGAGTGTTATCAGCGGGTTGAAGGTTCGAGTCCTTCGCGGCTCACCCACAAACGTGGCTCGCAGAAGCCATAACCAGGGCCGGAGCGATCTGCTCCGGCCCTTCCTCGTGCGCGGATGCCACCAACGTTCTCGCCATCCCCTGACATAAACCACTCTGCGTGTCGATGGTGCGTACGGCCCTTCCCGAAATCCAAGCGGATTGAGCGCATCGAGAAACAGAGCGAGGACCGCGGTATCGACGGCGTCTCGTACCGCGGCGATGACCATAGCGAGGGCCTAGGACACGGTCTCGTGCTGGTCCACTGTCGTCCGCCAACCGGGCCGATCCACGAAGGACCACCGGACCGTGCTCAACGGCATTCTCTGGGTCCTGCGCACGGGTGCCCCGTGGCGCGACCTGCCCGAGCGCTATGGATCCTGGCAGACGGTGTAGAGCCGGTTCCGGCGCTGGCGCGAGGCCGGGGTGTGGGACCAGGTACTGTAAAAGCGCTCCAGGCCGAGGCGGCCCACGACGGGACACTGGACGACACGCTGGTGATGATCGATGGAACCAGCATCCGGGCGCACCACCAGGCGGCGGGCGCCAAACAGGGGGCGCGAGCCCCGAACTCGGGCGCAGTCGCGGCGGCTGAGGCAGCACGCGGCACCTGATCACGGAGCGGGGCGGCAAGCCCGTGGTCGTGGCCCTGACGGCGGGGCAGCGGCACGAGAGCCGCCCAGCGATCCCGCTCCTGGAGCGGATGGCCCACCGGATATGGCCGGACGCGCTCGCGGGCGATCAGGGCGACAGCGGTTCGGACCTGCGCCATGGGCTGCGGCAGCGGGATGTCGAGGCGGTCATCCCAGACCGGGCGGACGAGACCGGGCCGCGCCCCGACGACCGCTCGCTGGACCGCGAGCGGTCCCTGATTGAGCGGATGATCAATCGCCTCACGCGCTCCCGCCGGGTCGCCACCCGCGACGACACGCGGGCCGTCACCTCCCTGGCGATGGTCATGATCGCCATGATCCTGGCGTTGCGCTAGCTTTGCCGACACACCCTATCCCCCGCTCACAATAGTTGACTTATGGTCACGGGTTATTTTGCTTGACACCGCTCATATAAGAACATATGTTCTATTCCAGCGTCGAGACTCGCGACTCACGTCGACCATCGGCTGGAAGGACCTGCTCAATGCTATCGCCATCACCCCTGTCCGTGTCGTTCATTGCCTGCGTGCTGGTTCCCCACCTTAGTCTCCAGATCGCTCGGCTCGACCAGCCTCAGCTCGACGGTCAACCCCTCATCCTCGGACCATCCGTGGGCGGGTATCCCCGAGTCATCGATGTCACCCCCGAGGCGACTGCGTGCGGCATCCGTCCCGGTATGAGCCTGCGTGAAGCCACGGCACTTTGCCCCGAGGCCATCGTCCGAACGCCTGACCCGGCCCACGAGATGCACGTCTGGGAACGGCTGCTCTGCCGTCTGGATGACCTCAGCCCACGTGTTGCGACCGATCAGCCAGGGACGGCGTATATCGACCTGAGCGGCTCGATTCGCTCGCTGGGACCACCTGAGGTCGCCGCTTGTCAGCTCCTCGCCGCCGCGCCAGCGGCCTTGCGCCCCCGCGTCGGCATCGCCCCCAGCAAGTTCTCCGCCCTGGCCGCCGCGCGCACTGCTCCGCCCGGCGGCAGCCGCAACGTCGCCCCCGCCGAGCTGGCTGTTTTCCTCGCGGCGTTACCCGCCGACTGGCTCCCCCTGCCCCCGAATCAGCTCGCTCTGCTGCGTCGCCTCGGTCTGAACACGATGGGCGCGCTTGCCGCCCTGCCGCCCGCGGCTGTCGCCGCCCGCCTTGGGCCGGCGGGTCGGCGCGCCTGGGCGCTGGCGAGCGGGCAGTCTGACCGCGACGACACGATCGTTCGGCCTCGGCGGCGAGAGCCCATTGTCGTGGCCGCCCTCGATTTTCCTCACCCGACCGCCGAGCACGCCACGCTCCTGCGCTATGTGGACATGCTGGTCGAACGCGTCTTTGCCGACGAGAGTCTGCGCGACCGAGCCGTCCGCCGGGCCACTCTGCGCGCCACGCTTGAGGACGGCGGGTCATGGGAGCGATCCTTCGCGCTCAAAGACGCGACGGGTGAGGAGCGGTTGCTCGACGCGCTACGGCTGCGCCTGGGTCAGGTCGAGTTGCCGGGAGTCGCCGCCGCCTTGCGGCTGGAGGTCGTGGGCGTCACGAGCGAGGCGACGCGGCAGGCACACCTGCCGGGCCTGCTGCCCCGCCGCCGTGCTCCGCTGGTCGAGGCCATCCGCTCACTCACGGCCCGCTATGGCGACTTGCCGATCTACCGGATCGTGGGGGTGGAACCGTGGTCGAGGATTCCCGAGCGCCGCTACGCCCTGGCGCCCTACGATCTCTAGGTGAGCCACGATCGTTGGCGGTCAGCTCCCGCCCCGACCCCGAGGGTGAGGACGTGCCGGTCGCCGTGGCCAAACGCCGGTCGATCCGGCCCCACTGGCAGCCGGTCGAGCGCGTCGAGGAGTGCTGGCGGGTTGAGGACGGCTGGTGGCGGGAGCGGCCCATCAGTCGCCGCTATTTCCGTCTGATGCTCGCGGGTGGAGAGGTGCTAACGCTCTTTCAGGACTTGACCGACGGTCGCTGGTACGCCCAGACGTATTAGCGCGCAGGGACCTTCAGATGACGCCCGACTACGCCGAGTTGCATCTCCATACCGCTTATAGCTTCCTCGACGGGGCCAGCTTACCCGAAGAACTGGTCGGGCGGGCCGCCGAGTTGGGCTATCGCTATCTGGCGATCACCGACCACGACGGGCTCTACGGAGCAATGGAGTTCGCCCGTATGGCGACTGATGCCGGCATCGCCCCAGTCACCGGCGCCGAGATCACACTGGAAGATGAGACCCATCTGACGCTGCTGGTCGAGTCTCCTGCTGGCTACGCGAACCTCTGCCGCCTCCTGACCGCCGCTCACGCGTCAGATCCGGGCGGTCCGTGGCCGATCGACCAGGAGGCGCGTGCCCCTCGGCTCAACCCTGTCCTGCTGCCGGAGCACGCCGAAGGGTTGGTGCTGCTCACCGGCTGCCGAGCGGGGAAACTGAGCCGGTTGGTCGACGACGGCGATCTGGCGGCGGCCGAGGCGCTGCTGCGCACGTACGTCGCCTGGTTCGGCTCCCGAAACGTCTACATCGAGATCCAGCACAATCGCGTTTTCGGTGACGCGCCCCGGCTCGCACTCCTCTCCGGGCTGGCCGACCGCCTGCGCCTGCCAACCGTCGCCACGGGCAACGCCCACTACCACCGACCCGAGCGATGGCGGCTGCAGGATACCCTCGTCGCCATTCGTCACCAGGCGTCGCTGGAGACCACCCACCGGCAGCGCCGCCCAAACGGCGAGTTTTATCTGCGTCCGGCGACCGACGTTGCCCGCCTGTTCAGCCGTTACTCGGAAGCTGTGCGAGCGAGTGTGACGCTGGCCGAGCGCTGCGCCGCCTTCGACCTGACCCGGCATCTGCCCTATCGCTTCCCCGATTACTCGACGCCGGCCGGTGAGGGCGCCGACGCCTACCTGGCAGCGGTCTGCCGGGCGGCGTTCGCCGGGCGCTACCCAACGGGCCACCCCTGGCGGGCGGCGGCCGGGCAACGGGTCGCCGAGGAGCTCTCGTTGATTCAGCGCCACGGTCTGGCCGGGTTCTTCCTGCTCTATAAGGACCTCATTGCATGCGCCGAGGCGGTCGCGACTGAGGTTCGGACCGAGCAAGGCCGACCCGCGGCCAGCACGCTACCACCGGGTCGCGGACGGGGCTCGTCCGTTTCATCGGTCGTCTGCTACTTGACCGGCCTCTCGCCAGTCGATCCGCTCGCCCATAACCTCTCACTCGGCCGCTTCCTCAACGAAGAGCGGGTAAGCCCCCCGGACATCGACCTCGATTTCCCCCGTGAGATTCGGGCGCGTCTCATGGAGCGAATCTATGCGGTCTATCCCGACCGAGCAGGGTTGATCGCCGCGTTCAGCACCTACCGGCTTCGTTCTGCCGTCCGCGACGTGGGAAAGGCCCTCGGCCTGCCACAGGCGGACCTCGACCGCATCGCCCGGCTCAGCGAGCCGACGAGCGCCAGCGCGCTCGTTGATCAACTCGCCCATCTCCCCGAGTATGCGGACCGCTTGGGTGAACCACCCTGGTGCTATTTGGTGGACCTGGCCAGGGAATTGTCCGGCCATCCTCGTCACATCACCCAACACAGCGGCGGGATGGTCGTTTCCTCCCGGCCGATCAGGGAACTCATCCCGCTCCAGCCAGCCGCCATGCCGGGACGCTGGCTGCTCCAATGGGACAAAGACAGTATCGATGACGCCGGGATGGTGAAGATTGATTTCCTCGCGCTCGGGATGCTCTCGTTAGTCGAGGAGTGCGTCCAGCTCATCGCTGAGCATCACCCGGAGCACGATGCCCCTGACCTGACCCGCATCGACTTTGACGACAAGCCTGTCTTCGACATGATTTGCCAGGGCGACACGCTCGGCACGTTCCAGATCGAGAGCCGCGCCCAGATTCAAACACTGCTCAAGACCCAGCCACGCTCCTTGGACGATCTCACGGTTCAAGTCGCGATCGTCCGGCCTGGGCCGATCGTCGGCGGTGCCACGTCCCCATATATTCAGCGAAGGATCGACCCGCACTTCCAGGTAACGTACGACCACCCGCTGCTTGAGCCGGTCCTGCGGGAGACGTTGGGCGTCGTGCTCTACCAAGACCAGGTGATTGAGGTGGCTATGGCGCTGGCCGGCTTCACTGCCGGGGCGGCGGATCAACTCCGGCGAGCGATGACCCGCAAGCGCTCACGGGAGGCCATGCTCGCGCTTTGGCAAACCTTCCGGGATAGAGCAGCCCACAACGATGTCGAGCCTGAGACGGCAAAAGTGGTGTTCGACAAACTCTTAGGATTTGCAGCCTACGGGTTCCCTAAGGGTCACGCGGCTTCCTTCGCCGTGCTGGCCTATCAGTCAGCATGGCTCAAGTGTTACTACCCGGCCGAGTTCCTCGCGAGCCTGCTGAATAACCAGCCGATGGGTTTCTACCCACCCCATGTGCTTGTACACGAAGCGAGGCGACGGGGTGTGCGGGTGCTGCCGCCTGATCCCAACGCCAGTGGCGTTCGCTCGGCGGTAGCGGGGCGGCGGCTGGTGCGGCTAGGTCTGGGACACGTGAAGGGGCTGGGTGAGGAGGCGGCGATTCGACTGGTGGCCGAACGGCAACCGAGCCGGCCGTACCGATCCCTACCGGATCTCGTACGGCGTGTCGAGCTACGCCGAGAGCAGCTGGAGGCACTGGCACTGGTTGGGGCGTTTGATGGGTTCGGCCTGCGCCGCCGGGAGGCACTCTGGCAAGTCGGACTGTTCGTCCCGGCCCGAGGGTTCGGGCGGCGTAACGATGCGGCAGGACGCGACCAGGGTCAGCAGACAGCCCTGGCCCTGCCGGTCGACCAGGACATGGCGACGCTCTCGCCGATGTCGGTCTGGAACCGAATGGGCGCGGACTACCGCGGGCTAGGACTCTCGCCTCTCTGGCACCCGCTGGGGCTGCTTCGACCCCGCCTCCCGGCCGGGCTCGTAACGGTGGCCGAGACCGAGCGATTGCCCGACGGGGCTGGCATGGCGGTTGCCGGGTTGGTCGTCTGCCGGCAGCGACCGGAGACGGCGAAGGGGGTGACATTCCTGCTGATCGAAGACGAGACAGGCTTGCTCAATGTGATTGTCTCCCGTCGACTCTACGAGGCCAGGCGGCGCCTGGTGCGGGGGGAGCCGTTCCTTAAGATTCGGGGACGTCTAGAGAAGCGGAACGGGACGATCAATCTGATCGCTGTTCATCTGTGCGAGTTGGAGAACGTTCCGGCGACCATGCGCCGGCCGCCGGCAGAGTCAACCGACGCCTTGGTTCCTGAAAGAACACCGGTCGTTATGGACCAGCATGTGCTCGTGCCGACGTCGCACGACTACCGTTAGTCCGCTATTCCGAAGTCCCGACTGCTGACAGTGGCGGGCGAGCTCGGGGATCGTCATGGTCTGACCGATCGCCTCGAATTCCTCCCGTATGCGCTGGTCCTGCCCCGTGCCACCCATCGGCTTCAGCATGATCGCTCGACCCTCCTCGGAGCCGACGCACCATCGCCCGATCCGTCTCGATCGTGAGCGCGCTCCGCCCTCATAAGGTCCGCCAACTTGAGGAGCGACTCCTGGCGGGTTCACGATGGCAGGATTGGGGACTCGTATTCGCCTCCACCATCGGCACACCGCTGGAGCCGTCGAACGTCACGCACCGGTTCCAGCGGCTGCTTCAGGCGACGGGTCTTTCGCATCAGCGGTTCCACGATCTCCGCCACTGCGCCGCATCGCTGCTGCTGGCTGGCGGCGTGGCACCGAGGACGATCATGGGAATCTTGGCGCACAGCCAAATCAGCCTGACCATGAACACCTACGCGCACTTGTCGCCGGCACTTGAACACGACGCCGCACGAGCACTCGATGCGGTGCTAGCCGGTAACAATTAACGGCAAGCACTATTCGCTATGCCAGAACTCGTCTCAAAACCATGGAGACCTGTTAGCGTTCGCCTGCGCGAACGCTCCTGACCGACGCCCTGTGGGCCAAGATCCAGCACCTGATGCCTCCGCCCGCCCGTACCGGACGGCCACACGCCGACAGTGTGCTGGTAGTCCGGGACCCGGGAACCTCGTGCCTCGATCTCCCCTCCCCGGGTGAGCGCGAGCAACCGAGCCGCAGCGCCCACCTGCAAGACGTTCGTTGTCCTGCTTGGACCCCTGCTGGAGCTCCTTTTGGAAACTGGGGGCCACCGGGGCTTGCCCCGGCGACCCCGTGGCACCAGTGGTGCTCATTATGCAGATAGAGTTGCCACCGCCGGCGTCCCCATCGGCTCGACCTCGATGCGGGTTCCCTCGGCCGTACCGGTGCCGGAGGCAGCTATGCTGCCCGCGGGGTCAGCAACCTCATAGGTGAATGGCCCACTCAGGCGCTGGCCCTCACCACTCACATCAATGACGGCACGCACGGTGACTGTCCCCAGGTAGTTGCCTCCTTCATCCGTCTGTAACCGGATAATCGTCAGCGCCACTTGGTCTGGCCCAACGGCGGTCCAACTCCCGTGCATCAGGCTGGTGAAAATGTGGTCGAAGGGGGCACCCGGAGGTGCGGGAGAGACGGGCTTGACGCTGGCGATCAGGGTGCCGTCGGCGGTGAATGTGTCCAGGGCGGCCTCCTGGTCCATCGCGCCAGTGACCGTGAGGTTCAGCCGCCAGGAGCCGACGACGGGGTGCAGATTGGATTCGGGAGTGCCATCCTGAGCGCGGACGCCGCCGCCCCGCAGCCCTGCGACGAGACCGAGCAGCACGATGACTGCTACCGAGAGCAGGACCGAGATACGGCGCATCGTCTCCCTCCCCTCCCGTCTGGTCCCCCTCTCTGGCGGCTCCGATCCTGGCCCGAAACAGGGGGTGTTTGTGGCGAGAAACTCGCGCATGAGGACCTACCTTCCTTGCTGACTGCCAGGGCAGCCCGACGACTCGCCCGTCATCTCGTGCGGACATGAATCCGTTCCGACGGACACAATGCCAGTCTGGTTTCCCGCGGTGGCTTGCGCATCGTCCGAATTGCGGAGGGGAATTACGGAATTCGCGCGAGGAGAGGGAGTCCGCCGCCTCCGTAATTCCCCAACCTACGGCGGATCGGGCGCGCTCAGGCCAGGCCGCAGCGGACAGCGAGGGCGGCGGCCTCGGCCCGGTTTTTGACGCCGAGCTTGGCGAAGAGGTTGGCGACGTGGGTATGGACGGTGCGGGGACCGACGAAGAGCACGGCGGCAATCTCCCGATCCGACCGCCCCTCGACCAGCAGGCGAAGCACGTCGCGTTCGCGGGGCGTCAAGGCAACGTGGTGCGGGCCCGGTGCTCGTGGGCGGGTCGAGGATGCCGGTTGCGCGTCGGCCGCCATGGCGACCGCGTCCGCGATCGCCGCCTCGACCGGTAGCGCTCGTCCCGCCGCCCACATTTCCGCGAACGTCTCTTCGTCCAGGGACGCCCGCGTGGCGGCCAGGATGCGCTCGCCTCGCACATGATGGTGGAGGTGAGCGACACCGAGCGCGTCACGCAGCGCGTAAGCGGCGCTGAGCAGGCGGGCCGCCCGTTCCGGTTGCCCACGGGCCATCGCCACGCCGGCCAGCCCCGCCAACGTCCCGCCTATGCCCAGCCGATCCCCGAGCGCCATCCAGAGGGATAGCCGCTCCTCGTACAGCCGGGCCGCCCGGGCAAGGTCCCCGCGCTCGGTTGCCACAACCGCAACCGGCCCGAGCGCCAAGGCGAGGCCGAATTCGTTCCCCACCGCCCGGGATAGGGCCAGCCCCTCCTCAGCGAACACCTGCGCCCGTGCGAGGTCGCCCCGCCAGAGGTTCGCGTCCGCCAGGTTCACGAGCACGAGGGCGGTCCACAACGGATCACCGATCCCGCGCAGCAGTGCGAGCGCCTCCTCTTCGAGGGCGATGGCGCGATCGAAATCTCCCACCCATTCCGCCGCGATACCGAGGGCGAGCAGCGCCCGGGCGCTGCCGAAGGCGTACCCCTGGGCGCGCGCGACCACCAGGCCCTCCTCGGCCAACGCGACCGCTGCTGCGGCGTCGCGGAGCGTGGCGAGAAAGGCGGCGCCAACCAGCGCGTCGGCCCGCGCCGCCACACCCCCGCTCCTTGCCAAGGCCGCCCGCAGCCAGCGCTCGCCCTCGCACGGATCGCCCCGGGCGTACCAGAACCAGCCCAGGCCCATCGCCAGCCGCAGGGCCGCTTCGGCCGTCTCGTGCTCGAGCGTCCACGCCAGGGCGGCCCGCGCGTTGGCCAGCTCGGAGGCCAGCTGATCCAGCCACCTTGCCTCCCCGTACAGGCGCGGCGCCAGCTCCCCCACCAGCCCCACGAAGTACGCCGCGTGCCGCTCCCGGACCGCCTCGGCTTCGCCGCTCGCCTCCAGGTGCTCCAGCCCGAACTCGCGCACCGTCTCCAGCATCAGGTAGCGAGACTCGCCCCCGTCGTCCTCGGGCTCCTCTGCCAACCGCAGCAGGCTCTTGTCCATCAGCGAAGTGACGCCCTCCAGGACGTCGATCTCGGGCTCGTGCGGCGAGGGCACCACGGCCTCAGCCGCTTCCAGAGTGAATCCCCCCACGAAGATGGAAAGCCGCCGGAAGAGCGTTTGCTCTTCGGTGGTCAGCAGGTCGTGGCTCCAGGCGATCGCATCCTGCATCGTTCTCAGTCGGGCCGGTGCCTCACGTGCGCCACCCGTGAGCAGCGGCAGCCGCTGTCCCAGCCGGGCGAGCAACGCTGCCGGCGGTAGGACCTTGACCCGAGCGGCAGCCAACTCGATCGCCAAGGGCAATCCGTCCAGGCGGCGGCAAACCTCGCCCACAGCCAGTGCATTGCCCTCAGTGAGGACGAAGTCCGGCTTGACGGCTTGAGCGCGTTCGACGAAGAACGCGACGGCCGATGATCCAATCACGGCGTCGAGGGAGGTGGGGCTGTCCGGCGGGGGCAGCGCCAACGAGGTGACCGGGTACTCGCGCTCGCCGACGACCCGCAGCCGCGTTCGGCTCGTGACGAGGACGGTCACGTGCGGGCAAGCCGCGAGTAGGTCGGCCACCAGCGGTGCCGCCTCGACGACTTGCTCGAAGTTGTCGAGCAGGAGGAGCGCGGCTCGCTCTCGAAGAAATGACGCCAGCGCGTCGAGGATCGCTCGCTCGCCGGCCACCCGAACTCCGAGCGCCTGCGCGATCGTGGCGGCGACGAGGGTGTGGGTGGCGATTGGGGCGAGGGAGACGAACCAGACGCCCTCTGGGAAGTGCTGAGCCGTGTCGGCCGCCGCTTGGAGGGCGAGGCGGGTCTTTCCCACGCCACCGGGCCCGCTCAGCGTCAGCAACCGCACGTCCTCCCGGCGCAGGAGGACGGAAAGGGCGGCGAGTTCCCGCCCACGTCCGATCAGCGGCGTGAGCGGGCGGGGCAGGGCGGGGTCGGGCTGCTCCTCCCGCTTCGGGAACGGAATCAGGCGGGCTGGTTCGCCGAGAGTCCGGCGCCGCGCCCTGTAATGCGCAAGGTTCGCAGGGGAGATCCGGTAGGTGCCAGCCTGCTTAGCCGCCGAGAGCTCGCCGCGGGCGATGGCGCGGCGAATCGTGCGTTCGTTGACCCCCAACACCGCAGCCGCCTCGCGGGCGGACAGGACTCCACCCGCGTCTGCAACCTGTCCGGTGTCCGGTGTCCGGTCGTCAGCCTTTTGATCCATGACTCCGGTAGGATCGCTTAGCGGTTCCCCTGACACAAGCGGGGGCAGGTGCCGCGGCGCCCCCGCGGGGCGTACCTCACGCGACACGGGGGTCTAGGCGACGACGCCAGTGGTCCCCCGTGTCCGGCAGAAGGGGGAGCCGGTTTTGCGTGCCCCTATCTCATCCACACCTGGAGACGACGTGTGGGTGGTGGATCGCGGGGGTAGATGCACCCCTTGTGAAGACCGGGTCCTCACTCAGCGGGGCCGGTTTTTGTGATGCCTATCTCCTATCCCGTCGATCGTTTGAGGATTAGGTTGCCCGTTCCCATATTCCCCTATTGCCGGGATTGTGCCAGTGCATTGTGCCGCGCGGACGGCCGTTCTCCAAGTGCCATGCTGGAGGGGGGGAGGAGCGTCTAAGACTTTTGGGGTAGCAATTGGGGTAGATAGTGAGTAAGAACGAAGTGATCTTTCAAACCTTTGTTTATTTTTGGCTAAACCACGCCATTTTACGGGTGACCCCCCAGGGGCTCGAACCCTGAACCAACGGATTAAAAGTCCGAGTGAAGCACGCCTAGACCTACCAAATTTTCCCGTTTGCTAGCTGTTTTATCGTCCACCCGATGTCATAGTTTCCATTGTCATCCAGCGGCTTGGCTGTATGGGTGGCTGTAGACGATTACCAGATCAGTCGGCTCCGGTGTCATTCTGTCCCACACTTATCAATGAAGGGAGTCGATTTCGGATATGAATCCGCCGAGGTACTCCCAGCTGTACTGGGAAGCCATCCGGCCAGAACATCGCATATATTGGTCGCACAAGCCGTCTACGCGCACTCTCGTAGGCGCGCTTCAAACTGTATTCATTGAGGTACTGACGCCGATTGCCTTCCATCCACCCCCGGTATATCTCTGACCAGGATGGAGCAGCGTCAGCCGAAAGGCGGGATCCCACGTACGCCAGGACGGAAAGAGTCGGTGCCTCAATGGGTCGGTTGTCTTTCCCGAGCATCTCGTCTTGCAACGCGCGAAACGTCCGCTCGACAGTGACGGCGCTAACCCAAGGTTCGACTTCAAGCGTTATCCGTCCTGTCGTGCAGGTATTGAATTCGGTCACTTCGAGTAAAGCGCGAACCGGCTCCACCCATGGTGGTACTCCGCTAAGCACAAAGACAGCTGCCTCGTCGAACCCCCACGGATAACGCTCCACAAGCCACGTGGCTAGACCTACCAACCCTCGAACGAAGGGTTCATCAGCGGGCGACAAGTCACTTCCATGGGTGATCTGGTGAACGATTTGTTGCGCCTCCTCGCGCGACGGGTCGTGGCCAACCTCGTTGCGTACCCAACTCCGAAACTTCACGAGCCAGGGCATGCCATCGGCCTCACGGGCCAGCGCGTTCGACGCCAGACGTGCCCGCTCCTGCTCACCCTCAGTGAGAGAAATGGCACATCGTGACGGAGCCGGTCCTTGGGACTCACTGCGCCGAGCACGGCGCCACTGTGTTCGTCGCTGCCTGATAACGGCTGCCCGTTCTAGAAACTCTTGGAGGAGGTGCTCGGGATCGTCGTAATCAACGTCCAAAGCATCTGAAACGTAATTGTCCGCGCAAAGCTCGTCCCATTCGTCATCAGGGACATCGCGAACGTTCAAATGCCGAGCAAGCCACTGGCGGAGTTCATCCTCGGTCTCGGGGAGTTTGCCTGTCATCACGCTCTCTTGCAGCTAGACGTCTCATCAGGTTGCAAATGTATTGTACTTGAAGACGTCCAGAGAGGGTGTCGTCGTCCAAAGTCGTATCACGAGGAGATGCCATGACGACCGAAGCACCGTTGTTGCTGCGAGCTGAGGAGGGCGCCCGGCTCATCTCAGTAAGCCGGTCGAAGTTCTTTCAACTGATGGCCAGTGGAGCGGTCCCTGGCGTGGTTAAGATCGGTCGCTCGACCAGGATTTCCCGTGAGGCACTTGAACGATGGGTCCGGGAGCGAAGTGGCGAGCAGCATGACGGCTCGGGGCGAGCCGCGTAAAAAAGCGCTCGCCTCGTCATCACACGAGGCGAGCGCCAGTCAACGCCTACCAGCCATCAACCAGTAGTGCGGTCATTATGTCATGACCGCAAGAGGTATAGCCACCGTGACACAAACTAAAGGTGTGAAGGCCGTCGTAACGAGTCTGAATCATCCCAGCTTCTCTCTTAGGCGCGACACCCCCCGCGTGGTGATCGACCATGATGGCGCTCTAGAAGTGACGCTCCCATATCGGCCCCATGCCGAGCTGATCACCCGCCTAGAGCCGCGTGCGCAAGTTCTGCCGCTATGGCAAGATCCGGCGATGGGCACCCGCCATTCCGTCGATCTCCGCGAGCGGGCTGTGGCCGCCGTCGATGCCGGCGTCCCGCGGTCTGAGATCG
>JAABUN010000708.1_pt1 | contig 82841 bp, 93 predicted proteins | sample 5559311 | NCBI WGS metagenome assembly JAABUN01 (sample SAMN10711877, study PRJNA513370) | rock metagenome | isolation source: Antarctica rocks | place: Antarctica: Victoria Land, Siegfried Peak sud
TAGCGAATAATCAGCAAAAAAGCAGCCTAAATCTACTATATTCACACCCTGTTGATAAATATTCAATCACCACTTTTGCCCAAAATCCACTGCCAATAAGAGTTCCATCCTTTCCTGACAAACACTAAGTAAGATAAATGGCATCAATTTCTTCTTCCGGAATTTTAGAATCTGTTAAATCTATTGGGGCAATAATTTTGCGGCTTACCCTATCTTTAATAAAATTGCGGAATTGTTTTATGGTTTTGCCAATAGTATAAATCTTTAAACCGGTAATCATTGATTTTCTTCGCCTTTGAACATAATCGAACGTAAGGAATTCTATAAAGCCATCATAAAACTCATAATCAAAGCTGTCGAACGTTATTTTTTTCTGTCTGAATTCTTTAGATGCATGCAAATGCTTTTTCATACAATTATAAACGCAGATGGTAGCCTTGCTAACCTTTTTGTCTTTGAATTTATATAATTATCACAAAATGCAGGTATAAACTTTTATTGACTTTCTTTTCTTGTAAACCTTCATTAATTGTTGAGGCATCAAGCTTGTTCAAAGTTTTAATATCAAAATCTGGCTTGAAAGTTTATTTTACGAAAGTGCCACGGTCTTCAATTTTGTTTCTGGTTGCATAAGACACAATATCCTGGGTAAGCCGGATCATTCGATCTAGCTCAGAACTTTGAGACAATAGATTGGTCTTAAACCATCCGACCAATTCCAATTAACTGTAAATCAATAGGTTAATTAGTCAGACAGCGTCTAACGATTTTTGAGGGTACGCTGCCAGTGTAAAGCAAAAGCAGGATTATCATCAAAAACTGTAAGGTTTTTTCAGGACGAGACAGCCCGAAGATTTTCAAATTAGTTTAAGCCAATTCCCAAGGCCTATCTCCTTTAACCAGGAGGCAAGCGTTTCTAAAATTCTGTTTCCATATTTAGCTCTGTCTTTCCCCGACTGCTCATATTTAACAATATGGCACCCGATTTTCCAATTTCTTAAAGTCAAGGCTACGTTTACCTGTTTTTGCACCTGATTAAAAAAAAACTGGTTGGTCTCTTCTATGGTTTTAGATAGAATTTCGAAGTTATTTATCTGTTTCATTTCTCGATAATTAATTAAGCAACAAATCATTTAAAGCCCCGGCCTGTTATCCCATAGCTTTTTAATCATATGTGCCTTTTGTACTTGGTCAGCCTTAATGTATCTTCTGAATGCCTTCTCAGTTTTATGTCCACTAATGGACATAATTAAATTGGTAGGAGTGCCATCCAAAAACTCATTTGTACAAAAAGACCTGCGGCAGGTATGCGACATGATCCATGCATACTTTGGCCTGGTTTCTTCTATTATTTTATTACCACGTTTATGGGTAATTTTAATCATCTCATCTATACCTGCAAGCTTTACGACTTCTTTGATGTAGAAATTAAAATTGGGATTACTTACCTGCGGCATTTGCATATTGTATTTATCAATTAAAATTCGCTTTGCATCACTTCGCAACGGCACCACAACTGTTGATAAAGTCTTTGTTTGATTTACATACAACATACCGCCTCTTACTTCTTCTGGTTTTATATTCGAATAATCACTAAATCTGAACCCGGTTAAGCAACCCAATACAAATAAATCACGATACTTTTCCAAAAAGGTACTGCTTGATAAATCGTGGTGATAAATTAGCGACAGCTCTTGCCAACTGATAAATACTGTATCTACTTCTTCTTCCATTACTTTATATGCACCTAAATCCATGTAAGGAATAAGTTTTTTACGCATCCTGTCCTTGAGGAACGATTTTAAATGTTTGATTGTTTTCCCAACGCTGTTTACTTTTAATCCCTTAATACTTTCTTTTCTTCTTAATTGAGGAATTTCGTTTGTGAGATACTTTACAAATTCTTCGTAAAAATTAACATCGAAAGAATCAAAAGTGATGGGTTCATTTCTGTAATTTTCAAAGGACTTCAAATGAGCTTTCATTGCGTTAATAACATTGATGGTGCAATGCTTAACTGTAGTTTCTTTACTCTTTACATAATCCGTTATATTGTAATAAACATCCAGACTTTTTTCGGTATCAGCCATCTGCTCCATTTTCCAATTAGAATGTAAATGGAAGTTGTCTTTTAAAAATTGCATTGGGCACGTATCCTTTTGCTTAATTGCATAATTAACCATGTCCTCAGCCTTTCTTAATTTTTCTGTAAGACTTGATTCAAGTCCTTCCAATTTTCCGAATTCCAGTGGTAGATCTTTAGAAATTCTACCGGTTTTTTTATTCCAGTACTGCAGAGGAATTCCTATGTCTGTATTTAACACAACTCTTTTTTCTGCAGAATAACAATACTGCAAAGAAATTGGAGCTGTACCATCACTACGTACCTTTCCTTTTCTAACAATTAATTTAATTGGATGTCGCATATCTTGGTCTATTTATAGTCTATAAAAGTGATGACAAGCTATGTAAAGGTAAAATTGAAAAAAGTGCTGAGTTGTTTATAAATATCTAATAATCAGCATGTTATTGTTAAGATAAGTAAAGTGGAGTAAAGAAAAAATAGGCCGTTTGTAGATCCGAATTTCCCGTCCGGTCCGCCAGCTAAAAAGACGTTGATTATCAACGTCTTTTTTATATAATCCAAAAGGTACATCGAACCATAGACCTTAAATGCGTTTATTGCATTTTCCACAGTAATCTCTTTTGAAAAGCAATGCCTTAAACATCTTGGTACTTTGTTCCAAACATATAATTAATCGTTAGATGCGACGTAAGCCTCTGGCCAAGTACATTTTTTACAGGTGCTTTTCCTTTCTGAGCTTTGTAATATGCTTACATTATCAGAAACGACTGCTATCGTTTTTTAAGCCTTTGGAAGATGCTTTTAGTTTTTTCAAAACTTCTTATACGGCTAACTTATACCACGCTTCTATATAAAGGAATTATAATTGTAAAATAAAAGTATGTATCCAAGCTGATGTTTTACCTTCCTTCGTGTTTCACGTCCCTTACTGCAAGTTTTATACATTGTCGTTACTTTCTTCAGCATTAAACAGTAGCTGTTCATGTGTTCTTATGGCATCATCCAAAAACTCTCCGCCTTCGCTTTCATCATAGAGTAGAGTTTGCTGTGTAATCAACTCCGGTGTATATTCCTTTTGAGACTTATCAGTATGAGGAGAGCTATGTTTAAAATGAAACAAGTTCATTGTATTTTATTTATTGCGTTTAATAATCGAATATCCCTAATGTAGCTAACATAAGTGATACATTGACTGGTATTTCCTATCCAAATTGACCGACCTGATAGGTTCCTGGTGTCATAGGGAATGCAATGTTAATACGGTTCCAAGAGTTGATGCCAACAACGGCGATGGTTAAATCAACCAACTCCTCGTCAGTAAATTGCTTCTTCATAAATGCTATTGAGAACATCACATTTGGTAACTGCTTCTGCCTAGGTTAATGCAGCTCTTTCACGATCGGAATAATAAGGTGTCTCGCGCCAGGCACTCAAGCCATATAACCGCTGCTCTGTTTCTCCCTTTGCACGGGCTTCCTTATAATGCATATCCAGGCAATACGCACAACCATTAATCTGAGATACCCTTACAAGAATCAGCCCGTGGATTGTGGTTTCAATTGTAAACTTTTTGAGGTAACCTCCTATCAAAAAAAGAGGTTTAAGTGCTTCTTTTCCTTTTTCAAAAACATTTAATCTTTGTTCCATAATTGCAGTTTTTAATTTAAAAAATTTCGTTTGTTTGATAATTTCTATTGTATTCCATATCGCTTTGGCACCTGTTTTCCCGATTTTCTGATCGAAAGATCATTCGTAAGAACTGGTCTCGTGTCAGGTAAGCAATCGTCCAACCATATAAGGTTTTGATCTTGTTGTTGTAATTAACAAGGGAAGCTACATGTATAAAAAGCCAGCTTAATAACCCCAGTATACCGCCGATATGCAGCTTGTGTTTGAAAAGATCGGCAACCGCTAAATTCCTTCCTATGATTGCCATTTCACCTTTATCAAAGTATTTAAAAGGTTTTATGGGTTTTCCTTTTGCTATTCGGATTAGATTTCTTGCAAGTGTTTTGCCTTGCTGAATGGCTGGCTGTGCCAACTGGGGATGACCTTCAGGATAAGCCGGATCATAATGTTGAATACTGATGTCACCAATGGCATATACATTTCCGTATCCTTTTACACAGTTAAACTCATCTGTTTTCATTCTGTGCCCTTTTCCGTGACTGGCATTTGGTAAACCATCAAACCTATTTGCTGTTACACCCGCCGCCCAGATTAAGGTTTTAGCCTCGATGATTTCACCGTCTGACAAATGAACTTCATCATTCTCAAAATTTGCAACCCCGGTATTCAGTTTAACATGAACACCCAGGTGATGAAGTGCCTGAAGCGTTTCCTGATGCGTTTTTTCACTCATAGCCTCCAACAAGTGTGCGGCGCAATCAATGAGATAAATCTCCGTATCGGCATTCTCCATTTCCAGGTAGTCCTTTGCCAGAATATAATGTTTAAATTCAGCCAGCATACCTGCTACTTCAACACCGGTAGGCCAACCGCCTGCAATAACGCTGGATAACCTGTAAAAGAGGTTTAATGTAAACTATGTAAAAAGACAGCATCATGAAAAGCGGCTTAAAACACCCATTGACTCGCATTGGAAAAACATCCAAAAGCCCTGGCTCAATTCACAGCTTCGGTTAAAAAGAAAGGTGCATACTACGGTGCGTGGCAGTGATCAGGGTTATATCTATGGTTTCACTTTTATAGACCACCAGATCAAATGTGTTTTGATGAAACAGAAACTTATCGGATGCTAAATATGCCGAAGATTGAGGGACTAATGGTTAGGAAATAACAGGAAAGAGATTGCTGTGAAGAAATAACACATGTACGTTTTCCAGCAATAAAATAAATCAAATATTGTTTATATCTTATTGATTCAGGTAACGCGAATCCCTGGCTGGCGAACTTGCCAGAGGATTTTACCTGAAACGTCAAAAGAACAGTAAACAGGAAGGTCCATCTTCTTATGCTTTTATAACCGGTATGTGGGTCACCCTGGCGAAGCCATATAAAAAAATGAAGCAGGGAACTGGCATAATTCTGAGATACCTGCTTTGATAAAGCTTAAATCAAAACACGAATTGTAAGTTTCTCATAGTCATTTTATCCATAACAACCGTTAAAAGACCTTTTATACTCTTTGCGAAGAAAAACAAGGAAGAAAAGAAAAAACCGTAAAAATATGCCTAAGTTTTTGCCGTAGCTCAATTAGATAGAGCTGTCGCCTACTAAGCGAATGGTTGCAGGTTCGAACCCTGCCGGAAGGTAAATTTTAAAGTTTATCTTCCAGCAGTTTTTTTACCTTATTTTACGCCCACAATATATATAATTGTCTTAATTATTTAGTCCCTATTCACGATGCAAAATTGGGATGATAACAAATAAATAAAAATGAACTGGTTTAGGAAATCAGGTTGAACTGGTTCAACTTTTCGTAGCTTTTTTGTTGCGTATCTTACTTAAATATTCTGTGCTAAAACCAAGATAGGATGCCAACGCATATTGAGGAACCCGTTGTGCAATGGCTGAATGTTTAGTCATGAACTCCTCATATCTTTCTTCGGCAGTTTTAGTGAAATTAGATAGTAATCTTTTTTGCTGAAAAGCTAATGAGCGTTGTGTAATAATGCGTTCAAATTTTTCCAGTTTAGGAATCTCTTTTAAAAATGTTTGTTCCTGTTCATAACCGATTTGTATCAGTATTGAATCTTCTAACGCCTCAACAAAAAGAGTGGCAGGCTCCTGATAAATCAGGCTACTGTAATCAGAAATAAACCAGTCTTCAATAGCAAAAGCCAACGTATATTCTTTACCTTCATTGTCTACCAAATAGGCTCTGAAAGCACCATTTACCACATAGCTTTTATTTTTACATACATATCCCGGTTGCACTATAAAGTGCTTTTTCTTAACCTTTGTAATTTTTAAAAAAGAAGTAAAATGATTTATTTCTTCCTCTGTGAGTTGAACATATCTTGCTCCATATTGTAATATTGGAAGAAACTCATTCATTTTGTTAAGGTAGATAATTTAGTGTTCAATTGTTTGTGGTTGAGGTCCACTGGGTGATGGCTAACGTTCCCGGAATACAAATGTCGAAGTTAAACTGTCTGTCTCGTTATAACTAAGCGATGTTAGCATAGTGATTTTTTTCGCCTGCCATTTTTGTTCAATTAAACGACTGCCTAAATGCTGAAGGAGAAAAATTTGTTTTTGTTTTGAATAACTTGCTGAAAGATTGCGGATGTGCAAAACCCAATTCATAAGCAATTTCGCTTACCGATAAATTGGTGGCAGATAATTTTTCTTTTGCTTTTTCAATTAACTTTTCGTGAATGTGTTGTTGTGTATTTTGTCCCGTCAATACTTTAAGCAAGCCGCTTAAATAATTGGGCGATGCATTCAATGTTTCGGCAATGTATTGAACAGTGGGTATTCCTTTTTCCATCAAATCATTACTGTTGAAATATGCAGTAAGTGTATCTTCTAAACGATTCAAAATTTTATGGTTGGTTATTTTTCGTGTTATGAATTGGCGGTGATAAAATCTATCTGCATAAGTAAGTAATAATTCAATCTGTGCAATGATTACACCCTCGCTGAATGTATCAATGTTTGAGTGGTACTCATGTGCAATATTTTTTATAATGCCTGTAATTGTTGTTTCTTCTTTTTCCGAAAGATGCAGGGCTTCGTTTACTGAATAGCTAAAATATTCAGCTTGTTTTATTGTTTTGGATAACGGGGTGTTCCATAAATAATCGGGGTGGATAAGCAAAAGCCAGCCCGAGTGTTTTAAATCTTCATCTGCCTCTATAGAAAAAACTTGACCAGGTGAAATAAAAATCATTACACCTTCATCAAAATCATACTCCTTTTGTCCGTATTTCATCTTGCCATTGAAATTTCTTTTCAGTGCAATAGCATAAAAATCTTGTACAAGGCTTTTAGGCTCATCATCCTGAGGCTGCTTAATTTCTTCAAAATTTATCACACTAATTAATGGATGCTCAGGCTTAGGTAAACTCCTAAATTGATGATATTGGCTTATTGTTTTAATTCTATGAGGTTGTAAATTTTTCATTATACAAAGAAATGAGTTTTATTCTTAGTAAATCTTCCATTAAACGTATCAAACCATTGCCCCGTTTGCATAAATTATTTGTCCCGAAATCCATTTTGAATCGTCTGACGCTAAAAACAATATTATGTTCGTAATGTCTTCTGGTTGTGCGATGCGATTGAATGCGTTTAAAGATGCAAGACGGGCTACTAATTCTTCCGATTTTCCATCCAGGAAAAGTTCAGTTGCTGTAGGGCCTGGTGCAATTGCATTTACTGAAATGCCCCTGCCAATTTCTTTTGAGAAAACACGGGTCATTTGTTCTACGGCTGCTTTTGTTGCTGAGTATATTGCATAAGTTGGCAACATCATTTTAACAGTTGAAGTAGATAGATTAATGATGATACCGTTATCCGCTAATTTTGTTGACGCTTCTTTAAGCGAAAAGAATGTTCCCTTTACATTAATATTAAACTGCTTATCAAAGTCATCTTCAGTATTGTCCTTTAAATATTTTGTGGCCATTATGCCTGCGTTATTAATCAGCACATTTACACAACCAAACGCTTTAATCGTTTCATCAAACATTTTTTTTACTTCCTCTTCTTTGCAAACATCAGCTTTAATTGCTATTGCAGTTCCACCATTTTTTTTGATATTCATTACTACTTCATTAGCTGCTATTTCATTGCTACTGAAATTTACAACAACTGTAGCTCCTTCATCGGCTAATTTTATTGCTACATTGGCGCCAATGCCCCTTGATGCCCCGGTAATAATTATTACTTTATCTTTTAAACTTTTCATGTTTATATTTTATTATGGAATTGTAAAAAAATCAGTTTCTAAAAGCAGCTGCAAATTCTTTTGCAAAATCTTCCAGCTTTACCTTACCCATTGCTACTGGTTTGTGCAATTTATAATCTTCCCAAAACCTGCCGCTGCGGATACTTGCATACATTTCAACTAAACCTGCTGCAATGCGTGGCTGCATTCCAATTGCTTCCAAACCGCTTTGCACTTGTTCATCAGGTACAACCATCCATTTCAAATCCGGCTTTCCGATAGCAGCGCCTAAAATAGAAGCCGTTTCGTTGCCCGTACGCTCATCGCTTGCCACATAGCGGACTTTCCTGCCTGTAAGCGGTGTTACAATTTCATCCGCAATGGCAGAAGCAATATCTTTTGGCGAAACCCATATTATCTTTTCATCACCATAGTTAGCCGCAATAAAACCTTGCTTTATCATACCTGCATATACAAATAAATTGTAGTAAAAAGATGTTGGGCGCATGTACGTGACAGCAACATCGGATAACTTATTCAGAATAGCTTCTACTTTATGATAATCCTTAATGATACCGTTGCCTTTAGCTAAATGCGCACCGATACTGCTAAGAAAAACGATACGCTTTATGCCCGACTGCCTGATGGCTTGCGCATAGTTATTGGCAAGCCGAATGGTATATGCCTGAAGATCTAATGTCTGATCGAAATAGTTAGCTGGCGGTATCATACAATACACTGCATCTGCACCGGTAAACGTTTTTGTAAGAAACTTAACATCTTCCAAAGAACCAATGGCAGCAATAACCCCCAATGCTTCAATGTCTTTTTGTTTTTCGGGCTTACTGCTGATAACTGTAACCGAATGCCCTTTTTGAATTAACTCTGTAGTTAGTGGCTTGCTGATGTTCCCTAATGAACCTGTAATTATAATTTTTATTTTTTATTTTTTTGTTGATGCAAAGCTCAACATCAATCAAGGAATAGATGTAGCCTAATCTACTTTTGTTGTAGTCAAAATGAAGTTTGTTTTAGTCGGCAGTGAAGGTGTGCATCAACAATACCATTAGCGCTAACATGCAGATTTGCCGTATGGGTTGTGATATTATTTTAACGTGCTAACAATTTGTCAAAGTGTAAAGTTTTTTGTAATGTTAATTACTTATTTAAAATTCGACTAGTCATCAAAGGTTAATGAAGTCTCAGGTAAGGGTTAAATTTATTTTATAACGATAGTTTTTGTCTGTGTCGTGTGGGCACTAAAGTAACCCAGCGCATTATTACTTAGGTTGCTTGGCGGATTGGCAGGAGCAACCGAACCACCAGGCCCCCCATCTCCCCCCTGCTGCGCAAGTGTAAACCAATACGTATAAATAGATGGGTCTATGCATTGCATTTCTACTTTTACGGTATCGCCGGGATAAATATCGATGTTATTCTGATCCAAATCGGTCGTGATAGTTTTGCCGTCTTTGAACTCATCATTAAAAGCAAAAACCCGTTTTACCTGTACGCCGTTAACATACATAATAAACCTGTATTGATTATCTACACCTGCCGAGTCTTTGTATACCACAGAGATAAGCTGCCTGAGCTTAGTACCCCCAAAAGGATCGTTTTTCGATAATATCATATCCAAATTAATCCCGACAGGCATGATTGATTTAGCTGTGTATATACTTCCTTTAGCATTCACCGTAAGTTGATAGGTATTGCCGGTTACACCTGCCAGACTATTGATAGCATAGGTACCAGAGGGGCCTTCAACAAAAGGATAACTCTTTCCTGCCTGGTCACTGATAGTTACAGTAGCGCCTGTTACAGGCGGATAGGTATTGGTGTTGGTAAAAGGAACATTTTCCCTGATATAAACAGTTTGCTGCCCCTGCACATTCGTAAGGTTTGCTTCAATATCTATTTTACCTGTAGCATTGTTCAGCTTAACATCAATAACCTTTTCGCAGGAAGTTAATGTCAAAGCAATAGTGCATAAAATAACCAGCTTGAATATTATTATATTTTTCATAATTTTTAATTTAAAATTTAAAGTTCCAGGTAACTGACGGTATAGGTGTAGGAAATATGCTTGTGATTACGCTTTCTGTAGTATTGGGATTTGTTTTACTGTCGCGAAAGGTGATGGTATAAGGATCGTAATGACCATAAACATTATAAATACTAAAAGTCCAGCTGGAGTGATAGTTTTTATGCTCTCTGCCTTCTAATGTAGCTCCTATATCCAACCTATTGTTGGCAGGCGCCCGGTAGCCATTGCGCTCTGAATAAGAGAAAGTTGTAAGGCCTCCATTAACATATTTGCCTGTAGGATAAGTAATCGCATTGCCGGTGCTGTAAATGAACGTACTGGAAAGCGTCCATCTTTTGGTTAATTTGTAAATACCAACTATGGAAAGATCATGTGTCCGGTCTTGCGTAGCCGGAAAATAACCGCCATTGCTGATAGTAGCGAATTTCTGCTCTGTTCTCGATAATGTATAGCCTATCCATCCGTTGAATCTGCCGTACTTTTTCTTTAAGAACAGCTCTAGCCCATATGCCCTGCCCGATCCGTATACTAACTGTGATTCGACATTTTGACTGAAAATCAGTTGTGCGCCGTCTTTGTAATTGATCTGGTTCTGCAGCCATTTGTAATAGACCTCTGCAGAAAATTCATATTTGTTATCGTTAAAATTTCTAAACCATCCTGTAGACACCTGGTCAGAAATTTCAGGTTTGATGTTATTGCTGCTCATTTCGTATATGTTTATAGGTGAACCGCCTGTGGAATTACTGAGCAGGTGGATGTTTTGGGTATTTCGATTGTATGAAGCTTTGATAGAGTTTTCATTATTGAGCATGTAACTTGCGGAAAAGCGCGGTTCCAGGTTGAGATAATTTTTTACCACATTACCGGAAGCGTAAGTTTTAGAAGTTAATGTATTACCTGCTTCATCATAAGTTTTAAAAGTCCCGGGCCCTAATAGGAGCATATCACTTAGCCGAAGGCCGTAAAGCAAGGTAATTTTATCCGTCGCTTTCCATTCGTCATCGATATATGCGGCACTTTCATAGCCATATCTTTTTTCTACATTAAAATTATTTAAGCTTGAATTCTGCGGAGCCTTAACCTGGCCGGGGTCTATGGTATGATGTAAAACATTTACGCCAAATTTGACGGTGTGATTGCTGACTGTCGAATATTGCATATCTTCCTTGAAATTAAGATCGGTGATTTTTGAGGTGGCGTCAAAACTATTTCCCTGGCTTAAATTTTGTATCTGGTAATTATAGCTGCTGGCAATCAATGCCGTATTGGAAAACAGCCTGTCATTAAATACATGATTGAAACGGATGGTTCCAGTGGAATTTCCCCAATTGGTACCGAAAGTATTGGCAACTTTCAAAACATCCTTGCCAAAATAACCGGATAAATAAATTGAGTTGTGATCATCAAAGTGATAATTTGCCTTCATGTTCAAATCATAGAAAGAAATATTGGTATTCTTGATTGTTGAATCGGACGAAAGCCCTAAAAATAATCCTAAATAAGTAGTACGCCCGCTGACCATAAAAGAACCCTTATTCTTTACAATGGGTCCCTCTATTTTTAGCCGTGAGGCGATCAGTCCTATCCCGCCCTGAACGGTATATTCTTTATTGTTACCATCATTCATTTTTACATCTAATACAGATGATAGCCGCCCACCATATTCAGCAGGCATCCCGCCTTTATAGATAGTCACATCCTTGATCGCATCTGAATTAAAGGTTGAGAAAAAGCCAAGTAAATGAGAGGAGTTGTACACCGTGGCTTCATCCAGTAAGATGAGGTTTTGATCGGTGTTTCCTCCACGTACATAAAAACCGGTATTACCCTCTCCTGATGATTTTATTCCCGGCATGAGCGTGATCGTTTTTAAAATATCCTTTTCACCAAGTACAACCGGCACATTGTTAATTTGCGCCATATTCAGCTTCTCTACGCCCATTTGAGGACTTGTAACCTGGTAGTTATTGATTTTATTAGAGCGGACAACGACTTCTCCCAGTTCGCTTTTCAGCGAAAGCAAAAGATTTACGTTTGTATTTTTGCTGAGCGAAACTTTAGTTATTGAGGTTTGATAGCCTACATAAGTACATATCAGGGTATATTCACCTTTTAACGCAACAATAGAATAAAAACCATAGTTATTAGAAGAAGTTCCTTTTTGCGGCAACTCCTGGATTCTGACGGAAGCGCCGATCAGCAGCTCGCCGGTAGCGTTGTCCTTTATATTTCCGCTAAGGGTAAAATTAGTTTGCGCTAATGACGCATGCGGCATCACCAGAAGCAGGCAGCTGATAATTATCAACAAGGCTGGTCGTTTCAAAATCATTTCAGATGTTTCCATTGTATAAATTATTATTCATACAAAGGAACACAGTCCTCTAAGTAAAAGAAATAGCTGCTTCGGGGTAATGATAGGACTATTTGCGGTTTGGGCTTTGCAAAAGGCGGGAAATAGTAGCACAAATGTTCAATTCAGCACAAATGCCAAATAGAATTCCAAATTCTCAATTAGCACTTCTGCCCTCATTACGCCAAACCCTTGTTATCTGCAAGCGTACCGAACCATCTTGCTACACAAACAGACATAAAAAGACAGGATTGTTTTCTACCTTTGCAAAATGGAATATGATGTTTACCCACTTGTAAAATACGTTACAAAACAACTTGAACTCACAGAAGATGAACAAGAGATTTTTGCTTCGCTTTTACGAGTTAAAAAAATAAAAAAACGACAGTTTATAGACCAGCCGGACTTTGTGTCAAAGAACTGGAATTTTGTTATACAAGGTTCTTTGAGAGGCTATTTTATTGGCAACGATACACAAGAACACACAATTTCACTTGCTATTGAAGACTGTTTTATTGGCGATGCAGGCAGTTTCATTTCACAAGAGCCTGGAACCTTATATATTGAAGCCTTGGAAGACTGCGTTTTAATACAAATATGTTACGAGAATGAGGCTTTGCTTTTTAAAAAAATACCAAAATTTGAACGCTATTTCAGATTAAGATCGCAACAGATTGCTGTAATGATGCAAAAAAGAGTAATCTCAAATCTCAGCCTGACAGCAGAACAGCGTTATGACGAGTTTGCAAATAAATATCCTGCCTTCATTCAAAGAATTCCTTTATATATCATTGCTTCTTACTTGGGCATGACCCGAGAGTTTCTTTCTAAAATTCGTAATCAAAAAATCAACTCCAAAAAATAAAGTGAACTAGTTCACATACATTTGGTAATCTACTTCATTTTTTAATTTTAATCATTGTCGGACTTTTACACTATCAATAACGACAATAATTAAAATTCTAAAGTAAAAAAATGAAAGATTATTCAACAGAATTCAAAGGAAAAAGAGTCCTTATCACCGGTGGCTCAAGAGGTATCGGTGCTGCTGCTGCACAACGCTTAATTGATGGTGGAGCAAAAGTTGTTGTTACAGCTCGTTCTCGCCACGAAGCAACTCCGGCAAATGCAACATTTATTCAAGGTGACATAAGCACACTGGCAGGTGCAAACGCTGTCGCAGAAGAAACACTGAAAATCCTTGGCGGCTTGGATATCCTGGTAAACAACGCTGGTGCGACTGCTCCAAAACTTCCAGGCATTGAGGCGATTTCAGATGACGAGTGGCTCGAATCGCTGATGATAAATTTTATGAGTGCGGTGCGTGTAACTAATCCTTTATTAAATGCACTTCGTGAAAGCGGTTCTGGTGCTATTGTGAATATATCTTCAGGTGGCGTCATTCCATTCCGTGGTTTCCTGGCACATTATGGGGCAGCTAAAGCAGCACTGAACAGTTATACCAAGTCATTGGCTAAGGAACTTGCACCTGTTGGTGTACGTGTAAACCTCGTTACTCCGGGGGCGATAATAACTCCGGGAGGGGACGAAGGGCGGAAGCTACTGACTGCCGCAATGGGCATTACCGCAGAGCAATTATTTTCTGCAATCCCACAGGGCAGGGCTGGCACGGCAGAAGAAATGGCTGAAATGATAGCTTTTCTTGCTTCTGACCGTGCTTCCTATATCACAGGACATAACCATTTTGTTACTGGCGGTATGGGTGAACTTTCTTAAAATTCCCTCATTATTTAGACCAAAATTCAAAAGTTGTTTTCATTGAACGATTTTTTTATAGAATTGTGTAACTTTTACAATCGGAAAATTGGCTACCAAGAAAAACGCCAACAAACGTAAAAGAGCGAACTACTGTCGATGGCTGACATCCGTCCTTTACATGAACATCTTACCTTTATCCGGAATAAGAAAAAGTGGGGCTTCTATCTCATCAGCGGTTTCCGTGAAATTTCAAAAGAAGACTTTAGTGTTATAAAGAGTGTAATGAAATATAGAAATTATCTATCTTTTAAATAGTTTACCAAATTGCCGCATAGCATCAATCACAGGAACAAATTGTTTGCCCTTTGCAGTTAAAGAATATTCTACTTTTGGCGGAACAACCGGATAAACTTTTCTAAAAACTAATTTATCTCTTTCCAGTTCTTTTAAATGCTGTATCAGCATTTTTTCTGATACATTTTCCACTTCTTTTTTCAACTCACTAAACCGTAAGCATTGGTTTTCTGACAAACGATGCAGAATAAGAATCTTCCATTTTCCATTAATGGAATTACTTGTCAACTCTATCGGGCAGCAGAATTCACGATTACCCAACTTATAAATAGCGCTATTTGACTTTATTTCCTTTTTATTTTTCATCATAACAGATTAACATTCAACAATTATTACCAACCGGTTATTTACATACTATTTGGTAAGTACTTGTTCAAAGGTAAGTATTCCTTTAGTTTTGCATAAAAATTAATAAAAATGGCAATTGACAAAATAAACACAACTCTTACTGAAACTTTTACTCACCGGTTTGCGGAAGTAAATGATTTTAATCTGCATTACGTTATTGCAGGAAAAGGTGATGCTTTGGTTCTGTTGCATGGTTGGCCTCAAACGTGGTATGCGTTTAGGCATATTATACCTGAATTATCAAAACATTTTACGGTAATTGTACCTGACCTGAGGGGATTGGGTGATTCTGAAAAGCACGATTCAGGATATGATACTTATACGGTTGCCGATGATATTTATAAATTGATACAACATTTGGGCTTTAAAGAAATTAATTTATTAGGACACGACTTTGGAGCAAATGTGGCTTATGCCTATGCCGCTTCTCATCGGGAAGAAGTAATGAAACTTGTGTTTTTAGACATTGGCATAATGGATTCTTCTCTGGAAAAAATACCATTGATAGCCCGTGAAGGAAAATCGTTATGGTGGTTTCCCTTTCACATGTTGAAAGATTTGCCGGAAGAACTTATAAAAGGCAAGGAAGCTATTTATTTGAATTGGTTTTATAAAAACTCTACCTATAATCAATCAGCTTTTTCGGAGCAAGACATCAACGAATATGTCCGGTTTTATTCAAAACCTGGTGCGATGAAAACCAGTTTTGAATATTATAGAAATATTCTTAAAAATATAGACAACAATAATGTACAATCAAAAATAAAATTGCAAATGCCTGTACTGGCTTTGGGCGGCGACAAAAGTTTTGGTATGAAACCTTATTATTCCTGGTCAGCAGTTGCAGAAAATGTAAAGGGTGGAATCATCGACAACTGCGGACATCATATTGCAGAAGAACAACCGGAAGCACTATTAAAACAATTATTGTTTTTTATAGAGCCGTAAAATAAAGGTTACAAAAGAATATTGCAGTAAGGGCATCGGAATGTAGAAAAATGGCTAAAATCGTTCAGAAGCGGTTTTTCGATTAAAGCTAACCCCAATTGTATCTAACTGATCTACTAAATCAATTATCTTTTATGTAAATTTGAATTTTGCAAATAGATAGAAAAATGAAAACAACATCCGTAGAGGAATTTTATAAACAAACCGCGGCTTTCATGCCCGAAGGGATCAGTAAAGAGATAGGACATTTTAATGTTTTTAAAGTAGAGGATATAGTTGCAAAATATAAGGTGAAACCCTTCATGCCTTATAACAGAAGGGCTTATTACAAGATTAGTTTTATTGATGGCAGAAACAAAGCGGAGTACGCCGATAAAGTTATTGAAATTGAAAAATATGCGCTCTTGTTTGCAACGCCAAAAGTGCCTTATCATTACCTGCCAAAAGACGAAAAGCAATCTGGCTACTTCTGCATATTTACTGATGATTTTTTAATCAAGAATAAAAGTGGTGTGGTGTTAGATGATTTGCCAATTTTTAGAGCAGGAGGATATCCTGTTTTTAATCTTTCACGTAAAGAAGCAAAGGAGATCAATGCCATATTTGAGAAAATGTACAGGGAATTAGCGTCCCATTATGCTTACAAATATGACCTGTTGCGCAATTATGTTTTAGAGTTGATCCATTATGGGCAAAAGCAGCAACCTGCCACCGCTTTGTATCCTGCAAACAACGCATCTGCACGTGTAAGCTCATTATTCATTGAATTGCTGGAGAGGCAATTTCCCATTGAATCGCCTCATCAAAAACTTAACCTGCGAACCGCAAAAGATTATGCTGACAGGTTAGCTGTTCATGTAAATCATTTGAATAAAATATTAAAAGAAAATATGGGTAAAACAACTACCGAACTAATTACCGGAAGGGTAATTCAGGAAGCAAAAATTCTTTTAAAACAAACCAACTGGAACATCTCTGAAATTTCTGATAGTTTGGGCTTTGAAGAAGTTGCTCATTTCTCAAACTTTTTTAAGAAACAAACAGAACATACTCCTTTAGCTTTCCGGTCTTAGATTTAATTATTTGAATTTTGCAAACATTGGATTGATGTTCGCAATGATCCATCTTTTTTTCCGTCTCACCTTTGTTTTGTCAAATTTTTAAAATTATAAAACAAAAATGATGGAACTAAGGAACAATACAATTTTAATAACAGGCGGAACAAGCGGCATAGGATTAGAATTCACCAGCCAATTACTCAACCTGGGTAACACTGTAATTATAACCGGAAGAAACCAGGCAAAGCTGGATGAAACAAAAAAACGCTTCCCTAAAGTTCACACATTTCAAAGTGATGTAAGCGACCTCCAAGCCATCGCACAACTTTATGAGCAAGTTGTAAAACAATTTCCTGACTTGAATATCCTGATAAATAACGCCGGGGAAATGCGTAAAATAAATTTGCTTGACAAATCTGTTGAATCAGAAAGTATCACCCGTGAAATTGAAATAAATCTATCAGGACCTATCCGTATGGTGCAGCAATTTTTACCGCATCTGAAAACAAAAAAAACAGCTGCCATAGTAAATGTAACTTCCGGTTTAGCACTTGTCCCATTTCCAGTTTCCCCAATTTATGGGGCTACCAAATCGGGGCTTCGTTCCTATACAAAATCGTTGAGGGCACAGTTGAAAAAAACAAACATCAAAGTATTTGAATTGGTTGCTCCCGCTGCCAATACACCTTTGAATGATAAATTTATCGGGGCAATTGACACCAAATCATTGATTGAAGCCGACAAATTAGTAGCTGTTGCAATTAAAGGAATGCAAAATGACAAATTGGAAATTTACCCGGGTTTAGCGAATGTAATTAAAATAATGAGTCGCCTTGCACCAGGCTTAATCTTTAATCAAATGGCTAAAATTTCAGAAAAAGCATTTGCAGAGCGTAAATAATATCAAAATCTTATTTATAAAATTATCAATGATTTCAAAAATGAAAATCATAAGCGGTATACTGATTTTAGTTACAGTTTTCCTAAATGTCAAGCATGGTTGGGGCGGGCTTACTAATACAGTTACTCCAGAGGAATCTAAAATGTTTGCAGATTTAGGATTCAATAGAACTATGGGAATAATAATCGCAGTTCTCACTTTAGTAGCTGCTTTTCTCATTCTGTTTCCTCAAACATTTTTTATTGGAAATCTATTAAATGCAGCAATCATTCTTTCCATATTGGCTTTAGCATTAAAAACGGGAAATATCAAATTAGCTCTTATTGAAATTCCATTTTTAATGATGCCTTTAGTAATGATTTATTTAGGACATCCGTTCAAAAAATAAAATTTGAGTGAAAGGAATAGACGGAAAGAAAAACTATCAATAACAATAAAGAAAGGAATGAAAATAATAACCCTTATCATATCAATTCTTATGAGTATAAACATCTTCGGGCAATCAGCAACGGCTCATACAACCTATAATGAAACATCAACTATTTCAAAAGACGGAACTAAAATTGGCTATCGTAAATACGGTCATGGTCCAGGGCTAATTTTGGTACAAGGTGCAATGGGTACTGTATTCAACTACCACGAATTAGCAAAAGCACTATCCAACGATTTTACTGTATATGTTCCTGAAAGACGGGGACGAGGATTAAGCGTAAAAGAGTTTACACCAGACCATGTAATAGAAAGAGATGTTGAAGATGTAAAAAGTATTATAACCGCATCTGGTGCAAGTTATATATTCGGGTTAAGCTCCGGTGCTATCATCACTTTGGAGGCAACAAAAGAATTGCCTTCAATAAAAATGGCAGCCATTTATGAACCACCATTTTATGTTACAGATGCTGTTCCTGTAAAAAAGATAAACACAGTTTTCAAAGAAATATCAAACGGAAATTTATCTGCGGCACTTGCTAATGTATTTAAAATTGTAAAGGTGGGTCCCAAAATATTTAACTACATACCACTACCAATTTTAAAGCAATTAACCAGGGCATTCATAAAGTCAGAGGACAAGAAAAAGAATGGGCAGTATGCAAAAGTGAGAGATCTGATACCTGCAATGCGATTTGATTTTACAGCTGTTTTGCAAGGAGGTGGAAAGGTTCAGACTTATAGCGCTATAAACAAACCGGTTTTATTACTTGGCGGTTCAAAAAGCCCCAAATATTTAAAAGATGCGCTTGATACTTTAGAGAAAATTCTGCCTGAAGAAAACAGGGTTAAGTTTAAAAATCTTGATCATTCAGGGCCCTGGAATACTGACCGGGGAGGAAACCCTGAAATAATCTCCAAGGCATTAATAATTTTTTTTAAAAAAGATGAATTTAATAGTAAAAATTAAACACAATAAACAGATAAAATAAAATGAAAACAAAAACAGCATTAGTAACAGGCGGCAGCCGTAGTTTGGGAAAAAACATGGCATTGAACATCGCCAAAAAAGGGATTGATGTAGTATTAACTTACAACAGTAACAAAGAGGAAGCAGATAAGGTAGTTGCAGAAATCCAGTCGCTCGGACAAAAAGCAATCGCCTTTCAGTTAGATGCAGGCAATGTAAAATTGTTCGATAATTTTTTAAAAAATGTAACCGAACATTTAAAAGAACAAACAGGCAGCACCAATTTTGATTTTCTTATCAACAATGCAGGCACAGCTCTTCACGCATCCTTTGCTGAAACCACCGAAGAACAATTTGATACGGTATTAAATATCCATTTCAAAGGCGTGTTTTTCCTCACCCAAAAAGCATTACCATTTCTTAATAACGGAGGTCGCATTATCAACATTTCATCTGGTCTTGCCCGTTTTTCTTTTCCTGGTTCTTCGGCTTACGGCTCAATGAAGGGAGCTATTGAAGTGCTTACAAGATACCTTGCAAAAGAATTAGGTTCACGGGGCATTGCAGCGAATGTAGTTGCGCCCGGAGCAATAGAAACCGATTTCAGTGGTGGTCTTGTTAGAGATAATAAAGAAGTAAATGCACAAATAGCAAGTCTGACGGCTTTAGGTCGTGTTGGTTTGCCCGACGACATTGGCGGTGTGGTTGCGTTCTTATGTACCGAAGATGCGAGATGGATTAATGGACAACGAATTGAAGTATCAGGCGGAATGAATTTGTAATTCAAAATAAAATATTCAGTATGAAAATCATAAGTGGTATTTCAATTTTGATTACGGTATTTTTTAATTTTAAGCATGGCTGGAGTTGGCTTACCAATCGGTAAGTCCACTCCAGCCAACAAGTTTGCAGATTTAGGAATAAACAGAATAATGGGAATAATAATCGGCGTGCTGACTTTAACGGTTACTATTCTTATTATTTTTCCTCAAACATTTTTTGCGGCGAACATTATCAATGACTCAATGATATTGTTGATTATGGTATTAGCTTTAAAACCGGAAATATAAAATTGGCACTTATTGAAATTCCCTTTCTCTTACTGCCCCTAATATTGATTGGTTGGGCCAGCCGGTAAAAAAATAATACGGAAGATAGCCCTCAAATGCCGGAACTACACCTGCAGTAAAAGGCGTAACATTCCTTTAAAAATTATGGTAGTGGTTTTATCAATTAAACGAATTCCTAAATTCCAAAGGCGAAAAATTAGTTTTTGTTTTGAATAAACGAGAAAAAGATTGAGAATATTCAAAACCTAATTCATAAGAGATTTCTGAAACTGACAAAGTGGTAGTAGATAATTTTTCTTTCGCTTTTTCAATGAGTTTGTTTTGTATAAGTTGCTGTGCATTTTGTCCAATTAAAGTACGCAACATATCACTTAAATAACTTGGCGAAATATTTAGTTGTTCCGAAAGATATTGTACTGTTGGTATGCCTTGCGTTAATAACTTTTCATCGTTGAAATAATCGTCTAAAATTTCTTCCGTTTTTTGTAACAAGTCGCTATTTACTGCTTTTCGTGTAATGAATTGTCGCTTGTAAAAACGGTTACTATAATTCAATAAAGACTCTATTTGCGAAATAATTACATCTTGACTGAAATCATCAATTCTGCTTTGTAATTCATCATCAATGATTTTAAAAATTGAAATAATTGTTGTCTTTTCTTTATCTGATAAATACAATGCTTCATTGGCTGAATATGAAAAGAAACCAAATTGTTTGATTTTCTTTGCTAATGAGTAAGCCAATAAAAAATCGGGATGGATGAACAAAGTGTAGCCAGAATGGTCTCCATTATCATCAAGGCTTGCAGCTAATTGATTTGGAGAAGCGAATACTAATCCCCCTTCGTCAAAATCATAGAAATTTTGACCGTATCTAAATTTTCCACGAAGATTAGGCTTATATGCTATTTTATAAAAATTCAGCATAAACGGACTGGGTAATGTACAATCATGGGCAACATTGTTATCCATATTATCTATTAAACTTATCAACGGGTGCAAAGGCTTTGATAAACCAAGCACCCGATGAAAGTTGGATATAGATTCAAATTTATATGGAATATTTTCTTCCTTTTTCATTTTGTAAATTTAAATAATAGTACCCTAAAATCTGCTTACGGTATTTTTTTACCATGGGCATTCCGTATTCGGAAAATATTCTTCACAAAAGAACTTACCTGATGGCCCATCATTTCCAACCGATGCATATTTAATCACGCGTTTGGCAGCATCTTCAACTTTTCCAGGTCCCTGGTGATTATTAATGTCAGTACTGGTAAATCCCGGACAAACCGAATTAACCTTAAAATTCGTTTCACGCAAATCAAATGCAAGATTGATAGTGTACATATTTAAGGCAGTTTTGGACGACTGGTAACCCGTTGCCTTATATAGATAAAAAGGATTTGTTGGGTCACTGGCAACGGTTTGCGAAGCCAGACCTGAACTAAGATTGACTATGCGGGGTTCACTCGATTTTCGCATTAAGTCAATAAATGCTTGTGTAACTCTGATTGGTCCGTAATAGTTGGTTTCAAAAACATCTTTTATTGAATCAACACTGTATTGTAACGAACTTTGTTGTTCTCCACCGCTAATACCAGCATTATTGATGAGTATGTCAAGTAGGTGTGTTTTCTTTCCGATTTCTGCTCGTGCATTATCTACCGACTGTTGGCTCGTTACATCCAGTTGAATGGCTTCTATGTTGCTGATTCCTTCTGATTTAAGTGTCTCTACTGCTTTTAAACCATTCTGTAGATTTCGACTGCCGATATACACAAAAACTCCTTGACAGGCAAGTTGTCTTGCTGTTTCTAAACCAATGCCTTTATTGGCACCTGTAATTAATGCTGTTTTCATTTCTCTTTTATTTTAAATTTGAAATGCAAAGGTCATTAGATGTCAATTAGTAGATGTAACCTAATCGAGGAGTTTTGTAACAAAATCGAGAAATTAATTAAACGAAGTTCTAAATTCCAACGGCGATAAATTCGTTTTATTTTTAAATAATTTATTAAACGACTGGGGATATTCAAAACCTAATTGATAAGCAATTTCGCTTACAGATAAATTGGTAGTTGATAGTTTTTCTTTCGCTCTTTCAATTAGTTTATGGTGTATATGTTGTTGTGCGTTTTGCCCGATTACTGAACGTAGCATGTCGCTTAAATATCTTGGCGAAACATTGAGTTTTTCTGAAAGGTATTGAACGGTTGGCAAACCTTGCATTAAAGCAGTTTCGTTGTTAAAATAATTGTTTAATAAAGTTTCTAATTTTGCTAACAGGGCGTTGTTTATTGGTTTTCGCGTAATGAATTGACGCTTGTAAAAACGCTGACTATAATTCAACAGTAATTCTAATTGCGATATCATTCATCTTGGCTAATATCATCAATTGCAGTTTCTAATTCATCACCTATATTTTTAAAAATAGCCGAAACAATTATTTTTTCTTTTTCTGAAAGATGCAGCGATTCATTTAATAAATAGGAGAAAAAACCATAGTTTTTATTTTTGAGTCCAATGTATAATTTCTCAAAAAATCGGGGTGAATAAGCAATGTGAAACCCACATCAGATTCCGCCATTTTTATGCCTGTTACTATTTGACTGGGCGAAGTAAAAAACATTCCCCCCTCATCAAAGTCGCAATAGTTTTGACCGAACTTTATAATGCAACCTGATGTTGCATTATAAGTTATGTTATAAAAGTCCAGCACAAACGCTTTTGCTAAAATAGTCAAATCAAATCTTACTTTGCTGTATACCAGCAAGCTTACCAATGGTTGTAAGGGCTTTGGAAGACGGAAGTCTCACCGACAACAGCATTGGCACTATCGTAAGCACTCTGTCACCTTACGCAAAGCCTTTGGCGCAGCATCTGCACCGAATGCACGACGAGACATTTTTTGTTATTCAGGGTACGCTCCGATTCGCGGTCAACGAGGAGGAGCATGACGTGAAGGTTGGTGGTTACGTTGTTGTTCCTACCGGCACTCCTCTACATTCTCCAATCCATTCGATGAACCCGCAGTTTTCTTATCCACTTTTACACCCGCTTATTACGTGAACTACTTTAGAGAGCTTGGCAAGATTGTCTCCTGGCAGGGAACCCCCGGCAGACGAAATCATAACGATCAGAAACCACTAGCAACTGAGCCTGCATAGCTGCTCTTGAGGTGCCGAGATGAGGTGCATAAAGTTGCCGGCAGAGCATCCGGGTTAAAGGTCTGCTTTTGTAGCCTAGCCAAAGTTTATAAGACTTACAGAAAGGCAATATTGTTGAGTTGCCTCGTAAAGCAGTTATAGCTAATCAGACTATTATTTTAACTAAAAGGGCTATTTTAATTCGATTAGTCCTTTAACCTTTAAATAAATAATTAATACAAATTATGGCAAAATCAAAACCTGCTCCAATAACAGTCGGAGCCTCTGACGGACAAAATCTTTCAATAGTTGGCGATACGTATCGCATATTAATAACGGGGAAAGAAACCGACGGCGCTTTTTCAACTATGGAATTTAATGTTCCTCCCAATGGTGGTCCCGGACCACATTCACATGCTGATTTCCAGGAATCATTTTATATTGTTGATGGCGAAGTAGAGGTGAATTCTGAAGCAGGTTCCTATACAGCCAAAAAAGGTTCATTTGTAACCATCCCAAAGGGAGGTATTGTGCATGATTTTAAAAACAAGACCAATCAGAATGCAGTTCTGATTTGCACAGTGGTGCCAGCGGGTTTGGAAGAAATGTTTATTGAAATAGGCAAACCTGTAGCCATCGGCAAATTTTTTCCACCTCCGCCAATGGATGACCCTGAGGCGATGAAAAAAATGGAGAAAATTGCAGAAAAATATGGTCAGAAAGTTTATCCACCGGATTACCTCGGATAATCTCGGAAGTGAAGCCGGAGCATTTACTACATTTAAAAATAAACTATGAAAGTATTAATGATAGGCGCCACAGGCGCATACGCAGGACTGGTACTTCCGGAACTGAAAAAGAGAGCTGTAACCGTAGTTGCGCTGGTGCAGGATGAAGATAAAGCCAAAAAGGCGAAAGAAGCCGGTGCCGATAAAACCGTCATTGGTAGTCTGGATGATGAAGCAAGCCTGTTAACCGCAGCTAGAGGCATGGACGGCGTGTTTCACATTATACCTGCATTTCATAATGAAATTGCCGCAGGAGTAAATATGGTTAATGCGGCGAAAGCAGCAGGTGTAAAGAAGTTTGTCTTCTCAAGCGTGTATCATCCGTCCTTGTCTCTCGTAAATCATGCGCAAAAGCGCCCGGCCGAAGAAGCGCTGTATCAATCGGGAATGGATTATACCATTCTGCAGCCCGCTATGTATATGCAAATGCTGGCAGAATCACTGCAAAGTGCGCAGGACAGCGGCAAAATTACCGGTGCTTATTCCAAAGATTCTAAAATGAGCTACGTGGATTACCACGATGTAGCTGAAGCGGCAGCACTTGCTATGACTGGCACGGAGTTATCGTATGGCACCTTCGAACTTTGCTCGCCGGGTATGTACAGCCGGGTGGACTTGGCAGCGATCATCAGCAAAGCGATTGGGAAGAATGTAGTGGCAGAAGACATTCCTACCGAACAATGGGCACAACAGGTTAAAATACCACCCGGAGAAATGCGTGAAGGCATCATTACCATGACTAAGGAATATGACCGCTACGGACTTTCGGGCGGCAATTCACTGATGCTGAAAACCATCCTGAAAAGGGAGCCAAAGACAGTTACACAATTTATAAATGAACTGGCTGCCAGATAAACAAAAATAATATTCTCTTAGAAGAGTACCGGTTTACATGCGAAATTAAAAACAAAAACAATGAAACTTTTTAAAAAAGAAGACACCGTCATGCTTTTGATAGATCACCAGGTAGGAACAATAAATTTTGCCGCCAATCGCCCAAAAGACATGATTATCAACCGGGCGGCAACATTAGCAAAAATTGCTAAAGCTTTAGATATACCTGTTGTTCTTACAACCAGCCAGGAAGACCAGATGCAAGGCGCAACGATTCCTGAATTACAAAAAATACTGCCGGAGGAATATGCGAATCGCATAAAAAGAACCGGGGTCACCAACGCCTGGGATGATCCGAATTACAAAAAAGCAGTATTAAAAGCGGGAAACGGACGTAAAAATGTAATCATGGCTGGTTTAACCAATGATGTATGTATTGTTTATCCTTCGATTTCTATGGTTGAAGAAGGGTATGATGTGCAGGTGGTAATTGATGCAGGTGGTTCACCCACTCAAATTGCTGACGATACAGCTCAAAAAACCTGGGAAAAAGCCGGTGTGAGAACTACCGCCATCAATCAACTCGTTGCCGAGCTTACCGCCAGTTGGGGAACAGAAGATGGATTAAAACTGGTTAAGATCCTTGGTGAGGATGTTATTCCAACTTTTGGCAAATTCAAATAATAATGTCGGTTTACATCTAAAATCAAAATATGGCAAATCCTATTTTACAACCTTACGCAAAAGGTTCACTTACTCTTAAAAATCACCTGGTAATGGCGCCGATGACCAGAAGCAGGGCCATTGACAATATACCTAACGAGTTGATGTGTGAATATTATAAACAACGCACAGGGGCAGGACTGATCATCACCGAAGGAACATCGCCTACGCCCGAAGGACTTGGTTATCCGCGCATACCCGGAGCCTTCTCCGAGGAACAAGTTAAAGGCTGGAAACTAACGGCGAATGCGGTTCATGCGGGCAATAGCAAAATTTTTATGCAGCTGATGCATACGGGGCGGATAGGGCATGAAGATAATCTACCAGATGGCGTTAAATTGGTAAGTGCATCCAACCTTAAAGCAGCCGGGCAGATTTTTACAGATACGAAAGGACTTCAAGATCATACTCAGCCGGAAGCGCTTACAACAAAAGGTGTTAAAGAAGTAATTGAAGGGCATGTATCAGCCGCCAAAAATGCGATCAAAGCAGGATTTGATGGTATTGAACTGCATGGTGCGAATGGTTATTTGATTGAGCAATTTTTAAACCCCAACTGTAATAACCGCACAGACGAATACGGAGGATCAATAGAAGGGCGGTCTAAAATTGTTGTAGAGCTGGCAGAGCAAATTGCTGACGCCATCGGAAAAGACAAAGTGGGCATACGGTTTTCGCCCTACCTAACAATGGGTGACCTTGCGGCATACGACGCTGATGATGTACATGAGACGTATAAATACCTTGCACAGGAATTAAATAAAACGGGCATCGCTTACATACATATCATGTTTTCTCCTAAAATTCCGCAACGAACGCTGGATGTTGTCAGAGATTCTTTTCAGAATACAATTATGTACTGTAACGGTTTTACACCGGAAACTGCAGAAGAAGCGCTTGCAAAAGGAACCGCCGACTTGATAGCCTTTGCACGATCCTTTCTGGCTAACCCAGATTTGGAAAAGCGAATTGCTAAAAAGTTGCCACTGAATCAACCTGATCCCACTACTTTCTATACTCCGGGGGCTAAAGGTTATACCGATTATCCCGTGGCTTGATTGGTTACAATTAAAAATATTTTTGTTATCATATCATCGAAAACAATAAACATGAATTTTACAGATAAAATAGTAGTTATAACAGGCGCTGCAGGCGGGATTGGGACAGCGCTTACTACAAGATTTCTTTCCGAAGGCGCAAAGATTTGCGCTGTTGATACAACAGAGCAGGCCCTGGGGAAATTAAAATCCGGATTAGGAAACCCGGAGCAATTGATAAGTGTTGTAGCAGACATTAGCAGTGAAGAAAGCTGTAATAACCTGTTTACAGAATTAAATAAAAGGTGGGGGGCAGCTGATATACTCATCAACAATGCCGGCTGGTTTCCGTTTACACCTTTCGAGGAAGTAACACATGAAGAATGGCGTAAAGTAATTTCTATTAACCTCGATGGCCCTTTCCTGGTAACCAAGTCAGTATTACCGCTGTTGAAGAAAAGCAGTGCAGGGCGCATTATCAACGTTAGTTCAGGAAGTGTTTTCTCCGGTAATGAAAGTCAGTGTCATTATGTTTCGGCAAAAGCAGGCGTTTTAGGTTTTACAAGATGTGCGGCGAAAGCACTTGGAAAATACAACATCACTGTTAATTCAATTACTCCCGGGCTAACGGCCACTCCTGCGCTGGTGAAAGCTGTTCCGCCGGAACTACTGAAGCAAATTAAGGAAAACGGAGTACTGAAACGGGAACAAACGGCTGATGACCTGGTGGGCGCAATGGTTTTTCTGGCATCGGATGATGCGGCTTTTATTACAGGCCAGACAATCAATGTAGATGGCGGAAGATTTTTTCTTTAGGAAATAAAAATAAAATAAAAACAAAATTATGTCAATACTAGTAATTGGAAGCACGGGCCATATAGGTTCCCTGGTGGTAGAACAACTAATAGCTAAGGGAGGAAATGTAACTGCATTAATCCACAAGACGGAAGCAAAATTTTCTAAGGATGTGCCAACGGTGAAAGGCGATGTAACAGATCCTGAAACGATGCGTGAAGCATTCAAAGGTATAGATACGCTGTTTGTTCTTAATCCCGTAGTCGCAGATGAACTTAACAGAGCATTGCTCACGCTTGACCTTGCAGTTGAGGCAGGCATTAGGCGCGTGGTGTATTTTTCCATGTTTCATGCAGACACCTTTCTGGATTGCCCGCACGCTTGTGCCAAATATGCTACCGAGCTAATGCTCCAAAAATTTCAAATACCTGCCACTATCCTCCGCCCGAATTACTTTTTTCAAAACGATGGCGAACCTGTTACCAAAACCCATGTTTATCCGATGCCTATTGGAAGCCTTGGCGTTTCAATGGCAGATGCGCGGGATATTGCGGAAGTTGCTGCATTGGAGCTTATCAAGCGCGACACAGCCGCCGGATTACTGCCGCCAGCATTAATCGAAATACATGGACCTGATGTCATCACTGCCGAATCTGCAATTAAAACATGGTCTAACGTTTTGAACAAAAAAGTTATTTACCCGGGTGATGATCTAAAGATTGCCGAGAAACAGCTCAGAAAGAAAATGCCGGGTAATATGGCATACGATGTTACAAGAATGATCGCCGGCTTTCAACGGGAAGGCATGGTAGCTATGCCTGAGATGGTGGATAAAGTGATTGCATTGCTGGGACGACCATTACGCACTTATCAAAACTATGCTAAGGAAATGGCGAATTAACATTGAAAGCGATACTGCTGGCGTAATTTGAAATGTTTTTAGTTTGAAATCGCTCTGTATAAGGCATTTCAAAATCAGTTTTAATTTGACAGCTTCTTTTGAAACTATTTCTCTTAGCGAAAATAATAAATAATTGCATTGCATGGCAGTAACATTTGAATTTGAGGTTTGTGCCGATTTTCATTTCGCAAAGGCATTTGGTGAACAATTTGGAATAAAGGCCATAAACGACCGCGTTCAACTGCCTGATATGCTTGGCAATGGTTTTATCCAGGAGGTCTATTTAAATAATGGCTTGTCTTTATGCGTGCATAAATATGTGCTGAAACAGGAACTGATTCTAAAGCGAATAGTCGGCGATTTTTCTGAAACGCTTACAATGAAGTTTGATTGCAGAAGAATTCCTGCAAAAACGAATGGAACAGTAGATGAGTCTTTATTTAAGAACACGAAAGGATGCGAGGTAGAATTCGGAACCGCAAATTTTTTTACTGAGCTTACCATACCAGCCAGCCAGGTAATTCTGTTTATGGTAATCGGCACTGAACGGGCCACAATTGGAAAATTAATAAAATCAGGCCCTGAAGACGAGCCGATTGAGCACATGATCAGCAACAATAAATCTTTTGTATTCTACGAGCGAATGACAATGGATATGGAACAGGCTTTGAAGCACCTAAGCCTCATTGAGCCAACTACACGGCTTTCGCATTTACTGTACGATGCAAAAACACTGGAGCTCATTTACCTTCTCTTCTCAAAACTGCTTTCGCGCAATACAGAGCAAACAGTATTCGTAAACCAGGAAGATGCGGCGATTATCTACAGCATTCGTACCGAAATACTTAAAGACTTCAGCGTCACTCCGGACTTGCCAAAGCTCGCAGCCCAGGCAAGAATGAGCCAATCCAAACTGAAGCAACTGTTCAGTCAGATATTCGGTAAAAGTATATACAACTATTTCCAGGCAGAACGGATGGATGAAGCGGCATTCTTGCTAAATCATTTTACAGTTTCTGAAGTAGGTTATAAAGTTGGGTTTTCAAACCTCAGCCATTTTACCCGTTTGTTCGAAAAGCATCATTCTATTAAGCCAAAAAAATATAAAGATTCGCTTAAGCAGGCCTCCCGAAAATGATAAGCATACTTTTAATTTTATTCATAATTTTTCAGCATGAACCCATTTAAGTAATAAAGTTGCGCTGGTCACCGGATCAACGAGAGGAATAGTAAAGTCTATTGCTTTACTCTATGCGGGATTAGGAGCTGATGTAGTCATCGATCATACTTACGCCTTTGGTGTTCTTCACCAACAAATAGTTGTCATGCAAATAATGAGTTAGAAAATCCAATTTGAGTTTCTGGATATACTTAAAAATGGTTTAAATACTGCGTTTTTTTGTTTTAAAGTTCTTTAATAATGGTTAAATGTCGAATGCAGGAAAGGTTTGCAGGTGAAGAACACCTGCAAAAAATTGAAAGGTAACGTTGACGGACGTAATGAGAAAGGTATGTTTTGTAGCAAAAAAAAGAATGAATAAATGCAGCATGAAGGGCTAAAACAGCTAATTTTAAAAAGGATCTTATTTTACAAGCACCAAAAAGGGCCCAAAGAAAATATTTTAAAACCAAAAGCAAATTTTAAAACCAAAAAATTGCAAAAAGAAAAGTGATACTTTGCTCCATATAGGCTGGCAGACGGCGACATCGGTCAACGCAAAAGTATAACCACAAAGCCCCGCAAAATATTTAATGCGTGGCTTTATTGGGGGCTTTGCGGATACTTTTCTATTTGTTTGGATGCTATACTTGACAGCGACACCCTACAATGATAGATAGCTTACTTTATAGCATACAAAATTTAATAACTCTAAGCCCGGCAGAGATAGAGATCGTAATATCTTTATTTAAAGAAAAGACTTACAAAAAGGGAGACTTGTTTTTAGCAGAAGGACAAATTTGTAAACAAGTTGGGTTTGTTGCAAAGGGATTATTGCGATACTATATCAATCACGATGGGGAGGAAAAAACATACGCCTTTTCCCAGGAAAATGATTATGTATGTAATTATGAAAGTTTTCTTCCTCAGAGCCCATCTTCAAAAATCATTCAGGCTTTAGAAGACAGTGATGTTCTGATTATTTCCCATGATGACCTGCAATTACTTTATGCGAATGTTCGTGAGGGGGAACGTTTCGGCAGGATTGCAATAGAATCCGTTTTTCTACAACTACTTAAGGATGTCAATTCATTTTATACTGAAACACCTGAACTTCGTTATGAAAGGTTTTTAAAAAACCACGCTGACTTGCAACAAAGGATTTCCCAATACTATATAGCCTCATTTGTTGGAGTAAAGCCACAATCACTAAGCCGTATACGTAAAAGAATCTCTGCTCAATTTTGATTTATTAACCCAGGTGCATCAATATCGATTGGGGCCATAATAATTTTGTTTCATCTTTTAAAAAAACAAATTATCATGACAACAAAGATTTCTTATGCAATTGCATTTTTAACCGGACTGGGAATGATTTTTTTAGGAACTCGTTTTCTTTTGTCTCCTGAAATAGCCGAAGCCGGATACGGCATACATTTTAATGAACAGGGAGACTATTCATTTCACTATATGAAAGGTATCAGGGACATATTTCCCGGGTTGTTATTGTGCGTTTTTGTTTTGATGAATGAAAGGCGGGCTTTGGGAGTAACCTTATTAGCGGGGACAATGATTCCCCTTGCCGACATGCTTATTGTTCTAAGCAAAAGCTACAACGGCGTTCTTCAAGCTATGCCACACATCAGCGCTATCATCATTTGCTCTGTATTCGGGATAATTTTATTGGCAACTAAACCTCAAAAAAAAGCGCTTTGAAAACACAAGGATACATTAAACTGATTAATTCAGCAGACACAAATAAAGACAGTGTATTGGAGATGAATATTCTTCCGGGCGAAAAAACCCCTTGGCATTACCACACTTTGTTTTCGGAAACATTTGAGGTCTTAAAAGGCAAACTGGAAGTAGGGAAAGGTAAAGATATCCACCATTTAAAGCAGGGAGATATGGCAACTATAAAACCGAACGAAAAACATTATTATGACAATGTTTCTAACGAGGAATGTATTATAACTACAACCCTTAATCCTGGCAATAAAAACTTTGAAAATTCCCTTTTTATTTTAAAAGGACTTGCAAAAGATGGCTTAGCAAGCGATGCAGGAACTCCCAAGAAATTTTCAGACTTAGTAGTATTTGTCTACTTGAACAACTCAAGAATGATAGGGTTTCAAAAAATAGCAGAGCCGATATTTGATTTTTTTGCTAAAGCCGCTATTAAAAAAGGGCATCTAAATGAATTGATACAGAAATATTGTAAATAAACAATCTAAAATAAACACTATGGAACAATTACGAATTTACACGCTTACAGATAAAAATACAGCAGAAATCTATTTTACGGAGCATTGGGCTAAACACATTAAAAGCCTTCCGAAATTTGGTTTTCAATTTAAAGGAGTTTGGATTGGTAATACTCCCGAAACAGAAAATCAGGTGATAGCCCTCGTATCTTTTCCGGACCATGCTAACATTGAGGAGATGACCGAACGCTATATGAAAAGTCCGGACTTTACAGATGATATGTCAGGCTTTGACAGAAGCAAAATCACTAATGTAGAAACCAAAATAATGAAGTCTGCTGAAGTGACTTAAAACTTTCCTGCATTATTCTTCGTTAAATTGAGTCGGACTTCAATCAGTTCTGCTGCGTGGACACAACACTGCCGATAACATTAAGCGGCAATCAGGACAGACCCTACACTTTTTGCCAAATGACAAATAATATTAGCAATATGTTCTGCAATTTGCAACAATGGAACAACTAATAAACTACTTACTTCAATTCGGACAACTTAACCAACAACAAATTGAACTCATTAGAAGTAAAGCGACGGTAATAGAACTTAAAAAGGATGAGTATTTTTCAGAAGCCGGTAAAACGCCAAGACGGGTTGCATTTATAAACGAAGGAATTTTACGGGTGTGCTACTACAATAGCAGCGGAGAGGAAATCACCAAGTATTTTATTGACGAAAATAACTTTGCTGTTGACATCAATAGTTTTACGCAACGAATTCCATCGTCTGAATATTTGCAAGCTGTTACAGACTGCAAACTGATTATCTTGTCAAGAGAAGCTTTAGAAGAATTATCATTAATAATAATTGCATGGGATAATATTATAAGTCGAATTACTGCAAAATCATTAATAGATAAAGTAAACAGATTAAGCCCAATGTTGAATGAAGATGCAAAGGTTCGTTACCTTAGTTTTCTCGACAAGTTTCCTCAGGTTGCCAACAGAATTCCACTTTCACTTTTAGCCTCTTATTTAGGCATTACACAATCATCGTTAAGCAGAATTAGAAAAAATATCAGATAAAGACTTATTATTTGCCAAATGGCAAATGTTATCTTTTTTGTTGTACCTAGATTTGCTTCTTAATCAAAAACAAATAAAAATGAAATCAATCAGGCGAGTGGCTTTTTACTGATTTGGGAAACAGTAAGACTAAAATAGAATGGATATACCGAGGACTTCCAACAAATTCCATTACACGCGTTGTGGTTGGAACGGGCCTGATAAAGGTTATTCATTGCATGCTGGCAAACGCCTTAATGATTGCCGAAAATGATTTAGAGATCAGTTGGCAGGAGGTCAATCTGCGGCTGACCTGCAACAAAATAAGGCCCTTAAATAAAAAGGAGAACGTAATAATGGATTTAAGTCAAATTGCCTACGAAGAGCGGATGATCCCCGATGCCCCGATTTTAGCTACTCACGCGATTGAGATTAATGCGTCAGTTGAACGGGTATGGCAGGTAGCAACGGATGTCAAAAATTGGCCTCAATGGCATGATCATTTGAAAAACGCGAAGATTGGGGGTCCTTTCGTCCAAGGAGCTCATTTTTCATTTGGCGGACTATTTAAACACCACCTCACTCTTTCAAAGATCAAACAATTCGACCTGGTTATGTATTTTGGTACTCTGCTTGGATATGCGGGAGTGACTAAGTGGAAGTTCACGCCGGTTACTAGTGAGAAGACGAAAGTGACCTTTACGGAATCTTCGAAAGGATTCCTGCTCGGCGTACTCTACAGTAACGATGCGCTGGAGACGCATCTTAAGACCTGGCTCGAAAAATTAAAGCAGCGGGCTGAGTTAAACTAAATTTAATTTCAAAATTTAAATTAGAAAAGTGATTATCAATTAAATAAATGACAAAATATGAAAACGATTTTAATCACAGGCGGCCACGGCGATATTGGATTAGTTGCGTCGAAGAAAATGCTCGCTTCAGGAAAAGTACATTTAATTTTGGCCGGTCGTCACATGGAAAAAATGAGACAGACCGAAAAACTTCTGTCTGAAAACTATAATGCAAAGGTTGATACTGTTCTGATGGATGTCTCATCAATGGCATCGGTGAGAAAGGCCGCGCAAGAGCTAATCGAGAAAATTCAAACTCACCAGTTGCCTTTACTTGATGCCATTGTTTGCAACGCTGGCATTCAGTTTCAAGTAAAAGACGTGTACAGCGAAGAAGGTATTGAAATGACATTTGCCACCAACTATCTCGGTCACTATCTTCTCGTAAACTTGCTAAAAAATCAGATGAACGCTGACGGTAGATTTGTTTTCACGTCGAGTGGAACACACGATGCAGATACGATGGACGGCAAGTTTGTTGGGAAAGCTGAAGCCCCTGACGCTTTCAAGTTAGCAAACGATGGAAAACCTGGTTACCCGGCTATTTCTGGTGGAAAGAGGTACACGACCTCGAAGCTTTGCTTAATTCTACTTACCTACGAACTCAATCGAGTATTGCGTCGGGAAAAATCTACTCTGAGTGCAATTGCCTTTGACCCTGGTTTCATTCCAGAAACAGGTCTTACGCGAAACGCGCCAAAAATCGTACAAAAGCTAGTCGCCATTCGATTTTCAAAATGGGTTTCGACAATGCTTGGGGTGACTCCAGGCGACCTCCAATTTTCCGGTGCCTCATTAGGTGAAATAGCTACTGAAGCCCGATTTTCTAATAGCTCGGGAAAATACCTTCAGGCCACAGGGCACAAATTGAGCGAACAAAAATCATCGGTGATTTCATATGATGAGAAACTTGCCAGGAAACTTTGGATCGATTCGGATGAACTTTTAAAAACTAAAATAATTTAAGTCAGGGCAACGAGTGGGGATAGCGGTTTGCTGATGTGTCCTAACGAACCTGTGATAACGATTTTCATTTTTTTCATTTTTTATTTGATGCAAGTTCTACAACAAATAAAAAATAGAATTAACCAAATCTACTTTTGTTCTAATAAAATATAAGGTCGGTTTATCAATGTTGCTGGTGTCGCGTTACCATTACCGCTAACGGTCACGGCTTTGTGCAGGTGCTGTAATAGCGATACATCTGCCTCGAGCCGAAGTTGCCGAAAAAAGAACCTCCAGAATGTTCAAAAAGTTGATAATATGTCGGACTGTTACTAATTGGCTATGTTTACGATGAGCGTAAATGCCAAAAGCCTTCGGTGTTTCTTTTGCGGATAGCTTCTTCGGTTCTTGGAATAAAATTTTCTCTTATAAATAATTTAGCTTTGGCTTGAACTTCCTCAATAATTGGACGCAAATTTTTGTTGTAATCTTGAAACGCTAATTCAAAATTACCACTGTGTTTTTGCAAAGCATCTGCTAATGTTGCTGCACCATCCATCGCCAACGATGCACCCATTCCTGAAGCTGGCGAAGCACAATAAGCAGCATCGCCTACCAACGCCACCCTACCTTTTGTCCACGATGGCATTTTTATTTGGCAGAATTTATCGAAGTAAAAATTTTCTGAATGCTGCACTTCTTCCAATAATTCTTTGGTTCTCCATCCTTGTCCGACAAAATGTTTCAAAATAATTTTTCTTTGCTCGCCGGCATCACGATAATCGTAAGAAATTTCTTTTTCTGCAAGGAAGCAAAAAACTATATCGGTTTTATCCTTGTAAGCGTTAAGCATATAAGCCTTGCCCGGCACATTATACATTTGCATTGTGTTTTGTTTTATCAACAATTTGTTTATGATGGTGATAGAAAAATATGCTTTAAGAAAATGTGTGTATTCAGTTTCATCACCAAACCATTTTTTTCTTACACCCGAATGGATACCATCGCAGCCAAACACCAGGTCAAATGCGCGTTGTGGGCCATTTTTAAAAGTAATTTTTATATCGTCTTTTGTTTCGTTTAAGGCTGTAATGCCGTTGTTGAAAATAAATTCAACATCATTTTTCAAACAATCAAATAAAATATGTAAAAATTTATCCCGTTCAATTTCGATGTCATCGTCAGGAAGTTCCACACCCTCGTTTTTCAGCAAAATCGAGCCTTCCGTAATATCTTCGGCATTTTTAAATTCTATCATTTCCAAATTCAATCTGTTTGATTTTAATTGCTCGAAAATACCCATACGTTTAGCGATGTTTACGGTAGTTCCCCGCATGTCCACAGGCGTACCGGCAGTTCTGAGTTCGTTTGCAATTTCAACAACAGTTACTTTGTAACCTAATTTGTTCATCCAATAAGCGGTTGAAAGTCCGGCTATACTTGCACCCGAAACGAGTACTTTTTTTTCTTTTAATGTTTCCATTTTTTATACGATTTTCTGTTGGTGCAAAGCAACATCCTATTGCAGGGATAAAAAATGGCAATACAAAGTAAATATGGGACTAATCGAGGTTTTTGTTTCGGAAAGCTAAAGCAGTCATTCCTGTAACTTTGGTAAACAGCCGTGAAAAATAAGGGTAATCATCATAACCCAATTCAGATGAAATTTCCTTTACCGATTGATTGGAATGAAAAAGCAACCGTTTTACTTCTAGAATTACACGTTGCTGTATGTGATGTGAAACGGAATAGCCTGTTGTGTTTTTGACACATTCGTTTAAGTAAGGTGCAGATATGTTTAGTTTTTGGGCATACTCTGCAGGGCGTTTGCTAGTGGTATAGTTACGTTCTAATAATTCCTTAAAGGCTTTGGTAACAATTTCAAACCGTGAAAGTTTGTCTGCTGATTTAGATTGTTCTAAATATTGTGAAGCAACCAATGCAACCAATGCGTTGCAACTATCTTTTAATAACGAATGATATAATTTATCTTTTTTCCGGTCAAAAAATTTTATGCTAAGTGACACCGCTTCGGAAATAATGGAAAATGTTTCTTTATTTAACACTAAAGGTTTTACGGGTGTGACGTCTTCCAATAACTTCAGATATTCAGGATTCAGATTTTCATTATTAATTGACCAACTGCTAACTGTTACCTTTTCAAATGATAGAATACAATGTACTTGGTTAGGATGAATGTATAGTATAGACGAGGGCTTAATTTTATACTTTTGAAAATCAATTTCAATGGAAACTATTCCTTTTTCAAGTAAAAAGAATGAATGTGCGTCTTCCCGATGTGATTGTTTTGCATCTTCAATGTCTATACTACTAAAATCTTTAACGGATGTTTTTCCAATGTTAATACCTATACCGAACTCATTCGACCGAAGGTTTATAGGAATTGATTTTGTTTTTTTTGACATTGTCTTTAATTCTCTGTTCAAAGTTAGTCATTAGAATTGCTCTGTCTGTCATCGTGGTGGGTCGTGCAGGGTTGCCGATAACGCGTTGGGCGGCTTTGCGGTGAACGTCAAGCCGCCATATTGCAAATACCCTTGCCAGACGTTCTTTTTTATTGTACGCTAAACATGTTCAACATCGTATTCAACGCACCTTCCGAGTGCATTCGCTCACCATTTTCAAGCGATTCTTGTGCTGCTATTACTGCTCTTTTACGCATATTTATTTCATAAAAAGAAATGGCTTCCAGCAAAGTATTGTATTTATCAGACGTTAAACATTCACTCAATTCCAAAGCATCAAGCATAGCCATGTTTGCGCCTTCTCCTGCAAAAGGCGGCATTACATGTGCGGCATCGCCAAGCATTGTTAAGTTGGGCAAGGCTTTCCAGGTTTGATTTAAAGGCATACAGTAAATTGGACGTGGAACAAAAGGTGTTGCTGCATTTTCAAACAGTTCGTACCAAATACTGCTCCATCCGGAATATTCTTTTTTAAACCATGCCAACAATTGTGTTTTATCAGAATAATCTAAGCCATTATTTGCTGCCCAGTTTTCATTTGTTTTGAAGCTTACATAAAAACCTATCTCGCCATTGCCTTTCTGCCCCATTAATATATCCTTTTTATTTCCAAAAGCCATTATTTTTCCGCCATTGAGCAAGGCATCAATATGAGGCGTTGCCTTTTTTGAATTATAAACATTGCCTTCAAGCATTGTAACGCCTGAATAAAAAGCTTTGATGTTTGTTATATATGGACGAATTTTAGAATTTGCGCCATCAGCAGCAATTACAATATCTGCGTAAGCAGATAAACGGTTTTTGAAATGCAACAACCAACCCTCATTTTGTTTTTCCATTGAAATAAAATGACTGTCCCACACAACCGTTCCTGGTTGTAAAGATTCTAACACTATATTTCTTAATGGACCACGATCTATTTCCGGACGAAAATATTCACTGCCAAAATCTTCATCCCGTTTGGTTTCATGGTCGCTGAAAAATATTTCTGCACGTTCATTTACGATAACCTTTTTATCTGCACCGGGACTAAAATTCTTTTTAAAATCGTCTAATAAATTTGCTTTGCGTAAAGCCGCCAATCCTGATTCTTTATGCATATCAAGTGGTGAGCCTTGCACACGGGCATCTTTATTAAAATCTCTTTCATACACTTTTACGTTTGCACCTTTAAGTTGTAAAAGCCTTGCTAATGTTAGTCCACCAGGACCGCCGCCAACAATGGAGATTTGCTTGTTCTTTAATTTCATACCACAAAATTTTATTTAACGGCACAAAACTATTTTTGTTTCAAGACTGATAATAGTACAAATCGGTCGTTTTTGTTTTTCAATAATTCTTTCGGCACTACGCCTGAAAATTTTTTTATCTCTTTGATGAAATGGGTTTGGTCTGTGAAGTTTAGTTCAGGAAAAAGTTTTCCTTGTGCAATATGTTCTAATGATGCTCTGAACCGCAAAATAGTACAATATGCTTTTAATGAAAGCCCCAATTGCTGATTGAAATAACGATTGATTTGCCTGCTGCTCCAAAATACTTTTTCTGAAAGCTCTTTTACGCTCATTTCGCCGTTTGATGAATAAATTAACTCGAAAAGTTTGCGTTTTCTTTCATCAATTTCTTCAGGTAAAAGTGCTGTTATTTTTTGTGATGCTTTTTTATAAAACGCCTCAAAATCTTTCAAATCATCAGTATTGAAAGTCCAAAAATCATTCGGAAAATCTTTGGCAGTATTTAATAAATCAGCAATAGAAGTATGTAAAATATATTCAACGGCAAGTGGTTTAAAACTAATAACAAAAGCCAGTGTTTGTGGCGGAATGCTTCTTTGTTCAGGTTCAGTTTCTAATCCTATAAGCGCAACATAATAAGGCTCTGATGCAGATTGCGAAAAAAACAAATCAATTCTTCCATCAGGCATTACAACAACTTCTTTTGCTTCACCTGATTGATTATGAAACATCCCAACACTTTCTACAAAATCAGAAAGCGATTTGTTGGGTTTGATGAATTTATAATAGAAGTCATTGTCCATCGTTGTTTGTCCATTAGTAGAGTGTCGCTTTAAAATGACGCCTTACGGTATTGTTCACGAAATGCCACTGCAGGCATGCCAACCACCTTTCGGAAAAAGCGTGAAAAATAAGAATGGTCTTCATAGCCCAGATTATGCGCAATCTCCTTAACGTTCAGCTGGCTGTAATACAATAACCGTTTTGCTTCCATCATCAATTCCTGCTGTATCCAGTAGCTAACCGGGAAGCCGGTGGTTTTTTTCAGCGCCTCGTTCAGGTAGGATTCAGAGACGTTTAATTTCGCAGCGTAAGCAGAAGGACTCCTGATTGTCCGCAGGTGACTGACTAATAGCTTTTTAAACTCGCTTGCTAATGTAGCTAAACCTGACTGTTTAACGTCACCGCCGCGAAAGTCGCTATAACAACCAGTGAACATGCCTATAAAAGACTGCAGCAAGCCATTGACTACCGGAACATAAAAAGGTTTTTCGGCATCCTCCTCCAGTTTTTCTTGAAGCAAACAAAGCAGGTTGCGAAATTGCCTTAGCTGCACATGGTTGCACAGAAAAGGTGACTGCAGCAACAGTTTGCCTTCAAACACATTCCTGCATTCACGCGAAATCAGTGAGGTATCAACTGCGATAAACCAACCGTTTGCCAGTTCGTTACGCATGCGGTTATGAACCTGCGTTGGAAGGACATAATATAATGCCGGTGCCTGGATTTCTATCTCATGAAAGTCTACCATTATCAACGCGGAACCCGTTTCGAGCACAAAAAATATATAATTATCATCCCTGTGAGCGCCCAATGCCGCGACATCATCATCCTGCGCAATACTTGTCTGGAAGTGAGCCATTCGGAGGCCAATGGTAAAACCTGAAAGTATCTGATGCAATGGTATTTTTTTCATAAGACTAACCAAATTAATAAAAGAAATCTTCATTTAAATGGACGCAGCTAATTCTTGTCCATGATGAACCCATTGGTACAAAACTCGCACTATTTATTAAAAGATTTGAGACTCTTGGGTGATGTGCTTTGTGGTTTAAATAAAAGATCTTGATTCAATTAGCAGGCTTTAAATAACTTTTTGAATTGAAATAGCAAAAAAATCTATCGTTTAGCAAACTGAAATCTATCAACGAAAATTATCGCTCAATCAAGGCGAATAGTGCGTAGGGGAAATTTTTTTAGCGTAAGTCTTTTAAATTCTATGCCAATAAGCCCGTTTCGCGGGCAAATATGTGGTGGTGTCAACCCGGTTCGCACGACCGTCGTTGTTTGCCCATCATGGATTACCCTCCGAGTTCGACTGACTTTCCGACGAAGTCCTGCGACTCACACGACTCTACCAGAAAATCGGCGAGGTCGGCGCGTGAGATAGTTTCGGGCACACGCACCAGTTCCGTCGTACTCGTGTACTTTCCTTTTGCCTTGCCATTGGTGAGTCGGGTGGGACGGGCAATCACGAAGTCCAGACCGCTCTCGCGTACCATGCGCTCTTGCACGTCGTGGTCGCGGAAGGCATACTTTATCAGCATACCTATCATGAAAGTACGCTGGAACCAGCTCGCCGCATGGTAGCTGTCGCCTACGCCATGCGCACTAAGCACCACCAGGCGCTTCACGCCGTACTCCTTCATGGCGTCAATGCAGAATTTTGTGCCCTCTGAGAAGTAGTCAGGCTTCTCCTTAAAGCCTTTAAGGGAGGTAGACGACACGCAGATGATTACCGCGTCGTGGCCCTTTACCGCGGCACGCACCGAGGCCGCGTCGTGGAAATTGCCCATCACCTTCGTAAGCTGCGGGTGAGTGAGGTTGAGCTTGGAGGGTGTGCGGGCAAAGGCGGTGACGGTGTGGCCCTTCGCGAGGGCAACTTTGACGCAGAGGGCACCGGCTCCTTGCGAAGCACCTAAGACGAGTATGTTCATTTTGTTATCCATTTTCATTGTTTGTTTTTGAAATAAAAGTTCTCTACTGCGTAAGGTTAGGCTTCCCGCTAACGATTTTGTATTCCGATGATGGGGAAATAGAATCCCTCCGTCGTGAACCGCTGCCTGGTGGCTTAAGCCAGACTCACTTACGTTTCTTTTACTGAAACCCCAGCAGGGCAAAAACATTTACTACGCTACAAACCGAAGCATCACCCCCGAATGCTATGCCGGCTCAGTTGCGTATTGGTTTCTGATCGTTATGATTTCGTCAGCAGAGGGTTCTTTGCCGGAAGATACCATCTTGCCAAGCTCTCTGAAGTAGTTCACGTAATAAGCGGGCGTGAATGTGGATAACATAATTGCGGGTTCATCGAATGGGTTGGAGAATGTGTGAGGAGCGCCGATAGGAACCACGACGTATTCACTCACCTTCACATCATGCTCCTCCTCGTTGACTGCGAATCGGATCGTACCCTGAATAACGAAAAATGTCTCGTCGTGCATGCGGTGCAGATGCTGCGCCAAAGGCTTTGTGTAGGGTGACAAAGTGCTCAGGATAGTGCCGATGCGGTTGTCGGTGAGACTTCCGTCTTCCAAAACGCGTATAGTTGTTGAACCCAACTGGATTGTTTCAGCCGTTTCCGGCGTGATGATTTTAATGTTTGACATTCGATTTTATTCTTTTTATGAAAGTTATCATTTTTATGAAGTTACCCTGATTATCAGCGCGCCACTTGGACTGTGCCTAGTTGTACTTTAGGGGAGTTTTTCGACCCATGGACTAATGGCTCTGATAGTGGCGCGGGGCAAACGCGTGGCCGTAAATGACGTTGGGCGACCTCGTTACACTGGATTTAAAACTGGCTATATTAGAACCCTAACCATGTTCGCAATTAGACCGGTCATTTCGCATCATCTTATCAAAGTAAGGGCGAGCAAGTCGGTTAGTGTGCCGCCTCCGCAGACGGGGGCACCGCCGATGAAGTATGCTACCTCCTTTAAGGTTGCCGCTCCAAACGCGTGGCGGGCTTGCGGCAGGGGCGCGAGCTTGGTCCAGCTATCGGTTTTGCTATCGTAAGCAGTCACGTCATTAAAAGGTACACCACCGGGCGTACACTCGCCGCCGGCATAAATGATAAGGTTATTCAACACTGTATAAGCGCCGGCAGAGCGGGCGACCGGCAGCGGCGCGGCGACAGTCCAATTATCGGTCTTGGGGTCATAGACATCGTGCCGATCGAGATTATCCGTGAAATCGGCGACACGCCCGCCGAAGAGGTGTACCTTGCCGTCTAGCACAGCGATTCCAACATGGTCCCGTGCCGGCCCCGGAAGTGGCACTCCCTGTGACCATTTGCCAGTCCCCGGATCATAAATTTCATGTGTCGTGACTGTACCATACCCGGCAAACAGGTCTGGTGTTCCGGGCGCGGATATCTTAGTTACCTTGACAGGATTGCGCCCGCCGAAGATATGAATCTTGCCACCGACCGCAATTACAGCCACCGAACCACGTGTACTGGAAATCTTTGGAAGTGCACTCCATTTGTCCTTCTTCGGGTCGTAAATAAACGCCAGATCCTGCGCGCCCATATGTACAGGGGAGGTGAACCCGCCAATGGCGTAGAGTTTGCCGTCAAGTGCCGCAACACCGACATGGCTCAGACCGTACGGCAACGGCGCCCGCTCCTGCCAGGCGTTGGTTGCCGGATCGTACATCATGTTCAAAGTCGAGGCATAATTTGGAGCGTCCTGACCTTTCTGCTCGGTGCCGCCGACAGCATAAACCTTGCCGTCGAGCGCTGCAACACCGACTTCGGCCATACCAACCGGAATCGGTGCCTTGTTGGTCCAGGTTCCGAGGCCATTAAAATTGTGCAGCTTATCAATAACCTTTCCGCAAGAAGTTAATGTTAAAACGATACTGCATAAAATGACCAGCTTAACTATGATAATATTTTTCATAATTTTTAATTTAAAATTCGAGATTACTAATGGCAGGGGTGCAGGGAATATACTTGCGATTACGCTTTCTGTAGATGGTTCCATGTATAAATTATTATTCATACAAAAGAACATAATTCTTTGAGCAAAAGAAATAGCTGCTTCGGGGTAATGATAGGACTATTTGCGGTATTGTTCACGAAAAGTCAATGCCGGTATGCCAACCGCCTTTCGGAAAAAGCGTGAAATAAGAATGGTCTTCATAGTCCAGATTATACGCAATCTCCTTAACATTCAGCTGGCTGTAATACAATAAAATTGAATTGGCAAAACCGCCTCGGAATATTTGTCTGCAAGGTCTTTTAAGTGTGTTAGATTTCTTGATGAAGCTATTACATTGTCGCCACGTTTTAAAAAGGCTTCTGTACAATTTTAACATAACTTGATTTAGTGAATTGACTTAGAGAGTCACTTTATTTAGTGAGGTTATAACAATAGTACAAGCTGTATTCAGCAGTGAACACAGACGCAAATAAAATACAAACATTGGGAATGCTCATACCAGCTCTTAGGCAAATGGCTGGATAGCAGCCTTTAAGAAACAAAAAAACGAATGAGAGGTATAATAGAAGAACAAGTCAAGACAAACCTAAGCGAAATAAATAAATAAAAGTTATTAATTGCCCGGAAAATAATCCCACTTTGAAATAGACAATTTTTTGATTTTTGAATGTAAAGTATTGGCCGGAATTTCCAGTATTTCGGCTGCACCACCAGTACCTGAAATTTTTTCGTTACACCTTCTTAAAACTTCAATGATGTGCGTACGTTCTATATCGTGGAGTGACTTGTTGGCAAGCATCTCCTACGTTTGTTTACCATCATCAATTTTTACCGGCAAATAAATTTCCCTTAATATACTATCAGATGTGAGTAAAATGCTTCGCTCGACCAGGTGTTCAAGTTCTCTTACATTGCCAGGCCATAAATAACTCCTTAATTGCTGCATAACTTTTGAAGAAATTTTACTTATATGTTTACCAGTGTTTTTGTTGTATTTGTTTAGGAAAAAATTAGCAAGAGCCTCAATGTCTTCTATTCGCTCTCTTAACGGCGGTAAGCTTATGGGAAAAACATTCAAACGGTAATAGAGGTCAGAGCGGAAACGTCCCGCTTTTACTTCTTCTTCAAGGTTACGGTTGGTAGCGACAATAATCCTGACATCAACTTTAATGCTGTTTTTTCCGCCTACTCTTTCGAGTTCCCGCTCCTGAAGAACTCTTAATAGTTTAACCTGCGCTTCCAGGGGCATTTCACCTATTTCATCAAGAAATAATGTACTGGTGTTGGCCAGCTCAAATTTGCCTATACGTCTTTCTATCGCGCCGGTAAACGCTCCACGCTCATGGCCGAATAGTTCACTCTCTATCAGGTTGGCTGGCATAGCAGCACAATTTACTTTTACCATCAATTTATCCTTTCGTAATGACGCATTATGAATAGCACGTGCTATCAGTTCTTTGCCCGTACCTGTTTCACCCAGTATCAATACCGTTGAATTTGATTCCGCTACTAACGACATCAAGCGATAAACTTTCTGCATCTGTTAACCATAGCCTATGATTTCTGAAAAGTTGTAGATTGTTTTTATCTGTTCTTTCAGGTAGTCGTTTTCCTCTTCAAGTTGCCGTTTATAATGCAGCAGTTTTTCGTTGGCTTTGATATTGGCAATAGCAATGGATATCTGAGAGCAAATCCCTTTCAGCAGCCGTTGGCTTATTTGGTCAGCCAGGAGCCAAAGGGTTCCGAGGTTGGTATTAGCAACTCTGAGCGGTGCAGCATACGTATTTTTAAAACCTGCCTTTTCCCATAATTGGACAAATGGTCCATTATTTCCCTGCCGGATTTCTTCATCAACATTAAAAATAACCGCGTCTTCATTTTTCAGCACCCTGCTTGTATACTCTTCGTGAATATCAATTTTATGGGCTACCAGTTCTTCAAAATTTGCCTGCACCTTTTCAAATAAGCTTTTGTCGTACATGAAAGGGCTCATGTTGACACCGTCTTCGTCAATAATTTGGATCATTGCGAGCTTGGTGTGCAGAATCTTATCCAGAACCTTTTATATCGCCATTTGAAGTTCTGCCTTCGTCCGCACACCTGCCACATCGCTGCTGAATTCCAGCAGGAATGATTGCTCTTTTTCTTTATTAAGAACTTCTTCATTTGCCATGATATTCGCCATCGCAACGGAAATTTGTGCACAGATGCCTTGCAAAAGCGGAATATTTATTTCATCGATTCCTAACCACAATATTCCAAGCTTTATATCGCCATTGCGTAATGGTATCCCAACCACTGCCTTAAATCCCATTTCTTTCCAGAAGAACAGGTACCTGGATGTTATGCCTCGCCGGATTTCCATGTTAACATCAAAAAGCAGAGGAATATAACTATTCAATACCCTGTTTTGCAAGCCATCTTCAATAGGAAATTTAGACGCAGCGACTTCCTGCAAAGCTTCATTATCATTCATAATGCTTTCATCATGAATGTATGTGCTCATGGTGGTGCCGTCATCATTTACCTTTCGGATAACATACCCTCGTAACGGATTTATCTTTCCAAGTGCAGCTCTTACGCAATAGCAAGATCTTCTTTTGTCCTGACAGTAGCAATGTCATTGCTAAAGTCAAGCAAAAGGGATTTCTCTTCTTCTTTTTTTAAAATCTCTTCGTTTTTTATAATGTTTGAAACAGCCCCTGAAAGTTGGGGTGATATCCCTTTAATTACATTTTAAATTCATTTGTAAAACTGCCTAGCCGGTCTGAATATATATGAATAAAACCCATTGGCTGATCAGCATTCCGCAAAGCCGTGATTAATATTTCCCTGATTCCACCTTCATAATTAGTTCTTAGAAATGAAGGGCTTTGAGGCTTGTCCATTATATCCTCCAAAGAAAACGATATTGGCATATCAGCATCTAATACCGCTTTAAAGATCGGATCATCCATAGAGAAATGGGATTTAATCAACTGCGGATATTGAGGCTGGTTGCTGATTGGAGAAGCTGCGTTATTGAAAAGGAATGGAAAATAGGTGTGGCTTTTTTGATCAATCAGCGTAATAAGCGTGTGGGTAAAATAAAATAATCCTTTGAGACTTTCTGAGAACAGGATAATCAAATCTTTTTCTCTCTGACTTTTGTAATATTATTGCCTAAGTCCAATAGAATTTTCCTTTCTCTTTCTAACACATCAATTTGCATGTTTCTGTCGTTTTCAGAAATCGTTGCAAAAGAATGCGGGGATGTTGGAGCGTCTATAATCTCCGAACTTTTTGGTTTTTTCATTTGTACTTATTTTCCTTTGCATAAGTTCAAGTAATACTTAATACAAGGTACGAATAAGTGTTTTGCGGTTCAGGGCCTCTCTTTGTATTCTAATAATCAATGTGTATTTATATCCAGATGGTAACATAAAAAATTTATAAGAGACAATAACAAATGAGCTGGCTGGTGTCAACCTGCAAATAAATCAGCCAAACGCTTCAAATCCACAAGAAAAAGGTTCGAGATTTGTACCGTACAGCCCGCAAGGCAAAAAGGCGTTGATTATCAACGTCTTTTGTGTGTTATCAATAAGATACATCGAACCATTGACCTCAACAAAGTTCATTGTATTTTTCTAATAATTTCCTTTAAAATGCAACTTTGAACATCTTGTTACTTCGTCCCAAACTAATAATTCATTTTCTATCAAAAGCTATTTCAAATCTTGCTGACATGGATGCTTCTGAATACTGCCTGATTTCTAAGCCACTGCATTTTGTTGGACCATTCTCTTAAAATGTGCGAAGTATTAAATAGCCATCTTTCTTTATAACATATTCAGCAATGGAAACGTATTTGTAAATTATCTTCTGTTGTAAGGAAATGAAATGATGCCCTGTCATGCCAATAATTAAACTCTGCTGGTTGTTCAAATTCTGCAATATCTGAAATAATCCATGTAACTTTTGATGCTCTTTCACCTAATATTTGCTTTGCTCTTTCGATTGCAATTTGCTGAAATGTCTAATACATAAATATTCTTATAACCTTATCAAGCAATGCATCTATAAAATGGCTATCACCGCCACCAATACTTATAATAATTGCAGATAAAGGAAGATTCATAACTCAACAAACTCCATTGAGGTTTTAGGATAAGGCTGAAACCAGCTTACCTCATCTTCTGCCCTTGGACAATAGATATTTTACCAATGGTTCTTTTCCTGTAATTGCATGATGTTTTAGTCAACTCTTCTTTATTGCCTGCTTTAAATTTTCTATTTCCTCTACTGATACGTTTTGTAAATTATTGAAGTCGCCTCTGATAAGTTTCAGCGCATATTTTTCCTGTTCAATTTCTTTGCTTGTCCTGATGTTTAATTTTCTTAATAAGGGTAAGGGCGGAAACCATCCTTGCACTGAATGCTGAAAGAAGAAGCCCAATACTATGGCGGGTACAATCAACCAGTTTTTATTTTTAGATAATGCACCGGCAGCTAAACCGGACATTGCTAATGTACTCATGTTAACCCCTAAATATCTTTCAATATCCCACTCCTTTTCAAGTTCACTTATTCGTTGAGATATTTCTTCTGAACTTTTATTAGCGTATAGAGCAACCCTGTTCCACATCTTGCTTTCTATTTCTGCATTAATAGATGAAGGGGTTGCTTCTTTTATTCTATCGGATGGCTGGTGGGTTTCTGTATTCATAAAAAATGTTTAAAGAGTATAACAATTGTAGGTTGATTATTATTTAACCTCCTGTTTGCAAACATTTACTTTTATATGCTGTTTAATAGGTAAACAATAAGAAAAACACTTATTAAAAAAATGAATGCCGTGAGTGTGGAAATTAAAACTGATGAATGTTTGTAATCACCTTCATTCAATTGCTTTTCGGAATGTTTATACCGCATGTAAGAGAGCAATGCTGTAACTGTTCCTACTGCAACCAGCACAATGCCTACAATGCCTGAATAGCCTTTTGAATGAATGACGTTCTCTTTACCAAGTATCAGTGAAATCTGTTTGACGAATAATGAGAATTTTACCACTACAAAACCGAATGCCATAATTCCTATACTGGTTCGTATCCATGCAAGAAAAGTTCGTTCATTGGCTAAATGGTCATTGGCATTATTGGCTTTCTTTTCCTCCATTTTTATTTCGCTTATCCAACTTTTTAAACACATCAACTATGAATATTTTAACCGTTCTTACTGATGCCTAATAAGTTTTATAACCCGGCGCTGCATTAGTTGAAAATATATCCTTCTTACCAGCACGAATTAAAGACCAACCAATGATTAAAAAAAATACACCTGATGCAAGAAACACATAATCATATATTGAAACTCCCAAGCGTTCCACAACATGGTGAATGCCTAAAATATGATGGTCAATTATACCTTCTACTACATTAAAAATGCCCCAACCTAAAAATAAAGAACCCCATAAAGTTTGACCTGACCAAGGACAGTCTTTTGCCTTACCTGCATTCCAAAGCATTACAAGTCCAACGGCAGTAGTTACCCATGTTAAAGCATGAAACAAGCCATCCCACACCATGCTTGTTTTCACATTTAACAATATATCCTGTGGCATTTTTGCCGAAAGCATACTATGGATTTGGAATATCTGGTGAAATAAAATACCATCAACAAAGCCACCCATACCAATACCTAATAGTGTGCCTGCTGCGATTAAAGGTTTGCTCTTCATAACTATATGCTTTTAGTTGTATTCCTTGATTTTTTAGCTGGAAAGCCGCCGTAATAAATAAAGTATACTATTAATGAAAAGATGATAAAAGGTAGTATGGTAATAAACAGGTTAACGGGGAGATCAGGACCAAAAAGTGATGCTCTTATTTCCTTAGCAGTTTTAGAATTACAAAACGGACATGCCTGTGCTGCAACTGAAATGATTAAGGATGAAATAAGAAATAGAATTTTCATACCTCTAATTTATAAATGTAACACCAAATATTATCTTACAAAGTAACATTATAAAGCCATTTGATAACAATATGAAAAGGTGTTAATTTCTATGGATGTACAACAGCCCAGCCCTGATACTGCCGGATTATTATTTCGCCGTTACCACTTGGCACATAGGAAATGAAATCCCACAGTTCCTCTTTGCTAATCTTCTTTTCTCTTATTGTGTTTTCACATTGGGCAAGTAGCACGCCCTTATTTTTGAGAGCAGTGAGCAGGGTGTCATAATGATTTGACTTTTTAAAAATCTCAACTCCTTCTCCAAATACTACTAATTCAACTGTTAACTTCCCTTTTAAACGTGGGTCTTCTAAGGCGTTATTAATATTACGAACTACAGCCCTTATTTTTTTATCGTCTGACTGGTTTAAGATGTACAGTGCCTTATATTCTTTAAGTGTAGCTGTAGCACCGTGAAATGGTTCAACCGTATTTATTTTCTGACTAAAGCTGACATTTGCTGTTGACAATGCCATAAGGATAAGCGCAACTTTTATAATCTTCATTGTTTCGTTTTTGTTTTACAAATTATACATTACATAAATTTCTTTACTGCCTCCCCTAAATCAAAAACTTTTACTGTGCCGTTTAATTTAGATTGAAGTAAAGAACTGCCTGCGGCACTTCTGAAACCACTTGCACAATGAACAACTATTGGTTTATCCATAGGAATTTTAGAAACACTTTCTCTTAGCTCACCTAACGGTATTGAAATGCTATTTTCAAAAATCTTTTTTTCCTTTACTTCAGATGTATTTCTTACATCAATGATTGTATAATCGTTTGTATGTTCTTTGAACTTGTCTACGTTAATCTTATCCTGCACCACTTCGTCATATTGAAGAACAAAGCCTTCTTCTATTTGACCTTCATAACCTATTGCTGCGGTTCTTTCTATTGTTTCCTTTAAACTTTTATCATCAGCCGCCGCAATGTAAAAACGTTCTCCAGGTTTTATGAAACTGCCTAACCATGTTTCAAACTTAGTTTCCTTCATCAAGTTTATAGAGTGTGGCAAGTGACCTTTTTTATATGTTTCCTCCTCTCTTACATCTACAATCCAAACGCTCTTATTTAAACTGTTTGCAGCGCCTTGGTTGCTTATCGCCTCTCTAATTGTTACAGCATTAGTGCTTTGACTAAAAGCAGGAGCTCCTTTCTGATTTAATTCTACGTCGAAAGGAAAATAGGCAGGAACAAAAGACTGGTCACTTAATAACTCTTCTACAAATTGCTGTTCGGACTGTGCTTTTAAAGACCAGTTGGTTTTCTTTTCCTCACCAATTGTACTGCTATTCGCTTTGCTTAATGCCTTGCCACAAAGTGTGCCTGCACCATGTGCAGGGTAAACTATTGTATCGTCGTTTAACGGCATTAGCTTATCCCGTAAGCTGTGATACATTTGTTTTGCTAACTTTTCGGCTTCCTTTTTTGCATCACCGTTCCCTGGTCTTAAATCCGGTCTGCCACAATCACCAATAAAAAGGGTATCACCTGTAAAAACAGCTTTTTGCTTACCATCATGTTCTAAAAGAATACAAATGCTATCGGAAGAATGACCAGGTGTATTGAGGGCAGATAATTTTATTTTTCCTATTTGTATATGCTGACCTTCATTGAATGCTTCGTGAGGATAAGTTGCATCTACCATATTGCCTGCATAAATCGTTGCGCCTGCAGTTTGGTGAAATTCTAAATGGCTGCTTACAAAATCTGCATGAGGATGCGTTTCAATGATGCTGACTATTTTTGCATCATTTTCTTTGGCAAACTCCAGATATTGCTGCGGATTTCTTGCCGGGTCTATCAACACTATTTTCTTTTCGCAATCACTCATTATGGCGTAGCTGTAATGAGCAAGGTTTTTATCTTCAAACTGTTTTATCTGCATGGTCTTTAATTGTTCTGCAAACTTCCTTCAATTGATATAAGTGTTTGGTGACAGTTATCACATAAGAAGATTTTTAAATCATTTAAAAATTTAATTGTGTGTCTAAGATTACGGCATAGTTAAAGCAATAACACCTGCCGGATTTTTATCTCCTTTTATTACCTGAAAAAATCTACCTGCAACCCGCAATTTTATTTGATAGTAGGCATTTACATCAACTGCACCCTTATCATCCGTTTTAAAAACCAAAACCGCTTCAGCGTTTACAGTTGTACTCTTTTGGTCCGAAATGTAAAGCGTGTAGGTAGTAAGTGCTTTCAGTTTTTTTAATGCCAAAACCAGTTCATCTATTCCTTCTATTGTTCTTAATGTTACTCCACCTCCAACGCCAGGTACTGGTGTACTTCTTCCTGGAGTTAGTCTAAAGTTTAAAGGGGCTTGCGGAACATAGGCTTCTAAATTGTCCATACCTGATGAACCTGCCGAGATAGCTTTTACCGCATAAATAAGTGCCTGTGGTGCTTGTCCGCCGGGAATGTTTTTTATAACTGTATTGGTTACAGTACTGATAACATCTACAGCATCTCCATTTTCTAAGCCTACATACAATTTACTTCCATCGCCTGAAGACCATATACCATGTGGGTTTGGATTTGTTGGTATAGTTGCTACGAATTGGCGGCTTCTGTTATAGACTTTTACAGCATTCTCACCACCAACCGTTACATAAGCAAATGCTCCTGCGGAACTGCCACTGTACCTTGTGCCTCCACCTGCACCGGCAAAATTTACATGGTTAGTGCCCGGTCCTGTTTCGATTACGCCTTCGATTTCAAATGTTTGCGCATTCATCACAGTTACCTTTCCTACATCTTTATGTGTAAACCAAACCTGTGTGCCATCAAATGTGGCTGCAATATTTGGAGAAAAAGGACTTACTGTGGGAATGCGTTTTATTACTTCATAAGATTTTGTATCAACCACATCTAATTCGGCAGTAAAAGAATGATTTACAAAAGCTACTTTACCATCAGGTCTAAAAACAACCATACCAGGACCCGGGGCAGTTATCACTCTTCTTACCTCCTGAAGTTTAGCTATATCAATAACGGAAACATAATTATCACCTCTAATGGTTAGCCAAAATTGTTTGCCATCAGGAGTAAAAAAACCTTCATGGGGATTTCGCCCTACATACACTTTGCCTTTTATTTTATTAGTAGCAACTTCTACAAAGCTTACCGAATTAGTAAGGGTAGAAACTACAGCAAGTGTTGCATTGTCCGGTGAAATGCCCATTCCGTGTACATTTGCTTCCTTGTCGTAGAGTGGACTAAAGTCATTTGGACGACCACTGCCAAAACGAATAACGCCTAATAATTTATCTGTTGAAGGGTCTATAACTGAAACTGTATTAGAACTTTGGTCGGCAGTATAAACCCTGTCCTGGCTGCTTACTGTTAAAGGACCGCTACCAGGAGGAACTGATGGATACATATCAGTTGTAGTCTTTTTGCATCCCAACAATATAATGATTGCTGCTAAAAAGCAGAATTGTAAAGCTTTCATTAGTTATTTATTTTGATTGTATTTAGAAAGAAGAACAAAACATATTGCTTAATAACCGAACCATCAGTTAACACTAAGCATAATAAATGTAATGTTGTTCTGCAAACTTCCTTCAACTTTAATGCCCATTAGGTGACTTGTGTCACATAAGAGCAATGTGACTTATGTCACGTACTGCCAAAAAAAGATAAAGGCATAGTTTTAAAACATGTATAAGTGGTTCAAGCTATTGCTTGTTTGTCTTGTATGCCTTGGACTGGTTTATTTGATTGTATTTCTAACTCAATAAAATTATGTTATTAAAAAGAACATGGGAAACGTTGACCGTACCATCAGGATATTAGCAGCAATTGTATTTGCAGTACTATACTTTACAGGAACTGTAACAGGTACATGGGGAATAGTGTTATTTGTATTGGGTGCTGTGTTTGTGCTGACCAGTCTTGTAGGCTTCTGCCCATTGTATGCAATGGTTGGTAAGAATACCTGCCCTGCAAAAAGTAATACAAACAGAGTTTAGTATAAGCCTGGAAAAAGTGCAGCTGTTCGGGTTTTATAGCTTTTGTATTGCGGAAACTTTTTTAAAATCATAGTTTCTTCATAAGCTGCTTTGGAAATAAACAAAATCAGTAGTGTTATAAAAACAAGTAAACGGAGTGTATTTTCTGAATATACTCCGTAACCTGCCGTTGTAAAAAGGATGCCTGTATAAATGGGATGCCTGATGTATTTATAAACTCCTGATATTATTAATGTGCTGTCGTCTTTCGGAGAAGGAAAGGGTGTTAAGTTCTTCTTCAGGGTTATTGAGGAAATGATTATTAAAGCAATGCCTGTAATTGCAAGTGCAAGCCCTGCATAACGGAATAAAGAACTTGTATGAAAATCTATAGATATAATCCTAAATAGCTAGGTGATGAATAGGAGAATTTGGACTGATACATAAAAAATGTCTCTGGGTGCATGTTTCATAGATGCTGTTAATAAGGCAACTTTTCTTTTAATAAACCATAAAACCATGTGCCTGCAATGGCACTTAACAGGGTTACAATTATCACACTAAAACCTGTTCCTATCTGTGCAAATAAAGGACCGGGACAAGCTCCTGTTATCGCCCATCCAAAACCAAAAATCAAACCTCCGTATATCTGCCCTTTATTAAATTTCTTCGCCGGCAATTCTATGTTTTCTCCTCTTATTGTTTTGATGTTGAACTTCTTTATAAGCCATACTGATATTATACCCGTAACAACCGCTGAACCAATTACACCGAACATGTGAAAACTTTGAAGCCTGAACATCTCCTGTATTCGATACCATGATATGACCTCTGACTTTACAAGGATTATACCAAAAAAAGTACCCATGATAAGGTACTTCGCATAAGATATGATGCTTTCCTTTTTAGGTTGTTCAGTTTGTAAAGTATCTAACGACCTTACTTCAAAATCTGTATTTAATGGTATGATTCTTATTGTTTGAGTTTGCATTTTTATAGTTTTAAGATAAAGGGTAGAATGAGGTTAGCCATAATAAAACCACCTGCCATAAAACTGATGGTTGCAATTAGAGATGGTAACTGCAAGTTGGATAACCCCATGATTGCATGACCCGATGTGCAACCACCTGCATAACGTGTTCCAAAGCCCACCAAGAAGCCACCAAACACCATAAAGAATAAGCCTTTTGCTGTAAGCAATTGTTGCCAATTGAAAAGCTGTTCCGGTAGCAATGAATGTTGTTCAGTTATGCCGTAGCCATTTAGCTCTGTGATTAGTTTTGGATTTAGTACAACCGGATTAGGATTGCTGAAAAATGAAGCAACGATAAATGCACCTATTACGATACCTGCAACAAAAACCAGGTTCCATGCTTCTTTCTTCCAATCGTAACTAAAGAATGGAATTTTAGCCGGTATGCAAGCTGCACATACATGGCGTAGTGAAGAGGATATACCTAAGGTTTTATTGCCGAATATTAGTAAAGCAGGAACTGTTAACCCGATTAATGGTCCTGCTATATACCATGCCCATGGTTGTTTTAATAATTCCAACATTGTACTTAATAATTTATAACGCAAAAATGTATTAATCAAAGTATATGCAGTGTGACATTTATCACATTGCTTACAATTTGAAAATTCTGATTATCATACAAACGTATAATCCACACCATATACTTGTGTCAACAAAGTTGACGGCGCATCTAATATAATAGCGTTTTTTTCAGGTGTAGGTGTAACGGGGGAATTGCTGTTTAAATATTCTTTCAGTATTTCGTGCAACGAATAAGGCGTGTTTGTTCCTTCTTTTACGTTAGGTATGCGACAAAGCATAGTTTCAGGATCTCCTTCTCTTTCGCAGGCACTCGCTATATACATCTTTTCGACATCCAGTTTTTCTCCATTTACAATTATATCTTTTACCCGGCTGCCCATTTCTTCAAATGCTTTAAACTCCACCTTCATTCCTTTAAACTTCACTACCCAGCCACCTAACCGTTTGGATGCATCTTTTGCAAATACATTATTTAATTCTTTTTCTAACCAATCTTTGATTTGCTTCCCTGAAACTTTTGCTGTTCTTACTGCACTATCCACGGGAAGCATATCGAAAATATATCCTTCGGTAATGGGAATATTTCCGGTAGCATCGGGGGTGGTGGTAGGTGGACAAAAGCGAAATCCATTTGATAAAACAATATCAGGCTTTACTTTCCACATTAATGCATCAATAATTAATGTATCAATCGGATTTTCTACTACGAAGTACCGGTACAAGGGAATAGTGCTGTGTCCAACAACTTTGGTAATATCTTTTTTAAAAGGCTGTTCATGTTTTGAAATAAGCGCCTGCAGAGCAGCCTGAGGTTTATAACGCGTTGCAGCTACCTCGTCAAGGTGATAATGCTCATTTACTATTTTACCGTTTTCAACAGTCAAATCTAACCGCCCAACAAAAGAACCAAACGCCCCGGGCTCCACTACTTTACTGTATTTGCATTGAATTGGTTTGCGTACACGTTCATGCGTATCGCCGCCGAAAATATAATCAACCCCTTCACATGCAGAATGATTTGCCAACGCTATCTGCTGCGATAAGCCTAAATGCGAAAGCAATACTATAAAGTCGCATTGCTCCTGTTCTTTCAGCACTTTTACATAATACGCCAAATTCTCTTCAGGGAAACTATAGATAATTCCTTTGCTGTATGCAGGTGATTGACGAACGGGAACTAAAGGGTCAGTATAACTAACAAAACCAATTTTGATACCTGCCACATTCCATGTGAAATAAGGCGGAAAAATCAACTCGCCCTTTCTTCCGTTACCCAAATCGTGATACATGTTCGAACATATTTTTGGGGCATTTAAGCCGCCCAATAATTTTAGCATGTTCTCTTTGTAATACACCACTTCCCAATTGCCGGGTATGTAAAGATTATAATCAAGTGCATTTAAAATTGGCTGTATAGCTTTACCAGTCGTCATCACGCTAAGCTCACTTCCCTGGAACATGTCACCGGTATCAACAATAAAAGTGTTTGGGTTTTTCTTCCTTGCTATGTCAAAGTACGTAGCAAGATTGGCATAGCCGCCGGTTTTGCGAAACACTGATTTTCCATTCTCCCAAAACAATTCATCATGCGGATGCAACTGACAGTGCACATCTGTGGTTTGCAGTAAAGAAACTATTTGTTGTCCGTCTTTTATTGGGGTGGTTGTTTCACCGTTATTATTTTCTTTTTCATTAGTTGTTGAAGAAAATGCTGAAAGAGGGTTGGCACTAATTCCTAACCCTGCAAGCGTTGAGAATTTTAAAAAATTTCTTCTTGTATTTTGTTCATTCATGGATGACAGTATTTTGAGTTATTTACATTATTTTTTTCACTCAAAGTGGTAAAGGAGCAATCTGTTAACTTATTCTTTGCGCCTTGCGTGAAATCTTACACCACGATAAAAAAACCTTTTGTACCACTAAAACACAAACGCTCTAAGCGTCATTAAGGATTGGTGACATTTTGTTTTCTCTGTGTCTGTGTGGTTTATCTTGCCGCCATTTTTTTCATATCTTTTCTTTTTGCAACAATGGGTTTAAAGGGTCCGAACTTATGTTGCGCTTCGCTAAATCCATCGGTGTAAGGGCCAAAAGGATGATCAAAAGGTTTGGCTGAAATGTTGGGCCAGTCCTTCGTTAAATCAGCTTTGGGGCGGGGTTGTGCGTTTACAAAAGCAGCTACATCCCAGGCTTCTTCATCGGTTAAAACAGGGGCGTCATGTTTTGCCTGATTAAAGGGCATGTTATCTTTTACATAACCTGCAAAGCGAGATAAGCGAAACAATCCTGCACCACTGTTATAACTATGCTCACCCCATAGCGGAGGATAAGCATAGCTAATTCCATTCAATTGTTTTAATCCTTCTCCGTTTGGAGCATGGCAACTTTGGCATCTTTGACTGTAAACAATTTGACCCTTTTCCGGGCTTGCGGCTCGATCTAAATAAGTTAAATCTGTAATGCCTGCCCCTTTGGGTTTCTCCCCTTTCTTTACCTCCTGTCCGAGCCATTGTATGTAAGCAACAATAGATTTCATTTCAAAGCTTGTGGTATCTATTGCTTTGCCATTTAAACTGCGCTCAAAACAATCATTAACCCGTTTAGGAATGCTTTCAATTGTTCCGCTCCGCTCTCTGAATTTTGGGTAAGTTGAAGTTACCGCTCCATAATTATTACCCCAGGGCATGGTGCCTGCATCTAAATGGCAATTCTGACAATTCATACCGTTGGTAATTTGAAGTACAGAACCTTCTGGACCTAAATATCTTGAAGTATTAGCAATTAGATCCTGCCCGTAAATAATCATCTTTCGCTGTTCGCCTGATGTTGTATTATTTGAATATAAGCTTAGAGCAATCCAGTAATCCGGCTGCCTATCTCCTGAAATTGTTTGCGGTTGTTTTTGTTCAGTGGCTACCATATCTCTAATAATAACAATTGCAACTACCAGAAAAATCAAGTACAGGAACCAGTCATCTTTCAGATATTTTTTCATTGGCAAAATCAGGATGTAAATATTACTAAAATCGCTTGTAAATGTTGGCTTTATTTATCGCCTATAAGGTGACTTATGTCACAAAGCAGTTTAATCCTAAATCTAAACCGTATTTAACAAAAAAGTCTGCTCCTTTTACAAGAACAACCTTTGACATAGATGAAACTATTATTGCAACTGTTTCACAAGTTCTTTTGCATCTACTATGCCGCTTTTTCTCCAAACTTCCTTATTGTGTTTATAAATTATAAAAGTTGGGAAAGCTTTAATACTTAATTGTTTGGAGATGACTGTTTGGTCACCACCATCTATTTTTACCAAATGAAACTGTAAGTTTTTTGCTTTTGATAATGAGTCGATTACCGGGTTCATTTTTTTACATGGAGGACACCACACTGCACCTACATTAATCAACACAGTTTTATCAGGGGGTATGAGTGATTGATATTCTTTAAAATCTATTTGTTTTATGGTGGCAGCTTCCTGCAAAGGCATAGAAGCTCTTTTCCATGCCGCAATACCGCCATCCAGATTGTAAGCCGTATATCCATTTTCTCTTAACCATTTTGCTGCTGCCCCGCTTCTTGCACCACTTAAGCAATAGGTATATACCGGCTTTGCTTTATCTAATGACTGTACTCTTTCAATAAACTGATCCTGATTGGTCCAGTCGGCTAAGAAAGCGTCCTTTAAATGACCACTTTGGTACTCGCCAGAAGTGCGAACATCAAGCACTTGCACGTTTGGTTGCTTTATGCCTTTTTCAAATTCACCAACCGTGAGATTGGTTGCCTGTTGGGCATTAGTTGTACACGATGTGAGTGAACCGCTAACCAGCAGGAGCCACAATAATAGGTTTTGTACACGCATATTTTTATTTCTTTTATTGAACATTTAAAACAGAACTCTCTTTAGCTGCAGGTTATTAGGGCTATTATTTGCGCAAACCATCATTGAACATTTGAATTTTCTTTTTTTCCCTTTTTAGATGAACCAATAATTATTGCGCCAAATACAGCAAAGTAAATGCTGCTTCTAATTGAGTTTGATATTATAGCACAAGTGCCGGTTAGGCATCCTACATATTTCCAGTAAAGAAAACCTGCTATTACGCCTAACGCTTAGCCGAGGAATAAAAGCTTATTTTTTATCATCCAATTCTTCATACACTACCTCACTTTCTTTTTTACGATTACCATAATTTACTGCACAACCTCTACTGCCACAACATCCCACATTGGCAATTGCTGTTAGCAGCAAAAAGCCTGCTATTATACCTAATTTTATATCTTTTTGAATAACTGACTGTACCAATGCAATTATGCCCATTATAAGCCTAAGCCCTCGCATTACTGACCAGTCATTTAATATCGCTTTCATCATTTCATTTTTTGCTTTAAATCTTCAAGACCACCACCATTAACAGCTGCAGTAATTCCATTTTGTTTTAAGATAGAAACTGCAATGCCGCTCCTGTTGCCACTTCTGCAATAGGCTATTATTGGCTTTGGCATTTCTTTGAATTCATCAATCCTTTGTGCTACCTGGTCATAAGGAATATTAATAGCGCCGGGATAATGTTCTCCAGCATATTCTTCGGGAGTTCTCACATCAACTATTGTTGCATTGTTTGCTGCTTCCATTGTGATAGTAATTTTTATTATTGCGAAGTTCTCACAATGAGTAAAGAACGGATGTGATAATTGTCACTTAGCAGTTAGAAAACGAGTTCTTTAACAATAATGTATATGCCCATAACCAGTACAAACCACCCAAAACCTCTCTTTAGCTTTTCGCTGTTTACTTTTTGGTTGAAGTAACCACCTATGAAAATGCCTGCTATTGCTATGGCTGTAACTATCATTATAAATTTCCATTCAATAGGGTGGCGACCAATGTCGCCTAAAAAACCAATCAAGGAATTAAGTGCTATAATTAAAAGTGATGTACCAATAGCTTCTTTCATTGGCAGCTTCATTAATATGACCAATGCAGGTATTAGTAAAAAGCCACCACCTGCACCTAAAAAGCCTGTTACCAGACCAATGAGCACACCGTACATCACAAGCACCCAGGGCTTTTCCTTTACCCCGTTTTCTGCCACCACCTTCCTGCTTCTAATCATGGATATGGAAGCGGCTAACATGAGTATAGCGAATACAACCATTACAAATAATGAATGTGTTACCTCAAACGAGCCAAGCCTAAAAAATACATCTGGTAAGTATGGAATGATAAACTTTCGTGCAATGAAAACAGTAGTGATAGAAGATGAACCAAACAGCAAAACTGTTTTGAAGTTAATTAAGCCTTTACGATAATTATTGTATGCTCCTACGAGGCTTGTTAAGCCTACAATAAAAAGTGAATAGGAAATGGCAAGTGTAGGTGAAACAGAAAAGAGGTACACCAATACAGGCACTGTAAGAATCGAGCCACCTCCTCCAATTAAGCCTAAAGACAGTCCAATAAATAGTGATGCGATATAGCCTGCTATTTCCATAGGATGCAAAGATGATGGCTATCATTTACAGCTACCGTGATATAAGTCACATAGACATTAATCTTTTTTCGTCCACTCAATTGAGTTTCTATGTATGACAAGCCATACCTTCGCTTCCATTTTCTTTAATAACCGGCTTATGACTTCTCTTGATGAATTGAGGTCGTTGGCAATCTCCTGGTGGGTAATCTTAAAGTTGCTACCCAGTTTCTCAACCTGCTTCTTTAAGTAATGCTCCAATCTTTCATCCATGTTGGTAAAGGCAATAGCATCAATTGTCTTTAGTAATTCCTCAAACCTATTGCGGTAAGAAGTTATTACAAACTGGTACCAGCTTTTGTATTTGCCCATCCATAGGTCCATGTACTCTAAAGGGATGGCTAAAACAGTAGCATCGGTGAGAGCCTTTGCCAATACTTCACTTGTTTCATGCTTTGCTGCACATACCATAGAAAGAGAGCAAGCCTGACCGGCATCAAGATGGTAGATAAAAAACTCTTTGCCTTCATCATCTTCCCGGTACAACTTTACCAAGCCGTTAATGATTAGCATTGTTGAGCGAATGGTTTGCCCGACTTTCAAAAGTGTTTCTCCCGCCTTTACTTCTTTTATTGTTCCATGTTCAAGTATTTCCTTGTATAAGCCTTCTTCGAGGGTAGGGAATAGCTGCTTTAATTGATTTATGACCATAGTTGACGTTCAAGTTATGTGTGCAAGGATCTATTTTAATACCACAGGAATTGCCACTATATTTCTTCGAAAAATATGAGCAAGTTTCTGTGAAGGTCTACTGCATCAAATTCTTTATCTCCCCAAGGTTGTTCTTGAACCTTTGAGTTATGACTATGCAAAATGTCTTTGGCTTTATATTTTTCATATAGTTCTTCTATACCTTGTACCATTATTCTGCAACTTGCTGTACCTGCTATAAAACTTTCTGCGCCACTACAAATAGGTTCTGTTGCTAATAATGCTCCTTTATTTTTCCAGCTTTCATCTCTTAACTTCCATAAATGTATTTCCACTGCATCACGAAATAAAATAGCAAATCTATAAATGGCCCTATTGGTCTTAAAAATGGGGAGTATTATAAAATGAGCTAAAGTGTATCACTTGCAAACAAATTAGCTAAACGCTTCAAATCCATCAAAAAAAGGTTCGAGATTTGTACCGTACAGCCCGCCATATAAACTTTGAAACCCGCTCTAGTAGCTGGTTTTCTATTTTTCGTGTTGCATTTGTGTTGCATTTTGCTTAATTTTACTCCTTTTTATTCATTCTTATTTTATTTAAAATCGAGCTTATAATTTTTTATTTATTTATCTTCTTTTTAATATTTACACAAGCAAGTGGGGAGGTTTTAGAGTAGGTAACTCAAGAAGTAATCATTAAGAAGGAACTACCCTTATAAGACAGATAAAGAAAAAAAATGCCAAATTCAAGCTTAATCACTAATATCAAAGCTACTTTTTGACATCCCAATTAGTTGCCTGACAAAATGCCTTTCTTCTTCATTTAACCTGGTCGTTACCGCTCCGTTAATAGCTATCTGCCTTACATAAGCTGATACTTTCATTCCTACTTTTGCAGCCTTTTGGCGGATAGCAAAGTGTTCAGTTTTGCTAAAGAGGACTACTGTCTTGATTTCCTTTTTGATGATCTTAGCTGGTCTTCCATCTGCTTTTTTTCTTTTTCACTGTTTCCATCTCACACTTGTTAATTGTCTAAAATATCTTTTTATGTCTTCCTTTCCTGGCGACCAACGGGAGCAAAAGGCGAGCAAGTTCGGTCGAACTGATTTTTGTTCGACAAGAACACCGCTCGCCTTAAAAACTTTAAAGAGGTCTACTGGTAGCGGCGTTCCTGACTTTTATAGTTCCTGTTCTCATTCTTTTAAATTGCTTTTAATTACATCTATTATGATTGTTTATAAAAGTCCTTTTAAAAGGTCTTGTTTCATTTCTGTTCCTGCCGAATATCTTTGACTGTATTAGCCGCCTGTTTTTCCATTTCCTTCGTTTCTTTCTTTGGGGAAAGTTTATGGATATTGAAAACTTTTAAGAGGCTGGTGAAAAAAGAAGGAAGTTTTAGTACCGGAAAAATTGTCATTTGGTTCCTGCTTAATAATTCAAAAAGCAGAAATAAAAACGAAAAGAGAAATTATCAACCACCAACTTAACAATTAGTGAAATTGCTTATGAATTAGGTTTTGAACATCCATCATCATTTAGTAAATTATTCAAGTCAAAAACCAAACTTTCTCCTTTAGAATTTAGACAATCATTCAATTGACACATCGCACTTTCTTATAAAAGCTTATATTTATAAGCTTATGGATGCTCTTATAAATTTCATAAAGTCAAAAATAAACATTGATGACGGGGACTTAGAATGCATCTTGTCTTACTTCAAAGAAATGTCCTTTAAAAAGGAGGCATATGTATTAAGGAAGCATCACTATTCAACAAACTACTATTTTGTAAAATCGGGTGGTGTTCGAATTTGGTTTGATAAAGGTGGAGAGGCAATTACTGCATGGTTAATTTTTGAGAGTGATTTTTTTTCGGAGCTATCAGGTTTAAAATCAGGCAAACCAACTCAATTTAATATTCAGGCAATAACAGAAACTACTTTACTTGCTATAGAGAAAAATTCTATGGATGAACTCTACGAAAGATTTCCACAATGGCAATGCTTTGGCAGACTTATCTGGGAAAATGCTTTTTTAAAAGTCATCAATGGTATCATCAGCTACCAAACCCTTACTGCTGAGGAACGTTATTTGGCAGCTATGCAGCAGTCAAACCTTATTCAGAAAATTCCCTTAAAGCAATTAGCTTCTTTTTTGGGAATGACACCTACATCTCTTAGCAGAATAAGAAAACAAATCCGCTAACCATTTCTTGCCATTTGGCAATTCTAAGGGTTCGTTCTGTTTATACTTTTGTAATTGAAAATAAAAAAAAGTATATGACAACGATTAAGAGTAACAACAAAATTTGTACACTTATTAATGTTTTTACGGTTGAGCCGGAAAGGCATTTAGAACTACTTGAAAATTTAAAAGAAGCAACCGAAAAAGTCATGAGTAAGTTCCCCGGTTATATTTCGGCTAACCTTCATATTAGCGACGACAAGAAAACGCTCACGAACTATGCTCAATGGACATCGCTGGAAGATTTTCAAAACATGCAGAAAAATGAAGAAGCCCAAAAGCATATGAAACTGGCTGCATCAATTGCGACTGGATTTAAACCAATAACTTATAACACCGTTTGGACACATAGCAATAATGACTAAATATTTTCTTATTTGTGCAAGCAAAGACCATGTGCTTAAAGGTGTGGAAGGTGGCTTTGCACAGGCAGGACACGGCAGAAAAGATTTTATAAGCAAGCCTTCAAAAGGCGATTGGGTTATATTCTATTCATCAAAAGATAAGTTTGACAACGGTAAACCTTTGCGTAAATTACTGCCATCGGGCAGGTGATTGATGATGAGCCTTATCAACTTGCTAACAAAGAAAACTTTAAGCCCTACAGGCGCAACGTTGAATTTAAAAATAGTCACGAAGCTGATATTCGTCCTTTGCTCGAACATCTCTCCTTTATAAAGAACAGGGAGAAGTGGAGCTTTTATCTCATCAGCGGTTTTCGTGAAATATCAAAAGACGACTTTGAAGTTATAGAACATAGTATGAGATAAGGCTTCGTTACATAAAAATTAATTAAAATGGCGACTGAAAAATTAAGCCCGGTACTTGATAAAACTTTTACTCTCAGTTTGCAGAAGTAAATGGTTTTATTCTGCATTATGTTATTGCAGGAAAAGGTGATGCTTTGGTTCTGTTGTGTGGTTGGCCGCAAACATGTATGCTTTTAGGCATATTATACAGAATTATTAAAACATTTTACTGTAATTATACCTGATTTGACGGTTTGGGTGATGACTTTGCCATCTTATATAACAACTGTACTATCAGTGAATTCCTGCATCAACTGGCAAGTAATCTTTCTTTTCAAAAGCCCTTCACTCACTATCCTGACCAGGCGGATTGTGATACAAAAAGCAAAATAAATATCATCAACGAAAGCGTGTACTTTCTTCCTCTTCATTATTACATTATCTGAAGCAAAGAAGAATTTCTACTGACTTGGCTGACCGCTATTGCCAGGAAGTAAAATATGAAATAAATGGCAAAGAATATTTTGCTATCGGCTTTAAAAACAACTCGGGTGGTTATGAATTACGTAACCCTTTTTTCAAGGCAAGCAGTTCCCCAAAAGACATTACAACCTTTAACAACGGAGGAGAGGAAGCAATGGTTTTTGAAGGATTTTTTAACTTCCTTTCTTTCACCGTTATTCAAAAAAATCAACCGGAAATCAAGAGCGATTTTGTCACCTCAACTCCACTTCCTTCTTTGAAAAAGCACGCCCTTTTATGGAGCAGCATAGCGCAATAAAACTTTATTTAGACAGGGATAAAACAGGACAGAATTACAGTCAATATGCTTTGTCTTTAAGTAATAAATACAAAGATGAAAGTGGCATGTATCAGCATTATAAAGACCTCAACGACTGGCTTGTGAATTTTGGAAAATCTCAAAGAAAAAGCTTTAAGCAAAGGCTCTAAAAGTACACATTTATTAAGCCATCAACAATTACACTTCAACAACCCTTTCAAATATTGTAAAACAAGACACAATGACTAAGAAAAGCTTTAGGAACATTTCTAAGGTTGGGAGATTGCCTCCTTACTGCAATCGGCCAGATGTACGGTTGTTTAACAACCGGTCTGGCCGCATACCCTCCGAAGTCGGTGCGGGAAGCAAAAATCATTAAATGTATTGATTTCAAAACGTGAAAAAGAAAAGTGATGGAAAAGAAAAAACCTAACAGAACACGCATTATTGGCTTAAGGCTTAAGTGAAAGAGTATCAACAAATTGAGGATAAGTATAAGAACACACTGCAAATAAATTAAGTGAATTTGTTCGTCGGATAATTTTTGATAAGCCTGTTACTATGTACCAGCGCAACAAATCTCTGGATGACTTTATGGCAGAAATGATAGTACTTAGAAAACAATTGAACGCTATCGGAAATAACCAGAACCAGGCGGTAAAAAAGCTGCATACACTACATCAAATACCAGAGTTTAGAAACTGGATTATTGCCTGTGAAATAGAAAAAAAAACCTCTTTAATAAGGTGGATGAAATAAAAAGTAAAATCAATAAAATAGCCGACGAATGGTTGCAGTAATACATGCCAGCAGCAGTTTTCGGAATGCGTTAAATTACAATGAGCATAAGGTAAAACAGGAGGTTGCAACTTGTCTCGCAGCAGTTAACTATCCCAAAGATGTGCAGGACTTGACCTTCTATCAGAAGCTTAACCGGTTGCAAAACCAGGCCAATTTAAACGTCAAAACAAAGGTTAACAGCGTTCATGTCTCGCTCAATTTTGACCCTTCTGAAAAACTTTCTGAAGATCAATTAAGGGAAATTTCAGAGTCTTATTTACAAAAAATAGACTTTGAAAATCAGCCTTATCTTTTGTATCAGCATCATTACTCCGGGCACCCTCATGTACACATTATTACTACCAATATTCAAGCTGACGGGAAGCGAATTGAACTGCATAATTTGGGTAAGAATCAGTCAGAAAAAGCGCGTAAAGAAATTGAACAACCTTTTGGATTGGTGAAGGCGGAAGACAGTAAACAGAGACAAGCTTTCAAGCTAAAAGCAGTCAATGTTCAGAAGGTTCAATATGGAAAATTTGAAACTAAAAGGGCTATTACAAATGTGTTAAATGCAGTTCTGCATTCCTATAAATATACCTCCCTACCAGAGCTTAACGCAGTACTGCAACAATACAATGTTTTAGCTGATAGAGGTAATGAAAATTCAAGGATTTTTAAAAACAATGGTTTGGTTTATAGAATACTGGATGAGAATGGAAATAAGGCTGGCGCACCCGTTAAAGCAAGCGACTTTTATAATAACCCTGTCTGCAATTTATAATTGCAAAATTTGCGGACAATGAAGTTGCAAGACAACCGCATAAAGCAAGGGTTAAAAATGCGATTGACTTAGCTTTAATACGGAACCCGAATCTCTCTGTAGAAAGCCTGGTACAGGCACTTAAAAGGAAGCTATTCACACAGTTTTAAGACGAAATGAGGAAGGATTAATTTATGGTGTTACTTATGTTGACCATAGAACTGAAAGCGTTTTTAACGGCAGTGATTTAGGAAAGCATTACAGTGAATTTAGTTAATCCAAAGGATGATGAAGAATTAGCGATGACATTAAATGGAAAGAAGAAAAAAATAAAACTTACTGATTTTATCATCTTAGCAGAAACTTTACAAATTCCTATAAAAGCAATGGAGAATAGTTTTAAGAAATTTAGTTCAGCAAATGATAAAGTAGATGCAGTTATTAATAGTTCTTTTTTAGACATTCAACATAAGGAATTATACAAGCAGGTATGGCTGCAAAAACAAGTTATTTTTGACAAGTAATTTACTTGTGGCTTCTCTTCATATTCCTGCTACCGCTTCTCGCGCATGAATTTTTATAGTTATTATTTCCCTGGTTTCCTTAAATTCTTATACTGAAATTGTTTAGGTAGCTTTTCTAACCTTAGTTAAAAAACGATTAATTTCTATATTTACTTATGCTGTTATAATTGGAAAATACCAATCAGGAGAATGTGAACCAAATTGCTTGCGTATGCAAAGCAAAATCTTCCAAAATTATCGCTAATTGATGACAGTGATAATTATCACCTTTCCCGGCAAGCCGTTTAATATAGAGCAAATAACCCAATTAATAAAAAGCTGCCGAATTAGCCTGTTATTTCTGTTGACGCGCATCAGATAAATCGTAAAAATTACAATGAGGATTAGTTATACAAAAGATGCGTTTGCCACATTGATTCAACTTGTAAATTGGAAACATCTAATTGACCGGCAGGAGCAGCAGAATTTGATAAGATACAATGTTGGGAAATATTAAAAAATTAGCAGATTTACTTATAAAACAAATGAAAAGGGCAGAAGCATGCCATGGCAAGACTGGAAGGTAAAAAGTAAAAGTAACTGGCCCAAGTAAAGAAATTTTTATTAACAAAGTTTGAATTTTAGTTACTTTTAAAACTTAAATACGTGGTTACAATTGTTTTTAAAACAACTATATGATGAAAAGGAATTGCTTTCTTCGCTTGCAACAGGTAATGAAGAAGCATTAAAGATTATTTATCAAAAATACTGGCAACGCTTATTTCTATCAGCATATAATGTTTTAAGAGATAAGGAAGCATGTGAAGATATCCTCCAGGAAATCTTTATCCGCCTGTGGCAAAAAAGAGAAAGCTCAAACATAACCACCTCTCTTTCGGCTTATCTATTCACTGCCACCCGGTATCAGGTATTCCATCATATAAAGAAATCAGCAGAACGGCCGGAATTATTTGAAATTTTGGAAGAACGTTTTTCGACTGATGCACCTGACATTCCCTTATTTGTAAAAGAACTGCAACAAAAAATTGATTCTGCAGTGGAAAATCTACCTAAAAAATGCAAAAATATATATAAGCTAAGCAGAGAACACAATCTTTCTTATAAAGCAATTGCAGAACAACTTCAAATTTCACCTAAAACTGTAGAAAATCAATTATCAATTGCTTTGAAAAAATTGCGGGATACTTTAGGCGACTTCTTGTTATTTTTCCTTTGAGTTTACAGGTAGTTAGATTTTTTTAAAAAAAGTTATAATTCCTTTGGGGGTAAGGCTTTCTTTTTTACACTTATTAATAAATGGTACATATTGAATAAACCGGAATTATATGAATTGATCGATAAATACCTGGCTGGAGAGGCAAACGAAGAGGAAATTGACTTGTTAAGCAGGTATTACAATAGCTTTCAGCAAAACAGGGATTGGAATAAAACAGAATTGGGTAATACTTCTGATACAGAGGCTAAATTATTTGCGCGTATTAAAGAAAAAATAATAGCTAATAATAACAATGAAATTTTAGAAACTATTGAAGATGATAAAAAGCCTGATGAAGGAAAAGTTTTCAGTTTAAATCAAAAAAGGAAGGTCTTTACATTTATAAGAATTGCAGCGGCAGCTTGTATTATTGGCTTACTTGGCTTAGGGGCTTTGGTATGGTTTAGAAGTGATCCGAAAAAAGAAATTGCACATACACAATTCCAGAACAAATCCTATAAAAATGATGTTGCTCCGGGAGGTGACAAAGCAATTTTAAAGCTGGCAGATGGTTCAACAATTGTGCTTGATGATGCACAGAATGGAGCATTAGCGCAACAGGGTAATACTAAAGTAATAAAACTAAATGGAAAGCTTGATTATAATGCTTCCTCTGTAACCAATGAAGTTCTTTATAATACTATATCAACCCCGCGTGGTGGAAAGTACCAGATAGAATTACCTGATGGAACCGAGGTTTGGTTAAATGCTGCTTCCTCTCTTCGTTTTCCAACAGCATTTGTTGAAAAGGATAGAAGAGTTGAAATAACCGGTGAGGCATATTTTGAAGTAGCGAAGAATAAAACAATGCCTTTTATTGTAAGTGTAAATGGCTCAGAAGTTCACGTCTTAGGCACACACTTCGATGTAATGGCTTATAACGACGAAGCTTCACTTAAAACTACCTTATTGGAAGGCGCTGTAAAATTTAAAAAAGGATTAGCTGTCATTTCTCTTAAGCCTGGTCAACAATCTCAACTTTTAAAAAGTGGGCAGGTAAAAGTAGCAGATGGAGTTAATGTGGATGAAGTAGTTGCCTGGAAAAACGGAATGTTCGATTTTAATGGAGCAGATCTCGGAACAGTTATAAGGCATTTAACAAGATGGTATGAAGTAGATGTTGTTTATGACTACACAATTGATGACCTCTTCTATGCAAAAATTCCGCGTTCTACAAATTTATCAGAAGTATTAAGATTATTGGAACTTACAGGAAAAGTACATTTTGAAATCAACGGAAGGAGAATAATTGTAAAGCCTTAAAGCCTCCTTTTGATTTTTCTAATACCATTCAATTTTTGAAAGATATATATACGATTAAAAATATCCGTTTTATTAACCAACTTAAAAACAAAAAGGAGGAAGTACAAATCTAAATATTTACCCTATTGATATTAGCTGTTTCAAAAACAATAATATCTGTTGAAGTCAGTTACCCGCAAACAAAAACCGGATTCCGCTGGCAGGCGAAACCCGGAAAAAGTTCAGGTTTATCAATTGTAAAACGTGCTTATGGTTCTTATTAAATAACCCAAACAAAACAAAAATATGGATTTAACTGCTTGCCGCAACCTCTTCTCTACTAAGAAGAAGATTGTCGCCCAAACATGGATGATTATGAAGTTAACTACTGTTTTTATGCTTGCCATTTGTCTTCATGCAAGTGCAAAAGGCTACTCCCAAAGTCTCACAATCTCTCACCAGAATATTTCACTGGAAAAAGTATTTAAAGAAATTTCCAGTCAAACTGGTTACACATTTATTTATACTGAAAAGCTCCTGCAGAAAGGGAAGAAAATTTCTATCTCGGCAAATAATGCTTCTATTGAGCAGGTTCTTAAGGAGTGTTTTAAGGATCAGTCTCTTACTTATTCTATAGTTGATAAGTATGTAATCATCAAGGAAAAGGAAGGGGAGACTCAAAAAGAAAAAGTTTTTAATGCACCTCCACCTCCGCCGACAATAAATATTACAGGAAAAGTAACGAACGATAAAGGAGAACCACTTGGCGGAGCGACCGTGTCAGAAAAGGGGGCAAAAAATTCTGTAGTAACAAAAGAAGACGGACTTTTTTCAATCAACACTTCTAATACTAAACCAATATTAGTCATTTCCTATGTTGGATTTGAATCAAAGGAGTATTCTGTAAGCAATCAAACCAATATCAGCATTGCGTTAATGCAGGCAGCTACTAATTTAAATGATGTGGTGGTAGTTGGATATGGTACGCAAAGAAAGGTTAGTTTGACAAATGCGGTTAGCCAGATTAAAGGTGATGAGCTTATGAAGAGGCCTGTTTCAAATTTTCAGCAGAGCCTCCAGGGATTAGCGCCAGGTCTTACAGTATTAGACCAGGGAGGTTTGCCGGGACGATCTAATGCAACTATAAGAGTTCGGGGAGTTACTACATTAAATAGTAACGAGGCACTGGTAATTGTAGATGGATTTGAACAAAGACTTAATGACATAAATCCATCTGATATTGAAACTGTATCAATTTTAAAAGACGCAGCTTCAACTGCTATTTACGGATCAAGAGCCGCAAACGGAGTAATACTTATTACGACAAAACGAGCCAAATCGGGCAAGGTGACTGTAAACTATGATGGCTATTATGCTTTACAAAAAGCTATTAATCAACCCGAAATGTTAGATATGGAATCTTACATGAGAGAGCAGGCAATTGCTTATGCAAATGCGGGGGCGGCAATCCCGGCTAAGTTTACTGAGCAATCAATACAAACCTGGGTGAATGCAACTGATCGTTATCAATACCCGCTTCCCAATACCTGGTTTAAAACCTTATTTCATGTAGCTCCTCAGTTTAATAATTCGCTGGCAGTAAGCGGTGGAAATGAAAATTTTAAAGCGCGTATGAGCGTTAGGTATATGGATCAGGATGGTATCATTCCTAATACAAAAGATAATATCAGGGAGATAAGGGTTAATACAGATTATAAAGTGTCTGATAAAATCAGTTTCAGTGCTGATGCAAATTACCGATACAATAATTCAAGAATCCCTTTTGATGTTGATAACAATGTTTTCGACAAACTCACTTCAGGGTCACTATGGGCGGTTCCTAAATATCCGGACGGTACTTATGGATTGAGTACGCAAGGTAACAATCCATTGATGTTTGCAGAAATTGGAGGTACTTCCGATCAATCCACTGATTATTTAATTGGTAACGTAAAAGGGGAGTGGAAGATTGTAAACGGGCTGAAATTCTCGACACAATTTGGTATTCGTACAAGATTTATGCAGCAAAAGGACTTTAGAAATGCCTTCACCAACATAGACAGTATTACTAAAATTACCCGTGTAGTTGCCATTAATAGTCTCTCAGAAACAAGAGATAATCTTAGGGAATATACACTAAATAATCTACTTACCTATGAAACAAATTTGGGAAAACATGACCTGAAAGGCCTTCTCGGATATTCTGAAATTGATAATAAACAAAATACACTTACTGCATACAGGGAAAGATTTTATAACAATAGCATTCAGTCCATCAACCAGGGCACTAATGATGGAACTAAATCGAACGGCGGTAGTGATGCTGAATTTGGATTACGTTCTTTTTTTGGAAGGGTAAATTATGCATTTGATGATAAATACCTTTTTGAAGCCAATGCCCGTTATGACGGGTCTTCCAGATTTACAGGAAAAAATCAATATAGCTTTTTCCCTTCTTTTTCTGCTGGCTGGAGATTATCGCAGGAGGGATTTTGGCAAAATATAAAACCTGTGGTCAACGAGTTCAAAATAAGAGGTTCATGGGGACGAACAGGTAACCAGTCCGTTGACCTTTATAGTTTTTACGAAGCATTGGCAATCAGCACCTTTACATTTGGTGGCTTACCAGTTACCGGATATGCTCCTACCACCATTGCTAATAAAGATATAACCTGGGAGACTACTACTCAAACAGATATTGGTTTCGATGCATCTTTAATAAAGAAAATTAATATAACGTTCGACTACTATTATAAACGTACGGATGGCATTTTGTTGCAACTGCCTATACCAGCGGTTATTGGTTTTAATGCACCATTTCAAAATGCAGGAGTGGTTGATAACAAAGGAATTGAATTGGTAATTAGTTATAATAATTCTATTGGCAGAAAGTTCAGATACAACGTTAGCGGCAACTTTGCAATGAACAATAATAAGGTTGTAAGCCTGTCAGGAACAGGCCCATATATTACTCAAACTGGCATGCCCGATTTTGATCCAAGATATATTATTAAAGAAGGTTTACCTATTAATGCTCATTGGGGCTACCTTACTGACGGGTTTTTTCAAACTGCTGAAGAGATTAGTAAATATCCAACCTATACTTCCAATACCAAACCGGGAGATGTTAAATATGTGGATTTAAATAATGATGGAGTAATAAATGCCGACGACATGACGATGCTCGGCTTATCGTTTCCAAAATATACGTTTGGATTAAGTAGTACATTATCCTATAATAATTTTGATTTAAATTTCTTTTTTCAGGGAGCAGCGGATGTATATACAAGATTAGCTGGCCCGCTAACTGAAATGGGGAATAACGAAGGATTCGTGCATAGTATTTATACAAATAACTACTGGACACCTGATAACCCTAATGCCAGATTTCCCAGGCCGATTAAAAGGGACTTACGAAATACTGCAACATCTGACCGGTTACTAATAGATGGTTCTTACTTAAGGCTTAAAAATCTTCAATTAGTTTATAATCTTCCTGCTGCAATTGCTAAAAGGCTATCAATGAATAAAGCTAGTGTGTATGTTTCAGGCAGTAATTTATTTACCATTTCAAAGTTAAATGAATGGAATGTCGATCCTGAAACACGATCGGGGCGACTATCTTATTATCCACAGACCTCACTGTTAACTTTTGGCCTTAATGTTCAATTTTAAAATTTAAAATTTATATAGATGAACAAGTATATTTCAATAATTATAATAATTACATTTTTTATTACCTCTTCTTCGCTCACAGGTTGCAAAAAAAATCTATTAGAAACTATTCCTAATGACAGACTTGCAACTGACTTGTTTTGGAAGACGGAGAATGATGCAATTCTGGCGGTTAATGCTATTTATCCTCTCCTCGACGGTACAAATATCTTCGCCTGGGAAGGGTTAACTGATATTGGGCATACCAATGCTTTTTTTGGTAATGATGCCTTGATTGAAAAGGGCTCTTATGATGCCTTAAACTCCCGCATATTTAACGAGTATAATACTGCTTATCAGGGAATTGCAAGAAGTAATTATGTTCTTGATAATATAGATAGGGTTACAACAACCAATGCAACTTTAATAAACCGGTTAAAATCAGAGGCAAGAGTACTGAGGGCTTACCAATATATAAAATTAGCCATGTTTTTTGGCGATGTAATTTTAAGTACAAAAACGGTTACTATAGAGGAGGGTCGCCAAATGAAGCGTACACCTGTTTCCGAGGTTTGGGACTTTATTGACAAGGAATTGTCAGAATCATCTGCTTTTTTACCGAACACTTATGCAACAGTAGACAAAGGTAGGGTAACAAAAGGAGCCGCATTGGCTTTAGAGGCAAGAGCAAACTTATTTGCAGGCAGATATCAGCAGGCTGCCGATGCTGCAAAAAAAGTGATGGATTTGAATGTTTATACCCTTTATCCGCAATACGCAAAACTTTTCTCATATGCAGCTGAAAACAACGCGGAAGTTATTTTTGACAAGCAACGTATTGTTGATGTAGCAAATACAAATGTTTTTCAGTTAATGGCGCCTTACAGTCAGAAGAATAGTAGCAATACCTATGTTCCAACGAAAAGGCTGGCAGATATGTACTCGATGAGTAATGGTAAAAATATCAATGATGCTTCCAGCGGCTATAATCCTTCTAATCCTTATGTAAATCGTGATCCCCGTATTCGGTTTTCAATTTATGTGCCTGGCGATATTCTTCCTGATGGAAAGATATTTAATTCTACGCCTACCAGTGGAACAGCCGATGCCGTTGGGGGAACAATGCAGGCAACATCCACTGGTTACGTTCTAAAAAAATATATTAATAGTGAAGATTATGCAACGTTGTCTAATAGTGGTATTAATATTATTCTACTGAGATATGCCGAAGTATTATTAACTTATGCAGAAGCAAAAATAGAACTCAATCAAATTGATCAATCTGTTTTTGATGCAATTAACAAAGTACGCCAAAGGAGCGATGTGAATTTACCTGCTTTGCCAACAACATTAACCCAAAACGAATTGCGGGAAGCGGTGCGCAGAGAAAGAACGGTTGAACTTGCTTTCGAAGGATTAAGATTGTTTGATATAAGGCGATGGAAAATTGCAGAAATTGTTATTCCTGGACCTGTTTATGGTATTACCTACGTTTCAAGCGGACAACTAACTACAATACAAGTTCTGGCTTTCGAAAAAGTATTTAATAAAAACCGTAACTATTTGTGGCCTATTCCTCAAAGAGAAAGAGAGTTAAATCCTAACCTAACCCAAAATCCTGGATGGTAAACTTTATGGAAGTATTATAATCCCAACTGAATAGTTCATAAATCCTGGTACGGGTATGAATTATAAGATTTAAAATCAAAATCAGACAGCTCTTTACTTTAACTCAAACTTCTTTACATGTTATATTTAAAAGGAACTTTTTTAATCCTTATATTATCGTTCTTTTACCTCTCTAATGTTTCAACACAAAACAGTGCGAAAAGGACTTTAAAGCCTTTAATCCAGGGCAAGAAAAAACCTAATGTGTTATTAATTTACACGGATGATCAGGGAACTTTAGACATGAATGTTTACGGCGCCAAGGATCTTTTTACTCCTAATATGGACAACCTTGCTAAAAAGGGCATTCGCTTTACCCAATTTTATGCAGCGGCGCCAATATGTTCGCCTTCCCGTGCTTCGTTGCTCACAGGCAGGTATCCCCAAAGAGCAGGAATGCCTAATATGGCATCTTCAAATAAGGGTGATGCAGGCATGCCGGGCAGCCAAATAACGATGGCAGAAATGTTTAAGACAGCGGGGTATACAACAGCACATATAGGTAAATGGCATGTTGGCTACACACCGGAGACAATGCCTAATCAGCAAGGATTTGATTATTCATTTGGATTTATGGGAGGCTGCATTGATAATTATTCCCATTATTTTTATTGGGCAGGGCCTAACACACACGACTTGTGGCGCAATGGAAAAGAAATATGGGAAGATGGAAAATATTTTCCTGATCTAATGGTAAACGAAACAAATAATTTTTTGGAGGATCAAAAAAAACAGGATAAACCTTTTTTTATTTATTTGGCTATTAATATACCTCATTACCCTTTGCAAGGTGAAGGCAAGTGGAGGGATTATTATAAAAATTTACCATCTCCCAGAAATAAATATGCAGCTTTTATTTCAACAATGGATGAGAAGATAGGTCAGGTTTTGAATAAGTTGAAAGATTTAGGGATTGCAGAGAATACGATAATAGTTTTACAATCAGACCAGGGACATTCTGAAGAAGAAAGAACTTTCGGGGGTGGAGGTTATGCAGGACCTTATCGCGGCTCAAAATATAGTCTTTTTGAAGGTGGCATCAGAGTTCCGGCAATTATTAGTTGGCCAGGTGTTTTACCACAGGATGAAGTACGTGACCAGCTTTCAACAAATATTGATTGGTTCCCGACCTTAGCAGAATTGTGTAACATACCACTGCCAAAAACGAAAATTGATGGGATAAGTTTAGTTCCGGTAATTAAATCAAAAAATGCCCCCTCTGTTCATGAGAACTTTTTTTGGCAATCCGGGGGAAAAGCAGATAATCCTCAATGGGCAGTAAGGAACGGAGATTGGAAATTGCTTCACAATCCCATTCAGGCAAAACCTTCAGAATTGAAGGCCGATAACTTTTTTCTTGTTAATATGAAAAATAATTTTAGCGAAAAAAAGAATGAAGCTGAGCAGTTTCCGGAGGTAGTAAAATCGCTCAAAGAAAAATATGAGCAATGGATTAATGAGGTAACAAGCCAATAAGATTTTCTATCACTTATTGTTGTTGCAAGAAGCAATGGTTATTAAAAAAATCGATTATATTTGGATAATCGTTTAAGTCCTTGTGGTCTTTATACAGATCGCTCCGGCCAACATATTTTACATTTCACTGCAAGGCTAACTGAGTGTTCTTTATTCCGGCTTCATCCCTGTCTAAATACAAGTAGACTTTTTGATTTTCTTCCATCAATTGCCGGCTCTTTTCCAAAAAAGACAGGGAGTTTAGTACCAGAAAATTTGTCAGGGCACTGCTGCACATGCAGCTACGGTTCTCCGGCATTGAGGTGGCAGGAACATTACACAGGCGTTTATATGAAACGTGAGAAACTATCATTACGATGTGCGACAAGCCTCCCTACAAAGGTTGGGATTCAAGGTATTCCAAAGGAAGCCGAGGCGTAATGAAGTGGCGGACTGAATCGTAGTAGTGATGAAGTTTCTGTAATGGGAACGGAGCGAAGGGTTCAGCTCATTGGTTTGCACTAAGAAAGGCAACAGGGAATAATCCCAGGACGACCAAGTTTAGTTCAATTATGCGTAAGAGTTTTCTTATGCTCAATGAGAAGAGCCGTGTGAAGGGAGACTTTCAAGCACGGTTGTGCGTCCAGACAAGGTGGACATATCCCATGGGTGCAAGTCCCATCAGAGTAAAAGTCAAAGCTCTGTAGCTAAATGACATGAATGGAAGAAATGAAGTTCATGAAGCTCATTGACAAGTGATCTGTTAAGCAGGTCATGCAAGTTATCAGGCCGTAACGAAAGTAAATGCACAGGTAGCCTCGAAAGTGATTAAAACCGGCAGGCCGAGCTAATAACCGTGTAGTGAAGGCAACATGTCTCTCCGAAATTGACTGAAACGGGAAACGACACTAACCGGCGGGGCGGTAGCAACAGCATGATAACAAGGATATGTTACGCAACTGGAGATACCCTCCTCATGCCTTTGCAGAAATGTAAGGAACAAGGTAGGTTCTATAACTTGAACGCAAGGAAATGAACCGAAGATGAGGAAACATTGGTAAAACTGTTGCTGCTCATCTACTGAAAAACGGTTATAATGTAAAAATTAGCAACAGCAAACATCCTGACTCTTTAAAGGAAATCATTGCGAAATTAGGAAACGGAGCAACGGCAGTTACTGCTAATGAAGCAGCTGAAGCAGACATCGTGTTTTTAGCATTGCCGTGGCTGCATGTAAAAACGCTTACACAAATTACAAACTGGAACAACAAAGTTGTAATAGATGCCACCAACCATTTTATAACGCCGGATATGCAGGTTGCGGATTTGGGTAGCTCTTCTTCCAGCGAAGTAGTGCAGGATTATCTGCCGGGAGCAAGGATAGTGAAAGCGTTTAATACTCTTTTCTTTAAAATCTTGTCAGCTAATCCTGCTGAAACAAATGGACATCGTGTGCTTTTTGTTTCCGGAGATGACAAAGAAGCAAAAGCAGAGGTGAGCGAAGTGATAAAGGACATTGGCTTTGCTCCGGTTGACTTAGGCTGGAAATTTCGGGGAAAGTATACCACCATTTCGTTGCAAAGTATACCACCTTTTTAAAGGCGTAAAAGCAAATCAAAATTAATCTTTTTTTCTCTTTCTTAAGGACTCTCCTTTAAGTTCAATTCTATGTGCGTTTGATGTCAGTCTGTCACAAATCGAATCGGCAACTGTTGCAGAATTAATATATTCATGCCACTTACTAACGGGCAATTGAGAAGTGATAATGGTGGCTCCTTTCGCGAAGCGGTCTTCCAGGATTTGTAAGAGGGTTAATTTTATATCATGAGTCAAAGGTTGCAGTCCAAAATCATCCAGGATCAGTAGCGGTGTTTTATCTATCTGATTAAGCCACTTTAAGTAAGACCCATCCAGTCGGGCCATAGCCAATGCTTCAATAAAACGGCTCATGGAATAATAAAGAGTCCGTTGTCCCAGCATACATGCCTGTCGTCCCAGGGCGCATGCCAGATAACTTTTTCCCGAACCGGTTGAGCCAACTATTAGTATGTTCTCTGATTTTTCTATGAACGTGCCATCCGATAGAGTAATTAATTGCTCCTGGGTTATTCCTCTGCCAGGCGTACAGTTAATCTGCTCTATTGTAGCGTGATAACGAAGTTTGGACAACCGCAGATACAACTGCGTTCGTTGATGCACGCGATGTCCGGCTTCAGCTTCCGCCAGCCAGGCGATGAGCATGTGAGGTTCCGGTTGTTCATGGATAGTTCCGGCTATAACGGCCTCATAGCGTTTAGCCATGCCATATAGCTTAAGATGCTGTAACTGCTCGAGCGTTTTTTGTTGGTTCATGTTAATTGATATTTAATAATGATTATTTGTTGGTGTTAGCTTTTTGTTTCTGTAGTTCATTCAGACGTATCAGGAACTGCTGTATACTTTGGGGATTGGTGGCGGCTACTGCTTCAAACTCTTGCGACTGGTCAGCAACGTCGGGATTAACTGTTAATGTGAGCTTGACGCCTTTTCCGGTTTGTGGGTTCACAGGCAGACAGTGTGAGACTTCGGTAATGGTATTAGACAGATTGGTTTCATTTGATAGATTGAGTTCATTTGATGATTGCATGATTATATAAATTGAAGATTAAAGAATGAGGATTATTTATCGTCGGAAATGAATAATAGAAAGTGCTATTGGTAGGCTTCAGGTCCACGCAGGTTTTCATGTGGGGGTGTCTGAAACAAGTCGCCCTGAGCGGGGATTTCTTTGTCCAGGTTGCTCACCAAAATTTTATGAATGATACGGTAGCTGAATGTAGCGCCAGGCAATGCTCTTTTGCAGGCAGCTTCAAATCGATCGTAGCCGTATTCTTTGGTCAGTCGCAGGAGCCCGCGGCAGGCGTTGTAGGTTTGTTCGGTAAACCGTCTGTTATTTAAAGTACCCAGCATATACTGATGGCTGCAAGGGCCGATTTGTTCGGCTTGCCGCAGAAAATATTCCGGTGTCCATCCCTTTTGCTCAAAATAATGCTGATGGCCGTCGGGCATATGTTCCTTTACAGTGGTGTAGCCATGTGCTTTATAGGACCTTTTATGCAGGGCTATACGCTGATGCTGTAAGAAAACTTCTACAATATCTGTATCATATACAGCCGTTACCGTTTTGCCAATGTGTTGATAGGGAACGCTGTAATGATGCCAGTCTTCTCCCAGGGTTATGTGGCAGTTTTTCTGCACTTTGGCCATTACACTATGCTTTAGCTCATACATACCCACAGGCAGGGGCTGTAAAAGTTTTTTTTCTTCCGATTCAAAAAGGTCTTTTCGGCTATAATTCTTTCTTTGAAAAAGCTGATCATGATGCCACAATAGTTGCCTGGTAAAAGCGGCATTCACTTCTGCCAGGCTAAAGAACAGTTCATTGCGCAAGGGGGCATAGATACGCTGGTACACTAATTTTACTTCATTTTCCACGAGGGCCTTATCTTTGGGTTTACCTACCCTTGCGGCAACCAGATGAATGTTATAATGAAGGGCCCATTGCTGCATTACTTCGGTAAATACCGGTTCATACCGACAGCTTTTGGATACGATCTGCTTCATGTTGTCGGTCTTCAGGGCAAATGGAACGCCTTCAAAGAACTGAAGGCATTGGTTCAGTGCTTTGACCACCTGTGAAATCGAAGCATCCGGTAAGGCTATCACGAAGCTAAAACCGCTATAGGGAAGAATACATACAAAGACAGGGCATTCAATTATTTGTCCGGTACTTTTATCAGTATAAGCAATTTTATCTCCCGCAAAATCCACCATCATCATTTCAGCGGGCTTATACTCCAAATGCATGCTTATATCCTGGATCTTTCTATTTTGGTTTAGCAATACACAGAACTGCGTGTAAGCATACCCTTGCGGGTTTTCTTTATAATATTCCTGCCAGATCAATAAACGGGTAACACCTGTGCGCCTGAGTTCTGAAAGAAAATAAGGCATGCAGGAAATAAAATAAACTCTACGGGGATCTTCCTTACCTGCAGATGGTTCTTGTGCAGAGTAAACCAGTGAAGCCAGGGAAGCGTCATCAAGACTTCGAAGGTCAGTTAAACTGTAAGGACTGTTTTGTAAACGGGAAACGTATAGGGTTACTGTTTTGCGTGATAATTTAAGCTCACGCGAGATGTGTCGAAGGGAGAAGCCTTTCTCTAAGGCTTGGAGAATGGTGCGTATAAGCTGCATTGTAATTACTTTGTTGGCCATGCTTTTTTGGAAGCAAAGCCATGAAATAAAATACTTATACGCCTTATGAAGGGTGGTATACTTTGCGCCGTATTGTCAAACGCATTGACAATAGCTGGTATACTTTGTGCCGTAACGTCAAATCAACACCATTAAAGACACTGGTATACTATGCGCCGTATTGACCAAAATAGTAAATACGGAATAGTACACTTTGTGCCGTGATGGCTAACCGCAGTGGTATACTTTGCGCCGTATTGACAGTTAAAACCACAGGAGATTTATGTACATCATTGTTGAACCAGACTAAAATACCTGTGTCAAACTGGTATACATTGCTCCGAAATAACTGGTATACTTTGGTGCGAAATAAGTGGTATACTATAGTGCGAAATATCCAACTTAGGCTCATTATCTGCAGGCGGTAAACTTCAACAGGCGAAAGGTGCTTTATCGCTTCTGAATCTCATTAAACTATAATTTAAGACAAAGGGCGAACGTACAGTCGAGTAAGCAAGGGGGATTTCACCCCCTGCTCCTCACAGAACTGGACGTGAACCTCTCGATTCATCCAGCTCTTCAAGATGATGTTGGCAGTTAATAAGCGGGGCATACACTCCAATACGTGTTGGTATGCCTCCCATTCCATGGTTGTGGTAATGGGTACGCTTACTCCCTGTTTGGAAAACATCTCCATCATTCCTTTCGGTTGTTTTGTCTTCACCAATTTCGTCACCTTGTGTACCCTTCGCTCCTGCTCACTTTCAGGAGCTATCATCACTACTACGGGTACATCCGTCCCTGTGGCTGGTTTGTGAAGGCTTATTAACTTCTTCTTTGTACCATACTTATTTCATTGCAGTTCACACAACAGATTTTTCGTTTCCTGTTAAAAAGTATTCGTACAGTTTAAAAGCCTTTTCCCTCTTGGTCACTTTAATATAACTGAACAACGTTTTTAAAGAGCTGTGTCCTGTATTGGTCATTATAATTTCTGGATCAACACCTCTGAGGTACATGTTTGTTGCAAAAGACCTCCGGCAAACATGAGAAGATATTAGCTCATATTTTTTATACACCTTTTCCTTTATCTCTTTTCCATACTTATGTGACAGAGGTATCCATTCATCCAGCCCTGCCAGTTCGGCTATCGTCTTTATCTTTTCATTAAAATCATTCATGTGCATCTTTGGAAGATCATATTCGTACTTTTCTGCAACAGTCTTGGCCAGGTGAATAAGAGCAATGTTCACTTTTTCATGCACTTTCTTTTGATTTTTCTGAATAGCCGTTTGTATATCATTACCTACAAGAACCTTTTTAAAGTGATACGGTTGCAGGGAATGAATATCAGAATACCTCAGGCCAGTGTAGCAGCCAAAGATTAAAAGATCACGTGCAGCAATTAATTCAGGAAAACTTTGCAAATCCAGAGCCCAGATATGCTGTATCTCGTTCTCAGTAAGATAGACATGATCTACTGTTTCGTTCTTTCGTTTGAATAAAGACAAGTCAATTAAAGGCAGCTTATCTTTAAGCTTCCTGTCATTATAGAAAACCTTCAGGTTCTTTATCTGTTTGCTGATGCTGTTAAGCTTAAGTCCTTTTTCTCCGTTTGGTTTTACTGCAATGAAAGTCAGATAGTGAATGAATTTTTCATAAAAGGTAATGTCAAGGTTCCCGAAAGTTAACGGACGCTTCCAATGCTTCTCAAAATTAATTAAATGCTTGCGCAAAGACTTGTAGTCTCGCAAAGCATGTTGTGAAACATTGCCATTAGATTCTCTTTCTTCTATAAACTTATCAAGTAATGTAAAAAACTCTGTTTGTTTATTATTATCAACCAAGAGTTCTTTAAAAGTCTGCAGCCTGTCTATCACATATTCGCATGTAGGATCAATTTGATTATTTCTTGCATACTGCAATATGTTTGATATCTTATTCTCCAGGTTCTCCAAATCCTTCAAAACAGTTTCATAAGAAGGGCAGGAACGTTTGACCGTTTCCTTCTTTGCATCCCAATAAAGTGCCGCGTTAATCTTATGGCCGGTGTTGATTAAAGTTCTGCGAACACGGTTATAGTCATACCTGATATACACAGGAACAAGGTCAGAAGTCTTGTTGGAAAACCCAGGTTTAATATACCTTTTAAATTGCCTTTTCATAACTCTTGTATTGCATTTGTGTTGCAATCTAAGGAAAAGTTATGTTAGGGTAAATAAAATATTTACGAAAAAACTCCTTATAAATCATTGAATATCATCTGACTTAGTAAAGTAAAGAGAAGTTAGATAAGATTAAGAAAAGCTAAAGAGAGACCCGTCCGGTCCGCAGAATGAGTTAAAAGCTATTGATTATCAATAGCTTTTTTATTTAGTCGAATTTTTAGTCGAAGTCAATCTTAAAATTCCTTTAGTTCTTACCTTACTTTACTTAGAGTAACATGTCCTTATAAAGGTACTTCTTATTTTATACAATTTAATCTTACACAACCACTCAGTCTTATAATGGTTATATATTGCGATAGATACTCATGCTTTCAAATTCGTGACAGTTGTAATTTTACAGGAACTGTAACTATTAATATGATCTGAAGAAATAAGCGAACTCTTTAAACTTATGGTCAGGCTAATTAGTGTCTGTCTCTAATGTCTTATAAAAATAATTAGTTTCACATCAAATTAAATAAATGTTTAATTCGTTGCACTTTTTATCATCAGTCATGCCCATAATATTAAATTTAAGATTTGGATAA